>Ga0315910_10000664_pt1 | contig 33478 bp, 37 predicted proteins | sample EdamamesoilMG_FD_204470 | JGI IMG/M metagenome (GOLD analysis project Ga0315910, IMG submission 204470) | Garden soil microbial communities collected in Santa Monica, California, United States - Edamame soil | ecosystem: Environmental > Terrestrial > Soil > Garden | place: USA: California... | reverse complement strand
TTTCCAATTCCATCGATACCATGTTTGTCGGCCCAGTAGTAATGAATAAAGTAGCTGGCATACCGATACCATTCGTGAATAAGGTGCCGGTTATAATTTTCGGTGTACACCTGGAAATTATAGGAGTTGAATGCTTCCACGGGATAGCTTTGGTAGGATTGCCATTGTGCAGTTTGTTCCCAAAAGGAATTACCACCGTTGCCACCAAACCCATAACGAAAACCTGTGCCGTTACCAAGATCACAGAAAACCTGGTATTGAAAACTATGCCCGATTTCATGAGCAATGGTTGAACCAACCGGCTTACAGGTGCTTGGGCTAACCCATAATGCTCCGATGGTGTTGTCATATCCGGAACCCGTGGCGAGCCACTCGGTTTGATAGAAAATGAAAATCATCATTTTGTATTTATCCAGGTTAGACTTGTTTACACCGGTCTCGGCAAATTTCAATTCATCAATATTTAAATGATAAAACTCCTCAGCTTTTTCCAGCAAGTCATCGATGTCAACACGATATGCATCGGGTACTTCGGCTGCGTTGGGATTATGCTTGCCATACCCGGCCCCCCAGAACACAACGAAGTGATCGGATTGTTTGCTTCGTCCATAATACCAGGTGCTTGAGCTCTTGTAGAAATCGTTACTTTTTAATTCGTTAGGAATATAAATTTTACTGGCGTCAATGGTGGAAGGATCCAGCGTCTCGATGGTATCTTCGGGTTCCGGCTCAGGCTCCGGGTCAATCTCTTTTTTGTCGCATGCACTCAATACTGTAAGCGAAAAAATCAACGTCACACAAAAGAACAGGCCAACTCTTGTTGATTTATATCTTTCTTTCAAATCATTCATCATTAGCAATAAGTTTTCTCAGTTATCAATTATAGTTCTGTAAAAAAAAACAGGTGTCTTTTTTCGACACCTGTTTTGTTGGGAGTATTTAGTTGACTTTGAAGTGGAAGATAAAAGTCACCTTACCACCATTCAACTCTGCTACTTGTTTAAAGGTTACTTCATCTCCTGCTTTAGCGTTCTCGGGATGTAACCCGATGCTAAAGCCAAGCGATTCGTTGGTATGCGTGAGTTCAGAATACACTTCAGGTTTATTGGTGGCATCGCCCCACACCGTTACATCGCCTGAAAGCGCAAACCAATGACCAGGCGCGTTGGCTGTAGATACCGGGTTCCCTTCTTCATCCTGGTGGAAAGAGCCGTCCGCGTTCAATCCTTTAAAGACGAGCTCACCCTCATCGATTGCTTTATGAATCTGGTAGGTGGTCATCTTGAAGGCATCGCGCAAAACACTTTTTACATCCAACTGGGTATTGGCCGACCAGTCGCTGGCAAAGGTTTGTTCTACAGTGAATTCTTTCTCAACTGTTTTGGGAGTGCCCGATGGTGGAGTTTCCGGATCCACATAATCATCGCCTACGGTAACGTTGAAGACAAACGCTATACGATAGCTGGCCTTTTGCATCATCTGCACAATTTTGTAGGTGTTGCCATCGACAAGACGATTAGGATATTGCCCTATCAGAAATTTGGCAGTTGTAGCATCAAACTCGGAAAAAAGCATCGCTGTTTCGCCCCATGAACACACATCGCCATTTACATCAAACCAATGGCCGAGTCCTGCTGCTGTAAAGCCTTGTTTATAGTCAGCTCCGGTAGACCGGTTAAAGGCAAAGAACGTAACGGTTTGGCCTACCTGCACACCTCCTTCTACTGTTCCTGTGGCCGTTGTAAATTCTTCCAGGGTGGTGAAGCCGAGTTTATCCAGCAATATTGCCTGATCTACAGCAACCTCTATACCCGAATAGTTAGCGGCATCAAAAGGCAACATGATGTCGTAGGTGAATGTGTAGTTGGCCTTCATGTTGTTCTTAGCAGCCTCCAGAGAATCTCTTAATTTGATTTCTGCTTCCGTGTAGACGTGTTTCTTACTGACAACTTCATCGTCACAGGAGATCATGGCCGTGGCCACAATTCCTGCGAAAAAAACTGATGTTATTAATTTCTTCATGATTTCGTTGATTGAATTTTTCAGCATTAATTCATTAATACAGATCATTCTGATCCAGATTCGGATTGGAATCAATAAATGACTGGTGAATCGGGAAGATATCCAGGTGGGTATCATTAGCATCTGTTTGGGCGTCTTTGCAGAACCACGATTTTCCTCTATACACATTCATATTCTTAGATGGTATCCGGAAACGGATAAGATCTTGTCTACGATGATGTTCACCAACAAACTCCCAGGCCAGGTCATCAAGTAAGCCACCAAACTCAATGTCAGCACCTCCTTCGTAGGTAGCAACAAGTGAAGCAGGGTCATAGTTGGTAGCGCCTGTGCTGGTATATTCACGGTGACCGTAATCGTAAACACTGGCGCCTGTTAAGGCGGCAACGGTTCGGGTAGCATCTGCAGCATCATCAAAGGCGCGACTGCGCACCTCAGAGATTAAATCAGCGGCAACCTGTTGATCACGACCTAAACGAAGTAGACACTCTGCTTTGATGAACATGGCATCGGCAAGGCGGAAGAACGGAACGTCATCGCCATAGGTGCCATCAGGGCCGGCTACAATTTCATTTTTCACAAAACGATACCCTTCCAGCATGTAGGCACCGGGGTTGTCAATGGAGTGAACTTGTTTTGTGTACACGAGGTTTACTTCACCCTGATCGTCAGCGGTGGTTTTCAAGGCAGCACCCGTTGTGAAATGATATTGTTGACCATGCGCCCAGGTATCATCAAACCGTTTATCTTCTGCATGGTAGGTATCCATAAACTGCGGCACAGCGCAGCTACCGTTCCAGGGAGTTCCATCATAACCAAAGGCAGCTCCGCCAGCACCAATGAGACATTTGTTGACGAGGTAGTTGTGGCGGGCATAGGTATAGTCTAGCGGAATAACAAAAATCATTTCATTATTACCTTGCAGATTGGCTTTGAAATTATCCTTGTAGTTGGAAGTAAGTGAATAGCCACCGTTGTCGATGATGTCGTTTACTTCCGCTAAGGCCAGTTCGTAATAATTGTTATCAGAGAAATCGTTGAACCATGCATTGTGGTTTAGGTACATCTTGGCAAGAATCATTTCGGCCATGTACTTATTGGGGTAGCCAAATACCTTTTCGGTTCCCAGATCTTCTTTCACTGCATTCAACTCATCGACAATGAAGTCGTACATTACCTGTGGTTCGGCCTGCGTGGGCAGGTAGCCTTTTGGAACCAACGTGGTTGTTTCAAGCGGAATGTTTCTGAAACAATCAAAGAGAATGTAGTAGTACAGTGCGCGCATGGTGCGCAGCTCTGCGCTTACTTTCATGTTTTCCTGGATTTGCGGGATGTCCAGCAATTTGTTGGCGTAGGTAATTCCTACATAACCATAATTCCAGATAGTCCAGAAGTGATCGATCGTAGGATGATAGGTATGCTTGTGCATGGAAATGTACAAGTCGCCCCAGCCGATACCCACACGCAGTGGAGTCATGATCAGGTCAGAGGATTCTTCATAGATGTCAAACATGCCGTTCCATCCCCAGTAGAGGTAGCGTAGTTCATTGTAGACGAACCCTTTCATGCGTGAGATGTCTTGTTCTGAAAATGCTATGTTTTCATCGCTGAGTTGATCGTAAATGTTTTCGTCCAGGTCGGTACATGCCCCAAGCGTTATTGCTGCACAGAGCACAAACACGCGATATACTTTAGTTATTAATTTCATAGTCGGGTTATTTTAAAGTTACATTCAGACCTAAGCTAAATGACCGTATGGTTGGATACTTGTCACGCGGGTCGCTGTTGGGTGTCGTAAAGTTGTAGGTCAGTTCAGGATCCAGCCCTTTGTAGCCTGTTATAATTAGAAAGTTCTGAGCCGAGGTGTACAATCTTAATTTTGATACCGCGTTGCTGTGGGCCATGTTGAAATTATAGCCCAGGGTTACGTTGTCTATTTTTACATAGTCACCTTTCTCCAGGTAATAGCTTACAAAAGCCTGTGCTTGCGAGGATGATAATGTCCGTTCTCCGTAAACCGGGTCGGCAGCCGATTTAAGGCGATTGTACTGGATGGAGTTGTTCTCATAAAAAAGACGCTGTTGATTTAAGATCTCGAAACCAAACTGGCCTGTTACCAGCATGCTCAGGTCAAAGTTTTTATAACTCACCGAGTTACTCCAGCCTAGCACCAGCTCAGGCAATCCGTTTCCTAGCACTTGGCGGTAAATATCACTGTTTAAGGCCGTGGTGTAAGGAACAGCTTCACCGGTAGTTGGATCTTCAATTAACCAGATACCATCTTCAGTGATCCCCACAGATTTCAAACCCCAGAAGTTACCCAGTTCCTTTCCTTCCTGCCAGCGATGTGACGGAACAGAAACAGGATCGCCTATTGAGAAAAGGTTTAAATAGTCATTGGTTTCATATAATTCATTTGAAAGGTTGAGGAGTTTGGCGCTGTTATGTGAAAGCGTTATAGATGTTTTCCATTCAAAATCATTACTCTTAAGGGGAGTTCCGCTAATCATGATTTCATAACCTTTGTTGCTGATTGATCCAACATTGGCCATTGTGGTAGTGTAGATGTTTGGTGGTAGTGGAACATTGTAGCCGTAAATCAGGTCCTCAGTTTTTCTGTTGTATACATCGAATGATCCTGAGATTCGGTTATTTAGAAAAGCAAAGTCAAGACCGATGTTTACTTCTGCAGTGGTTTCCCATTTCAAATCAGGGTTAGGATTTTGAGCTACCATTAATCCGGCTACCCATTCACCTTCTTCATTGACGTAGTTTCCATAGGCGGCATCGTAATCAAACAACGTTAAAGACATGTATGAGCTATTGGGTGACCTGCCGGTAACACCATACCCTGCCCGTAGTTTGAGGTTATCAAGCCAGGTAAAAGCATTCATGAAATTTTCTTTGCTAATGGTCCAGCCGGCTGATACGGCCGGAAACAATCCCCATTGGTGGTTCGAGCCAAACTTTGATGATCCTTCCCTGCGAAGACTGGCCAGCAAATTAAAGCGGTCGCCAAAATCGTATTGAAGTCGGCCAAAGAAACTGATAAGGGTAGCATCATTTTTATAACTGCCCATGCTGGCGTTTCCTTCTTTCAGCTGCGCGCCAACGCCAATGTTGTTGTACAAGTAGGAATCCGTAGGAAAGTCGGCATTGCCAGCACTGAATCCATCGTATAAGGTATAGTAGTAACTGTAGCCGCCTAACACGGAGAAGCGATGCGCATCCCGTGAAAAGTCATACGTGGAAGTCAACTCCAATGATTTTTGATTACTACCATTGTAGGCTTTGTAGGCAGAACCCGGTAAGCCCGAAGTAAGAGAAGTGTAGTATTTAGAAGTAGAATAGGAGGAGTAATTTTGCGTGTACAAATTCTGTGAGAGCATCAGGTTTGTTCTCCAGCGGTCAATCGGTTCAACGGTGATATTGCCAATGAGATTGGTTGTACCCATTTCATTTTCACCGGTCAGTTCATTCAGCATGGCTACCGGATTGTAGTATTGAAAGCGATTAAGCTCCTCAGCATACTCACCGGTTGTTTCATCATAAATAGGTGATGTAGGATTGCGGATAACAGCCTGTCTGTAAATGTTGTTCAAACCATCTGCACTGGCTGTATTCACTGCAATTGCTCTGTATTCTCTTAGCAGGTTAATATTCAGTTTAATAATATCGTTGAACAGGTATTGATCGAGATTGAGCTGAACGCGATATTGATTATTGTCGGATTTTTTAATGGTGCCTTCCTCATAGCGATAGGAGATGTTTCCGGAGTAGGCAGAATTTTTTGATCCGCCATCGATGGTAAGCGAGTGGTTGGTCATAAACCCTTTTTGGGTAATCGCTTTTACCCAATCGGTATCCCAGCCACCATCAGGAAGTGATGTTAGCCCTCTGCGTACTTCATCAGGCCCCATAAAATCGGCCTGCTTGTAGAAGTCTGATACAGAAGCATATCCGGTATAGTTTACCGATACGTGCTGATCGCGCTTACCAGATTTTGTTGTGATAAGAATTACACCATTTGCTCCACGTGTACCATAAATGGCAGCGGCCGAAGCATCTTTCAGTACATCCACACTTTCTACGTTTTCGGGTGCTACCGATGTCAGATCTCCCGGCACACCGTTAATCAGGATTAAGGGTTCTACATTTCCGTTAATCGTTGTAATACCTCGAAGCGAAATGCCAGAGGTGGCATTGGGATCGCCCGAGCCTTTTGTAATAACCAAGCCGGCTACCTTTCCTTTAATCAGGTCAGTGGCATCTTGTATTTTTCCAACCTGAAAGTCTTCGGCATTAACGCGGGCAACAGCACCCGTAACGTCCTCTTTCTTCTGGGTGCCATACCCGATAATTACCACTTCTTGTAGAGAAGCAATATCAGGCATCAGTCTAACTTGAATGTTTGTTTGGGTTCCTACTGTAACTTCTTCAGTAAGGTATCCTACAAAGCTCAGCACCAAAACAGATTCTGCACCGGGTACTTCCAGTTTGAATGCGCCATCGGCATCGGTGGTGGTACCTTGCGAAGTTCCTTTAACAATAATGTTAACGCCAGGCAGTGGTCCATCCTCTTCAGAGACGACCTTACCGGAAACAGAAACTTGTGCATTGGCATACGTACAGAAAAGCATTGCTGTGCACAATAGCAAGGCAATTCGTAAGGGTTTAGTAAAAGACTTTCTCATGCATTTATTGGATTTTGAAAAAGAAAATTTTGAATAGGTGAAGGTAGCCCGAAGAATAGTGTACCCTTTTCCAGAAATTATCCAGACGTAATACGATTTATTCACCTGGCTTTTTTTTATGAAACAGCGATACCCTAAGCTAATAGAGTATCAGCATGAGAATTTCACCCAAGTCGGGTTAGCGCTTTAACGGGCAGGAATGAAAAACTTAATTGAGATTAGTGCTGTCAGGTTGTGTTGTGCTGCTGAGTGTTTTCGAGGTGAACACCAGTGCCTGGAGTACAAGCAAAATGATGATGGTAATAACAAATGCGAATTGAGAAGCGGCCTTGCCGGATATGTACAAATCTTCAGCATGCTTCATAATTAATTTCGATTCTTCCAGTTGAATGGCCGAGAGTTCATTAAGCAGTACCAGCGCTTTGTTGGCCAGTTGTAATTTATAGGCAACATCTTGCGAAGTAGAAGATTCGAACTCGTTTAACGTTTTTATGAGTACTGTAAATTTCTCATCCTCGGTTTTGGTAAACTTGGTTTTACGGTAGGCTTTACTTAACCCGTCAATGTGCGAAAGCGATGCGGCAATCTGATTGGCTGAATTTCCATGACCATGTTCGATGCCATTAAGGGCTTGCTTGATCTCATAGATATCGACTGTCATTTTTAAAATGTAGTCTTCTACCACCAGCCGGTCTTCGTACAGGGTACTGATGGAATTTTTAACATTGTCAGTATGCTCCTGATCCTGATAGTTGCTGAACAGTACTAAGACGCAGAGCGTAAAAAGAGCACCCGATGCAGCCAATTTGTTTTGAATGCTGTACGTCCATTTCATGTGTTAATAATTTGTTTTTTTGATGGTCACATGGAATTCGCGTAAACAACATTCCGGTGGTATAGAATGCTCTTTATGCTCATTTCAGATAACCAAAGATAACCAAGTAAATAAAAGAATGGACGTACAGCCGTATTGTTTGGAACAGGCTACCGCAACTGCTTCAGAATTACATCCACGGGCAGATGATCGCCCACAAATTTTCCGTAGTGAACCAGGCTTAGCTTACCTTGTTCATCAATAAGAAATTCTGCCGGTACTCTATCCAGGTGGCCATCTTGCTTCATGGGCTCTTTGAAAAGCTTTGTTCCGGCTTTTACTTTGGTTAACAGGCCGTGAAATAAACCCCGAAATACTTTAATTATAGAGCGCTGTACTCCATACAAATTATAAAGCCTGTTTTGAGGATCGGCTACAAAGTGAAAGGGATATGGTGTATCGCCCAGGTATTCTCTCATTTTTTCGGCTGACGACTCGTAAATCAGGATGACGATTACATTCTGCGCTTTAAAGTTATCCTGATGTTTTAATAGTTCATGCGTTCGAAGATTACACACCGGGCATCCGGCATTACGCTCAAAGGCCAGATAGATTTTCTTGCCTTGCAATGTACCAAGATCAAGTTCAGTTTCGTAAACATCGTGTGTAGTAAAAGGAGGAGCTGGTTGATGCGGTATTTGGTTCATGGATTGAAATTTAAAATCAGGCTGTAATACCAGACTTCTGTGTTCAATCACCCGTACTTGTTGATTTTATTTTTTGCGCGCCTGCTCCAGGCATTTATATTTTTGGCTGTCGAAGGTATGGCTGTTCTTGTACCCCATTTCTTCCATGAGTTGTTCGCGCGATGCACCACTTAGAAATGTTTTTGTCAGAAAGACCACACAATGCCTTGTCAGTTTTTCAAAGACTCGCTGCAGCCGGTTTCGTTTAAGCCGTTTTTCTTCCTCTTGTTCCCAGGCGGCAAGGGTCATATCTTCCCATTCGTAATTACCATCGAGCCGGGTAGTACGTTTGGCTGCCCGTAGTCGCTTTAACCAGATATTACTGGCCACAGCCGTAATGTAAGTCTTGATGGATGAGGTTAGAACAAAATCCTCTTTCGGAACTTTCTGCAGCAAAACCATGATTGTTTCCTGAAACACATCGTCAGCATCGGCCGTGGTGCCGCTATTTTGTTTTACAAATTTTTCGATGCCGGGGTAGTAGAATGAATAGAGTAGCCGATAAGCAGCATTATCGCGGTTTTGCAGTCTGGTTAGCGTTTGGGTGTCAGTATGCATACATCAAAAATATTGGTTAATTCCATTTCCCGGTTGCCAATCACCCAGCCAGAACAATTAAATTTTAAGAATCGATCCAATGCTAGCCATGCTTGGCCGGTGTACGCTTGTAACCTTCCGAAAAAGTTGGAGTATCCTTCTCAGTAAAAAAACTTCACGCCTATGAAAACCCTGTCAAGCATTCTCTTTACCCTTATTATTGGAGCACTCGTGGTGCCCGGATATTCGCAAGACCCCGATAAATCTGCCGGTTTACGCAAGGTTGTAACCCAGTCGCCAGTCATTGATATCGACATAGAGTCTATAGTGGATGAGTCTATGAAAGCTGTTGACGTGGCGATGGAAAACCTCAACATTGAATTAGAGAAGATGAGTGTTGCGCTCAGTCAAATCCAGGTGGAAATGGATGCCATCGAGATTGATATTCCTGAAATTGAAATCGAACCGGTTGACATTGATATCGACATCGATGTGGAGGCAGACGATGTTTATATTGAACAGTGGGAGGATGAGCAATCCGTTTACGAATCGGATGAAGACGAAAAGGATAAGAACAAAATGAAAGACAAGTCCGCCAAGGAAAAATCGGCTAAAGAAAAACCAGCTACCCAAAAGGATAAAGCAAAAGGGCTGAAGAAAATCAATTAGTCAATCATGGTGCCAGTGGCTGCCAGCACAGACTTACTTAACCTTTAACATCTTCTTGAATTCCGGGTGGGCCTGCGAAGTCATAAATTCCGTGATCTTGAATTCGGCCAGTTGGTGGATGTAAAACGGATCTTCTTTAATTATCTCTTCTACTTCCGCTCGCGAAGTGGCCAGCGCCAGTATCACCCCTCCGGTGCGCGGTACTTTGCGTCCGGAGGCAACAAACACATTTAGCTTGTAATACTTGTTTAAAAACGCAACGTGCTCAGTCATGTGAGCATCCAGTTGTTCCAGCGGAACAATGTAGTGTAGATCGATAACAAACATAGGTGTATGATGGCAGTAAGGTAGCGAAACCCCCGATAAGTCCACAACTGCAATGCACCCGTTTGCAGTAGTTTCTTATTTAAACCCGTTGCATGCACGAAGTTTCTGATTTCATTACGTTTGGCGATAGTCATGATCTGCCGATCGTATTTTTGTGTTGTATTGAAAACACAACTGTTATGAAAACATTCAATGATTATTCCAGGCAGGCATCACGCTTTACCATGAGTGGGTTGATTGATCCGCGCGTAATGCCAGGGTATGTTCCGGCAAAAGAAAGAGCAGCATCGTCTATACAATTCGGTTTATTGGTTACTGTGATTACAAAGTTTGTTGAGCGGATAACCGGAAAGAAAGCTGACAAGGGGGCGGCTCATGCCTAGTAAAGGTAATTGGTGTATAGTTGGAAGATAGAAGAGCGCCTACGGGGCGCTTTTCTATTTTTATTTAATTTCAAACAAAAAAGCGGCACTTCTTATCCGTTCTCTGCCGTTAGTACAAGACATCGGCAGGTATCTTAATTTCGTACTATCTTTTCGGCTTCATTAACCTAGTATAAACACAAAATCAAACGCATGATCAAACCCATACAAAACTGTCGATTGAGTTTACTAACAGCGGGTATCGTATTGTGTTCAAGTTGGGCAATAGCTCAGCAAGAACCCGCAAAGCCAAAATTTATTGAGCCGGCTTATATGGACGTAACCGTTAAGCCCGGAAATGATTTTATGACCTACGCTGGAGGTGTGTGGTTGCGAAACAACCCGGTGCCGGCCAAGGAAACACGCTGGGGGAGTTTTAATATCCTTCGCGATTTTAATGTGAAAGCTGTTCGCGATATTCTGGAAGGAGCCGCTGCCGATAACAGCGCAGCCGCAGGTTCGGTAAAGAAACGCGTAGGTGATTTCTACTACGCTGGCATGGATAGTATGGCCATCGAAAAAGCCGGCTTCACACCGGTTGAGGCAGATTACAAACGTGCCGGTGCTGTTCAATCATCTGCCCAGGTGCTGAACGAGATCGTGTATGAACGTACCAATGGAATTGCCTCACCGCTCTTTGGATTTTTTGTAGCCCAAGATCGCAAGCAACCGGAAAACATGGTGGCGCAATTGTCGCAAGGTGGTACTACATTACCCGACCGTGATTACTACTTAAAGAGTGATCCACGGACATTGAAAATTCAGGCGGCTTACACTACCTACATCGTCACCTTGTTTACGCTGGCTGGCGAAACGGAGGAAGTAGCCAAACAAAATGCAACGGCTATTTTCAACCTTGAGAAACAACTGGCCACTGCGCAGATGAGCCGCGTGGAGATGCGCGATCCGTACAAAACGTACAACAAGTTTTTGCTGACCGACTTCAGTAAGAAAACGTCTGCGTTCGATTGGCCTGCTACCTTATCAAAACTGCAAGCCGGTAAGCCGGATAGTATTCTTGTAAACTCCCCTCAATTTTTTGCAGTGGCCGATAGCTTACTGAAAAATGTTCCGGCAAAAGACTGGCAGGTGTACTTGCAATGGAATGTACTTCGTTCCGCGGCTCCTTACCTTAGTCACGCATTCACCAGCGCAAGTTTTAAGTACAGCCAGGCACTCAGCGGACAAAAAATTCAAACACCGCGTTGGCAACGCATGTCCAGTTTAACCGATGGTACCATTGGTGAACTGCTCGGGCAATTATATGTCGAGAAACATTTCAAACCTGAAGCGAAGGCACGCATGGATGAAATGATCAAGAACCTGGTGAAGGCGTACGAAATCCGGATTAAGAAACTGGATTGGATGAGCGAAGCCACCAAAGTAAAGGCGTTGGAGAAGCTGGCTACCTTCACACCAAAAATCGGCTACCCGGAAAAATGGAAAACGTATGATAACCTCGACATCAGCCGCGATTCGTTTTTTAAGAATTTGCGCAATGCTAGCCGATGGAGTTATAATGATATGGTAAGTCAGTTGGGTAAACCGGTGGATAAAAAGAAATTCGGTATGACACCCCCAACGGTAAATGCCTACTATAATGCAGTGAACAACGAAATTGTTTTTCCTGCCGGCATACTGCAGTTTCCGTTCTTCCATGCCGATGCCGATGATGCGTTTAATTATGGCGCAATTGGTTCGGTTATCGGTCACGAAATTTCACACGGCTTTGATGACTCCGGAAGTCAATACGATAAGAACGGAAAACTTAATAACTGGTGGACAGCTGAGGATCTTGCTAAATTCAAGGAGCGTGCAAAGTTGCTGCAAGAGCAATTTGATGCGTACACCGTGCTGGATACCCTCCACGTAAATGGAAAATTAACACTGGGTGAAAACATTGGCGATCTTGGCGGGCTCAACGCAGCATACGAGGCGTTCAAAATGACAAAGCAAGGAAAATCAAACACTAAGATTGATGGCTTCACACCCGATCAACGATTCTTCCTGGCCTGGGCGCAGGTGTGGCGAATGAATGCCCTCAACGAAACGAAAGCACAATTAATTGTTACCGATCCGCACTCACCGGCTGAGTATCGTACAATTGGTGCTCCCGTTAACATGGATGCGTGGTACAAAGCGTTTAATGTTAAGCCGGGCGATAAGCTTTACAAAAAACCAGAAGACAGGATTAAGATCTGGTAATTCTTTTACGATATGTCCATCAAGGAATAATCCCCGGCTAAACCCCGGGGATTATTTTTTTGAAGGGGTTGCAAAATAAATGTTGTGATGCTTGTGCAACCGATCAGTTGCGTATATATTTGCAACCGATTAGTTGCTTAAATGATCCGGTAAACATAATAATCAGAAAATGAGACGCGATGTTTTTCAGGCTATCGCAGACCCCACCAGGCGCGCGATCCTTACCATTATTGCCTTGCAGGCAATGACGCCCAACGCACTGGCCGAACATTTTGATTCGAGCCGGCAGGCTGTTTCCAAGCATATCAAAGTTTTAACGGAATGTCAGCTCGTGAAACAGGAGTTTAACGGAAGAGAAATTTACTATCACTTCAACGCCAAAAAAATGAAAGAAGTAGCCGACTGGCTGGAACCCTTTAAGAAATTATGGGACAACCGGTTTGATCAACTGGATGCCGTATTGCGAAAATCAAAACCAAAGAAGTAATGTCTCGAAAGTTGCAAACCGTGCAACATTCAATTTGTAACACCTAAAAAATTCTGAAATGAAAACGATTTACAACAAAGACGCAAGCAACAAGAAAATGTTCATCACACGAGAGTTTGCTGCACCCCTTTCGGAAGTGTGGGAAGCCTGGACGGATTGTAATTTGTTAGATGAATGGTGGGCACCCAAACCGTTTAAAGCAAGAACAAAGTCGCAGAATTTCCGCGAAGGCGGTTCATGGCTTTATTGTATGGTTGGTCCTGATGGTCAGGAATTCTGGTGCCGGGCCGATTACAAATCTATTCTGCCGTTATCACAATTTACAATTCTCGACACCTTCTGCGATAGTAATGGAAACGCAACGGGCAACTTGCCACAGATGGAATGGAAATGTCAGTTTAAGGATTCGGAGATTGGAACGAAAGTAGCTATTGAAATCTCGTTTGCCAGCGAGGCAGATATGCAAACCATTATGTCGATGGGCTTCGAAGAAGGCTTTACTTCGGCACACGGAAATCTCGATGCGTATTTACAAGCTCAGTTTAAATTGAGAAATGAATTGAAAGGCACCAGCAAATCGCGCGTAACAACCTACCTGAATTTTCCAGGCACAGCAGAGGAGGCATTTACTTTTTATAAAAAGGTTTTTGGCACGCAGTTCAGCGGAAAAGGCATTCAGCGGTTTGGCGATATTCCGGCCGAGTCGGGTCATCCACCGGTAGCTGATAATGTAAAGAAAATGGTGCTACACGTTGAACTTCCAATACTTGGCCATCATATTTTAATGGCAACAGATTCTCCACGCGAAATGGGTTTCACCTTAACACAAGGTAACAACATGCACATCTGTCTGGAGCCGGAAACAAAAGCCGAAACGAAAAAACTCTTTGATGCGTTGACTGTTGCCGGAACAGTAACCATGCCATTAACCGATATGTTTTTTGGATCATACTTCGGAACGTGTACGGATAAGTTTGGCATTAACTGGATGTTTAACTGTAGCGAAAAGAAATAGATTTCTAATTGTACCTTTGCGTTCAACTTACTACGGCACACGATGGCAATGGTCACTAAATTCTGGATGATTATTAAAGATGATTCAAAAAGAACTTTTGAAGTCTGTAGCCAGGAATCGAACGACAATTCGTTTACCAATAAGACCTACGCCATGCAGCGGGCCGGCATGAATGTAAGTTGCATGACACCCCCGGTTACGAATAAGACATCCAGCAAAAAACTGGTAACCGTTACCGGCTACAAACACGAAGACGGATTGTACGAAAGGTTGTTGGATGAATACCGGAAACGAACCCGGGTAATTCCTGACGATGACTTATGATAATCAACCTCCAGTCATTTTCTTCCCGCAGATAATTCATTTAGTTATCTGTGAAAATCCGTGTGACCTGCGGGGCGCCAATACAAAGCGCAAGTCATTGATTGGCTTTGAATTGCAATTGAGACGTAAGGTGGCACAATTTTTTCTTTACTACCCTTGAATTTAAAATTCAATGGTTATGAAAAAGGTAATGGTAAGATGGATGATTGCCACGCTTGTAGTGGTAACATCGTTTAGCTTGACTACAGCCCGGGCACAAGGAAGCGTTTCGTTCCAGGTTTTTTATGATGAGCTTCGTCCGCACGGACGCTGGATCACGCACGCGAGTTATGGAAATGTGTGGATACCGCGTGTCGATCGCGACTTTACACCGTACGCTACCAATGGTTACTGGATCAATACAGAATATGGTAATACCTGGGTTTCGGATTACACCTGGGGTTGGGCACCCTTTCACTATGGTCGCTGGTTCTATGATGACTTCTATGGATGGGCATGGGTACCTGATTCTGAGTGGGCACCGGCCTGGGTAGCGTGGCGAAGTGGTGGTGGTTATTATGGTTGGGCTCCGTTGATGCCCGGTCTTTCCATCAGTGTTGCATTCAACTACTATGATAGAATACCGAGTCGTTACTGGAGTTTTGTACCGTATCGTTACATCACCTATCGCACGGTTCATCATCATTGTGTTCCCAGAACGCAGGTGGTAAACATTATCAACCGCACTACGGTGGTAACACACAATCACTATGATTCGCGAAGACGTAGTACCTTCTTCACCGGACCTTCACGTCATGAGATGGAGCGCGAGAGTCGCAGCCGCGTAGAGGTTTATAAAGTTAACGACAGAAATCGTCCGGGCCGATCGGATATTGATCGTGGCACCGTAAGTTTCTATAAGCCCGAAGTAGCGCGTGATGAGCGAATGCGTCCTGCCCATGTTAGAAGTAACAATGACAATCATGGAAATAAGGACTGGATGGAATCTCGTCATGATCGTGATGCATTTAAGGATAACAAACCGGATAGACTTGATCGTAAAAATTTTGATGATGCAAAACGTGATCAATCTGTAGAGCATAAAAGAGAAAGTCAGTCGTTCGATCGCAGGCAAGAAAGTATGAAGCAGAATGAACGGCCAGGTGAATTGCACGGAAGGAAGCAGGAAAGCCGTCAACCATCGTACGATTTCAAAGCGCCTGATAGTCAACGTAGATCTTCTTCGGGTGCGAATACCTCGGTTGAAAGACGATCAGCCGGTCCGGAACATGTGCAGCGTGACCGTTCAACGCAGCCAGGTTCTCAACCACGTGTGCAGCGCGAATCAAAACCACATGGATCACTGGATCAACAACGAAAGCCCTCCGGTGATTTCAATAAGAGTAGCAGAAGTCCCTCTCGAAAACGTGATTAATTCACAAAAGGCCCCGCACCACGGGGCTTTTTTTATTTGTGATACGTGTGTATGTTTTGATCATGCTAAACTTTTTAAACCGCTTCTCGGTTTATCGTTCAGTATAAAGTATCATTACAACGTATGACTAGCGCAATCAAATCCATCAAGCCATTGGGCTTTCCCTGGCAAACTCAGGATCCCTTTCTTTTTTGTGTACACCACGAAGATTTTTATCCGAAGGGAAATGATGTAATGGGCCCAGTAGCTTCGTTGGCTGGAAGAAACCTGGGGCAGGATTTTGCGCCCAACAAAGAAGGATGGAGAATGTATCACGGCCAGCGTGTACCGGGGTTTCCGGCTCATCCTCATCGAGGTTTTGAAACGGTAACCATTGTTACAAAAGGGTTGGTTGATCATTCCGATTCACTTGGTGCAGCGGGTCGTTTTGGATTTGGCGATGTGCAGTGGATGACGGCCGGTAAAGGTGTGCAGCATTGCGAAATGTTTCCGCTTCTGAATAAAGAAAAGGAAAATCCGCTCGAGCTTTTTCAAATCTGGTTAAACCTGCCAAAGAACAAAAAACTCACAGAGCCGCACTTTGCCATGCTTTGGAATGAAAGTATCTCTACGTTTACGCACTACGACAGCAATAAACTTAAAACTGATGTTCGCGTGATTGCCGGTGACATCGGAAATGTTAAAGCGCCTGCACCTGCGCCAAACTCATGGGCGTCCGAAGCTGCGCATGAAGTAGCCATCTGGACCATTAAACTGGAAGCGGGCGCACAGTGGAATCTGCCTGTAGCTTCTGCAACTGTAAACCGTTCGCTTTATTTTTATAAGGGTAACACCATAGCGATTGACGACAAGAATTTTAATACTCATCAGGCGGTAGAACTTCATGCCGATAAGGAGGTAGTATTGAAAAACGGAGACACTGAAAGTTATCTGTTGCTGTTGCAGGGTAAGCCTATCCAGGAGCCGGTAGTACAGTACGGTCCGTTTGTGATGAACTCACAAGCTGAAATTCATCAGGCGATGAATGAATTTCAAACTACTGCATTCGGTGGATGGCCATGGCCTACGTATGAACATGCGCATCCGCGAGAGCGATCAAGATTTGCCCGGTATCCGGATGGTCGTGAAGAAAGCAAACCACTTCCCTCAATATAAAGGATACCTGCTGATGAGTTGGGGAAGAAACTCCACAGCTTTTTCACACTTTTCAGGAAATAAATTCTACTGGTTGTTCTAGTAAGCCTTCAAATCAATCTTTTTTAACGGTTCAGCCGGTTGGCACAGAAATCGGAAATGCCTGTGTAAACAATTTGAACCTTATGAAAACAATAAAATCTGGTATCGTAATCCTGGGCCTTGCCGCAGCCATCATGAGTTGCGACAAAAAGGAAAAAGAAAGGCTTGAGTCAAAAGTAGATTCACTTCAAACAGAGCTGCTGGCCAGTCAGGAAGTGGAAATGCAAATGAAGGAAGTTAATGTACTTATAGACTCTATTGATGCAAGCCGAAAAGTACTACGTACAAATGTTGTGGAAGGTGTAACCTACGACAACTATGCCGATCGGTTGCGTGATGTCAATCAGTACATTAAAGACACACAAGATAAAATTGCCGAGCTCGAAAAATCTGCCAAGAAATCGAAAGGCATGGCAGCTTCTATCCGCAAACTGAAAACCGATCTGGAGTTGAGAGAAACTGAAATTGCGGCACTGCAATTGGAAGTATCGAAGATGCGCACCGAGAATCAATCGCTTCAGGTGGCTATCGCTAAGAAAGATTCCACGTTGTTAGTGAAAGAGGATATCATTAAGGTACGTGAAGCCGACATTGTGACGTTTGAGAATACCTTGCGCGACACCAATGATACGAATCGGAATTCGATGGCTGATTTGTATTACAATCAGGCGCAAACACTTGAAGTAGTAGCCGACAGAACAAATTTTGCACCGCGCAAGAAAAAGCAGGCTATGAAAGAAGCCATCGAATTGTACAAGATATCCTTGTCGCTTGGTAAATCAGAGGCACAGCAAAGAATTGATGTACTCGAAAAGGAGCTCAGTTAGGTACGTTGGGTCTTATTAGATGAGGGAGTGTAAGCCCGGCATCACAGGGGATGTCCGGGCTTTTTCTTTTTGATACCATGAAGAGACTGTTACATTTTATAGTTGATTACGAGTTAAGAAGTGGCTCTTGAGACTCACGACAAAGATGAAGCGATTGGTAAAGAAGGGCCAGGTGAGAAACTAGTCCAGTGCAAGAAAAAATGTTACGGCTCTACTACAAAATAATCTCGTGACGATGGAGTTGCGCTTACATGTTCGGCAATGCGCACCATCGCTTGCGAGATTACTTTTCGGTAGTGTTCAAAATTGCTGGGTTTCCGGATGTAGTATTGGGCTCCTGCCTGATGCAATTTATCAACCGCATCGGGCTGATTGGAAGTTGAAAAAATAATTACCGGTAGTTTCTTGTACTTCTCTTGTTGTCTGATTTCAATGAGGCATTGCAAGCCATCCTTTCGCGGCATGTTGAGATCCAGAAATAAAACATCGGGTGTTTCTGATTTGGAGAGTGTCTGCATAAGTTGCTCACCATCGCGTACAGTTGTCAGTCGGGTAGCTAAGGTTATTTCCTGCAGCGCTTCCTGGAAAAGAAAACAATCGTCTTCATCATCATCAGCAAGAAGAATAGTCCATACTCGGGGTGAAGTCATACTCGGTGCTTGTCAATGTGAAATTCGGTCAATGATTTCCAGGGATAATGAATACTGGATTCAATCTACTACTAATTAACCGGAAATGTGTCGTAATAGTATGAGCGGTAACCCTTACAAAAATAAAAGGGGCTGTCGATTAAACAGCCCCTATTTTCAAACAGCTCTGTCGCCCCTTATAATTCGAATGAGTATTGCAATAACAGCAATAACCAATAAAATGTGGATGAGTGCTCCAAGACTGTAAACATAAAATCCCAACAACCAAAAGATGATGAGAATAACTGCAATGAAATACAATAAGTTGTTCATAGTGATAATCATTTTTTGAAAAGAGGAGTTGAGAATTTTATGCCAACGAGAATAGGCGAGGTAGTTTCTGTATTTTGCCCGGATTGTGGCATACATTCCTCAATCGCTGGGGCGATAATTCCACACTTTTAAATGGTATTCTCGCCTGGCTCACACGGTAGTCGTGGCATGATTTTGTTCGTCTGGACTAGAAAAACGAGGTTATGAACGAAATACTGATATTTTTAACCGCCCTCATCTTAGGCTATATTTGTTTGGCCATCCTTGTGATTTTTCTTGCTCGGTTATTCTTTCCGTTTGAGCAGGTTTTGAAAAAAGGACATGGAGTAATCCGGAAAAAGTATAAGGTAAAAACAATGCGCCATGAGAGCACTGGTAGTTGATGACGAGATTGAAATTTGTACGATGGTAACCAGGCACCTGCAAAAGCTTGGATTTCAGGCACAGTACGCGGTATCGGTAAGCGATGCCTGCGAGCGACTGGCCAACGAATCGTACAACATTGTGTTTGTGGATTTGAATTTAAATGAAGGCTCAGGCTTTGATGTAATCCGGTACAAAAACGAAAACAATCTGACTGCAAAGATTGTTGTGATCAGTGCTTATGACAGTGAAGCCTCACGCGCAATAAACGAAGGAGCGGATGTTTTTCTCCCAAAACCTTTTGCCTTTAAAAGAATAAATGAAATTCTCGATACGTTAAATCTCTCAACTAATAATTTAATATCCTAAGTATGCCAACTGTTTTGATTATTGATGACGATAAAGATATATGCCTGGTACTCTCTAAGTTTCTATCGAAAAATAATTATCAGGTTAACGTGGCCCATACTGGCGAGCAGGGGTTGCGTGAGTTGCGGGCTGCTGATTTTGATGTAGTGCTGTGCGATTATCGCCTTCCGGATATTTCAGGCGTTGAGCTTCTGCAGAAGATTAAAGTATTAAATCCGGCTGTAGCGGTCATTATTATTACCGGATACTCCGATGTAAAAACGGCCGTGGAAACCTTTCGGTATGGTGCAAGCGATTATGTTACAAAGCCACTGTACCCGGATGAATTATTGGTGACCATTAAGGAGACAATTGAAAAAAATAAATCCAAGGTGGGTGCGTCTTCGTCAACGGAGTCTAAAAGCGACAATTCGAAAGCTGCAAAGGATAAACTTTCTACCAATGAATTCATCGTAGGTAAAAGTGAGCAATCACAAACGGTGCAGCGTCATGTTGAATTGATAGCTCCCTCTGATATGTCGGTAATAATTCAGGGCGAGACCGGAACAGGTAAGGAGTTTGTGGCGCAATCCATTCATCGGCTCAGCAATCGCGCAGCCAAACCTTTTCTGGCAATAGATTGTGGCGCACTTCCAAAGGAGTTGGCCGGCAGCGAATTGTTTGGACACATGAAAGGTTCCTTTACTGGTGCGCTGGCCGATAAGCCGGGTAGTTTTGAAGTGGCCAATGGCGGTACCATTTTTCTGGATGAGATCGGCAATCTTTCGTACGAAAACCAGGTTAAACTGCTCCGAGTTATTCAGGAGCGTAAGATCAAACGCATTGGCGCTACTAAGGATATTGCAATTGATGTACGCATTATTGCCGCTACCAACGAGAACCTGACGAAGTGTGTAAAAGAAGGACGGTTCAGAGAAGACCTTTATCATCGGTTAAATGAATTCAAGATATTGCTTGCTCCGTTACGCGAACGAAAGGAAGACGTATTGTATTTCGCATCGTTCTTTCTGGCGAAAGCAAATGAAGCGTTAAACAAAAATGTAAAGTCATTCTCAACGGAAGTGAAGAACTACTTTACCGCCTATTACTGGTATGGTAACTTACGTGAACTTAATAATGTGGTGAAGCGTGCGGTGTTACTTACAACAGGTGACGAAATTTTGGTGGAAAGTTTGCCGCAAGAAATTACCCAGCGCAGTGAATTGAATGACCGCGAAGAACTGGTTGCTATTGAAGAAAGTGTGGGGCTGTTGAAGTCAGTAGCCTGGACAGCCGAACGGCAGGCTATAATCGATGCGTTGGAAAAAGTAAACTACAACAAGTCGAAGGCTTCAGAACTGCTCAACATCGACCGGAAAACTTTGTATAATAAACTCAAGCTCTATAATATAAGTATATAAAAAGCGAAGCCGTTTCTTTCGAAACGGCTCCTGGTGTTGCCGGATGGGCTTTGTTTATTTTCGGCTGTTCAGGTTAATTGCGATATAAAGCTGAGCGCATGAGTTCTTTGAATCGCCAAGTAGAAAATCGGCAGCATCGCTGTTGGCTAGTTTAACCAGGCCGTAGTTGTAACGAGCGCCCACTTGCATGGCGCCAAAGTTTACACCTACACCGCCTACTAAACCATAGTCCCACGACTTGAGATTGTCTTTGTCGATTTCATCCGTGCCATCTGCGAGTTCGCCATCGTAGCTTATGTTAGCGCCCAGCAGGTACCCTCCGTACCCTCCGACATGAAGGTCAACGGCACCCAGTTTGAAGACGGCAAGCACGGGCAATTCAAGGTAGTTCAGGTTGTATTGAATTTCCTGATCAGCCGGTGTATCATAAACAATTTTAGATCCTTTGGTAGAATACAGTAATTCAGTTTGTAAACCGAAAACCTCAGTGGAAACTAACTCTCCGAACAAACCGATGTTAATACCGGGCCTGGCATTTTCATCGGTAACATCATCAATGTATAGATTGCTAACATTTAATCCGCCTTTAATACCTGCCCGTTTTGTCGAAGCAGATTGAGCATTAACCTGTTCGCATACAATCAATCCCAGCAGCGTGAAAGAAAAGATCGTGAATATAATTTTTGTTCTCATTGTCATAAGTATAACATGTTGGTTTACCTTTCTCTTCGAAGCATCGGGCCAACGTGTAGGAGGTGTTTTGGACTGGTTTTTGCAGTTTTTTTACCAACGAATTCCTATTTTACATTGATAAATTTCTACACGTGTAGCCTGCAATACCCACTATGAAGAAGATCTACATTCAACTTCTTTTTGCCGGAATCATGATTGTGCTGTTAGGCGTAAGCTATGTTGCCTATCGAAACCTGGAAAATTATACACGCGAAGTTCAGCTCGTTCGAAAGTCAAATGAAATCATCAAAGAAACGCAGTTGATACTCTCAACCCTTAAGGATGCGGAGACCGGTCAGCGCGGTTTTCAATTAACTGGCGACAGTCTTTACCTTACTCCCTATCATTATGCTATACAATTATTGCCGGCACATTATAAAGTGCTCGACAGTTTAGTGCTGGGAAGTGAACAGCAGCAACATGTAGACTCGCTAAAAATTTTAACACAGACGCAATTCCTGATCATCGCCAGCACGCTGAATAATGTTCAACGAAGCAGCTTGGTGATGGACCGGTACGAAACCAATCTGATTTTGCGCGGTAAGATTAATATGGACGCGATTCGAAGCGTTGGTCAGAAAATTCTGGACAGGGAAGAAGCCTTCTTCACCAGTCGAATGAGTTCAGAAGATAATTACCGAATGATTGCACCCATTACACTGTTGACATTTGCACTGATTGCCATCATTGCCATTACGATTATGTTTACGCGGATTCTTTCTGCGCTGAACAGAAGTCTTGAGACTGAACTGTTGTTATCGGAAAACCTCAAGAAGCAACAGGAGCAGATTGTGGTGATTGAAGAGCGAAAAGTATTGTTAAACGAAGCCGAATCGGTTGCCCAGATGGGTAGTTGGAAATGGTCGAAAGTAACAGACGAAATGGTGTGGTCGGATGGACTCTACAAAATATTTGGAACAAAAGTGGGTGAGCGGGTGTCGTTCAATACATTTTTGGAAAAGACCTTTGGTGAGGATAAGCTGTTAGTTGAAAATGCTTTATTGAATGTAAAGCAGAACCAAAAGGAAACACGTATTGATTATCGTGTGTTGCGCGAGGATCAGGTGCGTTATGTATCGTTTACAGCCAAACCACAGGAACTACTCCCAACGAATGAGAAAATTATTGTTGGGGCTGTTATTGATATTACCGAGAGTAAAGTAAACGAGAAACAATTGCAGCAGTACAATGCCGAACTAAGAAGATCAAACGAAGACCTCGAGCAGTTTGCCTATGTAGCTTCGCACGACCTGCAAGAACCGCTTCGAAAAATCAGAACCTTTGGCGATAGGCTAATGACCAAGTTTCACAACCGGTTGGAAGATCAGGGGGCCGATTATATTGACCGCATGCAGGCAGCTGCTGCACGTATGCAGTTGTTGATTGAAGATTTGTTAACGTTCTCACGCGTTACACGGGCCGATGCCAATTTCGAATTACTTGATCTGCGCGCGTTGCTCAATGAAGTGCTGGAAGATCTTGAACTACAGGTGAAGCAACAAAAAGCTGTTATTCGCATTGGGGAGTTGCCTGGCTTTTATGGCGATCGATCACAAATAAAAAGACTTTTTCAAAACCTGATTGGCAATGCGGTTAAGTTCCATAAGGTAGGTGAGAAGCCAATTATTGATATCAGCAGCAAATTAGTAGAACGTGCTGAAGTTGAACCGGAAACAAAAGGAGCGTTGCCTGAAACTCAGTTTGTGCGCATCAGCGTAAAGGATAATGGAATTGGCTTTGATGAAAAATATGCTGAAAAGATTTTTAATATTTTTCAACGCTTGAACGGCCGAACCGCCTACGAAGGTACCGGTATTGGTCTGGCCATCTGCAGAAAGATCGTAACGAATCATCGGGGTTTTATTACGGCTAAAAGTATTGAAGCGGTAGGCTCTGAATTTATAATAGTATTGCCGCAGAATATCACATCTTCTCGCTAATTAAAGTTTGTTATGAAGCCCCTTGTTAAAATACTTTTGATTGAAGACGATGAAGATGATGCCTTGCTGGCCCGCGAATACCTTAGTGAAATTGAAACATATCAATTTTTAATTACCTGGGAGCCTGACCTGGCGAACGCCAAAAAAGCAATGCTACAGGGCGACCATGATATTTTTTTGATTGATTACCGGCTGGGCAGTGAAAATGGATTAGAGTTAATATCGTTTGTGCAGGGTAACGATGTGTTTACACCCGCCATTGTGTTAACGGGGCAGGGCGACATGGAGGTAGACCGTGTGGCCAGCAGAATGGGTGCTGCCGATTATCTTGTTAAGGCGGAGCTGAGTTCTTCTGTGCTGGAGCGTACTATCCGCTACGCACTCAGTCATGCAACCATTGTGAAAGAGCTAAATGAGAAAGAGAAAAAATATCGCTTGCTCTTTGAACGTTCTGTCGATCCGATCTTTCTCGCTACCCGTAATTTTAAATTGATGGATGGTAATCATTCTTTTTTAAAATTCTTTGGTTATTCTTTAGGTGAGCTATCATCGGTAGCGCTCGAAAATATTTTTTTACAGGCTAGTGACTTTGAAAATTTTAAGTCGGTATTGAAGACCACCGAACAAGTAAAGGATCTTGAAGTAACACTGCTCACCAAATCGAGCGAGCCGAAAGTTTGTTTTTTGAATGGAGTATTTATTCCCCATGAGTCCGAGGAGTTTTGTTGTTATCAATGCATTGTCCATGATCTTACTATGCGTAAACAAGCCGAGCAAGATATGCTGGTGGCTGAGCGCCTGGCGTTAACAGGTAAAATTGCCAGAACCATGGCACACGAAGTTCGGAATCCGCTTACCAATTTGAATCTGGCGTTCGATCAGTTAAAAAGTGAACTCCCCATCGATAATGAAGCGGTAAAGCTTTACGGAGATATTATTGAACGTAATGTACATCGTATCGAATTGCTGGTGGGCGAAATGCTTGATTCATCACGACCGAAAGAATTACGTCTTCAGCTACATGCTGTACACGATATTCTGGACAGTACCATTGAACTGGCGATTGATCGGATCAAACTTCGTCACGTGTCGTTGCGTAAAAATTATCAAGCCGATCTGCCCAGAATACTGGTGGACAAAGAAAAGATTTGTATCGCGTTGCTCAATATTATTATCAACGGCCTTGAAGCCATGCAGCCAGAGCAGGGTGTACTTACGATTGCTGCATCGTTGCACGATCATATCATTACTATTCAGATTTCAGATAATGGAAAAGGCATAGCGCCAGAAAATATGAAAAGACTGTTCGATCCATTTTTTACAGGAAAGCAAAGCGGCATGGGGCTGGGACTAACGTCTACAAAAAATATTCTTAATAGTCACAGTGCATCCATTGAAGTAACGAGTGCGATCAATAAAGGAACTTCATTTTATATTCATTTTACCTTGGCAAATTAGGTGTTTATCGATGACGCCAGTGCCCGCGCACGTATTTCCATCCATGACGCCTGTGTACCCATCGGCCATTTACCCAGATTGCAGATTTTCGTTTAGGCTCCATCCACTGACCAGGAACTAAAATGTAAACACGATCCGTGTTGTCCCAACGCCAGGAATCGCCTACCCATACGTACGTTGGCCCTGGTGAGGAGGGAATAATGCTGGCTTCACCGGCTGGCCGTTCCGAAACAACGGCAGCACTGCAGGCGATTAACACTAACACCAGAGGAGTGAAAGTAGCCAGTTTTACCAGGATGGTCATAAGTTCTGTAGTTTAGAATGAGCAATTGCTATTCTCTGTTTCTGAACTGAGCACCAAACAATAGCGCAATCAGAAACAAAATGACAAAGAAGAAGAATAGAAATTTTGCGATTGATGCGGCTCCTGCTGCAATACCACCAAATCCAAATAGTGCAGCAATGATGGCAATTATAAAGAAGGCAAGTGCATAGCGTAACATAATTGATAAGTAGTTGGTTGATAAGTATGAAGAACATTTAGGCAGCCTCTTCGATAACTGCTTGATGAAGTTCCTGCGTTAGTGCATACGGAAAAACTTCTATGCCCGCACGGTTAAATAGCTTTTGCATGTGCTTCAATACAACAATTGCAGTGGCAAGCGCTTCAACTTCCGACCGGTACAAATGCTTGCGGATTTTTGAACCAGCATGTAAGCTATCAGCCAGTTCATCCAGATGGCTTATGTTGGGTTGTCTTAAACGGCTCACAGTATGCATCGGCAAGATCAGATGAAAGAGCGGTGGCATCTTAACAACCAATTCCGGTGTCAGGAAATTTTTTAACCGCGAGAGTATCAGCCGGACATGCGTGATTGCTTTTCGCGTAGATGAGCAATGAAGTTCATTCTTTAGACTGTGTAAGAAATAAACAATGTGTTCATTGGAAACGGGTTGGGCTGTTACATTCATACGCTGTTGGGTTTATGTTGAACGGATGTGTTCGATATTGATGCCAGTTCGCACCTTGGCCTGTCAGCTTGAAATTTGAAGCTTTGGTGATATGCACTGTAGAGATATTTCTACGTCTTTACAGGTCATTCTACACTTTTTGGTGTTCGTGTGTGGCGAATGTCATCATCTAGATGTTTAGCACAGCATGGCATAGTCTTTTCTTTGTATTTGATGCGAACAGGAAATTGAATTTGTAAACTTTTAATCATTATTGTTATGAATGCAAAAAGCTTAATCGGAGGTATACTGGCCGGAACAGCAGTAGGGGTAGCGATCGGAATGTTATTTGCGCCCGCTACAGGCGACCGTACACAGAAGCGGTTGATAAAGGGTGCGCGCAAATTGCGCGACAGCCTCATGGATAAAGCCGATGACTCATTCGAAACCATCAAGGATAAGTATAATACACAGGTCGATGCATTGGCAAAACGCAGTAAGGATGGTATAAACGCTATGACCGAACGTGTAAAGGTTTAATGCTCCTCACCATTGGCCAATGAAATGCCGCACATCATGCGGTGATATTTTTATTACCTGGATGAGTAAGTGTGAAATCGGGAAGGAGTTTTCATCATAAAGTGAAGTAGCGACTGGCTTAGCCGGTAACCTTTTAGGTAAATCAGTAATGGGATTGTTACGGATCTTTATGATGACCCTCCCCACTGTTGTTGTGTTAGTAACGAATCACAGCATTCAACCAGTTGAAAATGGTTTGTTGTTGTTCATCAGACGCTACATTCAAATTTTGAATGTTAATGAATAAAATTTCTTTATTTCGTTGAGCCGAATGCAGTACGTGTTCAAGTTGTGAAACTGATTTTTCATCGGGGTGATGAAGTTCCAAAATGCCAGGCGAGGCAATGTGTGCAGTTTTATTTTTAAGTTCAAGGTGCCAGGCCAACGCATACGGGTTGAACTGCGAGGCGTGTCGTGTACGATGTTGAATTTGATTGAGAAGTAAGTCTGGGTTTGCTGCAACGTACAATTCGAAGGTTGATTTCCGTAATGCACGCGGTGTGTGGTAACAGCGAAAAAATTTATTTTCAAACCCAACCAGTTTGGCAGCATTGGCCTGCGACTTACGAAAGCCAGCCCGATCTTCGTTGCGTATTCCGAGAAGGGCACCCAGTTGTTTATACCAAAGTTTTTCGGAGGGCGTTTCCCATCGACCCCTGATGACCGGTTTACCATCGATAAACCAGTCTTCTGGAGTTGTTGGCTTGATGATAAAGAAATCATCGTTGAAATAAACAAAATTTTCAGCCAGTCCGGGAATGCGATACAGCAGTGATTCAATACTCCGGATGTTGATAGTCGGCAACACCTGTTCATAGCCCCGAAATATTTCTTTGTGGTCAACGATTTTTATTCGATCCGGGTGGGCATGAAAAATTTCCGGAACCTGCTCATCGGTTACTATAAAGATCGTTCGGATGAAGGGAGCAAATTTTAGGATGGATTCGACTGTATAAGAAATTTCGTTAACGGAGCCGAGTGCACGCGCTGCGCTTTTTTGGCGCTGCAGGTTGTTGACACCGAGAATCTGATTGCGCTTGGCAATGTGGTGCGGGTCTTCACCATCAACCCAGGTAATTACGGCATCAATGATCACGTTTCAAATGCAGTTAAGCAACAAAGATGCGTAAAAATAGACTGAAGGAATAGGAGCGGTTAAATTTTGTGCACAGACGAAGTGAGAGGCCCGACTCTGATTGCTGTGGTATGTTTAGGATGAAATTTTAGTTATATCTTGGCTGACAGAATATGATTATTCGCATTTAGTGTAAGTAGCGTATAGTATGAAGATTATGATAGTAGAAGACGAACCAAATGTGGTTTCGTTTGTTCGCAGGGGATTGATGGAAGCCGGTCATGAAGTTTCGGTGTCTATGGATGGGCAAACCGCCTGGCACATGATTCAACTTGAAGTACCGGATGTTATTCTATTGGATGTTATGTTACCCGGAGTAAATGGTATTGAGCTTTGTCGTAAAATCAGGAGTAATAAAATAGGCGTGCCAATCATTATGCTTACCGCATTGGGAACATCAGAAAACGTTGTTACCGGTCTTGAATCAGGCGCTGATGACTATGTTGTTAAGCCGTTCAAGTTCGCTGAATTGATGGCGCGAATACTCGCTGTAACAAGAAGAGTTTCGGGTGTTTTAGATCAAAGTACAATTATCAAGATTGCAGATCTGGTGATTGATAGCCGTGGAAAAACAGCAGAGCGTGGCAATAGGAAAATTTCATTGACAGCAACAGAGTATAATTTATTAGAATTTCTGGCCCGTAATAAGGGACGTGTTTTTTCTCGAGCGGAAATTATTGAACGGGTTTGGGATATAAATGCCGAACTCAATACAAATGTGGTGGATGTTTACATTAATTATCTGAGAAGAAAAGTCGATAAAGGCCACGATCAAAAATTGATTCATACGGTAGTGGGAATGGGGTATGTATTGCGCGAAGAAGAGTGATTTATACGGATGAGCATCAGAACCAAAATAGCATTCGTTTTTGTTTTAATGACGGCCGTATTCCTGCTGTTATTATCTGTATTTGTTTATTTTTTTTCACTTCGGCACACGCACGACTATTTCTTTACACAACTTCGCGTTCGTGCCGCCATTATGGCTGAGCATCAACTGGAGCTAAATGTTGATAAGAGTTTGCGTGTACAGGAGATACGTGAACGACATCTGCAACTTCTTCCCAAGGAAGAAGGATTTTTCTTTCCTGTGCATGACTCCCTTTTTCAAGAGGTGCAGGCGGCCCATCCGGAAATTCCAGTGTGGTTTTTACAGGAAGTAGAAGAACTGGATGTGTCGACTTTTAATAGCGGCTATATGCACTATGCCGGCATTTTATACACAGCCCAGGAAGGTGAGTACCTGGTGATCGTTCGAGCCTATGATGAAAGTGGGGAAGATCACATGAAATTTCTGTTGAACATGCTGCTTCTGGGATTTGCAATCAGCAGTGTGTTGGCGTTTGTTCTTGGACGATATTTTGCCCGTCATATCATGAAACCTGTTTCAGCAATTATTGCCAGGGTTAAACATATAACCATATCAAACCTGCATGAGCGACTGCCCAAAGGAAATAATAATGATGAGCTGGACGAAATGACAAGTACGTTTAATACTATGTTTGACAGGCTGGAGACAACGTTTGAACTACAAAGTAATTTTATTGGCAATGCTTCTCATGAACTCAGAACTCCACTTACGGCAATTCTTGGCGAATCGGAAGTTATTCTACAATCCCCACGCGATACAGCCGATTACATAGCGTCAATTCGTATGATGCAGCGCGAGGCTAAGCGACTTGATGAGATTACAACAAGTTTGTTGAATTTATCGCAGATAAGTTTTGATGGTAAGAAACAACGGATTGAACCGGAATTAATGGATGAACTGCTGTTGAGCATCAAGATTGGTTTTGACAAGCGCATGCCAGACAATCACATAACACTTTTAATTCAGCCGCTAAAAGAAACCGAAGAAGATACGTTTATGTTGCCTTGCGTTCGGGTGTGGATGGAGCTTGCGCTAACCAATATAATCCAGAATAGTATTAAGTATTCTGACAATAAAGAAGTGTTAGTAACCCTTGAAGCCGATACAACAAATTTTTTCATACACATATCGGATTATGGCATTGGGATACCGACTGAGGAAATACGTCATATTTACGAGCCATTCTTTCGGGCAAGTAATACTGGTAAGTATACCGGTTATGGTATCGGGCTACCGTTAGCAGAACGTATCGTTCGTTTGCATGGCGGAAAAATGAATGTACAATCACGACCGCTGGCGGGAACAAAAGTTACCTTGACTTTTTTGCGCACGAAAGGTTAAAGCAGGATTAGAAAAAATCTTATCGCATTTTAATGTGCCTTTAATAGCCTGCTAAAACTGATGCCGTTTGTTTGTTGAAACAAAACGGCTATGAAAAATATAATTATCCCCACAACATTTGAAAATGACACCATTGATGCGCTAAAGGTAGCAGCTGATTTGAAGCGTAAAGGAAGTGGTCAGATTGTTCTGATTAGTCTTTCTGAAATTACAGACTCGATTACGGATTTACTCTTTTTGTCAGAGAAGAATGTGCAGAACGTAGGTAATCGCGATAAACTTTTCGCGGATTGGTCGAAAGCCCTGGATGATTTTGCCCTACCGAAATTGCCCATCATAGAGCATCATCAATATGGCATTTCGCGCCCCATACTGATTCAACTACTTGAACATTTTAAAGCTGAAATGGTTATTGTACCGAACTCTTTTCTGCAAAGTAAATTATTTATTCATCGTCTCTTTCTGCGGCTTTTGAACAAGAGTGAATTTCCGGTTATGCAATTGCCTGACGATACTGACGGATCAGAGGAAATTCAACGTGCATTGTACCTGGGTGAAAATGGAAAGACGCTTACACCGGCTTTGCAAGGCATGCCTTTTCATATAATACATCAATCGATGGTGGATAGCGAGCAGCCATTGGTAAGTGTTGTTAATGCATTAAAAATCAATCTGATTGTAAAGCCACGCGTGAATAAAGCAACACCCAACCATGATGTTGATTCGCTCGGACTGCCCGTGCTTACCATTTGATAAGAGACGATACCGTAAAACGTAAATGTGTTATTAACCTTCTGCTTATGTTGTTAAAGAAAAATATACCGTGGACCTACATACTGGGAAAGATCAAGTTTGAGATTTTGGTGGTTACAGGCTATGCAGTTGCCTTTGGTCTTTGGCATGAGAGCCTGAACCTTCATCATATTACTATTCCCCTGGCTATACCCTCGATTATCGGAACAATTATTTCACTTTTACTGGCCTTTCGTTCAAACCAGGCATACGACCGATGGTGGGAAGCACGAATCGTGTGGGGTGCAATTGTGAATGATTCAAGAACGCTGATCAGGCAAGTACAATCCTTCATAAACGATCCGGAATTTTCGGTAGCCGCCAACGATTTTACAGAACGTTTCGCCAAGCGCCAGATTTTTTTCAACTACAGTCTAGGGCAGATGTTGCGTGGGCAAGATTCGTTGTATCAGGCGGAGCGATTTCTGCCAGCCGAAGATGTAAAACTTGTGTCAGGTTATAAGCATGTACCCAACGCTTTGCTTATGCTTCACGGTCGTGATCTGAAAAGAGGAATGGAAGAAGGATGGTTTAATCCGTTTCAGCAGGTAGAATTGGATAAAACAATAACACGTCTTTGTGATTCTATGGGAAAATGTGAGCGTATTAAAAGTACTGTCTTTCCCACGACATACAGTATATACATCAATTTTGTGTTGTACTTGTTGATTATCCTGCTGCCCTTTGGATTAACAGAATACCTTGGTGGTGTATTAGCGCCCTTAACCATACTAATCTCAGCAGCATTTTTGTTCATTGAGAAAATGGCTACACACTTGCAAGATCCCTTTGAAAATAAACCTACCGATACTCCGGTTACGACAATCGCTCAGAAAATTGAACGCGATTTGCGTGAGATGATTAGCGATCATGAATTGACGCACCACGTAAACGGAGTTATGGCGGCAAAGAAAGTTGATTACTATGTGTTGTAATGCTGAGGTTTTGGAATAGCCCGCATTACCTACGGCTTACGCGGAAATTTTTTGAAAATCTTGGTCGTGTATGCGCCAATTAGTTTTTCAATATCCTCGGCCATACCAAATTGTTTTTCAACCATGCCGGTCCACACGAGTTTGCCGGTTTGGGTATCGTACATGGCGTATTTCAAAAAACCATCGATCTCGGTGTGTTCGGTTATGTGGCCACCGGCTACAGGTGCAGCACCGGCCACATAGTAGCCCGGACCGGCCACACCAACCCCGATGCTTAGCGTAGGACTTTGCGAGTAGCGCGTTATTTCTTCGGCCGTAGTGTAAAACATAAAAACGGCATCAGGGTTTTCGGTGTCGTTTTTTAATCCACGGTTGGTGAGTTCTTTATTTGCGGCATAGGTGATGTACCCGCTGTAAAGTTTATCGTGCCGATAGCGGTTTAGCACACTATCACCCGGAGCAAGCCACGCATAGGTTTTAAATTTTTTAAAATCGGTTTTGGTGTCGTAGTCGGAAATAATTTTTTGAGCATACGTTGCTGATGTCAACAATACTCCGAAGGCAATGAGGGGCAGAATTTTTTTGAACATCGGTGATGTGATAAGTTATGAAAGCTAGTGAACGATGACCATAGTTGCAAACTAGAGCACATGCTGCTCGAACAACCGGTCCAGTACTTCCTGTGGATTGCTTGTTATGCCCGGATGTACTTTAGATGTTTGTACCATTGTACTTCGCGTGGCCGTTAGCCAACGGAAGCGTTCGGCCGGAGAAAGTTCACCAATTGGCCCGCTGCCTTTTCCTCCGTTGCTGATATGTTCGAAAGAGCGAATGTACGCTTCCAGTTCTTCACACTCCACAGCTTTGCAGAATGCCTGAATGCGTTCGCGATTGATGGCGATGCGGGTTTTCAAAAATTTTAACGGACCACAATAGAGTATCACGCCCACGTTAATGAACTCTTCGCGCTCCACTTTAGGCACCACGCGGATGACGGCATATTCAAAAACGTGATTCACGGACATGGATTGCTTCGTTTACAAAATATTCAGAATGCATCAGGCGCGTTGTTAAAAAGCGTGCGTATGCCTGCCGATGTTCTTCAATGGTAGCGAAGGCCGGTTCTTCGGTAAGCCATTCATCCGGAATCAGCGTTACGATAGCCTGGATGATGCTCGCATTCAACTTTGTCTTATTCCGTTCATTCGCTTCACGCAAATGTACCGCTAAGGGTAACATAACATGATCGTTAATGCGGGGAAAAGGCCGTTCGGCTTCCTGCCAGTTTTCCCACGTGTGATGAAAGTACAGTGCAGCACCGTGATCGATCAGCCAAAGCTCTTTGTGCCACCACAACATATTGGTGTTTCGCGCAGTGCGGTCTACATTCAACAACAAGCTATCGAGCCATACAATGTCAGACGCCAGTTGAAAGTCAACAGGGGTTACAAGTGGATCGTACGTAACAGCGCCCGACAGATAGTGTACACCCAGGTTGAGACCAACACTTGCTTTTAAAAGATCCTGAATTTCTTCATCACCTTCAATGCGACCAAACGCAACATCGAGGTGGGCGAATACCAGTTCCGGAACGTTGAATCCTAATGCGCGGGCGATTTCTCCGCCAATCAGTTCAGCAATGAGTGCTTTTTTGCCCTGACCGGCTCCGCGAAATTTCAGTACATACATGAACTTATCGTCTGCTTCCACCAATCCGGGAAGAGATCCTCCCTCACGCAGCGGTGTTACGTAGCGGGTAATGGTTACATGACGAAGTGAAGACATGAATGAGTATTCGCATAAAAATACAAGGTTCTTTCTTTTAACTTTGGCTTTGTATAAAATAAAGAATGAAAAAGATATACATCGCCATTGCCTTGATCGGCAGTTTGATGAGTTGCCAGTCTTCGC
>Ga0315910_10000663_pt1 | contig 33562 bp, 31 predicted proteins | sample EdamamesoilMG_FD_204470 | JGI IMG/M metagenome (GOLD analysis project Ga0315910, IMG submission 204470) | Garden soil microbial communities collected in Santa Monica, California, United States - Edamame soil | ecosystem: Environmental > Terrestrial > Soil > Garden | place: USA: California... | reverse complement strand
TGATCGGCTACCCGCAGCGCTCGAATCTAGGAGGGGGTACGGGGGAACCTGGGTTCCCCTGTACCTCACGCATCTTTGTACCAGTCCCTCAGGTTCCAGAGATCGTTGTCCCATCCCGAGAGCGGCGCCTGCAGCTTGTGCACCGCCGCGGATACGCGCGGCCGGTAGGCAATCGGGATCACCACCTGGTTCTCGATCACCAGGTCGTTCATGCGCACGAACATCGCCGCCCGCTTGACCGGATCGAGTTCACCCTCGGCGGCGCGGAAGGTCTTGTCGTACTCGTCGTTCTTCCAGCGCGTGATGTTGCGGCCCTGCCACTTGTTTTCCTTGCTCGCCGCTTCCCAGGAGCAGAACTGGTTCATGAACCGCTCCGGATCCGGCTGCGGCATGGTGGTCGTGTACATCTGCAGGTCCGCGTAGAACTTGGTGTAGGTGTCCGGATTGGCGACGTCCGAGGAAAAATACACGGACGCGGTAACCGCCTTCACCTCGATGTCGATGCCGGCCTTCTGGCAGGACTGCTTGACGATCGCCTGGCACTTCTGGCGCGGCTGGTTGATCGAGGTCTGGAAAACGAAGCGCAGCTTCTTGCCGTCCTTCGCGCGGATGCCGTCGGGCCCGCGGCGCCAGCCGGCCTGGTCGAGCAGCGCGTTGGCCTTGTCGACATTGAATTCCCACTTCGTATTCTTCGAGCGCACGGGCACCGGGTTGTTGAGGAAGTTGGCGGTGGCGAGACCTGTGCGCCCATAGATGTGATCCTGGATCGACTTGCGGTCCACGAGCATGTTGAGCGCCCGGCGCACCGCCGGGTCGGTGAGGATGGGATGCGGCGCCTTCAGGCTCGAGCGCTCGCCGTCCACCTCCTTCAAAGGATCGGTGAAGTTGATTTGCATCTGCTCGATGTTCGCGCCCTGAGTGATCGTGGCGCGGCCCTTGCCACTGTCCTCCAGGCGCAACAGGATCTCGTCCTCCACCTGCAGGTTCCAGGCGTAGTCGTATTCGCCCGTCTGCAGCACGGCGCGGGCGGCGGATACGGCATCGCCGCCTCCCTTGAACTCGATCGAGTCGAAATACGGCCGGTTCGGCAGGTGGTAAGTCGGGTTGATCTGCCCGCGCACCATGTCGCCGGGCTTGAAATCCGTGAACCTGTACGGGCCGGTCCCCACGGGTTTGAGGTTGGTCGGGGCCTCGCGAGACTTGGCGCCCCGGAAGCCGTCGAACAGGTGCTTCGGGATGATCATGCCCACGGTGCCGACGAAGGGGTCGGCCCAGTACGGCGTGGGCTTGGGAAACAGCACGCGCACCGCGTGGCTGTCGACCTTCTCGACCTTGATGTCCTTGTAGCTCCCGCTGGTGGTCGCGCCGGTGGCGGGGTCCGCGGCGTATTCCCAGTTGAACAGCACGTCGTCCGCGGTGAACGGCTTGCCGTCGTGCCACTGCACGTCGCGCTTGAGCTTCCAGGTGACCGAGCGGCCGTCGCGTGCGAGACCTCCGTTTTGCATGCTGGGAACCTCGGCCGCCAGCATCGGCACGAGGTTGCCGTCCGCGTCCCAGCCCGCGAGCGGTTCATAAAAGATGCGCGAGGCTTCCTGATCCTTGGTACCCACCGCGAAATGCGGATTGAGCAGCGTGGCGCCCTGCCACCACAGGACTTTCAGTGGCCCCCCTCCGCCGCGGCGCGTCGGCTTGTAGGCAGACGGCGCCTGCGCCATTGCCACGCCCGAGAAGGCGAGCAACTGCGTGGCCATGGGCGCGGTGATGCCGGCGCCCGCCGCCAGGCGCAGAAACCGGCGCCGGGACAGGCGCCCCGACCTAAGGTTTTCGATCCATTCCCGTAGCTGTCTCTCGTCCATCGGATTCCCCTCCAGGAAACGTTACCGGTGTGTGCTGGCGTTAATATTAGTCGGAATCCAGCCCACCAGGTTGTCATGCCCCATTCGAAAAACCGCATCACGCTTCCCGCAATGACCCCGGGCACCGGGCGCACCATCGCGTGGCACCGCTTCGGCAGAAAGGGTGCACGGCCCAAGGCCTACCTGCAGGCGGCGATCCACGCCAACGAGCTGCCCGGCGCCATGGCGCTGCACCACCTGATGCCGATACTGGCCGACGCGGAGCGCCGCGGCGCCCTCCGGGGCGAGATCATCGTCGTCCCGGTGGTCAATCCCATCGGCCTGTCGCAACTGGCCGGCAACAATCACCTTGGGCGCTACGATTTCCTCGGCCGCGAGAATTTCAACCGCAACTGGCCCGATCTTTCCGCCGCGGTCGCGGAGCGTGCCGGCGCGCGGCTCGGACGCGACGCGAACCGCAACGTGGCGCTCATCCGCGCGTCGGCGCTCGCGGCATTGCGCGCGCTGCGCCCGGCGAACGAGCTGCAGGCGCTGCGGGTGGAGGTGATGAAGCTGTCGGTGGACGCCGACATCGTCCTGGACCTGCATTGCGACATGGAAGCCGCGCTGCACCTTTTCATTTCCGCCCGCGACTGGCCCGGACCAGCGCAGGCGCTGGCGGCGGATATCGGCGCCGCGGCCACGCTGTACAACGAACCCTTCCCCGAGGCGCTCACCTTCTCAGGCGTCAACGGCGCGCTGTGGGCGCGCCTCGCCCAGCGCTTTCCGGCGGCGCGCATCCCGCAGGCCTGCCTGTCCGCGACGATCGAGTACCGCGGCCAGCACGACGTCAGCCACGCGCTCGGGGAGTCGGATGCGCGCAATCTGCGCCGCTTCCTCGTGCGCCGCGGCGTGCTTGCGGGGCGCGCAGGGGCGCTGCCGCGGCTGAAAGCGCGCGCGACGCCGATCGGCGGTATGGACGTGGGTTATGCGCCGCGCACCGGAATGCTCACCTACCACTTGCCGGCGGGCGCGCGCGTACGCAAGGGCATGCCGGTGTGCGAGATCGTCGACCCGACCGATGCGCGCGGACCGAAAGCGCGCCGGCAGATCCTCGCGCGCACCGACGGCATCCTGTTCAGCCGCAAACCCGACGGCCGGCTGGCCTGGCCGGGCGCGGTGCTCTTTCGCATTGCCGGCGCGCGCCTGCTCGGCCACCGAAAAGGCATGAGCGGCCTCGATGATTGAAACGGCGGCGAGACCAACCGGGCTGCGCGGCGTCGACCTCGGCGTTCCCGATGTCGCGGCCCACGTGCGCTTCTATACAAGCGTCTGGAACCTCGCGGTCGCCGCCGAACGCAACGGATCGGTCTACCTGAGGGGCAGCGGACCCTATCACCATATTCTCGCGTTGCATCCGCGCGCGCAGCCCTGCCTGCTGTCGATCAACCTCGCGGCGGCGGATCGCGCGGCAGTCGACGTATTGCACGCGCGCATCGAAGCCGCCGGCGCGCCGCGGCTCGATGCCCCGGCTCCTTTGACCGAACCTGGCGGCGGCTACGGCTTCGCGTTCGCCGATCCGGAGGGCCGCATCGGGCGCGTGATCGCCGCCGACGCGCGCCATCCCGATGCGGCGTCCAGGCCCGACCGGCCGCTGAAGATCACGCACGTCGTCCTCAACACACCGAGACAGGAAGAAGCCGCCGCTTTCTGGATCAATGCGCTCGGCTTCCAGGTCAGCGACCGTTCCCTGCTGACCTTCCTGCGCTGCAACGCCGATCACCACAGCCTGGCCTTCCACCCCGGCGACTCGGCGACGCTGCACCACATCGCGTTCGAGGTGGACAGCATCGATTCGGTGATGCGGGGCACCGGCCGCATGCGCGACGCCGGCCACCCCATCGAATGGGGCCCGGGGCGGCACGGGCCCGGCAACAACGTATTCGCCTATTTCGTCGGTCCTGACGATTTCGTCATCGAGTACACGGCCGAAATCGGGCAGGTCGACGAAAGCTACCGGGTCGGGCAGCCCGCGCAATGGGCTTATCCACCGGGCCACAGCGACCTCTGGGGCGCGACGCCGCCGCCCAGCGAACGGATGAAGGCCGCACAAAATAAAATCCGCTTCGCGGCCGACCTGTTCCGCCCCTAGAATACCGGGCTCAGGGGGAACGTCGCAGCACTATGGCTGAGGAAAGCAAGCAGGCCTTTGATCCAGAGGCGACCGTCGCGCAACCGGTCAAGCCTGTCGATCCAGAGGCCACGGTCTCGCAGCCTCTCAAGCTCGGCGATCCGGAGGCGACGGTGACCCAGCCGATCGCGCCCGGCCTCGACCCGGAATCGACCGTGACCGGCCCGGTCCTCAAGGCCGATCCCGATGCGACCGACCGGGTTCCGGTGTTCGATCCCGATGCCACCGACCGGCGTCCCGCCTTCGATCCGGAGGCAACGGTGCGCAGGCTCGCCGGCCGCGGCGCCGCGCGCGCGAATCCGTTCGCGCCGAAATCGCCGCCGGAAACCCTCCAGGCGAACCTGTCCTCGCTTGGGGGCGTGAACCCTTTGGTGGCGATGGCGAATCCGATCCTCGCCGCCGTACCCCAGATTCGCCGCACGCTGCGGCACCCCGATCCTGCCGCCCTGCTGGCGAGCCTGCGCGACCAGATCGAGAGCCTGGAACTCAACGCGGTCAGCGGCGAAATCGCCGACGACACGCTCCATGCGGCCGTGTACGCCCTGTGCGCGCTGCTCGACGAGTCTGCGGCGGCGACCCCCTGGGGCCAGCACTGGCGGGAGCGCGGACTGCTGCAGTCGATGCGCGGCGAATCCGGCGGCGCGGAAGGCTTCTTCGCGCAACTCGACCGGATCTCGGCGGAGCCCGAGAAAAACGCCGACCTGCTCGAATTCTTCTACATCTGCCTCGCGCTCGGCTTCGAGGGCCGCTACCGCGGCACCGACGCCGACAGGCAGGCGCTCCAGCAGGTCAAAGACAGCCTGTACGGACTCATCGCGCGCCGGCGACCGCGCCCGGAGACGCTTTCGGACCACTGGCGCACGCCGGCCGCACAGGCCGCTGTCGATGCGGCCCTGAAGACCGCCGAACGCGCCAACGCCGCACGTGCGGCCGCCGCGGCGGCGGCCGCCATGCCCGCACCGGCGGCCGCGCCGAGCCGGTATGCGCTGTCGCGCTGGCCCCGGCGCGCCATCTGGAGCGCCGTCGCCGGCATCGTCGGCGCCTCGCTGGTGCTCTTCATGCTGGGCACCCGGCTGCAGGATGACGAGACGCGCGACGCGATCGCTGTCGCGATGAAGTCGACCGCCAAAACGAAAACTCCGCCGCCGATCGGCGCGTCCGCCGCCCCGGCGGTGCCGTCCGGGCCGGCGTCCCTGACCGCGGCGCTGGGCGGATTGCCGGTCGTGGTCAGCCAGGGTGCCGGCGCCCTCATGCTCGCGTTGCGCGACGGCCAGCAGTTCGCACCGGGCGGCACGCTGCCTTCGGAACAGGCAAAAGCGCAGCTGCGGCAGGTCGCCGCCGCGCTTGACCGGTTGCCGGGCGCGATCCTGGTGATCGGCCATGCCGATGCCACGCCGCCCCGCACGGGCAGCAATGCCGAACTTTCGGCCGAGCGCGCGCGCGCGGCGGCGCTGGTCATGGCGCAATCGCTCTCCGACCCGAAGCGCCTTGCCACGGAAGGCCGCGGCGATGCCGAGCCGGTTGCGCCGAACGACACCGAGGCCGGGCGCGCGCAGAACCGCCGCGTGACGATCCGGCTGAAGACGGCGAATTGAGGATGGCGCGCGCATCGTTAAGGATGACGCTCGCATCATTGAGGATGACGCTCGCATCATGACCACGATCCTCGACCAGCTTGCCGCCCAGGCCTCCGGATCCGACGCCGCGACCGGCGAGCGCGTCGCCCAGGAACTGGAAACCATCCGCGCGCGCTTCAAGCAGGCGGCCGAAGACCTCGATGGCGCGCGCTTCGCCTCGCCCGACGGCAAGGGACGCGAGATCGAGGAACTGCCCTGGTACGTGATCATCGGCGCCCCGGGCTCGGGCAAGACCACCGCGCTGCTCAATTCCGGGCTGCGCCTGCCGCTGTACACCAGCGACGACACCTCGCCATCGGTGCGCGGCGTGGGCGGCACGCGCAACTGCGACTGGTGGTTTACCGACGAGGCGGTCCTGCTCGACACGGCCGGCCGCTACACCACGCAGGAGAGCGACCGCAAGGCCGACGCGGCGGCCTGGCTCGGCTTTCTCGGGCTGCTCAAGCAGTTCCGACCGCATCCGCCGCTCAACGGCGCGCTGGTCACGGTGAGCGTGATGGACCTGCTGCTGTGGACCAAGGCGGAGCGCGCCAAGTACGCGGGCCACGTACGCATGCGGCTTGCGGAAATGGTCGCCGCGCTCGAGTGCCGCTTCCCGGTCTACGTGCTGGTGACCAAGGCCGACATGCTGGCCGGCTTCACCGATTTCTTCGGCGACCTGGACGTTAACGGGCGCGCGCAGGTGTGGGGCACCACGTTTCCGATGGATATCGACCCGGCGCTGATCGCCGGACCCTACACCAAGGACTTCGGCGTGCTCGAGGACCGCCTCGGGGCGGAAATGCTCGCCCGCCTGCACGAGGAACGCGACTTGCAGCGCCGCGCCTCCATCTACCGCTTTCCGCAGCAGTTCCACTCGATGGGCGCCCTCGTCGGCGAATTTCTTGCGCTCGCCTTCGGCACCCAGGTCAACCAGAAGCCGCTGTGGCTTCGCGGCGCTTACTACAGCAGCGGAACGCAGGAAGGCAATCCGATCGACCGCGTGCTGGTCGCGCTGGCGCGCAGCTTCAAACTGGACCGTGCCGGCGTCGCCGGGCCGGGCGGCACGGGCAAGAGTTACTTCCTGACGCGCCTGCTGCGCGACGTGGTGTTTTCGGAGGCCGCGCTGGCAACCCCCGAAACCGCCAACGTCGCGCCGGCTTCCTAGGGCGCGCGCACTACTCCGCTTCCTCGATCCAGGCCATCTGGATCGCTTCCAGGATCTTCTCGCCGCTGCGCTTGGGGTCGTCGTCGAACCCGGGCAAGGCCAGCACCCAGGCGCGCAGGTCGACGAAATTTACCCGCGCCGGGTCCTGGCCAGGATGCAGTTCGAGCAGCGCAATCGCGATCTCGCGGGAATCAGTCCATTTCATGAGCGGGTCTCCTACCCCTTCGCGCCGCCTTCACGCTCGTAGTTGATGGTGTACTTGGGAATCTCGATCACCAGGTCCGCCCGCCCCATGCGCGCCTGGCAGGACAGGCGGGAGGCCGGTTCCAGTCCCCAGGCCTTGTCCAGCATGTCCTCCTCCTTTTCCTCGGCCGGCGCAAGCGAATCGTAGCCTGCGCGCACCAGCACGTGGCAGGTGGTGCAGGCGCAGGATTTCTCGCAGGCGTGCTCGATATCGATGCCGTGCGCGAGCAGCAGGTCGCAGAGCGTTTCGCCGGCCGGCGCGTCGAATTCGACGCCCGCCGGGCAAAGCGCCGGGTGCGGCAGGACGGAGAGCTTAGGCATCGAGGCTGGCCACATGCTTTCCTGCCAGCGCGCTGCGCACGCTGGCGTTCATGCGGCGCGCCGCGAATTCCTCGGTGGCGCGGTTGAGCGCGTCGCTCGCGAGCTTGATGGCGCGAGGATCGGAGGTATTGAGCACTTGTTCCAGTGTTTTCAGTTTTTCTTCAATTGAAGAAATTTCCGAAGGAGAAAGCAAACCCCCATCTTCGCGCATTCCCGTTCTGGTCGCATCCAGGAGCCGCTGCGCGTCCACGCGGTGCTCGTGGAGCGCGCGCGCGTGCATGTCCTCCCTGGCGTGCTCGAAGGAATCGCGCAGCATGCGCTCGATGTCGGCGTCGCCCAGCCCGTACGACGGCTTGACGCTCACCGAAGCCTCGGCGCCGCTGGTCTTTTCCTGCGCCGACACCGACAGCAGGCCGTCCGCGTCCACCTGGAAAGTCACGCGCACGCGCCCCGCGCCCGCCACCATCGGCGGAATGCCCTTCAGCTCGAAGCGGGCCAGCGAGCGGCAGTCGGCCACGAGCTCGCGCTCGCCCTGCACCACGTGAATGCTCATGCCGGTCTGGCCGTCCTTGAAGGTGGTGAATTCCTGCGCCTTGGCGCAGGGAATCGTCGTGTTGCGGGGCACGATGCGCTCGGCCAGGCCGCCCATGGTCTCGATGCCGAGCGACAGCGGGATCACGTCGAGCAGCAGCCAGTCGTCGCCCTGCGCCTTGTTGCCGGCGAGCACGTCCGCCTGCATCGCGGCGCCCAGCGCCACGACCTTGTCCGGGTCGAGGTTGTTGAGCGGGTCGCGGCGGAAGAACTCGGCCGCCGCGCGCTGGATCTGCGGCATGCGCGTGGCGCCGCCCACCATCACCACGCCCTTGACGTCTTCCGCGGAAAGGCCCGCGTCGCGCAGCGCCTTGCGCGCGGGCGCGAGCGTCTTCAGCACCAGGTGCTCGGTGATGCGCGAGAAGGTCTCGGTGTCCAGCGTCACGTCCACGAACTCGCCGGTGGAGAGCTTCGCACTGATGCGCGCCTCTCCATGCACTGTCAGGGTTTCCTTCGCCTCGCGCGCCTTGACGAGCAGCAGCCGCATGTCGCGCGGCGCGAGCGGGGCGAGCTTCGCCGCCTCGACGATCCAGCAGAACACGCGCTGGTCCCAGTCGTCGCCGCCGAGCGCGGCGTCGCCGTTGGTCGCGATCACCTCGAACACGCCCCTCGAGAGCTTGAGGATCGAGATGTCGAAGGTGCCGCCGCCCAGGTCGAAGACCGCGTAGGTGCCCTCCGCGCCGTTGTCCAGCCCGTAGGCGATCGCCGCCGCTGTCGGCTCGTTCAGCAGCCGCAGCACGTTCAGGCCGGCGAGCTTCGCCGCGTCCTTGGTCGCCTGGCGCTGCGCGTCGTCGAAATACGCCGGCACCGTGATGACCGCGCCAGTAAGCCCGCCGTTCAGCGACTTCTCGCCCCGCGAGCGCAGCACCTTGAGGATTTCCGCGGACACCTCGACCGGGCTCTTCACGCCGGCGACGGTGCGCAGTTGCACCATGCCGGGCGCGTCGACGAAGTCGTAAGGCGCGTTTTCCGCGTGCGCGACGTCTTTCAGGCCGCGCCCCATGTAGCGTTTCACCGACGCGATGCTGTTTTTCGGGTCCTCGGCCTGCTGCGCCTGCGCAGCGTAGCCGACCTCGGCCCTGCCGTCCGGCAGGTAGCGCACGATGGACGGAAGCAAGGCCCTCCCCTGTGCGTCCGGCAACACGGTGGCGACGCCGCTGCGCACCGTGGCGACCAGGGAATTCGTCGTTCCCAGGTCGATGCCGACCGCCAGGCGCTGCTGGTGAGGCTCGGGCGACTGCCCCGGCTCGGAGATCTGAAACAGCGCCACTACGCGTCCAGCGCTTCGAATCTCGCGGCGACGTCTTCGCCGAAGCGTTCCAGGAACATGAGTTTTCTGACCAGATCGCCGGCGCCGGCGAAGTCATGCCTGTCGTCGATTTTTTCCCGGATCTGTTCTTCGATTGCACGTTTCTCGACGGCAAGCGCTTGCGAAATCGAATCCAGATCGGAACCGCTCTTCGCCTCTTCCAGCTTCTCGCGTATCTCCATCTGCTGCATCAGGAACTCGCGCGGCATCGCGGTGTTCGTCTCGAAACCCACGTCGATGCCGTACATCTCGAGGATGTACTTCGCGCGCCGCACCGGGCTCTTCAGCGTGCGATAGGCCTCGTTCACCCGGGTGGTCATCTGCATGGAGGCACGCCGCTCGGCGTCGCCTGCATTGGCAAAACGATCCGGATGCACCCTGGACTGGATATCCCGGTAGGCCGCGTCCAGCTGCGACAGGTCCAGCGCAAACGCGGGAGCCAGGCCGAACAGCTCGAAGTGGCTAGACGTTAAAGCTTTCGCCGCAACCGCACTCGTCTTTGACATTGGGGTTGTTGAACTTGAAGCCTTCGTTCAAGCCCTCTCGCGCAAAGTCGAGCTGGGTACCGTCCAGGTAAGGCAGGCTCTTCGGGTCGACCACCACCTTGACGCCGTGGCTCTCGAACTGCACGTCCTCGGGGTTGACCGCGTCCGCGTATTCGAGCTTGTAGGCCATGCCAGAGCAGCCCGTGGTGCGCACGCCCAGGCGCAGCGCCACGCCCTTGCCGCGCCTGGCGAGGAAGTTCTGGACGTGCGTCGCGGCCTTCTCGGTGAGCGTGACGGCCATGGCGCGCTAGGCCGCCTTTTCCTTGGCGGAGTCCTGCAGGTGCTTCTTCTTGTAATCCTCGACCGCGGCCTTGATGGCGTCCTCGGCCAGGATCGAGCAGTGGATCTTCACCGGCGGCAGCGAAAGTTCCTCGGCGATCTGCGTGTTCTTGATGCTCGCAGCTTCATCCAGCTTCTTGCCCTTGACCCATTCGGTCACCAGCGAGGACGAGGCGATCGCCGAACCGCAGCCGTAGGTCTTGAAGCGCGCGTCCTCGATGACGCCGTCCTTGCCGACCTTGATCTGCAGCTTCATCACGTCGCCGCAGGCCGGCGCGCCGACCATGCCGGTGCCGACCGAATCGTCGCCCTTGTCGAACGAGCCCACGTTGCGCGGGTTTTCGTAGTGATCGATGACCTTGTCGCTGTATGCCATGACTGCCTCCTTATCGCCGCCTCAATGAGCGGCCCACTGCACCGTGCTGAGATCGATGCCTTCCTTGTGCATCTCCCAAAGCGGCGAGAGATCCCGCAGCTTCGCGACCTTCGTTTTCAGGTGGTCCACCGTGAAATCGACCTCTTCCTGCGTGGTGAAGCGCCCGAGCGTGAAGCGGATCGAACTGTGCGCGAGCTCGTCCGAGCGCCCCAGCGCGCGCAGCACGTACGACGGTTCGAGCGACGCCGAGGTGCAGGCCGATCCCGAGGACACCGCGATGTCCTTGACCGCCATGATCAGCGACTCGCCTTCGACGAAGTTGAAGCTGACGTTGAGGTTGTGCGGCACGCGCCGCTCGAGATGCCCGTTTACGAACACCTCTTCCATCCCGTTCATGCCGGCGAGCAGCTTGTCGCGCATCGCCCGGATGCGCTCGTTCTCGGCCGCCATTTCCAGCCTTGCCAGCCGGTAGGCCTCGCCGATGCCGACGATCTGGTGCGTGGCGAGCGTGCCGGAGCGGAAGCCGCGCTCGTGGCCGCCGCCGTGCATCTGCGCTTCCAGCCGCACGCGCGGCTTGCGCCGCACGTAGAGCGCGCCGATGCCCTTGGGCCCGTAGGTCTTGTGCGCCGAGAAGGACATCAGGTCGACCTTCAGCGCCTGCAGGTCGATGTCGCACTTGCCGGTGGCCTGCGCCGCGTCGACATGGAACAGCACGCCCCTGGCGCGGCACAGTTCGCCGATCGCCGGGATGTCCTGGATCACGCCGATCTCGTTGTTCACGTACATCACCGAGACCAGGATGGTGTCCTTGCGGATCGCGGCCTCGAGCTGATTCAGGTCGAGCATTCCGTCGGGCCCGACCCCCAGGTAGGTCACTTCGAATCCGCGCCGCTCGAGCTCGCGCATGCTGTCCAGCGTCGCCTTGTGCTCGGTCTTCACCGTGATCAGGTGCTTGCCCTTGGTCTTGTAGAACTCAGCCGCCCCCTTGAGCGCGAGGTTGATCGATTCGGTCGCGCCCGAGGTCCAGACCAGGTCCTTCGCCTCGCAGCGCACCAGCGCGGCCACCTGCTCGCGGGCTTCCTCGACCGCCTCCTCGGACTTCCAGCCGAAGGCATGCGAGCGGCTCGCCGGGTTGCCGAAGTGCTCGGTCAGGTACGGGATCATCTTCTGCGCCACGCGCGGGTCGACCGGCGTGGTGGCCGAGTAGTCGAGGTAAATCGGCAGTTTCCGGGACGACGTCATCAGGCCGCCACCTTCTCCGCCGGGCGCTCGTTGCCGGCCTCCGCGTCGCGGCCGCGGAAATCCTTGATCACCTGCACGGCCTTGCCCTGCTGGTGCGCGACCACGTCGGCCAGCGATACCGAGCTCAGGTAGTCGTTCATTTTTTCGTTCAGCGTCGCCCACAGGTCGTGCGTGACGCAGCGCCGGTCGTCGAGGCAGTTCTCCTTGCCGCCGCACTGCGTCGCGTCGATCGGCTCGTCCACCGCCGCGATGATGTCGGCCATCGAGATGCCGGCCGTCGGCTTGGCCAGGCAATAGCCGCCGCCCGGTCCGCGCACGCTGTTGACGAGCTTGGCGCGGCGCAGCTTGCCGAACAGCTGCTCGAGGTAGGACAGGGAAATGTGCTGGCGCTCGCTGATCGCGGCCAGCGTGACCGGTCCGCGCGTCTGGCGCATCGAAAGATCCACCATCGCGGTGACCGCGAACCTGCCTTTGGTCGTGAGTCTCATAGTGCGTTCCGTGTCTTTCTGGGTTGCCCGGCCGGTCCGGGCCTATACCCGATTGAGTTGGTCAAGTATAGCAAATCCCGACCACGCTTATCAGGTATATGAATTATTCAAAATCAACTACTTGATAACCCTCAGCGAGTCCGGCTTGGAGGTTTCTGCCAACGCCTGCTCCATGCGGCGGATTTTCTCCGTGAGGCCCGAAACGGTCTGCTCGAGCTCCTGCGCGTGCTCGACCAGCGACTGCAGGGTCTTGAAATAGGGATCCTCCTGCCCCGGCACCACGCCATAGGCGGAAAACTGCCCTTTCTTCTGCTCGGCTGCGATCTCGTCCATGATGCGCCCCGGGACACCGACCACGGTCGCGCCGGCGGGTACCGCCTTCACCACCACCGCGTTCGAACCGATGTTGGCGCCGTCGCCAACGGTAAAACCGCCGAGCACCTTGGCGCCCGCGCCCACCACCACGCCCTTGCCGAGGGTGGGATGGCGCTTGGCGCCGCGATAGAGAGACGTGCCACCCAGCGTCACGCCCTGGTAAATGGTGCAGTCATCGCCGATTTCCGCCGTCTCGCCGACCACCACGCCCATGCCGTGATCGATGAACACGCGCCGCCCGACCACGGCCCCCGGATGGATCTCGATCCCGGTGAGCCAGCGCGCAACATGCGACGTCAGCCGGCCGGGCCAGCGCAATCCATGCTTCCAGAACCAATGGGCAATCCGGTACATCCAGACCGCGTGCAAACCCGGATAGCAGGTCAGCACCTCCCAGGTCGAACGCGCGGCCGGATCGCGCTCGAACACGCTCGCCACTTCCTCGCGTAGCTGCCTGAGCATGAAAGGCATTTTATCTTGCCCGAGTAAATCCCTCAACTATTTCGGCTTGCTCCCGCGCAGTGCGTTCAGCAGGCCGCGCAGGATGTTGACCTCCTCGCGTTCCAGGTCCGGCACGCGCGAAAACAAGCGCCGCAGGCGCGTCGGCAATTTCGATCCCGACGCCGGGTTGAAGAATTCGCTCTCGATGGCGGCGCGTTCCAGGTGCTCGTAGAGCCCCTCGCGATCCGCAATCGTGGCGGGTTTCTCGCCCCGCATCTGGAATTCGCCGGACGCGGAAACCATGAAAAGCTCGTAGGCAACCACCTGCACCGCCTGCGCTAGGTTCAGCGAACTGAATTCCGGATTGGCCGGGATGTGCACCAGCGTCTGGCAGGCGAGCATTTCCTCGTTGGTCAATCCGGCCTGCTCGTTGCCGAAAACGAACGCGACGTTGCCGCCCGCTGCCGCCGCGCGTGCCGCCGCGCTGCGCACGTCGAGCACCGGCGTCGACCATTCGCGCGTGCGCGCCGACAAGGCGTATGCCTGGATGCAGTCGGAAATCGACTCCGCCAGCGTCGCGTGGATCTTCGCCTGTTCGAGCACTTCGATCGCGTTGGTCGCCATCCAGCGCGCCTCGGGCGCCGGAAATTTCTCCGGCGCGACCAGGCGCAGGTCGGACAGCCCCATCGCCTTCATCGCGCGCGCGGCGGCGCCGATGTTGCCCGGATGGCTGGGACGGCAAAGAACGATGCGAACCTGCGGCATGTCGCATACTAGAATACGCGGCCCATGCATCCCCTGCTCAACATCGCGGTCAAGGCCGCGCGCCGCGCCGGCGCGATCATCAACCGCGCGGCCCTCGACCGCAGCCAGCTCGACGTGCGCGCCAAGCGGGCCAACGATTTCGTCACGCAGGTCGACAGGGCCGCCGAAGCGGCCATCATCGACATCGTCCGCCAGGCCTATCCGGATCACGCGATCCTCGGCGAGGAGTCCGGCGCGATCGAAGGCAGGAAAGCCGGCGCCAAAGCCGAGTACCGGTGGGTCGTCGACCCGCTGGACGGCACGACCAACTTCATCCACGGTTTCCCGCAGTACTGTGTCTCGATCGCCGTGCAGCACCGCGGCGCGACCGCGCACGGCGTCATCTACGACCCCTCGAAAAACGAACTGTTCACGAGCTCCAAGGGCAGCGGCGCGTTCCTCGACGACCGGCGCATTCGCGTCACGAAGTGCACGCAGCTGGGCGAGGCGCTCGTCGGCACGGGATTCCCGTTCAAGGAGATGTCGCGCCTCGACCTGTACTTCAGGCAGCTCAGGGAAGTGATGCAGAACTCCGCCGGCGTGCGCCGCGCCGGGGCCGCCGCGCTCGACCTCGCCTATGTCGCCGCGGGGCGCCTGGATGCGTTCTGGGAGATGGGGCTCGCGCCCTGGGACATGGCGGCAGGGGCCTTGATGATCCAGGAAGCCGGCGGCCTGGTGGGCGACCTGAGCGGCGACGCGGGCTATCTCGACAAGGGTGATATCGCCGCGGCCACGCCCAAGGTCTTCCCGCAGCTGCTTGCCGCGCTCGGTTAGCCTGTCTCGGCGAGCCAGTGGCTCAGGTCGCGGCCGAGCAGCCGGGACAGCAGCGCGTTGTCGGCGCGCAGATAGTCGGCGACGGTTGCGCGCATCTCTGACGTCAATGGCGCGGGCGAGGCGGAAATCGTATTCCACGCGGTCAGCCGCGTGACCCAGCTGGCCTTCTTGGCGCCTGTTGCCTTGTACTTGCGCTTGACCCTGTGTCCGGTATCGATCCTCGCGCCGCCGCGCACGACCGGCATGAAAAACAGTTTCTGCAGCCAGCGGTAGCGGTACATCCGGCTCTCGTACCTGCGCTTGAACACCGTCCGCCCGTCATAGTCCACGTGCAGGAACTCGAGCACGCGCCGGTACGCGGCCAGCTGATCCGCCACGAAATCGTCGAACACGACCACGTGCGTGCGCTCCCGACCCGCGATCTGGATCAGGCGCTCCAGGTGCGCGCCGTACCTGGCAACGTTCCCATACATGAGCGCGCGCGGGTCCAGGCAATGCCCGGGCACGCGCTCTCCGCGCGCGCGCGCCTCCTGAAGCCGCCAGGCCGCGGCGAAGTCTTGCTCGTCCTCCTGCAGCAGGTATCGCATCTTCAGGTGGTACGACGGCAGCATGCTCATCGGGTTGCGCACCATCGCGATGAAGCGCGCCTCGGGATTGAAATGCCGGATGCGCTCGATGGCCTCCGGCGAGTACAAGTAGGAAACAGACCCTTCGCCGGCCGCGCGGTGCCCGGCGTGGCGGTGGCCGAAATAGCGCTCGACATAGTCGCGCTGCAGTTCGTCCGGCGACGGCAGGGCGCGCAGTTGCGCGAAATAGTGGGGCTCCTTGGGACGCGAAAAGCACAGCTGCGGGTTCTTGGCGAAGAAGCGGCACAGCGAGGTCGTGCCGCAGCGCGGCGCGCCCACAACGAAGAAATCGGGAAAACCGGTCGGCTGGGTCATGATCCTGATGCGCCTGTTCTTGTTCTGATGCGCGGCGCGGCGCATAGTTTATCCTGACCGCCATGAGCATGGATGCGGCGGCCGACAAGGGACGCGATGCCGGACTCCTGCGCGAAGAAACGCGCTATCTCGGACGCGTTCTGGGGCAGGTGCTGCGCGACCAGACCGGCATCGAGGGCTATGAGCGCATCGAGCGCATCCGGCAGGAAGCGGTCGGCTTTCGCCGCGCCGAGCGCGGCGAATCCCGCGCGGTGCGCGAACGGCTGGAGGCCCATCTCAACGCCCTCAGCCGCGACCAGACGCTCGACGTGGTGCGCGCCTTCAGCTACTTCCTGCACCTGCTGAACGTCGCCGAGGACCGCCAGACCAACCGGCAGGCGCTGCAGCGCGAACGCGAGAACGCGGCGCCCGGGCCGGGCAGCTTCGCGTACGCGCTCGCGCAGGTGCGCGCCGGCGGCGCGGGCGGAGCCGAGCTCGATGCCTGGTTCGCGCGCGCCATGGTGGTCCCCGTGCTCACCGCGCATCCGACCGAAGTGCAGCGCCAGAGCATCCTCGACTGCGAGCGCGGCATCGCCGCGGCCCTGTCGCAGCTGGAAGACAACCGGCTGCCCGCGCGCGAGCGCGAGCGCGTCGAAGCGCGGCTGCACGCGCGCGTGCTCACGCTCTGGCAGACGGCGATGATCCGGCTGGCGCGGCTGCGCGTCATCGACGAGATCGAGAACGCGCTCTCGTTCTACCGCCTGACCTTCCTCGCCGAATTGCCGCGCCTGTACGAGGAAATGGAAGCCGAGCTTGGCGGCAGGCCGCTGCCGGTGCTGCTGCGCATGGGGTCCTGGATCGGCGGCGACCGCGACGGCAATCCCTTCGTCACCGCCGAGGTGCTGCGACAGGCGGTGACGCGCCAGGCGCGTACCGCATTCGCCCATTACCTTGAGGAAGTCAACGCACTGGGGGCGGAACTGTCGATGTCCATGCGCCTGCTGGAGCCGACCGCGGCGCTGCAGAAGCTGGCGCATGCGGCGCGCGATCCTTCGCCGCACAGGCAGGACGAGCCCTACCGCCAGGCCCTCTCCGGCATGTATTCCCGCCTCGCCGCGACGGCCCACAAGCGCGCCGGACTTGTGCCTCCCCGCGAACCGCACCGCGCTGCCGAGCCTTACGCGGACGAAGCCGCGTTCGCCGCCGACCTGCAGGTAATCGATGATTCACTCGCGAGCCACGGCGCGTCCAAGCTCGCCGCCGTCCGCCTGCGCCCGTTGCAACGTGCGCTGCGCGTGTTCGGCTTCCACCTTGCCGCGATCGACCTGCGCCAGAACGCCGACGTGCACGAAGTGGTGGTCGCCGACCTGCTCGCCGCGGTCGGCGCGGAGCCGGGCTACCTTGCGCTGGATGAAACGGCGCGCGTCGCGCTGCTGCTGCGGGAGCTCGCGACGGCGCGGCCGCTGGTGTCGCCGCACCTCGCCTACAGCGAGAAGACGCAGAGCGAGCTGGCGATCCTGCGCGCGGCCGCGGAATTACACGCGCTCTACGGCCCGGCGGCCCTGCCGCACTACATCATCTCCAAGGCGGCGAGCGTGTCCGACCTGCTAGAAGTGGCGCTGCTGCTGAAGGAAGTCGGCCTGTTCGCGCCGGACCGGGGCCTGGCCATGGATATCATCCCGCTGTTCGAGACCATCGCCGACCTGGAGAACGCGCGCGGCGTGATGCGCGCCGCTTTCGCGCTGCCGGCCTACCGCCAGTGGGTCGCCGGCCGCGGCGACGTCCAGGAGGTGATGCTGGGCTACTCCGACAGCAACAAGGACGGCGGCTACCTGACCGCCAACTGGGCGCTCAACAAGGCGCAGCGCGCGCTGGTGGAAGTGCATCGCGACGCCGGCGTGCGCCTGCGCCTGTTCCACGGCCGCGGCGGCACGGTCGGGCGCGGCGGCGGCCCGAGCTATGACGCCATTCGCGCCCAACCCAGGGGCGCCGTCGACGGCGCCATCCGCCTCACCGAACAGGGCGAGATCATCGGCAGCAAGTACGCAGACCGCGACGTCGGCCGGCGCAACCTGGAAACGCTGGTCGCCGCGACGCTGGAAGCGAGTTTCGCGAGCGGCGGCGAGGACGACGGCCGCTTCGATGCCGTCATGGACGCGCTCTCGGCGCGTTCCTACGCCGCCTACCGCTCGCTGGTCTACGAAACGCCCGGCTTCGCCGATTATTTCCGCGCCTCCACCCCGGTCTCCGAACTGGCCGAATTGAACATCGGCAGCCGCCCCGCCTCGCGCACCGCTTCGCAGCGCATCGAGGATCTGCGCGCGATCCCGTGGGTATTCAGCTGGAGCCTGTGCCGCCTGATGCTGCCTGGTTGGTACGGATTCGGCACCGCGGTCGAAGAATGGTGCGCGAAGAATCCCGCCGGCATGAAAACGCTGGGCGGGATGTACCGCGATTCGCTGTTCTTCCGCACCGTCATCGCCAACATGGAGATGGTGCTCGCCAAGAGCGACCTCGCCGTCGCCTCGCGCTACGCCGAACTGGTACCCGACGCCGCGTTGCGTGAAACGGTGTTCGGGCGCATCCGCGATGAATGGCAGCGCACGGTAACGGCCGTCCAGTCCATCACGGGGCGCGAATTCCTGCTGGCGGACAATCCCGCGCTCGCCCGCTCCATCCGCGACCGCCTGGCCTACCTGGATCCGCTCAACCACCTGCAGGTGGAACTGCTGCGCCGCCATCGCGGCGGCCATACGGACGACCGCGTGCGGCGCGGCATCCACCTCACCATCAACGGCATCGCCGCGGGCCTGCGCAACAGCGGCTGATGTCCGCTCGTGCCGGCAGCGGCTAGGCCGCCGCCTACTTGACGTCGAGCAGCTCGACGTCGAAAACCAACGTGGCGTTCGGCGGAATGACGCCGCCCGCGCCGCGCGCGCCGTAGCCGAGTTCAGGCGGGATGACGAGCGTGCGCTTGCCGCCCACTTTCATGCCAGCCACGCCTTCGTCCCAGCCCTTGATCACGCGCCCGCCGCCGAGCGGAAACGAGAACGGCCCGCGGCCGACCGAACTGTCGAACTGCTTGCCGCGCTGCTGCGGCGCCTTGGCGTCGTGCAGCCAGCCGGTGTAGTGGACATCCACCGTCCTGCCGGCGACCGCCTCCTTGCCCTTGCCGACCACGGTATCGGTCTTGACGAGGTCGGCGGCGAACGCAAACGAGACATTCAGCGCGAGAAAAATGCCAAGCAAGGATTTCATGTCGCCTTCCGGATGGATTGGGTGGGAAGTTTATTACGGAATCGAAAAGACGTTCACCGGTTGTGCGAGGCCGCGCACGGTGATCGTCCCTACAGCGACCAACTCTGCTTCGGGTAGCGCCCTGGCCGTACTGGCCGACATCAGGAGCGCAGTCCCGCGCTCCTTGCACTGTGCCTCTAGCCTCGCAGCAAGGTTCACGGTGTCCCCATGGACCGTGTAGCTCTGGCGCCCGCCACCCCCGACATTGCCGGCGACTAGGGAGCCCGTGTTGATGCCGACGCGTATCCGGATACGCTCCCCGGCGAACTCGCGCTCCGCGACGCACGCCAGGATCGCGCGGGCCGCCGCAAACGCATTCCTCGCGTGTGCCGCGTCCTCGACCGGCACGTTGAACGTCGCGAGCACGGCGTCTCCCTGGAACTGCGTGACGACGCCGTTGTGCGTGCCGATGATCCTCGTTACCTCATCGAAGTACGCATTCAGTATCTCGACCGTGCGCACGGCGCCCGCGCGTTCGGTCATCCCCGTGAACCCGGCGATGTCCGCGAAAATCACGGTCGCCTCGCGTTCGACCGGGGCCAGCGCCCCGCGCCCGGCGACCAAGGCGTTCACGATCGCCTGCGGCACGAAGCGCCCGAACATGCCCGAAAGGGCTGCGTGGTCCCGCTCGGCTTCCAGTTGCCGCCTGAGCGTGCCGCGCGCCCGCCACATCACCACGGCAAGCAGGAACGCGACCACCACCAGGGCGATCGACTCCTGGAACCTTGCGCTGATCCCGCCGAAATTCGGGTGCAGCACCACCGCCAGCACTTCCTCCGCGGTAGGCCGGGCCGGGATGTCCCGCCAGTTCAGAGAGCCGTCGACGCCGCCCGCCGAGTACAGAAAAGCGCCGAACCAGCCGAGCGCACCTGCGATCCCGGTCCACAGCACCATGCCGGGGGAGAAGCTGAACGCCGCGATGCCGAGAACGATGAAATAGAACGGAAAGACGGGACCGCGGAACACCATGACGTGGGGAAGCTCGGGGGCGCTCGGATACAGCGGCTGGGTCGCAACGGCCACCGAGATGATGGCAACATCCAGAGTGATGAAGGCGTACTTGACCCAGCGCCTGTCGAAGCGTGTCCCGATCAGCGCGTAGTGCGCGAGACCGAGGACGACGAAGACCGAAAAGACCAGCGCGTAATCGAGAGCACGCTCCGGGTCCCGCGCGCGCGTCAGTACGAACCAGGTACCCAGCAGGACGAGGGCAACCGTGCGGCCGATGATCGCGAGCCTGAGCCCGGCCTGCTCGGCGCGCTGGAACATATCCTCTTCACGGGGAGTACCGGGTGAAGCCACGCCAGGGAACGCCGGACCCGCTTCCGTCAGGTGCCCAGCTGTTCCCGGATCGGCAGCCGGCGGATGCGCTTGCCGGTCGCCGCGAAGATCGCGTTGCACAAGGCGGGGGCGATCGGCGGCACTCCCGGCTCGCCCACGCCGCCGAGCGGCGCGTCGAAGTTCCCCGGCACCATGTGCACATGGATCGCCCTGGGCGCGGCATTCATGCGCAGGACCTGGTAGTCGTGGAAGTTGGTCTGCAGCACTCGCCCGTCCTTGAAGCTGATCTCGCCGGAGAGCGCATTGCTGAGGCCCATCACGCACGCGCCTTCCATTTGCGACCGCACGCGCTCCGGATTGATCTGGGCGCCGCAATCGATGGCGATATCCACGCGCGGGATCTGCAGCTGGCCTTTCGCATCCACGGCGACCTCCACCACCGCAGCGACGTAGGTGACGAAGCTGTAGTGCGCGGCGATGCCAAGCCCGCGCCCCTTGGGCAGCTTGCGGCCCCAGCGCGCGGCCTTGGCGGCTGTCTCAGTCACGATGCGCAGGCGGCCGGTGTCGACCGGGTAGAGCTTCGGGTCCTCGCCGTGGTTCCAGGTGTCGTTCACCGAACGCGGGTCGATCTGGCGCGGCGGCCCGAGAAGCTCCAGCAGGTAGTCCTTCGGGTCGCGCCCGGCGGCGTGTGCCAGCTCGGCGACGAAAGACTGGATAGCGAACGCGTGCGGGATGTTCGATACCGCGCGGTACCAGCCGATGCGCGTGTGCGCCGCCGCCTCCGGGTTCTCGACGCGCAGGTTGGGCACGGCGAACGGCACGTTGGTGAGGCCCATGCCGAGTTCGATCGGCGACTCGAGCTTGCTGTCCGGACCGAACAGCGCCATCAGCGTCGGGCCGACGCTGCGGTGCAGCCAAGCGACCGGCTTGCCTTCCTTGTCGAGCCCCCCTTCCAGGTGCTCCGCGGACACGGTGTGGTAGTAGGAGTGCTGCAGGTCGTCAGTGCGCGTCCACACCACCTTCACCGGTTTGCCGGGCAGCTCCTTCGCGAGCAGTGCCGCCTCGACCGCGAAGTCGGCCTTCGATTTGCGGCCGAAACCGCCACCGAGCAGCGTGACGTGCATGGTGACGTCCTCGCGCTTAAGACCTAAGCGCTTGGCGACGTCGTTGCGCGCCGCCTCGGGGCTCTGCACGCAGGACCACACCTCGCAGCGCCCGTCGCGGATGCGCGCCGTCGCCGCCGGCGGCTCCATCGGCGCCTGCGTCAGGTGCGGCGCGTAGTAGTCCGCCTTCAGGTGCTTGGCCGCCGACTTGAGCGCGGCGTTCACGTCCCCTGCGGAGCGGATCTGCTTGCCGGGCGCGTTGGCCGACGCCGTCAGCGCCTTCTCGTAGGCGTCGGAGGAATAGCGCGCGTTCGGTCCGTCGTCCCATTTGACGCCGAGCGCGTCGCGCCCCTTCATCGCCGCCCAGGTGTTCTGCGCGATCACCGCGACGCCGGCCAGGGGCTGGAACGCCGAGGGTATCGGGGTCTCCTTGATCTCCACCACCTTGACCACGCCCGGCACCTTCATCGCCGCCGCTGCGTCGAAGCCGGCGACCTTGCCGCCGTAGACCGGCGAGCGCGCGATCACCGCGTAGTGCATCTCCGGCAGGACGACGTCCTGGCCGTAGACCGCGCGGCCGGTGGTCATCGCCACGCCGTCGACGATGCGCGTGCGGCCCTTGCCGATGTAGCGGAACTCCGCCGCCTTCTTCAGGCGAAGCTGGTCGCGCGAAGGCACCGGCTGCTTGGCCGCGTCGGCGGCAACGGCGCCGAAGCCGAGCTTCCGGCCACTCGGTCCGTGCACCAGCTCGTGGTTCTGCGCGCGCACCTCCGCCGCCGGCACGCCCCAGCGGGCGGCCGCGGCGGCCTCGAGCATCGCGCGCGCCGCGGCGCCGCAGCGGCGCATCGGCATGAAGAAATGGCGCGTGCTGCGCGAGCCGTCGGTGTCCTGGTTGCCGAATCGCAGCTCGTCGCCGGGGGCCTGCGCTACCCGCACCCGGTTCCAGTCGGCCTCGAGCTCGTCGGCGACGATCATCGGCATGCCGGTACGCACGCCCTGTCCCATCTCCGCGCGGTGGCAGGTGATGGTGACGATGCCGCTAGTCGCGATGGATACGAAGACCAGCGGATTGTCGACCGCCCCGTTCGGCATGCTGTCCGACCCGTACTTCTCCTGGGCAAAGACCTGCGTCCAGCCGGCGGACAGGGCGAAGCCGCCCGCCGCCGCGCTGACTTTGAGGAACTCGCGGCGCGAAAACTCTTGCGCACCCATGTCAGGCTCCTTTCGCGCCGGCGGCGCGCTTGATGGCTGCCTTCACGCGGGTGTAGGTGCCGCAGCGGCAGATGTTGCCGGACATCGCCGCGTCGATGTCGGCGTCGCTGGGCGACGCCTTCTCCTTCAGCAGCGCGGCCGCCTGCATGATCTGGCCCGACTGGCAATAGCCGCATTGCGGCACGCCGAGCTCGCGCCACGCCGCCTGCACCGGATGCTGTCCCTTCGCGTCGAGGCCTTCGATGGTGACCACCGACTTGCCGGCGACGGCTTTCATCGGCGTGATGCACGCGCGCACCGCGGCGCCGTCGACGTGGACGGTGCAGGCGCCGCACAAGGCCATGCCGCAGCCAAATTTCGTTCCCGTCATCTGCAGCACGTCGCGCAGATACCAAAGCAAGGGCATGTCCGCATCGCCGTCGAACGAACGCGCAGCGCCGTTTATCTTGACCGAGACCATGGTTGTCTTCCTTGTGCGAGGTTGATGTCGCCTGCCGTCGGAGAAAGTCTAATATTCCACCTCGGCAGTGACAATTGAAATTGCACCAAGATCGCGAGGCGTTGGCGCCGGGCCTCGACTAAAATCCCTGCGCATCTCCTGGCCGCTCAACTGCGTGCAAATAACAAACCCTTGATGGACAAGGCGTTGGATCACACACCCATGATGCAGCAGTACCTGCGCCTGAAGGCGCAGAACCCGCACATCCTGATGTTCTACCGGATGGGCGATTTCTACGAGCTGTTCTACGACGACGCGGAAAAAGGCTCGCGGCTGCTCGATCTCACGCTGACCGCGCGCGGGCAGTCGGCGGGCGCGCCGGTGAAGATGGCGGGCGTGCCGGTGCATTCGGTCGAGCAATACCTCGCCAAGCTCGTGAAGCTCGGCGAATCGGTCGCCATCTGCGAGCAGGTCGGCGACGTCGCCACGGCCAAGGGCCCGGTCGAGCGCGAAGTGACGCGCATCGTCACCCCAGGAACGCTCACCGATCCGGCGCTGCTGGATGAGAAGTCCGAGAATGTCCTGCTGGCGATCCATCCGGTCAAATCCGCCATCGGTCTTGCCTGGCTGTCGGTCGCGAGCGGCGAGCTGCGGGTCGCCGAGATCGCGCCCCAATCGCTCGAGAACGAGCTGCGCCGCATCGCGCCGGCGGAAATCCTCGCCGCGGACGGCGTCGAGCTGCCCGGCTACACCGTGACGCACCTGCCCGCCTGGGGTTTCGACATCGAAGCCGGCGGGAAACGTCTGCTCGAACAGCTGGGCGCCGCCACCCTCGCCGGCTACGGCATCGAGGACCTGGAACCCGCCATCGGCGCCTGCGGCGCCCTGCTCGATTATGCGAAGAAGACCCAGGGCCAGGCGCTCGCGCACGTCGTCGCGGTGCGCGCCGAGCGCGCGGGCGAGTACCTGCGCATGGACGCGGCGACGCGGCGCAACCTGGAAATCACCGAGACGCTGCGCGGCGAACCCTCCCCTACGCTGTTCTCGCTGCTGGATGAGTGCGCCACCGGCATGGGCAGCCGGCTCCTGCGCCACTGGCTGCACCACCCGCTCAGGGATCACGCGGTCCTGGTATCCCGTCATGACGCCGTTGAAGATCTCTTGGAAAAACATCCCGACATCAAGGCGGTCCTGCGCCGCTTCGCGGACGTCGAGCGCATCGCTGCGCGCGTCGCGCTGAAGAACGCGCGTCCGCGGGATCTCTCCGGTTTGCGGGAAAGCCTGGAGTTGCTTGCGACCCTGCGACCGGCGGTTCCGGCGGCGACTGCGCTGTTGAAGAAGCTTCTCGAGGAACTTCAGACCCCGGAGGAATGCCTGCAATTGCTGTCGAGGGCCATCGCGCCGGAGCCTTCCGCCATGCTGCGCGACGGTGGCGTGATTGCCGACGGCTACTCGGCCGAACTGGACGAACTGCGCGGGCTGCAGACCAACGCGGGCGAGTTTTTGATCGCGCTGGAAAAAAGGGAACGGGACAGGACCGGCATCCCGAACCTCAAGGTCGCCTACAACCACGTGCACGGCTACTACATCGAGGTAACCCACGCGCAGGCGGAGAAGGTGCCGGAGGATTACCGGCGCCGGCAGACGCTGAAGAACGCCGAGCGCTACATCACGCCGGAGTTGAAGGCCTTCGAGGACAAGGCGCTGTCGGCGCGCGACCGATCCCTGGCGCTGGAGAAAAGTCTGTATGAAGCCCTTCTTGATGAACTGAAGCTATCCATAAGAACACTCCAGCAGATTGCCGCCGCGCTGGCGCAGCTGGATGTCCTGGCCTGCTTCGCCTCGGTTTCTTCCGCAAGGAACTACGCGCGGCCGGCCTTCGTCGCCGAAACCGTGGTGGACATCGAAGCGGGACGGCATCCGGTGGTCGAATCCCTGGTCGACCCGTTCATCGCCAACGACTGCCGGCTCTCGGCTTCGCGCCAGTTGCTGCTGGTGACCGGCCCGAACATGGGCGGCAAGTCCACCTACATGCGCCAGGTGGCGCTGATCGCGCTGCTCGCGCACACCGGCTGCTTCGTGCCGGCAAAGGGCGCGCGCATCGGCCCGCTCGACCAGATCTACACGCGCGTCGGCGCCTCGGACGACCTCGCAGGCGGCCGCTCGACCTTCATGGTGGAGATGACCGAAAGCGCCAACATCCTGCACAACGCCACGGCCTCCAGCCTGGTGCTGATGGACGAAATCGGCCGCGGCACCTCGACCTTCGACGGCCTGGCGCTCGCCTGGGCCATCGGCAGGTTCCTGCTGGAAAAGAACAAGGCGCTCACGCTGTTCGCCACGCACTACTTCGAGCTCACGCGGCTGGCCGTCGACTACAAGGCGGCGGCCAACATCCACCTCGATGCCGTCGAGCACAAGGACAGCATCGTGTTCCTGCACGCGGTGGAGGAAGGTCCCGCCGACCGCAGCTACGGCCTGCAGGTGGCGGCGCTCGCCGGCGTGCCGAGGCCGGTCATCCGCCAGGCAAAGAAATACCTGGAGATGCTCGAAGAGCAAAGCCTCCGGCGCGGCGGGCAGGACGACCTGTTTTCAGGCGCGAAGAAGGAAGAAGAACCGGAAAGCGACGCCCTGCGGGATGCCCTGCAAGCCGTCAACCCGGACGAACTGACGCCGCGCGAGGCGCTCGAACTGCTTTACCGGCTGAAAAAACTCTAGCCGCCCGCCGGCCGGCAGAGCGGCTGCGCGGCGACCCAGCCGCCGAGCTCGGCGATCGCGCGATTCGCGGCGCGCGCCATTGCCGCCGCGCCGCTCGCCGCATCGGCGCCGGCATTCGCCTCGACGACACTGAGGGAGCGCGCCGCCCCGCCGCGCACCGACGCGCGCAGTTCGACACGCGCCTCGCTCGATTCCTTGCCCGCGAAGACCTGGCTGAATTCCTGGATTTCGACATCCAGGCTGCAGGTGCCCGCCCCGTCGCCGGCTGCGCGCAGCAGCTGTTTGCGAATCATGTCCGCCGGCGTCGCCGCCCAGCGGCTGTTGGCAAATGCGGCGATTTCAGCAGCATTGCGGTACGCGAGGCGGTACTGCATGTCGGCCGAATCGAAGGGCGCGACCGCGCGCACCGATCCCAGGCGCATGGCCGCGAGGCGCGTGCCCGGCGCGTCCAGACCGAGGTCGTAGGTCCTCGGCTCCGGGGCGGCGGTTCCGCCGCAGCCTGGCAGCAGAAACACCAGCACAACCGCAAGGGTCCGCGTCATTGAAAGCCCGGTTCGCCGGGACCGGGCCGTCCAGCCTTGCGGCCGAAGATCGCGCTCTGCGGATCGCGGTCGAGCTGCAGCGCGAGCCGGCCAACCCGCTGCGAGTCGCGCTCGACGGCCTCGGCGAGCGCGTTGACGCGCGGCAGCGTTTCCTCGCGCACCGCCACGGCGGCGCTGGCCGCTTCGTCCGACAGCCGGCTGAGCTTGCCCGCCATTTCGCGCGCATCCTTCACCAGCAGCCGGGTTTCGCGCGTCAGCTCCGGCAGGTTCTTCACCGTCTGGTCCATGCCTTCCAGCACGCCCTCCGCGTGGCGCCGGTTCTCATCCGACAGCCAGCTGTCGATCCGCGCCATCGTCGAAGGCAGCCGGTGCGCCGCGACTTCGAGGTCGGCGGACATGCGCTCCAGCGACGCCAGCGTGGTCGAGATGCGTTGACGGTTCTCCGGCCGCAGCAGGTCGTTCAGGTTCGCCATCAGTTCGCGCGCGTCCTTCACCGTGCCTTCGGTGCCGTCGGTAAGGATGTCGATGAACGCGGGCTTCAGCGGCAATTCGACGAAGCCGCTGTCCGCCCTGGCCGCCGAAGTCATGTCCTTGTAATCGTCCTGCAGGTGGACGTAGGCAATCCCGGTGATGCCTTCCATGCCGAGTTGCGCGTAGGTGCCCTTGGTGACCGGAATGCCGCTGTCGACTTCGATGTCGACGAGGATGCGGCGCGGATCCTTCCTGTCCAGCTCGATCCTGGTCACGCGCCCCACGCTGATACCCCGGTAGCGCACCTGCGCCTCCGGGTTCAGCCCGGAGACCGGGACCGTCGCCGTCGCGACCACGCGGTAGGCGGTGCGCGCCTGCGGCTTCGGGGCGAGCCACTGTACCCAGACCGCGATGCAGGCCGCCACGCCGAGCACGAACAGACCGGTAATCAGCGCATATGCCCGGCTTTCCATAGGACGCCGCCTTTCTTAGGTTTCCCGACGCGGTCGCTCAGCCGTGCTGCAAGGCGCGGCGGCCGCGTTCCCCCCCGAAAAAACTCTGCACGAAGCGGTGGTTCATGCCGCGCACCGCCCGCAGCGAATCGCAGGCGATTATATGCTGGTCGGCGAGCACGGCGACCCGGTCGGTGAGCTCGAACAGGGTATCGAGGTCGTGCGTCACCAGCAGCACCGCGAAACGGTGCTCTTCGCGCAGGCGCTTGATCAGCCGGACGAAACCCTCGGAGCGGTCCGGGTCGAGGCCGGCGGTGGGTTCGTCGAGGATCAGCAGGTCGGGCGACAGGGCCAGCGCGCGGGCCAGGGACACGCGCTTCACCATGCCGCCCGAAAGATTCGCCGGCAGCAGCTTGCCGTGGCTCGGCTCGAGTTCCACCTGGGCCAGCTTGGCGTGCACGATGCCGCGGATCTCGCCTTCTTCCAATCCGCCGCGTTCGCGCAGCGGGAAGGCGACGTTGTCGTACACGCTGAGCGCCGAATACAAGGCGCCGCCCTGGAACAGCATGCCCATGCGGCGGCGCGCATCGCGCACTTTCTTGGCGCTCGGATCCTCCCAGGAGACGCCGAACACGCGCACCTGGCCGGCCGCCGGCCGCTTCAGGCCGAGGATCACGCGCAGCAATTGCGTCTTTCCGCTGCCCGATCCGCCGACCAGCGACATTACCTCGTCGCGGCGCACGCTGAATTCGAGATCCTTGTGCAGGATCACGCCCTGGCCGACCGTGTTGACCAGGTCCTTGATCTCGATGACGTACTCGCCGGCGCCTGCGTCAGCGTCCGCCATCTCAGCCCACGTTCCTCAGCAGCATCGCGAACGCAGCGTCGAGAATGATCACGCCGGTGATCGACGCGACCACCGATCGCGTGACGCCGGTCGCCAGGCTGTCGGTGTTCGGCAGCACGCGCAGCCCGTAGTGGCAGGCGACGAAGGCGACCGCAAAACCGAACACCGCCGATTTGCCGATGCCGATCCAGAAATTGACCACGTCCACCTCCCGCGGCAGCGCCTGCATGAAGGCCGCGGGCGAAATGTCCAGCGTGAAGTTCGAAACCAGCATGGCGCCGGCGAGCGCGGCGATATCGGTGCAGAAGGTCACCATCGGCAGGGCCACCGCCAGCGCCAGCACCCGCGGCAGGACCAGGCGCAAGGTGGTCGAGACGCCCATCACGGAGAGCGCCTCGATCTCCTCGGTGACGCGCATCACGCCGAGTTGCGCCGTCACAGCCGAGCCGGACCGGCCGGCGGAAATGATGGACGCGAGCATCGGCCCGAGTTCGCGCAGCACGCCGATACCGACGATTTTTATGACCAGAAAGTCCGCGCCGTAGGGCTTCAGTTGCAGCGCCGACAGGTAGGTCAGCACGATGCCGACCAGGAATCCGACCAGCATCGTCACCGGCAGAGCGGTCACGCCGGCGCGATAGATGCCGGCGGAAAATTCGCGCAGCGGGAATTCACGCGGCCGGCGCAGCGCGCCGGCCAGGTCGAGCGTCAGCTGCCCGAGCAGGCCGACGCCGTCGCGCAGGTGCTCGACGGCGCCCGCCGCGGCGTTTCCCGTCCACACCACGCCGGCGAACGGGTCGAAGCGTTCGCGCTCGGCCGGCACCTGCAGCCCCTGGCTGATCTGCTTGAGAATCTCGCGGTGCCTGGGCGCGATCTCGATGTGCTGGGCGTTGCGCAGCGCGTTCGCCAGCCAGACCGCGCCCGTGTCGTCGAGCTCATCCACCGCGGTCAGGTCCCAGGCGACGCGGTCGGGCGGCTGCCGTTCGAGTTCGGTCAGACGCCTGTCCAGCTCGAGTTCCCGCTCCTTGAGCCCCCTGAAGGTCCACTCGCCGCTTGCGCGCACGCGGATCGGCACGGGGTCCTGCGCCAGAGTGCGGATTTCCAGCGCGGCGTCGCGGCTCGGCATGGCGCGGCGAGTATACTCCGCGCGCCATGCAACTCATTGATATCGGTGCAAATCTTACCCATCCGGCGTTTCATGCCGATCTTCCCGCGGTGCTCGAGCGGGCGATCGCAGCCGGCGTCGGATCCATCGTGGTGACTGGAACGTCCGTTCCTGAAAGCACGAATGCATTAAAGGTTTCAAACACATACCCGCAAACCATCTACGCGACCGCCGGAGTGCATCCGCACCATGCCCGCGAATGCGACGACGCGACGATACCCGCGTTGCGCGTTCTGGCGCGGCAGGCGCGCGTGGTCGCGCTCGGCGAATGCGGCCTGGACTTCAACCGCAACTACTCGCCGCACCCGGACCAGGAAAAATGGTTCGCGGCGCAGGTGGAACTGGCCTGCGAACTGCAAAAGCCGCTGTTCCTGCATTCGAGGGACGCGAAAGACCCGTTCACGCAGGTATTGAAGCAGTTCAAAAACCTGCCTCCCGCGGTCGCACATTGCTTCACCGGCGACAGGGCGGAGCTGCATGCCTATCTCGACCTGGGCCTGCATATCGGCATCACCGGCTGGATCTGCGACGAGCGGCGCGGCGCCCATTTGCTGCAACTCGTCAGGGACGTTCCCGCGGACAGGTTGATGCTGGAAACCGACTCGCCTTACCTCACGCCGCGCGACATGCGCCCGCAGCCGAAGGCGCGCCGCAACGAACCGGCGCACCTGCCGCACATCCTGCGTAGCGTGGCGCGCGCGCTCGGCAGGCCCGCCGAAGAGGTGGCCGGCGAGACCACCCGCAACGCCAGGGCGTTCTTCGGCTTGCCGTGAACATCGCCCAGTTCCTGCACCAGAGCGCGCGGCGGCTGCCCGAGCAACCCGCGCTCGCGGTCGGGGACAGGGTGGTTTCGAGTTATTCGGATCTTTCAAGGAAAGTTCAAAAACTTTCCTCTGGACTGGTCAAGAAGTACAACCTGAAACCCGGCGACCGCGTCGCCTTCGCGATGAAGAACTGTCCGCAGTACTGGGAACTGATGTTCGCGTGCTGGCACGCCGGCCTCGCCGCGGTGCCGATGAATGCCAAGCTGCACGCGAAGGAATTCGAATACATCATCGGCAACTGCGGCGCGAAGGCGAGCTTCTTCGATCCGGAGGAATTCGCGCAAATCGATGGCGCGCCGGCACCGCCCGCGGATACGAAACCCGGCGATACGGCCTGGCTGTTCTACACCAGCGGCACCACTGGCGTGCCCAAGGGCGCGATGCTGACGCACCGCAACCTGTTGTTCGCCGCGCAAGCGTATTTCGCCGACATCGACAAGCTCGGGCCGCAGGATGCGATCCTGCACCCTGCCCCGCTGTCGCACGGTTCGGGCCTGTACGGCATCCCGCACTTTGCCGCCGGCGCGGTGAACGTGATCCCGGAGAGCGGCGGCTTCGACGAAGACGAGATTTTCGACCTGCTGGACGCCTGGCCGAACGCGTCGTTCTTCGCCGCGCCGACCATGATCGTGCGCCTGCTCGCGAGCCGCGCGGCGCGCAGGCCGCGCGGACTCAAAACCCTCAGCTACGGCGGCGCGCCGATGTATGTCGCCGACGCGCTGCGCGCCATCGACCTGTTCGGCCCCCGCCTCTACCAGTTGTTCGGGCAGGGCGAGAGCCCCATGACGATCACCGGCCTGCCGCAGGCCTGTCACGAGAGCAGGTTCCGCCTCGAGACCTGCGGCTACGCGCGCACCGGCGTCGAAGTGAAAATATTCGACGCGCAGGACCGCGCCCTGCCGCCGGGCGAAACCGGCGAAATCGTCACCCGCTCGGACTGCGTGATGGCCGGCTACTGGGAGAACCCCGAGGCGAGCGCGAACAGCCTGCGCGGCGGCTGGCTGCACACCGGCGACGTCGGCAGCCTCGACGAGCAGGGTTTCCTGACCATCCGCGACCGTTCCAAGGACCTGATCATCTCGGGCGGCTCAAACATCTACCCGCGCGAGATCGAGGAAGTTCTGCTGCGCCATCCCGCGGTCGCCGAGTGCTCGGTCGTGGGAAGGCCGCATTCGGAATGGGGCGAAGAGGTCGTCGCTTTTGTGGTTCTGAAAGCGGGATTCCCGACCATGGAAATCCGCGAGCTGGACGCGCTTTGCCTCGCCAACATCGCCCGATTCAAGCGACCCAGGGACTACCGCTGCGTCGACAGTCTGCCGAAGAACAACTACGGCAAGGTGCTGAAAACAGAGCTGCGCAAGCGCCTATAATCCCCGGCTCGATGGAGCGACGTCCCCTCATCCTGGTTGCGGACGATTCCGAGGACATCCGGAATCTCTTCGGCATGATGCTGAAGACCAACTACGAAGTCAGGTTCGCGACCAACAGCGACGAAACGCTGGCCGGGGCGGACACCGAGCCGCTGCCCGACCTGATCCTGCTCGACGTCGAGATGCCGGAACTGAACGGCTACGAAGTCTGCGCCAGGCTCAAGGCCAATCCCGCGCTCGCGCACATCCCGGTCATTTTCGTGACCTCGCGCAGCGACCCCAAGGACCAGGCGCGCGGATTGCTCGCGGGCGCGGTCGACTACATCGTCAAGCCGATCAGCGGGCCGATCACGCTGCTGCGCGTGCGCAACCATCTCGCGCTCGCCGACCAGCGCCGCGCGCTCGAGGACCAGATCGCCGCGCGCACCGAGGAACTCCACCAGACGCGGCTCGACCTGATCCGGCGGCTCGCGCGCGCCATGGAGTACCGCGAAGGCGGCCTCAGCAATCGCGTGTTGCGCGTCGGCGAATACGTGGCGCTGCTCTCGGAGGCGCTCGGCCTGAAGGGCCGGGTGGTGGAGATCCTGTCGCAGGCGGCGCCGCTCTACGACATCGGCAAGCTGGGCGTGCCGGAGCACATCCTCAAGAAATCCGACGCGCTGGTGGAAAAGGAATGGGCGGAAATGCACAAGCACCCGGAGATCGGCGCCGGCATCATCGGCGAGCACAAGGATCCGCTGCTCGAGCAGGCGCGCGTGATGGCGCTCACGCACCACGAGCGCTGGGACGGTGCCGGTTATCCGAAGAAGCTGAAGGGCAACGCGATCCCGGTGCCCGGCCGCATCATGGCCGTCGCCGACGCCTACGAGGCCATGACCGCGACCCAGCGCCACCGCAGCCCGGTCGGCGCGGCCGAAGCCGCGAAGCGCATTGCGGCGGAATCGGGCAAGCAGTTCGACCCGTCGGTGGTCGCCGCGTTCATGAAGGTGGTCAAGGAATTCGACGAAGTCCGCAGCAAGTTCAAGGACGAACTCGAAGGCATTCACGACCTGAACTTCGCGCCCGCGAAAAAGAAATAGTCAACGCAGGCGGGCGGCCATCGCCTTCAGTCCTCCCCAGATCCAGCGCAGCATCAAAACCACCGCGATCGTCCCCGCGACCAGCAGCGCGAGAAACACCGCCGGGTGGGCTATCGCGAGCCAGAGTCCCGCCGGGACCAGCGCGTCTTCCGCGAACGATGCGGTCCAGTTGCTGAACGGTTCCGGCGAGAGGTTGATCGAGCTGCGCGCGCCCGCCTTCGCGAAGTGCGACCCCGCCGCGACCGCGCCGCCCAGGATTGCCGCGGCCGCCGCGACCGCGCCCGGGCTGTCGCTGAACAGCAGCGCAACCAGCGCGGCCCCCGCGGGGATGCGGATGAACGTGTGCGCCGCGTCCCAGACACTGTCGAACCACGGAACCTTGTCGGCGAAGAACTCGGCGGTCATCATGAACCCGCTTGCGCCCAGCACCAGCGGGTGCGCCAGCAGCGACAGGTCGCCCGGCAGATCGATCCAGCCCGTCCGGCCTGCCAGCCCGCACAGGAACAGCACCGCGTAAACGCGGATTCCCGCGCCCCAGGCGAGCGCCAGCGCGAGCGCGATTTCGGGAACCGAGGGCAAGGCCATGCGCCGCCAGGGACTACTTGTTCATGTGTTCGAGCGCGTATTTGATCGGTTCAGGCGAAACCGTCATCACGCCATCGAACGGCGAATCCATTTCCAGCACCAGGAAGATCGCGCCGGCGACCGACAGGGCGCATACGAACAGCACGACGATGACCGTCCCGTTGCGCGGCGCAAGCACGCCGAACGTCGTAAAAGTCACGGTAAGCCACAGTACAAGCATGGTCAGGAACGCGTACGGAACGGAGGTGGCCTGCGCCGCTACGATGCCCCAGCGGGCGTCGAGCAGCGTCTCGGAAAATGCCAGCGCACGGGTCCGGAGCGCGCGCTGCTCTTCAGTCTTGGGGACCAGCCTTTGTATCTCCGTTGCCAGCACCTCGACCTCATGCGCCGACGTGGCCGGGTCCGCCTGCACGCTGCCAGGGCGCTCGAGGCGCCAGATGATCTGGATCCGTTGCGCGACCACGCGCTTGAGGCTCGCGCGGATGCCGGCGGTTTCGGGGCCGTAGCGCGCCAGGGTCCGGTCGAGCGACAGCAATCCCGCGGCCGAATGCTTGATGGTCGCGTCCAGCGCGTCGTAGGTGCCCTTCGCCGACGCCGTCAGCAGGCCAAGGACCAGCGCCGTCACCGTGGCTACCAGCCCTATACCCAGCTTGATCGTG
>Ga0315910_10000662_pt1 | contig 33572 bp, 26 predicted proteins | sample EdamamesoilMG_FD_204470 | JGI IMG/M metagenome (GOLD analysis project Ga0315910, IMG submission 204470) | Garden soil microbial communities collected in Santa Monica, California, United States - Edamame soil | ecosystem: Environmental > Terrestrial > Soil > Garden | place: USA: California... | reverse complement strand
TACACCTACATCGATGCTGATTCCCTGCCGGCGCTCTACTACTCGGGGTTCGGCCAGGAGGTGCTGTCGAGCTGCGCCCAGGTGAAGGGCCCGACCGATTTCGGGTTCGGCGTCGATTGCACCGGTGTCAGAGACCTCATCTGCGTTGCGGAACCGATCACGAACACCCTTCGCTTCGAGCTGATGATCTGCGGCACGACGAGTCGCGACGTCGCGACCTTCATCCCCGAAGGTCAGATGATGTTCGTGACTCAGGGTTGCTACCCGAGCGAGAACACCCAAGCGCTGCTCGTGTCGCGGACCGGCGCCAACTCGGTCGACGGCGTGAACCTCAGGCGTTACCTCCACGAGGGCGGCATCGTCATCACCGAGTACACCGTCAGCGACGACATGTGGAACCGCGTGTTCCCGTACGTGTCGGAGGACAGTGCCCTGCACGGCTCGTGTCTCGACAACGTCCCGACGGTCGTCCAGTACTCCGCGGATGACCCGTTCTGGCTCGCCAACGAGTTCAGGCCGATCTCGTCGTCCGAGACCGGGTGCGGGTACTCGGTGGCCGCGTTCCCCTACCTCACCCCGCTCGCGGGCTGGGAGTTCGGGACCGTAGCGCTCGGCTACCGGAACCTCGGGATGGGGCGGTTCTGGGCCGCGGATTTCGACTGGCAGGACCTCGATTCGAACAGCGAGGACCTGACCTCCATCATGAGCTACCTGGTCGGCCACCGGCGCTGATCGTGCGTGGGCGATGGCGAGCCTTCACAGCGGATCGCCGAACGACAAGCTGAGCGTGAGGCCGACGAGCACACCACCGCGCACGACGAGAGCGGTCCCGGGGCAGAGGCCGGCGCCGCAGTGCGGCTCGGGTCCCAGAAGGTCTTCGCGGTAGGCGAACGCGAACCCCGCCTCGAGCCCGCCGCCGAGGGCCGCGTCCACGCCCCCTCCGACGCGCGCGCTCGGACCGCGCCGCGAGCTTGCGGCCGGTCCGTTTGCTGTCCATCGTTCGCGCTCCCACGCGTAGCCGAGCGCGAGCTCGAGATACGGATCGAGCGCCCCTTCGCCCTCCAGGTACACGCGGCCGACCACGGAGACCTCGAGCGTGCGTCGCCAGGTGCCGCTCGGGAGCGTCGGGTCACCGGTCTCGAGGTAGTGACCTTCCGCGCCCCAGGCGAAGAACGGACTCGTGCGCTGAAGCGCGGCGAGCACGCCGCCGAAGGCCACACCCTGATCGCAGGCATCGCCCGTGGTCGCGCAGAGCGGCGCGAAGAGCCGTGCTCCGCCCACGACCTCGAGCGGGCGTCGCTCGTTCGCGGGCGCGCGCGGCAGGGGGCCCGAGGCGTCGCGGTCCGCGGGCCCCGTCGTCGAAATCGGCGCCGGCCCCGCGGCGGCCGGCCGCGCCCAGGTGCCGGACAGCGCGAGAGCAAGGCATAAAATCCGCATGATACGGATATCGGTCGAACGTAACGGGAGTTGCGTCGATGGCGCGCCGGCCGGCCGCTGGACCGTGAGACGCCCGGGCATTACCCTTCGACGAGATGGCCAACGTCGACGACGAACTCGCCCAGGCCCTGCGTGAGTCGGAGCAGGCCGCTCAGGCCGAGCCCGCCCCGGTCGCGGTCCCGGTCGCCCCGGCGGCGACCCCGCCGAAGCGCAAAGGCAGCGCCGGCTTCCTGGTTGCGCTCCTCGTCATGGGCGGCGCCATCGTGACTTTGATCTTCACCACCTTCGAGGGCACCTACTCGCGAAAGGTGGAAGAGGTCGCGAACGAACGCCAGAAGCTCGCCGGGCGAAACGTGCGCGTGGAAGGCACCCTCAAGCGCTGCACTCTGGTCCGCCGTGACGAGCCCTGCGAGTACCGCTTCACGATGGCCGGTGGCGGTGCCGAGCTTCCGGTCCGCTACGCGCGCTGCACCGTCCCGGACACATTTCAAGACGTGCCCGGCATGGTGGTCGACGTGACCGCCGAGGGCACGCTCGACTCGAGCGGCCACCTCGAAGCCTCGACCATCATGGCCAAGTGCCCCTCCAAGTACGAGATGAAGGAACGGGCCAAAAAGGGCGAGCAAGCCCCGCACCTCGACCCCTTCGCCAACAAGCCCTGCCTCTAGCGCGCATGTGGGATCGATTCCTCCGCGCCTGTCGTCGCGAACCGGTCGACGCGACGCCAGTCTGGTTCATGCGCCAGGCCGGCCGCTACATGGCCGAATACCGTGCGGTGCGGCAAAAGCACACGCTGCTCGAGATCTGTAAGACGCCGGAGCTCGCCGTCGAGGTCACCCTCCAGCCGGTGAAGGCACTCGCCGTCGACGCCGCCATCCTCTTCGCCGACATCCTCCTGCCGCTCGCGCCGATGGGCGCGTCGTTCGAGTTTGCCGCCGGCGAGGGCCCGGTGATCCATGAGCCCGTGCGCGATCAGCGCGGGGTCGATCGGCTCGCGCCGTTCGACCCCGAAGAGGGGCTTCCTCACGTCCTCGCCGCCATCCGTTTGCTCAGGCAGGAGCTCGACGGAAAAACGCCGCTGATCGGTTTCGCCGGAGCTCCGTTCACGCTCGCGAGCTACCTGGTCGAGGGCGGGAAGAGTTCCCAGTTTTCGCGCGTGAAACGCATGATGTACGGCGAGCCGGAGCTGTTCGGTACGCTGATGGGAAAGCTCGCCGAGGTGACCAAGCGTTATCTCCTCGCGCAGATCAAGGCGGGTGCGCAGGCGGTCCAGCTCTTCGATTCGTGGGTCGGCTGCCTGGGGCCCACCGACTACCGCGAGTTCGTCCTGCCGCACGTGAAACACGTGCTCTCCGCGCTCGAGTCGACCGGGGTACCCGTGATCCACTTCGGGACCGACACCGGGAGCCTGCTCGAGCTCCAGCGCGAGGCCGGCGGCACGGTGATCGGCGTGGATTTTCGCACGCCGCTCGCCGAGGCCCGAAAACGGCTCGGGTCCGGCGTCGCGCTCCAGGGCAACCTCGATCCCATCCTGCTCTTTGCTCCACGCGAGATCCTCGGCCGGCGGGTGGACGAGGTGCTCGCGAGCGCGGGGAGCGGCCCCGGTCACGTGTTCAATCTGGGCCACGGCATCCTGCCGGAAACGCCGCCCGATGCCGTTCGCTTCGTGGCCGATCGCGTGCACGAGCGTACGGCTCGGTGATTTGGTAGGTTCCCGCCCCGACCAGCAGCGGTCACCCCACTCCGGCGTCGTCTAAGGGCAGGACAAGGGACTTTGAATCCCTGAATCGTGGTTCGAATCCATGCGCCGGAACCAAAGCCGCCGTAGAGCGCGTCTCACACCCTGCCGAGGGGGAGAGGAGCTCTAGGCACCCGCGAAGCGGGTGAGGGGGAGAAAAATGGCGGAGCCATTTTTCCGGGGGCGGGACGCCCCCGAGGACAGAGCTAGAGCCGCGCTGCGAAGCAGCGCAGCGGGCGAAGCCCGCTCAGAACCAGCGAAGCTGGTTATGAGGTGCGCTCTAGTCGCGAGGCTCGGCTCGGCGGTCCCCGGGTGGTGTCGTCCGGGTGAGGGAACACGCGCCGCTCTGCCGCTGTCGCTCGAGAGGTGCGCCATCGCTTTTTTTCCCAGCCGGAACCCCCGGTCGCGCGCGGTCCCCCGCGCGCGGGGGAGGACGGCGCGGACGGCTCGGTCTACCGTGGCGGTTCCCTAGGCTGGAACGTGCCGGAGCTCGAAGAGACGAGTGAAGCCCGCTTCATCGAGCGGCTGGCGGCGCGCGACGAGCGCGCCTTCAACGAGCTCGTCCGCGCGTACGAGCAGCGCGTGTTCCGTTTGCTCTTCCGCATGCTGGGCCGGCGCGACGAAGCCGAGGACATGGCCCAAGAGGTATTCGTTCAGGTCTTCAAGGCGATCGGGACGTTTCGCGGCGAGTCGAAACTCGGCACGTGGATCTACCGCGTCGCGGTGAACCTCTGCAAAAATCGCATCAAGTACCTCTCGCGCCGCCACAGTGGCGAGGAAGCCGAGCTCGAGCCGCAGGCGGAGCGAGCGCCGCTCAGCGAGGGCCGAGGCGTCACGCTCGGCGAGAGCGCACGGCCCGACGATTGGGTCGAGGGGCTCGAAGTCGAGCGCATCGTGAAAGAATGCATCACCGAGCTCGACCCCGACTTTCGCGAGGTGCTGGTGCTGCGCGACGTCGAGGATCTGACGTACGAGGAGCTTTCCGAGGTGACGGGTTTGCCCGACGGCACCGTCAAGAGCCGGCTGCACCGGGCGCGCGGGATGCTGCGCGAGGCGGTGGAGCGGCGGTTGGGCGAGAAGCTCCGCTAGTTTTATCGAGGATGCCATGAGCGAACCGAGCAACGACGAACCGACACCGATGAGCGAGGACGAGCGCCTGCGCACGATGGTCCGCGGCGCGCTCCGCGTTTCGGACGAGCCCCCCGACGTCCTGGCCGGCTTTCAGAAAAAGGTTCGCGAACGGAGCGAGGGAAAGTTCTACGCCGACGGCTGGAGCACTGCCCGGCACCCGCCGGTGAACACCTACCTCGTGACCGGGCTGATGATGCTGCTCGCGCTCGCAGTGATCTACGGCCTGCTCGGCGAGCTTTCGGGCAAACCGGAGCGGGTCCGAAACCAGGCCGCTCCCGTGAACGTGGTCGCACCGGCACGCTGACACTGCGGCACCAAAGTCACACCCCGTAGCGCGCCGTTCGCACTCCGCTGGAACGCCGTGTTCGCGGGCGTGCACGAAGACCGAGAGTTTCCGCGCGAACGAACGCGTACCCACACGTGCGGTGGCTGTCGCACCTTTCCGGGCATGCATGTTGCTCTCATCCCTGGTCGAGGCAGAGGACGAAACTTCGGTACTGGAGTATGCTGATAGGTCTTGGGGCAGAGGCCTCACAGCTTATCCGGTGGGAACGAGGAGAGAGACATGACGCGGAACAACGTGCTGACGTGGGTGCTGATGGCGGGGTCGCTGCCGCTCGTGGCGTGCGGGCCGACGACGACGGACGCTGACGACGAGGGTGGCGATCCCGGGGTGGATCTGGCGAAAATCGCCATCGACAACACCGAGAAGGCGCTGCTCGGCGCCCACGCCGCGGGGTCCTTCATCGCGGATTCGTCGACGTTCGCGGAGTCGCTGTCATCGCTCGGCGGGGAAACCTGCGTGACCGACTGCACGGACACCTGCATCGAAACCTGCACCGCGGATCCGGTGACGCTCGCCGACCTCCAGGAGGGGCGTGACGAGATCCGCACCGGCATCAACGACCTCATCCTCCAGCTCCGCGACGAGACTTTTACGACACAGACTCTCGAAGGCACGACGTCGAGCTCGGCGACGTACCGCTTCGGCGTCGAAGAGCTCTGCGGCGAGATCGTCTCGGACGAACCTGCGCCTGCGCCCGCTCCGGCTCCGGAGCCGATGTACGACCCGGAATGCGTCGACTACGCGAACCGGCTCCAGCCTCGCGTGCGCTTCACCTCGGCCGGCACCGGCAACGTGGACGCCGCGATTCAGCTCACCTCGAGTCGGCGCACGGTCGCTTCGTGCGAGTTCCACCAGGATCACGTCAACGTCAGCGTCGATCTCGGCGAAGTCAAGGCGACGCTCGAATCGATCGGCGAGGATCTCGGCACGCTCGCCAACCTCGATGGCACCGTTGCCTTCGAGATCCGGCAAAACGCGGACCTCGACTACAGCATGCTGGCGAGCGTCGTCCAGGACATCGTGCTCGCGATCGCGGACGAAGACACCGGCGACGAGATGGAGGTCAGCCTCGGCCGGAGCGAGCCGATGATGGAGCTCCGTCTGAACGGCAACGCGCGGAACATCACCGGCTCGACCAACTACGGCGCCATCACCGTCGCCGGTCCGCTCAACGCGTTCCGCGACAGCTTCACGGACGTGGAGTACGACCCGATCACCGGCGAGGAGCTCCCGGGGACGCCGTACACCGGCGACATCGAGCTCTTCGTGGCGGGCGTGGAGTCGAGCATCACGTTCGACGGCTCGACCGACCACCTGCTCATCGAGGGAATGGGCATGGGCGACGCGAGCTCCACGCTCAAGTTCGACGGCCAGGTCATCTCGCAGTTCGACTTCAACCCGGCGAACGGTCGTCATGTCGACATCGGCATCGACAGCACGTCGAACGGTGCCGTCCTCACCTTTACTCCCACGCTCGACGTGAACCTGCTCTTGAATTTCACCCCGCTCCTCCCCCAGATCCCGGACATCTCGCCGTCGCTCCTGAACGAGCAGATCCGGATCTGGTTCGACGGGATGAACCCGAGCATCGAGACCGGTGGAGACCAGGTCAAGATCGTGTCCGGGACGCTGAACATCACGAGCGCCGCGACGCCGGAAGCGAACATCTCCGTGCCCGCGGGCATGTGCCTCGTCGATTCCGGCGCGGTGGAGCCCACCAACGAGGCGATCGGCACGTTGGCCAGTGGATCCTGCCTCTAGGAGGCGGGCCCGGGGGGGCGCTACCGCTCGGGTAGCGAGATGTCGTGAACGCCGGCTAGGCTCCGCGCTTCGAGCGCGGCGGGCGTACCCTCGGTCCGGAGCGTCACCGTTCCTGCCCGGGGGAGCGTGACGAAGTTGTCGGTGAAGCGCGCTTTCTCCTCAGGATCCCGGAGGTAGAGGTCGACGACCGGCCCGTCGCTCGTGACGGCGATGCCGGCCGGCGTTCTCTTGGCGGTGAGGCGCGGTGCCCGTAGCCGGGCGTCCTTCGGCTCGGAGAGCAGACGGAAGGTACTCGTCCCGCCGAACCTGGCGATGAGGAGCGTCTCCTCGGGGACGAAGGGGCGGAGATCGACCTCGAGCGCGACGCGACGCTCGTCCGGCGAAACGGTGACGCGGGCCTCCCAGCGCCCGAGCTCGCGCCCGTCCACGAGCGAGCAGGCTTCGAGAACGGCGTCCCCCGTGACCGGCTCGCGCGCATTGTCGAGGACGATGACCAGCGACGCGCTTCCGTCTCGAACGACGAGGCTGGCGAGAGCCGGCGCGAACAGCCGCCTTAGCTCGAAGGCCGCGGCCTTGTACACGCCGTCACTGTCGAGCACCGCCCAGCTCTGCACCGGCCAGCAGTCGTTGAGCTGCCAGACCAACGCTCCTCGACAAGCTTCGGAGCGCCGAAAATGCTCGATGCCGTGGCGAAGGGCGTCGCGCTGGTTCAGCTGGGAGAAGTAGATCCACTCGTCGAGGTTCTTGGCCGGGGGGTAGTGGAGCTCGACGAACCCGAGGAACACCTCGTAGCCCTTGAGCGTCTTGTCGTGGAAGCGCAGGCGCCGGTCCCGAACGTCGAGCGCGAGCGGCTCGGTGACGCCGGGAAGCGCCTCGCGCCAGGCGGAGTGGCCCGGCGCCGAGGCAAAGCCGAACTCGGAGCAGAAGCGCGCCGTCGAGTCGTCGTAGTGCTTCCAGTCGCCGCGGCCGTGCCACACGTCCCAGTAGTGTTGGTCACCGATGCCGCCGTCGTTCGCCTTGGTGCCGCCCCAGGGCGAGGTCGGCACGTAGGGGCGTGCCGGATCGAGCGCGGCGAGGACCTCGGGCAGCACGCCGTCGTAGATTTTTTCGCCGTAGTAGCGAGGCGGGTGTCGCGCCGGGTCGTCCCAGCCCGACTGGAACATGGTGAGGTTTTCGTTGTTGCCGCAGTAGAGCGCGAGGCTCGCGTGGTGGCGGAGCCTTCGCACGTTCACCTCGGCCTGCCGGCGGACGGCGGCGAGGGTCCGGTCGTCCTCCGGGTAGTACTGGCACGCGAACGGAAAATCCTGCCAGACGAGGAGCCCGTGCTCATCGGCGAGGTCGTAGAAATCATCGGTCTCGTACAGGCCGCCGCCCCAGACGCGGAGCATGTTCATGCCGAGGTCACGCGCGCGTTCGAGCTGCTCGGCGAGGCGCGCTCGGCTGATCACCGATGGAAACGAGTGATCGGGGATCCAATTGGCGCCGAGCGCATAAAGCCGCCGGCCGTTCACCTCGAATTCGAACGACTGACCGTGCCGATCCGGCTCCTGCAGGAGGCGGAAGGTGCGGAGGCCGACGCGCGTCACCCGTCGATCGAGCGCCACCCGCTCGGCGTCGGCACGGCTCTTGACCGGATCCTGGACGAGGTAGCTCGTCACCGTGAGGAGAGACGGTGCACCGAGGCCCGCCGGCCACCAGAGCTCGGGTGCGTCGAGTGTGAGGGTCGCGCCGTCTTCCACTCCGACCAGGGAGTCGCCGACGAAATGAACGACCCTCCCCGCGCCTTCCTGCTCGCTGCGGAAGCCGAGCTCGACCTTGCCGTTCGCCCGGTGCTCCTGGCTGACCTCCACGTCGAGCAACCGCCCCCCGTGCTCGACCAGCCAGACCGGCTGCCAGATCCCCGCCGAGACGAGGCGCGGCCCCCAATCCCAGCCGTACATGTATTGCGCCTTCTGCACGAACGCGCGCTCGTCGAAACGCACGAGGTTCTCCGGCAGCCCTTCGGCCGCGAAATAGCGGCTCCGCCGCTCGCGTCCGACCCGCAGTGCCGATTCGAAATCGACGCGGAGCTCGTGCGTGCCGCCGTCGAGTCGCTCGCTCACGTCGAGCTCGAGCGGAACGAACATGTCGTCGTGCTCCGCGACTTTCTCGCCGTCGAGCCAGACGCTGGCGACGGTGTCGAGACCGTCGAAGCGGAGCAACCGGCGCGGGAGCTCGGGGCGCGGCGTCACGCGAAAGCTCGTCCGGTAGCTCCAGCGCTCTTCGTCGATCCACTGACTACCGAGCTCCGAAAGGCTTCCGAACGGATGCGCGATCACGCCGGCGCGAACGAGATCGAGGTGCACGTGGCCGGGCACCTCCGCGGGCAGCCACTCGAGCCGCGAGTAACCGAGGCGTCCGGGTGGGACGAGCCAGCGCGGGCAGGCGACCTCCCAGCCCGAATCGATGAGCGTCCGCGTCAGCACGGGCGCGACCGTAGCAGATCACTCGACGAGAAAGGTCACGCGACCGGGCGGGCGCTCTCGGGACGAGCGGCCAGTCCGGCGGCCAGGGTCTCACCCAAATTTCTGATCACCAAGAGCGTGGCATCGTCACGGAGCTCGAAAGGCGTGAGGGCGCCGAGGACGCCGTCTCGGATCTCCGTGGCCGTTTTCCCCTTGGCGTCGCCGAGCACCTTCCGCATGCCCTCCGTATCGAACAGCGCACCGTCCCGCACGGCTTCCGTGATGCCGTCGGTGTAGAGCACCAGCACGTCGCCTGCCGAGAAGGTGAAGGTCCGGCTGGTGAAGGCGCCCGCGGTCGCGTCCTTGAGGCCGAGCCAGAGGCCGGTGGTCTCGATCGTTTCGACCTCGTCCCGTTCGGCGCGATAGACGAAAATGTCCTGATGGGCCCCCGCGAACATGACGGTTCCCCCGGGGTCACGCCGGAGCGCGGTCATCGTCATGTATTTGTCCTCGCCGAGGCGGCGGATGTTTCCGGTGAGGACGGCGTTGACCAAGAGGAGCAGGCGGTCCGGCGTGAGATCCGGGTCGCGCTCGAGCGCCGTGCGGACGGCGGTCTGGCACATCATCATGACGAGACCGGCCGGCACCCCGTGGCCCGACACGTCGCCGATCAGGATCCACTCGTGGCGCCCGGCGCGGACCACGTCGTAGTAGTCGCCGCCGACTTCCTCGGCCGCTTTCATCGTCACGGCGACGTCGCAGTTTTCGAGCTCGGGTGCCGCCGGGACGAGCGCCTCCTGGATCTTGCGCGCGAGGCGCATCTCTCCCCAGAGCGCATCGAGAGCGCGCGCGAGCTCCCTGGTGCGTGCCTCCACGCGTTTCTCGAGGTCCGCGTAGACCCGGCGCAGCGCGAGCCCGGCGAGCGCGACCATCCCCACCAGGCAGAGCGACCAGGCGTAGAGGACTCGGCGGTAGCCGTTGGCGTTCGCCGCCGCGTCACTGAAAAGGCGATCGTAGACCCGTTCGACGTCGGCGAGCCGCGCGCCGATTTCGTCGCTCGATGCGCGGCGGACCCAGCCGTCGACGGAAGGTAGGCGCTCGGCGATCACCCGTGCATGGGCGAGCAGCGGGTCGAGCTCGGAGGCGACCTCTCGCGCCTGTCCGGGGGCCGTTTCCGAGAGTCGTCTGAGCGCTCCGAGGTGGGTATCGCGCGTCGACTGGTCGCCGATCAGATTGTAGACGAGCGCCGCGCGGACCAGATCGTGGATCGCGCGGCGGGTCGCCTGGGTTTCGGGTCCGGGGTCCGAGAGTGCGCCTTCGACCTCGTCCGCCGCGATCGGCAGGTAGCGGAGCGAGTTCTTCAGGATCGCGTTCTCGCCTTTGAAACGCTCGACCGCCGCCATCCGCGCGTCCACCGATCGGGTGAAGGCTGCGATGTTTTTCTCGAGCTCCGCGTCCACCGTGACCACCGCGGCGAGTCGATCACGCAGTAGAGCTGCGGCTCCTCCGAGCTCGGCTTGGGTGACGTTGAGCGGATCGTAATGGTTCAAAAGGCCGAAGCGTGCCTCGAGCACCTGGGTCGAGAGCTGCCGATCGAGGTGACGCAGCTGGCCGAAGGTGCCGACCGCGCGGGCGTGAGCATCGAGGTCCGTCGAACGAGAACGCGTGTAGAGAAAGCCCGACACCGCCAAGGCGACGACGAACAGCACCGCAATCAGGCCGAACCAGCGCGTGGTCACCGCGCGCCTCGTCAGCTCGGCCCCGGCCGCGTCATCGGCCCGGAAAGCGAGGTCAAGAAGGCGACGATCGACGATATTTGTTCGGTCGCGAGTTTGCGCCCGAGCTGGTACCGGGCCATCACCTCGACGGCTCGGGTCAGCGTGGGCGCCGAGCCGTCGTGGAAATAGGGTGCGGTGTGCTCCACGTTGCGGAGCGACGGCACGCGGAAAACGAAACGATCGGACTCGTTTTTCGTCACGTTGTAGCGGCCGTAGTCGGCCTCCGTCACGTTACCGCGGTCCTTGAAGTAATCCCCGAGCACGCCGAAGCGCTGGTACATGTTGCCGCCGACGTTCGCGCCCTGGTGACAGGCGACGCAGCCGACCGACTTGAAGGTCTCGTAGCCCTTCTTCTGCTCCGGACCGAGCGCCTGCTGGTCGCCGCCGAGGAAGCGATCGAAGGGCGAGCCGGTGGTGATCAGCGTGCGCTCGAAATCCGCGATCGCGGCGCGCACGTTTTTCTCGCTGATGCCGTCCGTGAAGGCGCCGGTAAACGCGGCGACGTAGCCGGGATCCGCGTTCAGCACGGCGAGGATCCGGGGCCAGGTGGTCGCCATCTCGTTCGGGTTCGTGAGCGGTGCGCCGGCCTGCGCTTCGAGCGACGTCGCTCGCCCGTCCCAAAACTGCGCGAGATTGAGGGCGGCGTTGTACACGGTGAGGGCATTGACGGTGCCGACCTTGCCGCCCGAGCCGATCGGAAGCGGTCGGCCGTCGTCACCCCCCGTCGCGAGATCGTGACAGCTCGCACACGCGACCTTGCCGTCGGAGGACAGCGCCGGCTCGTGAAACAGGCGTCGGCCGAGCGCCACGCGTTTCGGGTCGACCGAGCCGACCGGGGGCAGCGGCGCGAGTGGCTCACGGTTGACGGGCTGAACGGCGCTCGGCGGACTCGCGCGCCCCGTTCGCTCCGGCCTTGGCGCCGACTGGCTGCAGCCGAGCGCGAAACAGAAGCCGAGCACCGCGCTTCCGTAGAAGAGCGCGCCCCAGGCGCTCATGCATCGATCCGGCAGGCACGCTCCGCGACGATCTCGAGCTCCGCGCCGCGCACGTAGCACGACAGGCGGAAGCCTCCCTCGAACACCGTGCGCATCAGGCCGAGCTGTGCACGTTCGATGGTCGGATTCGAAAAGAGCTCGACCATGCGGCTGCGGTAGAGGTCGCGGATGTCCCCGCCCTGGACCGAGATGCGGGACACCAGATCGAAGACTTTCCGCGCGTCCTCTGCCGAGCCGACCTGATTGATGGCCCGAATGCGGATCATGTCGTCGTCGACGCTGACGCCGATCGTCCCGGCATGCGGGTCCGAGTCGGTGGCTCCGGCCCCGTACTTGATCACGTTCTCGCTGAGCTCGGCGACCGCGAGCGACACGGCCTGGCGGCACTCGGCCGAGCACTCGCTGGTGGCGAGCTCGGCGACGCGACGAGCATCTTCGACGGCCTCGTGGCGGCGTGCGATGCGCACCGTGCGTTCGACTTGGCTTCCGCTCGGCGTGTTCACGACGGGCTGCCCGCGGGCCGCTCCTCCACGATCTCGACGCTCTCGGGCGCGAGCGTCTTCAGGACCGAGAAGCTCAGGCGGTGCCAGGTGACCGCCGCGTTCGTGGTGAAGGCGAGCTTGTAACCGGCGTGCGATGCCCGGGAAATCCAGTCGACGAAGGCCCGGATCGAGGACGAGTTGACGAAACCGAGGTCCCGCACGTCGACCGTGAACCGCTCGAGGCGGCTCGTGACGGCGAGCTCGTGCGTGAGCCCGAAGAGGCGCTTCATCTCGGCCAGCGCCGTGGGCGTGCTGACCGACCCTTTCAGCGCCAGCTGCCCCGCATTCACGAGCCGGACCTCGAGGGATTCGACGACGATGGGTTCTCCGACGATCACGCGTCACCTGGCGCACGGCCGTGGGGCACCTTCGGCGGGCTCTGCCGAGCCGGACCGCGCGTCATATTAAAGTGCCTCCGCCCGCCTCCGCCGTCAACCGGCGTAAGGGGACGGCATATGGGCTTTGGTCACGCGGGTGACCTCCGCTACTCGATCCAGCGAGCGATCACGCAGGTGATGTTGTCGGGGCCGCCGTTCTCGTTCGCGGCGTCGATCAGCCGCTGGGTCGCGAGGGGGAGGTCGGTCGAGCGGGAGACCAGATCCAGGAGCCGTTCGTCGGTGACGGGGCCCGAGAGCCCGTCGCTGCAGAGGACGATGGCGTCCCCGGAGCGCGGCGCCTCGAACCGTGTATCGACCTTGACCGAATCCTTCATGCCGAGCGCGCGCACGATCACGTTCTTGTGCGGGAAGTTCGCGATCTCCTCCGGCGTGAGGTGCTTCATCTTCTTGTAGTCGTTGAGCAGCGAGTGGTCCTCGGTCAGCTGCTCGATCACGCCGTCACGGATCCGGTACGCCCGACTGTCGCCGACGTGGGCGATGTAGACGCCGTCCTCCACCGCGAAGAGCGCGGCCAGCGTGGTGCCCATCCCACGCTGCTTGGCGTTCCGCTGAGCTTGCTCGTAGATGCGAAGGTTGCAGAGCTTGATGCCCGTGACGAGCCGGTTCTCCTCGTAGCCCTTCGAGCGGTCCATCTTGTAGGGCCAGGTCCGCTCCGGGTCGTCCGAGGTCGCGGTGAAAAACTCGTGCAGCGTGTCGACCGCCATCTTCGACGCGATCTCGCCGGAGGCGTGGCCGCCCATGCCGTCCGCCACCACGTAGAGGCCGTGCTCCGCCATGATGGCGAAGTTGTCCTCATTGTGCGTTCGCTTGCGGCCAACGTCCGTCTGGCCAGCGACTTCGATGCGCAGGGGGCTCGACACGCGAAAAAACCGCACGCCCGCGCGGGGGCGATTGCGCCGAATAGTCGCCCCCCAGCTTTCTCCTGTCAATCACCGTTCGCCGGTGGCGCCGCTCCCTCGACGAGGCCCGTGGGCCGGGAGGACTTCGAGTCAGCCGCCGGTCAGCGCGTTGATGTCTGGGTTCTCGAAGTAGCGGCGCTCGCCGCCCTCGAGGCCGAGCTTGATCATGGCCTTGCCGATGCGCTCGGTCGTCGTGAGGAGCCCGGGCGAGGCCGCACGCACGATGGGGAAGAGCGGCCGGGCGATCATGTAGGCAACGCGCGTCAATGTGCCCTTGGCCGCGACGCCGCGTCGCGGCTCGATCACTCCCGGACGAAACATGTAGGCCGCCTTGAACGGCATGGCGAGCAGCCGATTCTCGGCCTCGCCCTTCACGCGTGCCCACATCAACGCGCTCTTCCCGCTCTCGTCGGTGCCGGTGCCGGAGACGTAGATGAACGTGAGCCCCGGACTCATCCTGAGCAGTGCCTCGGCCGCGGCGAGCGTGAAATCCAGCGTGACGTGCCGGTAGTCGGCCTCCGACATCCCCACCGACGAGATGCCGAGACAGAAGAAGCAGGCGTCGTAGCCGACGAGCTTGTCTTCGATGGCCGAGTAGTCCTCGAAGTCGGAGTGCAGGACTTCCTCGAGCTTTTCGTGCCGGACGCCCGCGCTGCCGCGACCGATGGTGAGCACTTTCGATACCCGGGGGTCGTCCAGGCACTCGAGCAGCACGCCCTTGCCGACCATCCCCGTGGCGCCGAACACGACGACTTTCATCGGGAGCTCCGCAAGATTCAATCACCTCCGACGGGCGCTGACAACTCGCACTCTGTCAGCGCGGATCGGCCTTCGTCCGGCGGCCGTCGCGGTGCCAGAGCTCGACGCCGGTCGAGCCGGCGACGATGACGATGTCGGCGCGACCACAGAAAAGCCCGGTCTCGATCACGCCGGGCAGGTGCCGGAACTCTTCCTCGAGCTCGACCGGATCACTGATCGGGCCCGTTTCGACGTCGTAGATGTAGTTGCCCGAGTCGGTGACGAACGGGTTGTCCCCGGAAAAGCGCAGTGTCGCCGTACCGAAGCGCCCGAGTGCGGCACCGCTCGCACGGTGACCGAAAATGACCACTTCCACCGGCACGCGCCACCGTTCGCCGAGGCGCGTGCTCAGCTTGGAGTCGTCGACGACGATCACGTTCTGCTTCGAGTGGCGGTTGACGATCTTCTCGCGGGTGTGCGCGCCACCGCCGCCCTTGATCAGGTCGAGGTCCTCACTCACCTCGTCCGCCCCGTCGACGCAGATGTCGATCGTCCAGGGGCCGAAGTCGTCGAGCAGCGGAATGCCGAGCGACTCGGCGAGCTCGCGGCTGCGGCGGCTGGTGGGGACGCCCGAAAGGTGGCGGCCCTCGCCGACGAGGCGACCGATCTCGTTGATGAAGTACCGCGTGGTCGAGCCCGTGCCGATGCCGACGACACCCGATTCGGGCAGGAGATCAGCGGCCGCTTGCGCGGCCAAACGCTTGGCGGTCTCGCCATCCATGCCGCTTGATCTGGCCTGCTCAGCGCTGGCAACGCAAGCAATAATGCGCCGAGCGGCCGGCGAGCACGATGCGTCGGATTGGTGTGCCGCAGCGAGGGCAGGGCTCGCCGGTTCGCGCGTAGACCCGCCGCTCGTCCTGGTATCCACCGTCAGAGCCGTCGGGCCTCACGAAGTCGTCGATCGACGAGCCGCCTCGTTCGATGGCGCGGGCAAGCACCCGGCGAACCGCGCGCACGATGGCGTCGCACTCGCGTTCGCTCAGCCGCGCCGAAGAGCGCGCCGGCCGGACGCCGGCGAAGAACAGCGCCTCGTCGGCGTAGATATTGCCGATTCCCGCGATCACGCTCTGCTCGAGCAGCAGCGTCTTCACCGGCGAGCGCCGCCGCCGTGCCGCGCGATGAAGGTGGCTCCCCTCCGCTTCGAGCGCGTCGACGCCGAGCTTGTCGAGGCGCCGGTCGTTCGCTCCGGGCTCGAGCAGCGCGCACTTTCCGAATTTGCGCGTGTCGCGGAAGTAGAGCTCGGGTGGACCGTCAGAGAAGGACAGGATCAGATGCGTGTGCTCGTCCGGCTGAAAGGCGGGTGGCGGTGCGAGCGGGGCCCCGCGTTTCGCGGTCCGATAGAGGCGCACGTTCCGCGCCCCGGCGACGAAGAGCTGGCCCGTCATGCCGAGGTGGAGGAGCAGCCGTGCGCCGTCGTCGAGCGTTCCGACCAGGTATTTGCCGTGGCGATCGAGCGCCGTCACGCGCCGCCCGGCCAAACGCCGGCGGAGCACCGCTGGCGGCGTCAGGAAGAAGTAGCTCGGTCGCGTGGTGACGACCTTGTCGATGCGGCGGCCGACCAGATTCGCCGACAGCGCGCGCCGCGTGACTTCCACTTCGGGGAGCTCGGGCATGATCGCGTGCGGGTCAGGGGCTCTTGGGCGGGGGCTTGCGCACCAGGTAGAAGAAGTCGCGCCGGGCCTTCTTGCGGATGTACTCGTCTTCGGAAAACTCGAAGCCGTCCGCCAGCGCGACCGCCTTCCGCGGGCCACCCGGCGCCTTGGGCTCGAACAGCACGAACTTCGGATACGACCAGTTCACGTCGAGCTGAGCCACCGTGGTCGCGCCGGCGTGCCGCATGCCCTCGGCGAACACGCGGGCGTTCGTGTGATTGCTGATCGCGACGTAGAGCACGTCGCGGGCCGCATTCGTGCCGATCCCCGAGCGCCGGATGACCGTTTCGCCGTCGAGCGTGGCGCCCCATTTGCGGTTGCCGGAGACGTACAGGATGCCGGGATGAAGCTTCTCTTCGTGCACCATGCATTCCGGCGCCTGCCGGAGCCAGCTCATCCGCGCCTCGTCCGCCTTGATCTCCGGCCAGGGGGCGACCCGCACGCTGCCGTCGTCGTACGCGGCGATGGCGCATGCCTTGTCCTTCGGTTGGACGACGGTCAGCGCACCGAGCTTGAAACCGTACTCGCCGTGCTCCGTCATGAAGCCGCCGTTGAACGCCGCGAGCAGCTCTTCGTGGTCGGCCTCCGGGATCACCGCCGGCCGCTCGAGCTTCTCGCCTTCGGGATTGTCCGCTTTCGGCTCCTGGCGTCCGGGCACGATCTTGAGCGTGACCCGCCGGAGATCGACGGCGACCACGAAGACCTCGGCCCAGCCCCGCGACGAGTCGGGGTGGAGGAGCGTCTTCATGAGGTACGGCTCCTCCGTCGGCCGCCGCGGGTCGACGACCGGCACCCAAATGCCGTCGCCCTTGGCGGCCCAGGACTTCAGCGCGGCTCCCGGATCCTTGGGCCGAAACGGGGGTAGCGCCGGCTTCGGGTCCCCGGCGCTGGCGGGTGGCGGCGGGGCGGCGACCGGCGCCACGACCTTCCAGTGCGCTTGCGGCGCCTCGTGCTGGCGGAACAGGCGATTTTTCCGATCCTCGAGGCCGTAGACGAAGTCCTCGAGGCTGGCGACGGCGTCCGCGCCGACCACGGCGCGCAAGCTATTGGCGACGAGCGGCCCCATCCACTCGAAGCGATGCACGGCCCACCAGAGGACGGCCAGGAGCACCCCCGAGATCGCCGCCGCCCACGGGACCCAGCGCCGCAGCCGGCCCCGTGCCCGCGCCGGTTGAGCGACGGACCCTTCGGGCGCCACGGCTTGTGCCATGCCGCTCTGATAGCCCAATCCCTGGGATCCCGCGAATCAGTGGTAAGACGGCCAAGATGAGCACGGCCCGAGCGCTTCGGCTGGTCGCGCTCGCAGTCCTCGCCGTTCTGCTCACGGGGCACCCCGCCCGTGCGGAGTCACCGGGGGGCCCCGCCGCGCGGGTGCCCGACGTGCCCTCGCCGTCCGACCTCGCAGCGCTCGCCGGGAAAACGGTGCTCCGCGTCGATCTCGTGAGCGAGGGGGGCCGGCTGACCCAGGGCCAGGTACTGCAGCATGCTCGGGTCGGCGCCGTGTTCACCGCCGAGCTCGCGCGCCAGGCGCTCCGCGAGCTGCTCGATTCCGGCCGCTACGCGCGGGCAAGCGTGTTCGTCGAGCCTCTGGGGGACGGCGTCGTGCTCAAGCTCGTCGTTCTGCCACGCCGCGTCATCCGCCGAGTCGATCTCTCCGGCGCTCCGGTGGCGCGGGACGAGCTCCTGCGCGACGCCTCGCCGAAACCCGGCGACGACCTGACCGAGCTCGACCTGCCGGGCGTGTCGGCGCGCCTCGAAGCGGAGCTCTCTCGGCGGGGGTTCCCCAAGGCGCGCGTCACCGCCAGCGCCGTCGACACCGACGATTCGCTGAACGTCGTCCTCTCGCTCGAGGTGCGCCCCGGCGCTCCGCGCGCCGTCGTCGATCGATGGTTCGCCGTCTACCCGGACCCCGACGTGACCGGTCTGCGCCCGGCGCTCGCGACCTACGCGGTGAAGGTGGGGCAGCGGGCGGACGACGAGCTCCTCGACGCGGCGGACGACGAGCTCGAGGGCACGCTCCGTGAGAGCGGCTTCTACCGGGCGAGCGTGAGTCACCGCATCGAGCCGAAGCCCAAAGGCGCGTTGCTCCGGGTGATCGTGCAGGCCGGGCCGTTGATGGTGCTCGCGTTCGAAGGCAACCGCACGTTCGACGACGACGCGCTCGAGGAGGCGCTCGCGCTCGACGAATCCGAGGACAGGGACCCGCGGGTTCTCGCCGATCGCCTGCGCGATTTCTACGAGCAGCACGGGTTTCTCGACGCGACGGTGAAGAGCGAGGAGCGCGGGGCCCCCGACGCCGGCGTGCACGAGCTCTTCTTCTCGATCCGCGAGCACACGCTCGTTCGCGTGATCGGGCGGGAGTACCCGTGCCTGAGCGGCGAACGCACCCCGGCCGAGATCGGCAGCGAGATCGACAGTTTTCTCTCCGAGCTTCCCGGGAGCGAGCTCCTCGGTCCGGTCGACGAGAACGCGATGGGCGACACCTACGGGCCGCGCGCCGGGTACGGGCGTCGAAGGTCGAGCGCCACCCCGAGCCCGTGGAACCACTACGTGCCCGACGTGTACGACAAGGCGATCGAGCACCTGCGCGATCTCTTCCGTGCTCAGGGCTACCTGTCGGCGAGCGTGGGACCGAAGGTGCTGGTGCGTCGCGCCTGCGATCCGCATTCACCGCCGGGCGTTTGCAACCCGATCGGTCCGCGCCGCCGGCCGAGCACCGAATGCCGTTACGACCCGGTGGGCTTGCCGCTCGAAGAGCCGCCGATCGACCCGGCGCTCACCTGTCGTCCGGATCCTGCGCGCGGCGTCCGCTGCGAGCCGGAAGCCGTGCTGCACCTGCCGATCAAGCTCGGGCCACGCACGATCCTGTACGACGCGACGTTCGAGGGTAACCGTGTGCTGGTCGAGAAAGTGCTCGCTCAGGCGGCCGAGCTCGAGCTCGGTAAGCCTGTTTCGCAGATCGAGCTCGAGAAGGCGCGCCGGCGTTTGGTCGATCTCTATGCGGAGGAAGGCTTTGCCTTTGCCGAGGTGGAGGCGGCTCTCGATCTCTCGGCGGACCACAGCCGAGGCCGCGCCCGCTTCGTGATCGGTGAGCGCGAACCGGTGCGGGTTGCCCGCATCGACGTGAACGGCGCGCGCATCACGAGCGAGAGCCTGGTCCGCAGCCGCATCGCGCTGACGGTGGGCGGTCTGTACCGGCGGAGCTTGGTGCGCGCGACCGAGGAGCAACTCGGGCAGCTCGGCGTGTTCTCGTCCGTCAGTGTGGGCTTCGAGGATCCGTACGTGCCGGCACGGGAGAAGGTCGTCGTGGTCACGGTCGAGGAGCGCCAGCCTCAGTACCTCGACGTCCGTCCCGGTTTCAGCACGGGCGAGGGCTTCCGCATCATGTTCGAGTACGGCCACAGGAACGTCGCAGGAGAGGCGATCCAGCTCCGGCTGTCGAGTCAGCTCGGCTACCTGCCGGACGCGTTGATCCTCGAGGACTCCGTGCAGCGGAAGTACGACGAGCTCGACACCGGCGAGCGCATCGAACGCAGGAACACGGCGACCATCGAGTTTCCCGAGATCGGCCTCGGTCCCATGTTCCGTCTGTCCGTCGACGGCGTGGACTTGCGCGACAACTCGCGTGACTACGGCCTCACCAAGGATGCTGCCATCGTCACGCTGCACTTTCGACCGACCCGGCGTGTGACCATGCAAATCGGCGGGTCGCTCGAGCGAAACAACGCGTCGATCTTCGGTTCGGAGGAAAAGGGCGCGCTCGAGGAGTACGTGAAGGACAACCCCGAGCAGCGCAACACCTTCCGCGTGCCCGAGGGGACCACGGTCGCGATCGCGCAGCAGTTCCGCGTGGCCTGGGACCGCCGGGACAATCCGCTCGACGCGACGACGGGAACGCTCTTCGCGCTGGGAGCCGAGCACGTGCACGCCGATCCGGCGGGCGACACCGAGGCCGGAGGGTCGAGCGTGTTTGCCGCGACCACGAGCGATTTCATGCGCTACGACGGCCGTCTCGCGGGCTACGTGCGCCTGAGCAAGCGCGGGCTCGCCCTGGCGGTCAGCGTTCGCGGCGGCGTCATCGATCAGCTGATCAAGGACTCTCGCACCTATCCCGATCGGCTGTTTTTCCTCGGCGGCGCCGACAGCATTCGCGGCTTTTCGCAGGATTCCCTGATCCCGGAGGACATCGCCGAGCAGCTGCTCGATCCGGCAAGCGGGCTCAGCGTGAACGAGGTCGTGATCCGCGGCGGCGACGCCTTCCTGAACCCGCGCGCCGAGCTCCGCATCCCGCTCACCGGCGAGGTGCAGACGGCCCTGTTCGTCGATTCGGGGAACCTCTGGACCGATCCGACGCTCATCGATCCCTTGGATCTTCGCTACGCCGCCGGCACCGGGATTCGCATCGCGACGCCGATCGGCCCGCTCGTCTTCGACTTCGGCCTGAACGTCGAACGCGTGCTCGACCAGATCTACCCGGATCGTACGCGGCAGCGAACCTGGGAGTCGATCGGCGCGTTCCACTTCAGCATCGGCGTGTTCTGAGCCGCCTCACATCAGAAGATGCCGCGCAAGTTCGAGATGCAGACGTCGAACGGCCTCGACGCCGCGGCGCTGGTGTAGACGTGAAAGGCGACCGAGGTGAGCGCGCTCGTGTCGAGCGGCGTCGGCATCGTGACCCACGAACCCTGAAGCGCGTCCTCGAAGAGCACGACCTGGTTCGGGCTGGGCAGGAAGATCTCGACGAAATGCGGCACCCCGACGGTCGAGACGCTCTCGATGTTGACGCGCACCGTCGCTTCGAAATTGGCGGTGATGTCGAACCGAAAGCCGTAGATGGCGTGCGTCCCCGCATCGTACGCGGCGCCTCCCGCCAGCTGGAACCCGAGCATGGCGCCCCACTGCAGATCGTACGCCGGCATGCCGGTCACCGGGTTGTTCGCCACCTGCGGTGCAATCCCTCTCATGCACACGCGCTCGGGCGACGTGGACCAACCGAACTTCATGTCGGGCCCGACAAGGCTGGGATCCGACTTCGTGCATTCGAGGCCGGTCCCAGCCGTGGCGATGCAATCGGTCACGAAATACCAGGAGCCGTAGATCCCGAACACGTTGTAGTTGCTGTCGATGATTCCGCTCGCGTCCCAGGGAATGCCGAAATCGGGCAGCGCTACCGTTCCAGCGGTTCCGCCCATCGGGGGCGCTCCACCGGTTCCGCCCATCGGCAGCGCGCCGCCCAAGGCGCCCATGCCGGTCCCACCGGTGAAGGTGCCACCCGTCGTGAAGCCTCCCTTGCCGCCGGTGCTCACGCCGCCGGTGCCACCCGCTTGAGTCGAACCGCCCATCGGCGTGGTGCCGCCGCTCGGGCTGACGCCGCCCACGCCGCCGCCTCCTCCTCCGGTCCCGCCCCCTCCCGCGCCGGGACCAGCGCCCTGGCCCGTACCGCCCTTCCCGCCATTCGCGCCGTTGCCGCCCTGCGCTCCGTCACCCGCTTCGCCATTGTCGCTGTGACTCACACTGATGCCGCCACACGCCGTCGGTGCGGCGAGGCCGCACAGCAAAACCCCGAGGATCCAGGACCGTTCGACCACCATCGAGAAAGTCTTCCACGGTCGCTCGAGAGCGTCGAGCGCGTGGCGTCAGAACGCGCCGGAAACCAGCGGCAACGCGAAACGCCGTTCCGGACGCCCAGCGGCGAGCGAGCGGTGAACCGGGTTCGCTCCGCCGTCGCGGGCGCTCCGCTCCACCACGACGTCGCTCTTCGAGTTGGCGAGGAAAAGCGGCAATCCGATGCCCGTCATCACCGCGCCAATCGCCATCGTGACCCAGCCGACGGTGACGAGCGGAGTCTGATCCGTGACGTACCCGGACGCGACAGCGAGCGCTCCCGACGGGATGATGGAGACGCCCGCGTAGATCAGGATCGTGCCGGCGATCAGCTCGCCCTGACTCACCGGCGCGACCCGCACCCGGAACTTCCCCCCGGGCGTCGGATCCAGGTGAAAGACGTCCGTTGCCGCGATGCCGCTGCCGCTGAGTTTGTACTCGATGCCGGCCGGTGCGAGCACGGTGCAGGGTGCCTGGCACACCGAACGCCAGCCATAGGGTGGAACGTGGCGGAGCAGCGTGAGATCCGGCGGCGGCCCTTCGAGCTCGAACGTCGCCTTCGGTCCCGGTCCTTCGAGCTCGACGTTCCCCCCGGGCTCCGGGCTGCACGGCGCAGGCGACGCCTGAGCGGCAGCGCGCGTGGATAGGCCGAGAACGCTGGCAAGGATGACGAGAGCCCGCCGGGGCAAGCGCGTTCGTTCCTTCAATCCGCGATGATGGCGCCGCGCATCATGTCCATCCCGCACATGAACGCGAGCTTCCCCGAGGTTGGCATCGTCAGATCGATCGCGACGGCTTCGTTCAACGGGAGCTTCTTCTTGATCCCCACGCTGGGCACGACGAACTCCTCACCGCAGGCGTCGTCGGCCGTGCGGGTGAGCACGAGCCGCACGGGTTTGCCGCCGGGTGCCCGCGCTTCGGCCGGGTGATAGCCGACCGCGTCGACCGTGATGCGGATCTCCTTCGCCCCCGCGGCGGCGCCCGTCTCGCCCTTCTCCCCCTTGTTGCAAGCGGCGAGAGCCAAGGCGAGGAGCGCCACCGCGATCGCCGGGGCGGCTACCGCAGCCACGGCGGCCAGGGAAGAGAAAGAGGAACCGAGCCGCGCCGCGCATCGTCCTACGGACGATGCGACTAGGGAGCGTCCTACGGACGATGCGACTAGGGACGACCCTTTGCCCATGGCGCCATCCTAGCGAACGGGGGGCGGGTTGCCACCTTCGCCTCTTGCCGCGGATGGCCCTGGGCTCTAAGTGACCCCGCTGATGTCGAAACGCCGGGGAGAGCTGCCCACGAGCCTCGCGTCGCAGTTCGCGCGCCACGCGCCCCGCTACGGGGTCGGTCTCGTCCTTCTGGCCGCCTACCAGGCGGCCCAGTACTGGTTCGACACCCGCCTTCGCCAGGCCATCAACGACGCGATCGGTACCGAGCACGAGCGCGCAATTCACCTCGGTCTGGGCTTGATCGTCGTGATGCTGGCGGCCTTCGTGGTGAGGGTGCTGTCCCGCGTCGTCGTCTTCAACGCCGGGCGAAACGCCGAGTACGAGCTCCGCCACGCGCTCGAGCAGCACCTCTTGAAGCTCGGACCGTCGTTTTATCGGCGCATGAGCACCGGCGAGATCATGAGCCGGGTCACCAACGACCTCGTGCAGGTGCGGCTGCTGCTCGGCTTCGGCGTGCTGAACCTGATCAACACCGTCTTTGCGCTGGTGAGCGCGCTCGCCGTCACCATCCCGATCTCGGGCAAGCTCACGATGGCCGCGCTCGCGCCCCTACCGTTGCTCTCGCTCGTCTCGCGCCGGCTGTCGCACGAATTTTACACGCGCACGCGGGACAACCAGGCCGCGCTCGGACAGATGAGCGCGCGGGTGCAGACCAGCATGGCGGGTGTGCGCGTGATCCGCGCATTTTCGCTGGAGGAATCTGAGCTGACCGCTTTCGAGCGCGCGAACCGGGGTTACCTCGACAAAAGCCTCGCTCTCGCGCGCCTCCGCGGCTCGCTCGGTCCGATCATGCAGGTCACGATCGCGGTCGGGATCCTGGTCGTTTTCTGGTACGGGGGCACGCTCCTGCTCGAAGGTGAGCTCGACGCCGGTGCGTTTCTCACCTTCAACCGCGCTCTCGGGCGGCTCACCTGGCCGCTGCTCTCGCTCGGGTTCGTGCTCGGCCTGGTCCAGCGCGGTCGCGCCGCGTTTGCTCGGCTGGAGGACATCTACCGCGCGGAGCCGGACATCGTCGACGGTTCCGAAAAAGCGCCGGACGTCGTGCGCGGTCAGCTCGAGGTGAAGGGCCTCTCGTTTGCGTACGGCCAAAACGCCGTGCTGTCCGACGTGAGCCTTTCGCTCGAACCCGGGCGCTCGCTCGCCATCGTCGGCCGCACCGGCAGCGGCAAGAGCACGCTCGCCGTGCTGCTCGCTCGCCTTCAGCCGACGCCGAGGGGAACGGTGTTTCTCGACGGCGTCGACGTCTGCGATTTGCCGCTGGCCACCGTGCGCGCCGCGGTCGGCTACGCGCAGCAGAGCGCCTTCTTGTTCTCGACCACCGCGGGCCGGAACGTCGGTTTCTCGCTCGATGATCCCGATTCCGCCGAGAGCCGCCAGCGCATCGAGGCTGCGGCCCGCGAGGCGCGCGTCCACGACGAGATCACCGCGCTTCCCGACGGGTACGACACCGTCGTCGGCGAGCGCGGCGTCCAGCTTTCCGGCGGGCAGAAGCAGCGCGTCGCTCTGGCGATGGCCTTCGTGTCCGACCCACGCATCCTGATCCTCGACGATCCGCTGAGCGCCGTCGATGCTCGCACCGAACGCGGCATCCTGGAGGCGATCGACCGACAGCGCGCCCGTCGTTCGGTGCTCCTCATCACTCACCGCGTTTCCGCTGCCGCGCGTTGCGACGAGATCGTCGTGCTCGAGCGCGGGCGCGTGGTGGAGCGCGGAACCCACGCCGCCCTGGTGGCCGCGGGCGGGCTCTACGCGACGTTCGCCGAGGAGCAGCGGATCGAGAGCGAGCTCGAGCGGCTCGCGCGGACGGAAGGGGAGGTGGCGGTCGCATGAGCGCGCCTGGCGAAACAACGGCCGCGGCCGAAGGCACGACCGGCGACGCCCGGCGCCGTACCGAGCGGATCATCGCGGCGTTCCACGACGAGGAGCGCTTCGCGCACGGCTTCGACCGCCGGCTGATCGGCCAGATCTGGCGTTTCCTCGCCCCGCACCGGCGGCTGATCGGCTTGTCGCTGGCCGTGCTGCTCGTGACATCCGGGCTTTCGCTGCTCCGCCCGCTGGTCATGATGCGCGGCATCGACGAGGCGGTGCTGAAGGGTGATCGCGCCGCCCTACTCGAGATCGCACTCGTCTTCGCCGGCTTGCTGCTGTCCGAGCAGCTGCTCGGGTTCATCCACATGTACGCCATGCAGGTCGTCGGGGCGCGTGCGATGGCGGACCTGCGGCGCCACGTGTTCACGTTTCTTCACGGCCGGCGGCTGGCGTTCTTCGACCGCCAGCTGGTGGGGCGGCTCGTCTCACGGGTCACGAACGACGTCGACGCCATCCTCGAAGCCTTCGCCTCCGGCGCGGTCAACGGTATCGGTGACGTGCTGCGGCTCTTCGGCATCGTCGTGCTGATGGTCTCGCTCGATTGGCGGCTGTCGCTGATCGGCTTCATTGCCGTGCCGCCGGTCGGCCTGTTCGTGTGGCTGATCCGGCGTCCGATGCGCGAGGCGATGCGCGAGATCAGGGCGCGTACCTCGCGGATGAACGCGATCATGAACGAGCAGGTGACCGGTATGAGCCTGATCCAGGCCTACGGTCGGCAGCGCGCCGCCCAGCGCGACTTCGACGACACCAACGTCGCCTACCGCGTCGCCAACGTGAAGAGCATCAAGTGGGAGTCGATCCAGGACGCGACGATCGACATGGTCGGCTCGGTGTGTCTCGCTTCCATCATCGTCGCGCTCGGCTACCGTCCGGTGAGTTTCGGCACGGTCGTCGCCTTCAGCGCCTACCTCACGCAGTTCTTCGAGCCCATCAGCCTGCTCGCCCAGCGTTACACCCTCGTCCAGGGCGCGATGACCGGCGCCGAGCGCGTGTTCAGCCTGCTCGGCACCGACGAAGCCGATGCGCAGCCGAAGGCGGGCGCCGCTCCGGGCGACGCCTCGCTCGCGATGAGCTTCGAGGGCGTCACGTTCTCGTACAAGGCCGGCACGCCCGTCCTCAACGACGTGAGCATCGACGTGCGGCGCGGGGAAAGGGTGGCACTCGTCGGTCCGACCGGCTCCGGCAAAACGACGCTGACCGCGCTCCTGCTGCGGCTCTACGACGCGGAACGCGGCGTGGTTCGCGTCGGCGGTGACGACGTGGTGACGCTCGACCGCCACGAGCTCCGGCGCCGTTTCGCCGTCGTGCCGCAGGATGTGCTGCTGTTTCCCGGAACCATCGCCGAGAACGTCGCGGCCGGCGTCGAGCCCGATCGCGACCGGGTGCGGGACGTCCTCGGCCGCATCGGCGCGCTCGACTTGTTCCTCGCGCGCGAGGGTGGCGTCGACGCGGAAGTGGGTGAGCACGGCAACAACTTCTCCGCCGGTGAGCGCCAGCTGATCGCCTTCGCGCGCGCCCTCTACCGCGATGCCCCGATCCTGATCCTGGACGAAGCGACGGCGAGCATCGACAGCGACACCGAGGCGCGCTTGCAGCGTGCGCTCGAGGAGCTGCTCAAGGGCCGCACCGCCCTCGTCATCGCCCACCGCCTGAGCACGATCCGTTCGGCCGATCGCATCCTCGTCATGCGCGCCGGGCGGCTCGTCGAACAGGGCACCCACGACGATCTGATCAAGCGCGACGGCCTGTACTCGAAGCTCCACGAGCTACAGTTCTCGCGCGAGCACGCGAGCGCCTAGCGCCCATCTTATCGTGAGATGCGCTCTAGCCGGCGCGACGCGGCCGGCGGTCGACGATCAAGGTCGTGATCCAAGCGTACGTGCCGAGCCCCGCCACCACGTGATAGACGGCGTGGAGCGCGAGCGCCTGAAGCGGATGATCACAGGGCAAGAGCAGATGCTCCGGCGTCCAGAGGCCGAGTCCGGCGAAAAGGTTGAGCGCGAGCGTCAGCGCGGCGAGGCGGCGGAACTCCGGCGAGCTCTCGGCGGAAAGGGCGATCCGCGCGGTGCCGGCGGCGAGATAGCCGAGAAGGACGACGTAAGCACCGATGAAGAGCGCGTGGTTCGGGAGCGCCACGTACGCCAGGGTGAAAAGGATCGTCAGCGCTACCGCCCCCCAATAAAAGGCGGAGCGCCGCGACGACGGCGCACCCAACCGCTCGGCGCGCACCGCAAACGCGTAGCTGGCGACCGAGATGGCGTAGAACATCGGCAGCTCGTCGAACGCCTGCGACGCTCGGAGCAGCGTCGCGTGGAAGGCCGCCGAGCCGAGCCCCACGACGGCGAGCAAGAGCCACAGCACGACGAAGCGCCGCTCGAGCAAGGGATCGGCGCGGCGCGAGCGAACGAGCCCCACGAGCCCCATGCCGACCAGAGCAAAGCTCGAAAGCGTGTTCCACCACTCCGCAACGTAGCGACCGGTGGCGTAGTTCGGCTCGCACCAGTCCACGGACGCTGGGGCGCCGAGCCCGCTCCAGAACCCGACGGGATCCATCGGCCCGAGTCCTAGCAGCAAGGCGAGCTACGGCGTGCGCCGGATTTGGACCTGAAAGCGTGGTGAGGAAATTCTCGCCTACCTCGTCTGCCGGCTCGGGGGACACTCCGAAGCGATGGTGCAACGGTGGCAATGGACGCTGGCGATCGTGATGCTGGGGTCGTGGGCTGGTTGCTCGGGGTCGAGCAAGCAGAGCGGCGTGAGCACGGCGGGGAGCGCCGGTGCCGGCAACACGTCCGGTAACGCCGGCGTCGGTAACGTGTCCGGCAACGCTTCGGTGACCGGTGGCACGACGTCGGAGGGGGGCGAGGCGGGCAGCCAGGGGGACGGCGGGAGCTCGGCAGGAAAAGGCGGAGTGGCGGGGGCCTCCGCGGGAGTCGGCGGGACCGGCGGCGTCGGTGGCATGGGCGGCGCCGGCGGCATCGGCGGCATTGGCGGGATGGGTGCAACGGCCGGGGGTGGAGGGGAGCCCGGTCCACCTCCGCCCGCTCCGCCGACTTGGAGCTGCTTGCCGTCGCTCTACGGCGACGGTGTTTGCCATTGCGGGTGCAGCGTCGTGGACGTCGACTGCTTCGACCGGACGGCGGGCGCGTGCGAATCGTGCCCGAGCACGAGCTGCACGCCCGGCGCCTGCGACGGCGTGAAGCACACCGACAACGCGGTGTGCGAGGGAGCACCATCGCGCTGGATCTGCGAGGCCGCCCACTACGACGACGGCGAGTGCGATTGCGGCTGCGGCTACTGGGATTCGGATTGCCCGGCGAACGAGATCGGCGCGTGCGAGCGATGTGACTCGCCGGGCTCCTGTTCCCTGTACGAGTGCCCCACGACCATCGACCCCGTGAACATCGCTTACTGCACCGCTGCCGTCCCGCCGGAGGAGTGGTCCTGCGGAGGCGCCGCGTACGCCGACATGGCGTATTGCGATTGTGGTTGCGGCGCCCGAGACCTCGATTGCTCCACCACGGACATCGCCGAGTGCAACCGATGCTCGCTATGCTGGAGCGAAGACTGCTCCGCAAGCGTCGATCCGGAAGATCCGACGCACTGCATTCCCCCACCCGACGGCTGGCTCTGCGACGCCGAGCACTACGGCGATCGCGTTTGCAACTGCGGCTGCGGTGTGCGCGACATCGATTGCGACGTATCGTACTACTGTTTCGATTGCCCGCCGGAGGGTTGCACGATGGGTGACTGCACGAGGCTCGATCCGATGGACAACTCGCAGTGCATCGACCCGTAGCCCCCTCCGCCCCGCCTAGCTCGTCAATCCTCGGCTCGTGCCCGCCGCCGTCTTCGCCTTCGTCTCGGCCGTGTCGACGTGGCGTGGCAATCGAAGAATGAACTCCGCCCCCTTGCCGACCTGACTCTGGACCTGGATCGTCCCTCGAAGGGAGGTGACCACGCGACGGGCGATCGTGAGGCCGAGGCCCGTGCCCCCCGAGCGATCCTTGGTCGTGAAGAATGGCGTGAACATCTGCGAAGCGTGCGCGGGCGCGATGCCGGGGCCGTTGTCCTTGATCGAGATCACGAGCGTGGGCCCGACGTTGTGGCCGCGGACCTGCACCCGGCCGCTCCCGTCCGTGGGTGCGGCCTGGATCGCGTTCTCGAGCAAATTCGTGAACGTTTGGTGCAGCTCCTCCGGTACGCAGGCGATCATGCCGTCGCCCTCGAGCTCCACACTCGTCTGGAGCTCGTAGTCGAGCGTGGCAAGGAGCACCGTGAACACGTCCTTGAGCGCCGCGTACGCGTCGTGCGGCTGCATCGTACGCGTGTACCCCTCGCGGCTGTAGCGCATCATCAGATCCACGGTGCTGCCGATGCGCCGGACGCCGGAGCGAGCCGCACCGAACATTTTTTTCGTGCGCTCCACGATGTCCACCACGTTCGACTGCGCGGGTGGCGTCAGGGCGGCCAGTCGCTCGATGTCGCCCTCCAGCGTGGAAAGTGCGCTCTGCACGTAGTTGAGCGGGTTCCTGATCTCGTGTGCGAGGCCGCCCGCCACGGTCTGGAGCGAATCGAGCTTCGCGTCCATCAGCTGATCCGCCGTGGACTCTTGAGTCTTGAGCTGCGAGCGGACCACCGAGATCAGCTCCTTGGCCGAGAACGGCTTGGCGAGGTAGGCGTTGACGCCGGTTTCGAGGCCCGTCACGCGGTCACCCAAGTCGGCGCGCGCCGTCAGCATCACGATCGGAATGTGGCGCGTCGCCGGGTCCGCCCGTATGGCTTCGGTCAGACCAAGGCCGTCGAGCTCCGGCATCATCAGATCGGTGACGATCACGGTGGGGCGGTGCTTCCTGGCCAGCTCGAGGCCCTTCTTGCCGTCGGGTGCCGCCAGGATGCGAAAATCGTGGCGGAGGGCGAGGTGGATCACGCGGATCACGTCGGGCGTGTCCTCGACCACGAGCACGCTGTGCGCCCGTTCGGTCTCGTCCACGTCGCGCTCCACGATGCGCTGCTCCGTCGCTTGGTCGATGTCGATCAAGCGGTGCTCGTCGTCCTCGGTCTGCCACTCCGCGACGCCGTGATCCGAGGCGCGGCTGCCTGCCACCTGGTCCACGCGTGGTCCGCGGCGGTCGAGCACGTCCGGCCTCAGGTGCGAGCGATCCTTGAACAGCTCCACGCGCACGGTGGCGCCGCGGTCGACGTCGCCCTCCGCCCAGATCCGGCCACCGTGGAGCTCCACCAGCTCCTTGGCGAGCGCAAGGCCGATGCCCGTGCCGCCGTACCGGCGGGTGGTCCCCATGTCGACCTGGAAGAAGCGGCGGAAGATGTTCTCGGCCATGCCCGGCGGGAAGCCGATGCCGGTGTCGGTCACTTCCAAGAGCGCCGTGTCGCCCTGGTCGGTGAGCCTGACCGTGACCTTGCCGTGCTGGGGCGTGAACTTGGTCGCGTTCGACAAGAGGTTGACCACCACGCGTTCCAGCCGCTCGAGGTCGCAGCAGACGACACACGTTTCCACGTTGCTCTCGAACGCGAGCCTCAACGCCTTTCGTTGCGTGAGTGGCTCCGCCTGGGCGACCAGACCCTGGAGGTAGAGCACGAGGTCGTGCTCGTCGACGCGCAGGCGCAGCTTCGATTCCTCGAGGCGCGAAAGATCGAGGAGATCGGCGATCAGGCGCCGCAGCTTCACGCCGCTGCGCTCGATCGAGGCCAACGTGGCGCGCTGAGCCTCCGAGACGGCCCCGAGCTGGCCGTCGATCATGAGCTCGAGCGGCGCGAGCATCATCGTGAGCGGTGTCTTGAGCTCGTGCGTGATGTTGGCGAAGAACTCCGACTTGAAGCGGTCGAGCTGCTTCAGCTGCTCGTGCGCCTCCTCCAGGTTCTTTTTGGTGCGCTCGACCAGCAGCTGATTGGCGACCTGCTCACGCTCCGAGCGAAAGCGGACGAGCTGTCCGGTGCCGGCGATGATCCCGGTCGAAACCAAGAAAAACTGATTCGAAACCGCGGTGAGCAGCTGGTCGGTGCTGACGAACAGCAGGTTGAGGATGATGAACGAGGCGATGATGACGGTGTGCGTCACGATCACGACCGGCGCCGGCCACACGTAGAGGAGGCCCGTCGCGACGATCGCGAGCGAAAGGCCGGCGTAGTAGGGGGATGCGAGCCCGCCCATGAACACGGTCATCAGGCTGATGCCGAGCGAGCAGAGCACCATGAAAGAGGACGTGATCGCGTTCGGATGGCGGTCGAAGAGGCTCGAGCGCACGACGCCGAACAGCACCAGCGTGGCGACGGCGATGAGCCCCCGCGTGCCCCAGAGCAGCCACAGCCACTGCTTGGGCGCCATCAGGTAGTCGAGGACACCGAAGCTCGGGTAGAGCGTGATGACGATCCAGAGCAGCACACGGAAGCCGCGGCGGTTGTGCTCCAAAAGCCACGCCGACCAGCGTTCGTGGAGTTCGGTGTCCCTGGTGTCCAGGCGTCACCCGCGCGTGAGGGCTACGAACGGATTCACTTTCGTCGATTCTTCGATGATCTCGATGCTGGCGTCCGGCGCGGCGAGCTTTGCGAAGTCGAGTATCTCCGCATGCGCGCGGTAGACCAGGAACCAGTCGAGGTGCAGCTCCATGAACCAGCGGCAGGGGTTCTCCGGCACCATGTTACCCACGTACAGCGTCCCGCCCGGCTTCACGAGCGAGTAGAGGCTCTTGCACAGCGACACGGAAGTGCGTTGCTGCAGGTAATCGAAGAGACCACACGAGTAGACCACGTCGAAAGCCCCGTGTCCGCTGAAGACGGCCGGACCGCGGAGCAGACCCTGGATCGAGTCATGCAGGTGGAGCACGCTCACCTGGTCCCGCCACTTCTGGCTGACCAAGCGCTGGAGCCGCCCAAAGGAGAATGAAAGCGCCCGCTTGTCCTGATCGAAGAGGACGATCTCGAGCGGCCGCGGCAGGGTCTCGCGCTCGCGCAACAGCTCGAAGATCTCCTGGGCGGGGCCAGCCGCGATCGACAGAATGCGCACCGGGCCCGGGTCTGCCTTCTCGTCGATGGCGGTGGAGAGGAGCCCCTTCAAGAGGTCCTTGCGCGCCCGAACGGCCACCGCGGCCGGCGTGAGCGCGAACGAGAGGTCGACCGCCTTCGCGAACAGCGTGGTGCCGGCGAAGTAGTTGCCGTACACGCGGTTCATGAGCTCGAAGTCACCGGGGTAGCCGAGCGGTTTGGTCCTCGCGCGGTGCATCCAGGGCGACAGCATCAAGAGCTCGTGGAGGTAGCGCGTCGAGTACTCGCGAAGCGCGTCTCGCTCGCTGCCGGTCGCGAGGCGCAACGCCGCGTCGATCTCCGCCGACACCTGCACGACATCGCGCGAGAATTCGTTCTCCACCAGCGCGATCAAGGCGTCGCGGGCAGGCGAGCCGTGCTCGCCGTGTGCGATGTGCCAGGGCAGGCTCGCCTCGAGCTCGTCGAACTTGATGCGCGCGTCCTCCAGCATCAGACGAAGCTCGCCGGTCAGGGCCTTGAAGCGCTCCTGGCCCTTCGTGCGCCAGCCCGCCTGACGCAGGCCGAGGCCCTGCTGGTCGCCACCTGCCGCCCACGCCTTCACGTCGCGAAGGTGCAGCACGTCCTCGATGTTCATCAACGTGTCGACCAGTGACGCTCCGACGATCGTCTTGTTGTCCGCACGCCGCACGGAGGAGACGCGCGCCTCCCCCTGATAGGCCTCGTGGTCGTCGAAGCGCACGGTGAGCTCCTCGAAGACCGTCCCGACCTCGGGGTGCTCGTCGAGCGGCCACACGAAGGCGACGCCGTTTTGCGAGACGTCGACCAGCTCGCAGCGATGGCGAGCGCCCGATGCGTCGAGCTCCACCGCCACGCCGATCGACCCGAGCTCCGCGCGCTGGATGCGGTCGGGCCTGAAGTAGACGTCGCGCCCGCTCGTGCCCTTCAGCGACTCGTAGTGGCCCACCTCGCCCGAAATGGGCGGCACGCTGGCAGGGTCGGGTGGCAGGCTCGAGCTCGTGCGCCGGCCGGTTCTCGGCTCGAGCCCGAACACACGTTCGTCAGCGACATTCTTACGCTTGGACGTCACGTCATCTCCGGAAGGGTCGGTGATGCGAGAACCGCGGCATCCGACAAGAATCCAAGTGAGACGTTACGCTGGATCGCAACGGGAAGAGAAGGCTCTCAACGGGTGCTCACTTTTCACCACATCGTCGCGGACACGATACGGACACAAGCGCGCTTACTTAACAGTCCCGTTGCGACTTTGTTTTTCCGACTTTCGCTCGGACGGCGTGAGAAGTTTCAAATAGGGCGCACCGCGACGGTCGCCCGCGTTTCGGCCCGCAGGCTGGAGCGCGGGTAGCCGCAAACAGGCGTTGTCGGTGAGGAAAATCTCGCTGGTGTCGTTGCTGCCACGGGCAGGCAAATATGCCCCACCGGTGCGCCGCTACTCGAGCCAGCCCATGGCGACGGCGCGTTCGGCGAGCACCTCGACCACGTCTTCCACGCGAGCGATCTCGCGCGCCCGAAACGGCTGGCCCCCGCGGCCGATCTCGAACAGGGCGACGAGCTCGCCGTACAGGCAGAGCGGGACCATCGCGACCCCGGAGACGTCCGGCAAGCAGCGAATGATACGTCCGAGCACGTAGCGGCTTTCGGCGCCGAGCCCCGGTTCGCTGATCACCGTATGCGTGTTGCGGGCGGCGACCAGCGTCGGGTCGTCCTCCGGGATGCGTTCACCGAGCAAACGCTCCGTCCCGGGACCGTGCCCGCCGACCGTCACGACCGAGCGAAGATCGCGTCGCGCCCGGTGCACGAGTCCAACTTCGGCGCCGGCCGCCGCGACGACGGTCGACACCGTGAGGAGGAGTGCCTCCGACAGATCGAACGCGTTCGTGAGCACGCTGGCGGGATCGACCGCCGCCGCGCGCATGGTCGAGTAGTGCGGGGCGGGCGCGCTC
>Ga0315910_10000661_pt1 | contig 33609 bp, 25 predicted proteins | sample EdamamesoilMG_FD_204470 | JGI IMG/M metagenome (GOLD analysis project Ga0315910, IMG submission 204470) | Garden soil microbial communities collected in Santa Monica, California, United States - Edamame soil | ecosystem: Environmental > Terrestrial > Soil > Garden | place: USA: California... | reverse complement strand
CCGCGAGGCGCGCAAGGGCGAAGCACCGTCCGACCACGCCCCGGTCGTGATGGAGATCGAGTGAGCGCGCGAACGAGGGAGAGCCAACGATGAATCCGCGAGCATGGACCGCCGCGCTGCTGGGCGCCGCGCTGCCCTTCGAAGGCTGCACGATCGAGTGGAAGGAGGGCAGCGGCGCCACCGCGCGGATGGGCCGCGTGCAGGCCGAGCGCGTCGACGAGCTGCCGTTGCCGATCGCGCAGGGAGGCGCGCTCCACGGGCGCGACCTCGCGGGCGACGTCGAGGTGCGCGTCGAGGAGGGCTCGACGGCGAGCGCGCCGCGGCTGCGCGCCCGCTGGCGCGGCTGGGGCGACGACGCGGCGGCGGCGCAGCAGGCGCTGGACGCGGCGCGCATCGAGGTCACGGGCGACGCGGCGAGCGTCGAGATCCGGCCGATCGCGCCGGAGGCCCGCGACGGCTTCGGCGCGCGCGCCGACCTCGAGCTGGTCGTGCCGGCCGCGCTCTCGCTCGACTTCGTCGCCTCGATCGGCGACCTCGTCGTCCACGGCCCGTGCGCGACGGCGTCGCTCGACACGCGCTACGGCGACGTGCGCGTCGACGCGATCGACGGCGACGTGCGCGCCCGCTCCGCGTCGGGCGACCTCGATCTCTCGGCGGTGGGCGGCGCCGTCGACGCCGAGACCTCGTACGGCGACGTGACCGTGCGCGCCTGCCGCGGCGCGACGGTGCGCGCGCAGTCGGCCTCGGGCGACGTGGCGGTCAGCGAGGGCGGCGCGGCGCGCTACGTCCTCGGCTCGCGCTACGGCGACGTCACGCTGCGCGGCGGCTCGGGCGAGCTCGAGGCCGACACGGCCAGCGGCCGCATCGCGGTCGACCGCTTCACCGGCAGCGTCCGCGCGCGCGACAGCTACGGCGCGATCGACCTCGCCGGCGTCTTCTCGTCGGTCGACGCGTCGACGAGCTCGGGCGACGTCTCGCTCCGCCTCGAGGGGATCGACGGCGAGCTGCGCGGCATCACGCTCGACTCGAAGTACGGCGACGTCGAGCTGGTGGCGTGCGTCGACCTCGCGGGCCGCGTGACCGCGGCGACGCGCTACGGCGAGGTGCGCTTCGAGCTGCCCGCGACGAGCGTGCGGCGCGAGCAGGACGGCGCCCGCGTCGAGGCGAAGCTCGGCGAGGGCGACACGCCGATCCGCCTCGCGACGGCCAGCGGCGACGTGCGCGTGATGAAGGGCGGCCGATGACGACGGCGGCGCTGCTGCTGGCGGCGGCGTTCGCGGCGCCGCAGGCGGACGCGGGGGCGCTCCACGGCCCGACGGCCTTCGACGCGATCGCGCGCGACTTCGACGTCGACGCCGAGCTGCTGCGACGCTTCCACCCGATCGAGGGCGCCGCCTCCCGGAATCGGGAGCGAGCCCATCTCGAGCAGGTGCGGCGCGCGGTCGACGCCGTCAAGGCGTCCTTGGCGGACGACCGCGTCGTCGACCAGGCGCTCCTCCTCGCCCGCATCGACGAGCGACTCACCCGCCTTGCGTGGCGCGAGCAGGACGCCATCGCGGCCGCGCCGTTGCTGGCCGGCTGGTTCGATCCGATCGCGGCGCTCGAAGAGACGCATCGCGCGGGCAAGCCGTTCGACGCGGAGCGGATCGGCGCCGACCTCGCGGCGGCCGCGAAGGCGCTCGACGCGCTGCGCGCCGAGCCGAAGGAGGGCGAGCCGCCCTCCGCGTGGCGCTCGCAGCCCGACGCGCTGCGCCATGCGCGCGACCGGGCGCGCGAGTCGCGCCGCTGGCTCGCCGACTGGATCCGGCGCGTGGCGCCGAGCGATCCGCTCGTCGCCTTCTGGTGCGCGCAGCCGGCGAAAGCGCTCGACGCCGCGCTCGACGCGTCCGGCGACTGGATCGCGAAGCAGCTCGAGGAGCTGAAGAAGACGGCCAGCGGGAATCCCTTCGCCATCGGCCGCGACCGCTACGCGGCGGAACTCGCCTTCGAGCGGATCGCGCTGACTCCCGAGGAGATGCTGGCCTTCGGCGAGCAGCAGCTCGCGGCGCTGCAGGCGGAGATGACGGCCGAGACGGCGAAGTGGCTGAAGGCGCCGGGCTTCGCGCTGCCCGCCGACCTGCCGTCCGCGCTGGCCGAGCTCGCCGCGCGCGGCCCCGACTGGCGCGTCGGCCTCGAGCTCTCGAAGCGCGACACGGTCCCCGTCGGCGAGCAGCGCCTCTTCGTCCAGTCGGTCGCCGAGGAGGCGGTCGCGTTCGTCCGCGCGAAGCGGCTCTTCCCGCTGCCCGAGCTCGCCACCGAGTGCTGGCGCCTCGAGATGTCCGACCTCGAGACGCAGAAGACGCTCGCCTTCGGCTACTACGGCGGCGAGTTCATGGGCGTCGGCGCGCCGCTGCCCGAGATGGAGCACCAGCGCAAACTCGAGGCGCTGCGCAGCAACGCGCGGCCGACGACGCGCACGGTGGTCCCGCACGAGCTGATCCCCGGCCACCACCTGCAGGGCTTCTACGCCGACCGCGCGCCGACGCGCGCGGCGTGGCACTCGCCGTTCCTGGTCGAAGGCTGGGCCGTCCACGGTGAGTGGCTCATGGACCAGCACGGCTTCTTCCGCGACCCGCGCGAGCGCATCGGCCACCTCTTCTGGCGGCTGCTGCGAGCGGCGCGCATCGTCGTCTCGACGCGCTTCCACCTGCGCGAGTGGACGCCGGCGCAGATGGTCGACTTCATGGTGGAGCACGCCGGCCTCGAGCGGAGCGCCGCGCAGGCGGAGGTCGACCGCTACATGACCTACTCGCCGCTCTACCAGTGCGCCTACCTCTTCGGCGCGCGCCAGGTCGGCGAGCTGCGCGAGGAGTGCCGCGCGAAGTGGGTGGAGCGCTTCAGCGACGAGCTCTTCCACCGCCGCCTCGCCGAGCAGGGCTCGATCCCGCTCGCCTTCGCGCGCATGGCGCTGCTCGGCGAACGCGAGGTGCGCGCATGGAAGTGAGCGCGGGCGAGCCGGCCGCGCCGCCGCTCTTCCTCACCGCCGACCTGCCCGGCGTCGGCGGCGTGCTGCGCGAGCGGCCCGAGGAGTTCGTCGTCGTCGAGCTGCCGCTGCGCCGCCCGTCCGGCCGCGGCGACTTCGCGCGCGCCCGCATCCGGAAGCACGGCATCTCGACGCCCGAGCTCCAGCGGCGCGTCGCGTCGGCGCTGGCGATGCCCGCGACCGAGGTCGGCGTCGCCGGCATGAAGGACGCGGTCGCCGTCGCGCAGCAGTGGATCAGCGTGCCGTGGAGCAAGGAGCCGAAGCTCTCCGACGCGACGATCGAGGACGTCGAGATCCTGGAGATCGCGCGCGACCACGAGCCGCTCCATCCCGGCGCGCTCGCGGGCAACCGCTTCGACGTGACGGTGCGCGGCGTCGGCGAGGAGCACGAGGCGCTGGCGCGCGCGGAGACGATCGCGGCGGTGCTGCGCCGGCGCGGCGTCCCCCACTTCTTCGGCCCGCAGCGCTTCGGCATCCGCGGCGAGGCGCCCGAGCTCGGTCGCCTGCTGCTGCGACGCGACCTCGTCGGCGCGCTCGACCTCTTCCTCGGCGCGCCGTCGCCGCGCGAAGGCGACCTGCGCGCGCAGGCGTTCCGCCGCGCCTACGACCAGCAGCGCTACGGCGAGGCGCTGGCGCTGGTGCCGGGCCGCCTCAATTCGGAACGGCGGCTGCTGGAGCTGCTGCAGCAGGGGCGCAGCAAGGCGTTCGTCGCCGGCCACCTGTCGCCCGCGACGCGCCGCATGGCGCTCTCGGCGTGGCAGGCGCAGCTCTTCAACCGCATGGTCGCGCGCCGCCTCGCGACGCTCGACGCCGCGACCGAGGGCGACCTCCTGCTGGCGAGCGGCGGCGGCGAGGGCGAGGACGGCGAGCGCGAGCGTCCCGTCGCGCGCCGCTGCACGGACGCGGCCGCCGACCAGTCCGCGGTGGCGGCGCTCGAGCTCCACCCGACCGCGCCGCTCTTCGGCGAGCGCGTCGAGCTGGCCGACGGCCCGCAGGGCGCGATCGAGCGCGAGCTCCTCGCCGCCGAATCGCTGCCGCCGCGCGCGCTGGCGCGACCGGTCGGCCTCGCGCTCTGGGGCGAGCGGCGCGCGATGCGCTTCGTGCCGCGCGACCTGAAGATCGCCGCGCTGAAGGGCGACAAGAGCCTCCGCTTCGAGTTCACGCTGCCGCCCGGCTGCTTCGCGACGGCGCTGCTGGGCGAGGTGATGAAGGACGTGCAGCCGGTCACGTAGCGCGCGCGTCGCGACGATCGTCGCTCAGCTCGCGAAGAGGAGCGCCGGCTCCTTCAGCGCCTTGAACTCGAGCACGTTGCCGCTCGGGTCGGCGAAGAAGCAGGTCGCCTGGAGTCCGCCCGCGCCGTGGTCGTGCTCGCCCGGCTCGACGAGGAAGCGGACGCCCGCCGCGCGCAGCTTCGCGATGCGGCGCGGCCACTCCTCCCAATCGAAGATCGCCCCGAAGTGGCGCGGCGGAACCTCGGCGCCGCCGACGCGCCGCGCCTCGCGCTCGCGCGCCGCGTCCTCGAGCGCGAGGTGGCAGACGAGCTGGTGGCCGAAGAAGTCGAAGGTCGCCATGTCGTCGTGGCCGCGCCCTTCGCGCAGGCCGAGCGCGCCGCCGTAGAAGGCGCGCGCCGCCGCGAGGTCGTGGACCGCGATCGCGAGGTGGAACGGGAGGGCGGCCATCGCGGGGCTCCATGCGCCGGGAACGTGCGGGGATCGTAGTCCCTCTCCGGGCGCGCGCCGTGCCCGCTTGCGCGAACGGCGTCGGACGGCGATCGTCCCCGCCATCCGACGAGAAGCCGCGCCCGCGGACACTCCCCCCGCTCCGAGGATCGGAAGCTCGAGACCGTTCGAGCAAGGAGGAGGTCATGTCGACGACCGCGACCATGAAGGCGGCGAGGGCGTGCCAGAGCTGCGGCATGCCGATGAAGCGCGACGAGCAGGGCGGCGGCAGCGAGTACGACGGCACCCGCTCGCTGCGCTACTGCAGCCACTGCTACGTCGACGGCAAGTTCACGCAGCCCGACCTCACCGTCGAGCAGATGCAGCAGCTCGTGCGCGGCAAGCTCGAGGAGTTCGGCGTCCCGCATCTCCTGAGCGGCCTCTTCACGCGCACGATCCCGAAGCTGGCGAGGTGGCAGCCGCCCGAGCGGCTCTGACCCGCCGCCGCGCGGGCGGCGCGACCGCCGCCGATCCGCGCCACGGTTCCGCCCCGAGGGCTGCCGATACGATCGCTATCGGAGGAGCACGATGGCGATCCTGGCGGCAGCGTGGCACCCGTTCGGGCGGCGGCGTCGCGGCGCCGCGCTGGCGGCGTCGCTGCTCCTGCTCGGCGTCGCGTGCACGTCGCGCGACCGCGCGCTCTTCGACGACGGCGACCGCAGCGAGCGCGACTCGACCTCCCTCGCGGCCGTCGAGCCGTCGTCCGCGACGCGGCGCGCCCCGCCGCCGGTCGGCGTCGTCGCCGACGTCGACGGCCTGCGCGTGCTGCGGATGCGCGGCACGCCGCGCGAGCTCGGCTACCAGCACGGCAAGGCGTTCGCCGCCGAGATCCTCGAAGGGTTCGAGCAGTTCGTGCTGGGCTACCGCTGCCACGGCATGAAGGCGCGCTACGCGCAGATCACCAAGCGGCTCGAGAACGAGATCGACTTCCCGCCGCGGCTCCTCGAAGAGCTCGACGGCATGGTCGAGGGGATGGCGGCGTCGGGCGTCGACACGACGGTATCGCTGTTGAAGCGGCCGCTCGCGCGCCAGGACCTCCTCGCGCTCAACACGATCGACCACTGGGGGCTCTTCGGCTGCTCCGGCTTCACGGCGTGGGGCCCCGCCACCGACGACGGCGGCGTGATGGTCACGCGCAACTTCGACTTCGACGTCGACCAGCCCGAGCAGGCGATCGCGCGCTTGAACGTCGTGCTCGCGTTCGAGCCCGAGGGCGGCATCCCCTTCGTCAGCCTCGCCTTTCCCGGCCTCGTCGGCGTGACGACGGGCCTCTCCGCGCGCGGCGTCGGGGCGTTCCTCCACGTCGGCAACGGCCCGTTCGGCGGCGGCGACCCGGGGCGCACCGTGCCGCTGCTGGCGATCGCGCGCGAGTTGGTCGAGCAGTGCGGCCCCGAGCGCGTGGCCGCGGCGGCGCGCGAGCGGCTGGGGACGGCGCGCATCCGCAACTCGTTCCTCTTCCGCGTGACGACCGACGGCCGCGACGCGCCGCCCACCACCGTCTTCGAGGTCGATCCGCTCGGCGTCGGCGAGGAGCCGCTGCCCGACCCGAAGCGCGGCGAGGCGCCGGTCCTCTTCGCGACGAACCACTTCGTCGCGCGCGCGACGACCTTCCCCGCGATCCCCGACTCGCGCATCCGCTGGTGCAGCCTCGAGGAGTGCGCGACCACGGCGCTCGGCGGCGGCGACCGTCGCATCGGGCCCGACGAGGCGTGGAGCGCGCTCGGCCGCGTGAAGCAGACGCGCAACATCGTCACGCTCCATGCGCTCGTCTGGCGTCCCGCGACCGGCGAGCTCTGGCTCGGCGTCAGCGAGCGCGTCGACGGCCACGTCGTCGCCGCGACCGACGGAGAGCGCCGCCACCTCTGGCTCTCCGAGCTGCTCGACGACTGACCCCGATCCGTGACGCCGATCCGTGACGCCGATCAGTGGCGGTCGAGGATGCCGGCGGGACGGAGGTCCTTCGGCGGGAAGTTCGGCGGCGCGACGGGGCGCTGGCCCGACTGCTTGAGCTTCTGGTCCATCATCATCCGCATCTGCATGAAGCCCGCCCTCTCGCTCGGCGGGACGATGCCCTGCTCGGCCAGCTTCTCGAGCCACCACGCTGCGCGGCCGATCTCCTTGCGCTTGTCGTGCGCGTCGACGAGCCAGCGGTAGGCGAAGAGGAGGCGCGGCTCGCAGTGGATCGCCTTCTCCATCTCGGCGATCGCCCACTCCATCTGCTTCACGCCGGCGTAGGCGATGGCGAGGTTGTAGTGGCGCAGCGCGTTGGTCGGCTCGGCCGACACCGCGACCTCGAAGCGGACGAACGCCTCCTCCGGCTTGCCGAGCGAGAGGTAGACGTTGCCGAGGTCGAAGGCGAGCGACGGGTCGTCGGGATGGCCCGCCTCGAGCGACAGCAGGTCGTTGAGCGCGCGCTCGAGCATCCGGCGGCCGCGCGCCTTCTTCGCGGGATCGACGCCGGGCGCGTCGCGTCCCTGCAGCAGCGCGTCCTGGCCCAGCAGCGCGCGTCCCTGCTTGAAGAGCTCGATCGCCGCCTGCTGCCCCGACTCGTCGGTGATCGACTGGCGCGGATCGGGCAGCGTCAGCGACGACGCCTCGGTCGCCGCGGCGCCGTCGACCACGTAGCCCGCCGCCTTCAGCTTCGCGCGCTCGTCCTCGGTCAGCACGCGCTCGACCGCTCCCGCGCCGCGCGCCTCGTCGAAGCGCGCCTCGAGCAGCGCGCGCAGCTTCGCGGCGCGCGCCGGCTCCTTCTTCGCGAGGTCCGCCTCCTCGCCCGGGTCGGCGGCGAGGTCGAAGAGCTCGTCGTAGGCTCCGCTGACCAGCTTCGCGTCGCCGACCACCAGCGCGCGCAGCGGCGACCAGCGGTGCGCGTGCATCGGCATCCACGTCTCGAGGAGCAGCGCCGCCGGCTCCGCCGCGCTCTCGGCGGCCGCATCGAGCGGCAGCGGGCGCAGCCGCGCGTCGGGCAATAGCCCGGCGGGCAGCCCGAGGCGCGCCAGCACGGTCGTCGCGATCGAGCCGTTGCTGACCGGCAGCGCGATCGTCGCGCCCGCCGCGATCCCCGGCCCGCGCGCCAGCAGCGGAACCCGCATCGTCGCGTCGTGGAGCAGCAGGCCGTGCGTCGTCTCGCCGTGCGCGCCGAACGCCTCGCCGTGGTCGGCCGTCACGAACTCGAGCAGCGAGTCGGCGCGGCCGCGCTTGCGGAGCTCGGCGTGGAGGCGCGCGAGCTGCGCGTCGCACGACGCGATCTCGCCGTCGTACTTGTCGGGCAGCGCGCCGGCGGCCGTGACCGGCGGCGCGTAGGGCGCGTGCGGGTCGTAGAGGTGCACCCAGAGGAAGAAGGGCTTCTCGGGACGCGCGCGCGCCAGCCACGCGATCGCGTCGTCGACCACCGCCGAGGCGGGCCGCTCGATCACCTCCGGCTGCGCGCCGAGGCCGTCGGGCTGCGGCCCCTCGTAGGTGGCGAAGCCCTGCGCCAGCCCGAAGCGCGCGTCGAGGACGAAGCTGCCGACGAACGCCGCCGTCTGCCACCCCTTGCCGCGCAGCGCCTCGGCCAGCGTCGTGACCTTCTCGTCGAGCGAGTAGAGGCCGTTGTCGCGCACGCCGTGCGTGACCGGATCGCAGCCGGTCAGCAGCGTCGCGTGCGACGGCAGCGTGATCGGCGCGGCGCTGCGCGCGTTCGTGAAGCGGACGCCTTCGCTCGCGAGGCGGTCGAGCCACGGCGTGCGCGCGCCCGCATGGCCGTAGCAGCCGAGGCGGTCGGCGCGCGTCGTGTCGAGCGTGATGAGCAGCACGTCCTGCAGCGCGGCGGGAGCGGCGGCCGGCTCGGGCGTCGCCGCCGGAGCTTCCGCGCTCGACGCGGCCGGTGCGGCGGCCGCGGGCGGCGCCTGCTGCTCCTCGCTGCACGCCGCGAGCAGCAGCGCGGCGCCGATCGCCCTTCCCGGGTTCCGTCGCGCCGCGCTCATCCGCCCTTCGCCTCCTGCGGCGCGCCCTGCTTCTCCGCCTCGCGCTTCCGGTGGAGCACGCCCTCCGGCAGCAGGTCGTCGTTCGTGACCGGCTTCGGCGCGCGCGGCTTCGAGTTGAGGAGCTTCAGCTGCTTCTCGACGTCGCTCCCCGTCTTCCTCACCTCGGCGAGGTCGGCCTCGCTCTGCCCCGCGCACTTCTGGAGCTCGAGCAGCCACCACGCGGCCGTCGGCCAGTCCTTCTGCCACATCGCGCGCTCGACCAGCCAACGATGGGCCGCCAGCGAGCGCGGATCGAGGTGGACCGCCTTCTCCATCTCGCGCACGCCCCACGCGCCGCGGCCGCTGCGCAGGTAGGCGTTGGCGAGGTTGTAGTGGTTCGCGCTCGAGTCGGGGTTGCGCTCGATCACCCGCTCCAGCACGGTCGACGCCTCGCCCCACTGCCCCAGCCCGATCAGCACCGAGCCCAGCAGCGGGTCGATGTTCGGGTCGTCGGCGTAGCTCTCGCGCATCTCGAGCAGCTTCGTCTTCGCGAGGTTCATCAGCTTGAGGCCCTGCTCCTTGCGCTGCGCGAGCCACTCGGCCGAGGCCTCGCCGCCGGCGCGCTTCGCCCCGTCGATGTCGAGCAGCGCCGAGCCGTCGCGCACCACCGCGACGATCGCGTCGACCTTGTCGAGGTCGCCGATGCGGTCCTTCGGGTCGGGGAGCTTCGGGTCCCACGGATCGCCGCCGGGCGAGACGTGCCCCTCGGTGTAGCCGAGCGCGCCGATGCGGGCGACGTCCTCGGGCGAGAGGACGCCCGCGTCCTCCCACGGCAGCGGCGGATGCTCGCGCAGCAGGCCGGCGAGGCGCTGCGCCATGCTCGCCGCGACCTCGGGCCGCTCGCCGACGAGGTCGTGCAGCTCGCCCGGATCGGTCGTCAGGGCGTAGAGCTCGGGCCGCCGCGTCTCGATGTACTTCATGCCGTTCCAGACGACCGCGCGCAGCGGGTGCCAGCGATGGTCGTAGAAGGGCGTCAGGCTCTCGAGGCAGATCGCCCGCTCGCCCTCGCCGTCGTCGTCCGGCAGCGGCGGCGTGCGCGCGTCGGGCAGCGCGCCGCGACCGACGCCGAGGCGGTCGAGCAGCGTCGCCGCGAGGTCGACGTTGGAGACGAGCGCCTTGCTGCGCGTGCCGGGCGCGACGCCCGCCGGCGGCGGCGCGACGATCAGCGGCACCTGCATCGTCGGCTCGTAGACGAAGATCCCGTGCGACTCCTCGCCGTGCGCGTCGAACGACTCGCCGTGGTCGGCGGTCACGGCCATCAGCAGGCCGTCGGCGAGCGAGCGCTCCTCGAGGCGCCGCACGATGCGGGACAACTGCGCGTCGCAGTAGCGGATCTCGCCGTCGTAGGTCTCGCCGCCTTCGACGAGCCACTCCGAGCCGACCTCGTGCGGGTAGTGCGGGTCGTAGAAGTGGACCCAGAGGAAGAAGCGCTCGCCCGCCTGCAGCGTGTCGATGAAGCGCAGCGCCGCGTCGGCCACCTCGCCGGCCGGCCGCTCGGTCACCTTCCAGGTCTGGCCGACGCGCGACGCGTCGGGATGGTCGTAGTGGTCGAAGCCCTGGTCGAGGCCGAACTTCGCGTCGAGGATGAAGGTGCCGACGAACGCGCCGGTCTTGAAGCCCTGCTCCTTCAGCGCCTCGGGCAGGAGGCGCGCCTGCGCGCTCACCTTGAACATCCCGTTCTCGCGCACGCCGTGCGCCATCGGGTAGGCGCCGCTCAGGATCGAGGTGTGCGACGAGAGGGTGATCGGCGCGACGCAGTAGGCGTTCTCCCAGAGGACGCCGCGCTTCGCGAGCGAGTCGAGGAAGGGCGTGCGCGCGACGGCGCGGCCGTAGCAGCCGAGGTGGTCGCGCCGCGTCGTGTCGAGCGTGACGAGCAGGAGGCTCTTCGCCGGCCCGTCGCGCGGCGCGAAGGTCGACGCGGCGAGTTCGGCGGACGCGGGCGCGGCGGCGGAAGAGGCGTCGCCGGCGCGGTCGCACGCGGCGGCCGCGGACGCGAGCAGCAGCGCGGCGGCGCGAAGCGCGCGGCTCATCGCCCGCTCCCGTCCGCCGGCTTCGCGGCCGCCTCGCGCACCCGTTCCGGCACGAGCTCCTCCTCGGTCACGGGCCGTGGCGCGAGCGGCTTCTCTCCCGTCGCCTTCAGCTTCTCCTCCACCTGCGCGCGCGCGCGCCGGACGCCGTCGAGGTCGGCCGGCTTCTGGCCCGGCAGCTCGGCCAGCCGGTCGAGCCACCACGCCGCCTCGGGCCACCGTTTCTGCGCCACCGTCATCTGCACCAGCCAGCGCTGCGCCTGCAGCGAACGCGGCTCGACGAAGAGCGCCTTCTCCATCTCGCGCAGCGCCATGCCGATCCGTCCCGTCTTGCCGTACGCCACCGCGAGGTTGTAGCGCAGCGGCATGTTCCGCGGCGCGCGCAGCAGCGCCCGCTCCAGCGGCTCGACCGCCTCTTCGTGCCGGCCCAGGTTGATGGCGATGTTCGCCTCGATCTGGTCGAGGAAGGGGTCGCCCGGGTTGGCGGACCGGATGGCGGCCAGCTCGCTGCGCGCCTCGCCGAGCTTCGCCTCGCCCTTCGCCTTCTGCTCCGGCGTCAGCGTCGGCGGCCGGCCCGTCCGCAAGGCGACGTCGAGCTGCAGCAGTTGGTTCGCCTCGAAGAGCAGCTTCTCGACCCGGTCGAGCCGCTCGATGTCGCCGATGCGCTCCTTCGGGTCGGGCAGGCTCGGGTCGGTCGGATCGCCGTCGATCGACGACGCGACGTAGCCGAGCGTCGTGAGCTTCGCGGCATCCTCGGCGGAGAGGTCGCCCGTCGCGACCCAGCCGAGCGGCGCGTGCTCCTCCTTCAGCGCGGCGAGGCGCGCCGCGAGGCGGGCCGCCACCTCGGGCTCGCGGTCGAAGAGGTTGTCGCGCTCGTCGCCGCCGACGGCGTAGAGCTCGCGGTGCGGCGCCTCGATGTACTTGAAGCCGTTCCAGACGACCGCGCGCAGCGGATGCCAGCGGTGGGCGTAGAAGGGCGTGAGCGCCTCGAGGTAGATCGCGCGGCCGCGATCACCCGCGACGACCACCGGCAGCGGCGGCGTGCGCGCGTCGGGCAGCGCGTCGCGCGCGATGCCGAGCCGCTCGAGCAGCGTCGCCGCGACGTCGGCGGTCGAGACGGCGGCGGCCACGCGCGTGCCGGGCGCGACGCCCTCCGGCGCGGGCGCGACGACCAGCGGCACGCGCATCGTCGCGTCGTAGACGAAGTTGCCGTGCGTCTGCTCGCCGTGGTCGCCGTGCGACTCGCCGTGGTCGGCGGTGATGACGGTCAGCAGCCCATCGTCGAGGCCGCGCGCGCGCAGCCGCTCCATCACGCGGCGCGCCTCGCGGTCGCAGCGGGCGATCTCGGCGTCGTAGTCGTCCTGCTCGCCCGTCCGCTCGCCCGGCGCCGATTCGTGCGGCGCGTGCGGGTCGTAGTAGTGGATCCAGAGGAAGAAGCGCTGGCCCGGCGCGAGCGTGTCGATCCAGCGGAGCGCCCCTTCGGTCACCTGCGGCGCGCTGCGCTCGATGACGTTCCAGCCGAGCCCGATCGTCGACGGGTCGGGCGCCTCGTAGCGGTCGAACCCCTGCGCGAGCCCGAACTTCGCGTCGAGGATGAAGCTCGCGACGAAGGCGGCGGTGGCGAACCCCTGCTCCTTCAGCGCCTCGGAGAGGAGGCGCGCCTCGCTGCCGACGCGGAAGATCGCGTTGTCGCGGACGCCGTGGGCCGGCGGGTAGACGCCGCTCAGGATCGTCGTGTGGGACGGGAGCGTGACCGGCGCGGCGGCGTAGGCGCGTTCGTAGAGGAGGCCGCGGCCGGCGAGCGCGTCGAAGCCGGGCGTCGTCGCGCGCGAGCAGCCGTAGGCTCCGATCCGATCGGCGCGCGTCGTGTCCCACGTGAAGAGGAGCACGCTCTTCGCGGCCGGCGTGGCCGGCGCCGCCGGCGCCGCCGCCGCGTTGGACTGCGAGTCGCCCGCTGCCGAATTCGAGGCGGCGAAGCACGCAGCGACGCCCGCCGCCGCCAGCACGGCGAACGCCGCGACGCCCGCGCGCGCGCCCGTCGAAGCGAGGCGCAGCGGCCGGAAGATCGGCGGCTTCACGAGGAGAGGCTCTCCAGCGACGGGACGGGCGGGGAGGGGCAACCGGGGTTCGACGGAGATCGAACCCTACCCGTTCCGACTTTCAAGGCCTGCCGACCGCTCAGCGCAGACCGTTCCCGTCGCCGGGCGCGCCCGCCCCGGGAAGGGGCAGCGGCTCGCGTGCCTCGGGACCCGCCTTCCCTTCGAGCGGGTCGAGGACGAGGTAGGGCTTCTCCGAGAGATCGAGGATCACGCCCCAATGGGAGAGGAGCTCGGTGCCGACGATCAGGTCGGCGTTGGGCAGCCGGCGATCGATCACCAACACCGGCACCGACGCGAGCGTCTCGGCGCCGAGATCGACGCGCTCGACGACGCCGTCGCGCACCGCGCCGGCGCCGATCGACGTCTCGCGATGGAGGCCGATCTTCTCCGCGTCGTAGCGGATCGGCAGCCGGTCGGCGACCTCCTTGCTGACGAGCGTCTCGGCCGACCCGGTGTCGATGAGCGCCTCGCACGCGATGCCGTTCAGCTTGATCGTCGTGCGCAGCTCGCCGCTGACGCCGCGGCCGAGCGGCAGCGCGACGTGGCGCGAGTGGCGGACGCGCGGATGGTCGGTCGAGAACTCGTCCTTGCCCCAGTCGAACCAGAGGCAGCGGCCACGGAACCAGCCGGCGCCGAGCACGCCGTGCACCTTCACGCCGAGGCCCGAGAACTCGGGCCGCAGCGAGAGATCCTCGGCGACGTAGGCGCGGAAGCTGCGGCGCCCCATGCCGCCGACCTCGAGGAACGGCACCTGCGCGGTGAAGTGGATCGAGGGGAGCAGCGGGTCGTGGATCAGCTCGTGCTTCAGGCCGAGCGCAGCCGTGAGCTCCTGGTCGAGCAGCGTGAAGTCGCCGGCGCCGGTGTCGACGAGGAACCACGCGCGCGCGTCGCCGGGCAGGCGCCCCTCGACCAGCGGCAGTCCGGCCGCGACGCGCATCGGGACGCGCGACGAGCCGGTCGACTCGGCGGGCGGCGTCTCGCCGACGTCGCCGCTCTTGCACGCGACCGCGCCGACGAGCGACGCCGTCGCCATCAGCGCCGCTCCCCACCTTCGCCCGCTGCCCGCCATGAATCGCTCCCCGCCCGGATCCCCCTTCGCGACGCGGCGCATCTTCCGCTCCCGGCTCCCGCGGTTCCACCGCGGCGATCGGGCGGAACGGCGGGGCGCGCCTCGCCAGTACGGCCGCGCGCGCGCAACGTGCAAGATGCGCGGCACCCTCACCGGAGATCGCGATGAAGCGGCTCGCCAACTGGTTCGTGCGCGGATTGGTCGTCGTCGTGCCGATCGTCGCCACGGTCTGGCTGCTGACCGACCTCTTCTCCTGGATCGACAACCTCGTCGTCGAAGCGGTCGACCACCTCTTCAAGATCCGCCGGCCCGGGATCGGCTTCGCGCTGGCCGTCGTCGCCATCACGACGATCGGCTGGCTCGCCTCCTTCCTGCTCGGACGGTGGCTCGAGCGCGTGACCGACTGGGTCCTCTCGCGGATCCCGCTGGTGCGCACGATCTACGGCACGCTGAAGGACATCCTCCAGGCGGTCGGCGGCGAGAAGAAGACGTTCGACAATCCGGTGGTGGTCACGCTCTTCCCGGGCGGGACCGCGAAGGTGCTGGGCTTCGTGACGCGAAGCGACCTGTCGGAGATCGGGCTGCCGGGCGACGTCGCCGTGCTGATGCAGCAGTCGCTCAACTTCGCCGGCAACATCCTGATCTTCCCGAAGGCGCAGGTGCGGCCGCTCGCCGTCGACAGCGGCAAGTTCATGACCTTCGTGATGTCGGGCGGCCTCACCGGCGACCTCAAGCCCGGCAAGGAGGAGAGCCCCGCCTTCCCGACGCTCCACGACGCGGGCTGAGCCTCAGCGGCCGCCGTTCTCCGGGAGCTCCGAGCGCGAGGCGTCGACGGCGCGCAACTCGTTCCAGTGCTCCGCCGACTCGAGGAGCTTGCCCTGCTCGCCGAAGAGGCGGGCGAGGTTGACGAGCGCGTCGCCGAGGATCGCCTTCTGCTCGGCCACGCGCGCGTCGTCGCCGTCGTTCTCCGCCTGCGCGAGCGCGGCGCGCGAGAGGTCCTCGGCCTGCACGAACCAGCGCTCGGCGAGGTCGAGGTCGCGGTGGAGGTGGTAGAGGAGGATCAGCGCGCAGTCGTTGATCGTGCGCGGGTTGTCGGGCTCGATCTCGACGGCGCGGCGATAGGCGCGGAAGCTCTCCTCGTACTGGCCGGTGTCGCGGCAGAGCAGCGCGTAGTTGTTCCAGAAGTCGCCGCGCAACGGCGCCATCACGCAGAGCTGACGGTAGCCCTCGCGCGCACGGTCGAGGTCGCCGAGGTCGTACCAGCGCCCGCAGAGGTAGAAGACGCCTGTGATCGCGTTCTCGTTCTGCGGGTTGCGGCCCCACGCCGACAGGAAGAGCTGCTGCGCCTCGTCGTAGCGCTCCTGGCGATGGCGGATCCATCCCGACCAGGAGCGGTAGTAGCTGACGCGCTCGCCCGCGGCCTCGAACCAGTCGGGGCGCAGGCGCGCGGCGGCGAGCAGCCGTTGCTCGGCCACGACGTAGTCGGCGATCGCCTTCTCGTCGTCGACGTAGTGGTTGAAGTTCCACGTCGCGCGCGCCGCGAAGGTCGAGCCGGCGAACCACTCCTTCATCCACGGCTCGAGCCCGTCCTGCGCGTCGTACCAGGCGAGCGCCGCCTCGAACGCGTGGCCGACCGCCGCCGCGTCGACCATCAGCGCGTGGAGCGCCGCGTCGTCGGGCTTCTCCTTCACCAGCTCCAGCGCGAGCGCGAACGCCTCCTCGCCACCCCCCTCCACCTTCATCAGCACGCGCACGCGCAGCACGCGGAACGCCGCGTCCTTCGCCGCCGGCTCCTTCGCGACGCGGTCGAGCGTCTCCTTCGCGCGGAGCAGGTTGGCGTCGGCGTTGTTCGTGTCGCCCTGGCTCTCGTAGTAGTCGCGCTCCGCCAGCAGCACCTCGGCCAGCGCCGCCGCCGCCGCGACGTCCTTGCCGTCGAGCTCGCTCGCGCGCCAGAGCAGGCCGAGCCCCTCCGCTCCGTTCCCCTGCGCGTAGAGGAACCGCCCGAGCGCGACGTGCGTCGCGACGTCGCGCGGCGCCGCGTCGAGCGCCGCGCGCAGCAGTTCCTCGGCCTTGGCAGCGTCGCCGTCCGCTTCCGCGTCCGCCGCCTTCTGCCGCAGGTCCGCCGCAGCCGAAGCCGCCGCCGCGTCCTCCTGCCCGCCGTTCCGTTCCTGGGATGGCACGGCGGATCCGGCCGCGCCGGTCGACGCGACCGACAGGGCGAGCGAGACGATGAGGTGCATGGCCTTCGTTCTCCGGAGCCGCGCGTGCGCGCGGGCTCGCAGCCCCCGTCCTGAGTGACGTGAAACGGCGGAATGGTAACGCGCTCGCCGAGGACGCCCTTAGGATCCGCGCCCCCATGGCCCCGCGACCGGAGGAACGCCGCACGCTGCCGACGCGCTTCGTCTCGCTCGACGACGGAACGCGAGCGGACGAGTTGCCGGCCGATGCGCGTCGACTCGGCGCGTTCCGCTTCGAGCTCGCCGAAGGGGCGAGCGCGAGCGCGACGCTCTTCTGGCCGCCGCGACCGGCGGAGCTTTTCGGCTGCGGCGACGCGCTGTCCAATCCCGCGGCGCCGAGCCTCGTCCCGCTGGCCGGCGATCGAACCGTCACTGCGACGACCTCGCTGCTCGTCGTCGATCCACGGAGCGGCGCCGCAGCGCTGGTCGAGCGCGAAGGTGCGACGCCGGCCGCCGCGTGCGACGGCGCTCCCGCGCCGATCGCGCTGCACAGTCGCGCCGGTGCCGATCCGCTGCGGCTCGAGCTCCAGGGTCGCGGCGCGACGACGCTCACCTTCGTTGCCGACCTCGCGGCGTGGCTGCGGGCGCGCGGCGAGGAGGCGCTCGCGGTCGCGATCGAGCGCCTCGCCGCGGCGAGCGGCAACCTCGCGCTCGAAGTGACGCAGCCGTCGCCGCGCCTCGCGGTGGTCCGCTGGAGCGGCGACGCGCCGGCGAGCGAGCGCGAGCAGGAGGAGCTCGCGAAGGTGGCCGCGTCGCGGCGTGCCGGCGCCCACGTGCTGCTGGCGGGCGACGCGTCGAAGCCGCTGCCGCGCGCGCTCGAGCGGCTGTGCGGCGCGGCGCCGCCGATCCGGATCGAGCAGGGGATCGCGACGCTGCTGCTGCGCGCGCCGCCGGGACGCGGGCGGCTCTTCCAGCTCGCGTCGAGCCACCACGACGCGGACGACCTGGCCGCGCGCGAGCGCGAGTGGGCGACGGCGGCGGGCGCGACGGCGCTCGCGGAGCTGGCCGACCGCTCGTTGTCGGCGATCGCCGAGCGCGTGGCCGCGGCGGCGCGCGACGGCGACGACCCGGCGCGCGACCTCCTCGTCGCGGCGCCCGCTTCAGCCACGCGCTTCGCCCATGCATGCGACGGCGGCGAGCGCGTCGTCGTCGCCGCTGCCGGCCGCGCGCCGCGCATCGGCCGCCTCGTCCGCTCGCGCGAGCAGTTCGAGCTGACACCGGCGCTCCTCGCCGCGCCGCCGCGCCATTCGCTGGTCCTCGAGCGGCTGACCGCGGCCGACGACTTCGGCGCGCTGCTGCGCGTCGAGCTCGACGACGAGGATCTCGGCCCGTGGCGCCTCGCCACCGCCGATCCCGCGCTCGAGCCGCTGCGCGTCGACCGTTTCGCGATCCCGTCCGACCTCTTCGCCGGCCGCGACCGCTTCCGCCTCGCGATCGCCCACGCCGACGCCGGCGAGCGGATCGCGCTGCGCTGGCGCTTCTTCCTCGAGCCCGAGCCCGACGGCAGCTGGCTCACCGACCTCGAGATCGAGCCGCAGCCCGAAGAACCCGCCGTGCGCGTCGACGAGCCGGCGCGCCGACTCGGACGCGCGCTCGTGCTCCACTCCGGCCGCCCGCTCCGCGCCAGCGTCCCGCGCGGCTACTCCCGCTTCGTCGCGACGATCGCCGCCGCGTCGCCGACGGCCAACCGCTCGCGCGCGCGCCTCGTCATCACCACGACCTCGCCGACCACGATCGACCCTGCCTCGTCCGACGGCGCGTCGATCGACCTCCCGCTCCACGACGCGCGCGAGCTCCACCTCGTGCTCGAAGGCGCCGCGGACGCCTCGCTCGCGCTGCTCGACCCGCGTCTCCTGCGCGCCGCTCCCGCAGGTCCCGCTCGCAGCTGAACCCGCGGGATCGGCGGGATCCGCGAGATCTTCGACTCCTGCCGGCGGGTCGTTCCCGGATCCGTAGGCCGGCGATCACGACCCGGACTTCGCGAGGTGCGGCCATCGCGGGCGATTCGTTCCCGCATCAGTACGCCCGCTCGGCGGGCGGGTCAGCGCGGGAGCGCGGCGGTCATCGCGCGGGTCCAGACTTTGCCGCGCTCGAGTTCGCCGACCTTGCCGTGGCCTTCCTGGATCACGAGCGTCCGGTCGACGGCGATCGGCCCTTCGATCACCTCTTCCTTGCCGCCGGTCCAGCGGATGGTGATCCGGTCGACCTTGTCGATCAGCCCGAGGCCGACGTGGACGCGCGGGTCGTTCTGGCTGATGAACGAGCCCTGGCCGAGCTTCCAGCGGCAGTGGCGCCGCCCCCCCGCCTCGACGACGACGCGCGTGCCGTAGGCGTCGCGGTTGATCGTCGTGCCGAGCAGGTGGATCAGGAGCGAGTGGCCCTTCCGTTCGGTGTCGTTGCGCAGCAGCAGCGCGGGATCGTCCATCTGGAAGAGCGCGATGTCGACGTCGCCGTCCTCGTCGTAGTCGGCGAAGCCGGCGCCGCGGATGTTGCGCTGCGCGTAGAAGTCGGTGCCCGGCTCCTTGGTCGCGTCGCCGAACTTCACCGGCCCCTCGCGCCGGTAGAGCAGCGGGTACTGCTTGTAGTCCTGCACGCGCGGCCGCTCGGTGTCGACCTGCGGGAAGACGTGGCCGTTGAACGCGACGAGGTCCTCGTCGCCGTCGAGGTCGAGGTCCCAGAAGCCGGTCCCCCATCCGACGTAGGGGATCGCCGTGCGGACCTTCTCGGTCGGGTTGGGGTTCTCGTCCCAGAAGTTGTCGCCCTGCGACACGAAGAGGTCGTTGGTCTGCGCCGCGAAGTTGGTGATGAAGATGTCGGCGATCAGGTCGTCGTTCAGGTCGCCGATCGCGACCCCCATGCACGCCTTGTTGACGCCGTCGTGGTCGACGGCCAGCCCGCTGTCGGAGCCGCACGGCGTGAACTTCGCCGGCTTCGTCTGGCGGTAGTGGTGGTTCGGCGTCATGTCGTTGGCGACGAAGATGTCGAGCTTGTCGTCGGCGTTCAGGTCGAGCATCTGGATCGTGAAGCCGTACTCCTCCTCCTTGACCCGCAGCCCCGCCTCCTTCGTCACCTCGGTGAAGTGGTCGCCGTCGTTGCGGAAGAGGCGGTCGGACGCCCCCTTCAGCCCCTGCGGCCCCAGCATCACGCGCATGTTGCGCATCGTCTTGGCGAACGGCGGCCACGGCGCCTTGCGGTTCATCACGATGTAGGCGGAGACGTAGAGGTCGAGGTCGGAGTCGCCGTCGATGTCGCCCCACGACGCGCCCGGCTTCGCGGTGTCGTCGTCGAACGTCACGCCGAGCTCGGCCGCGACGTCGGTGAACGTGCCGTCGCCGTTGTTGCGCCAGAGGAAGTTGGGGCCGAAGTTCGTGACGTAGAGGTCGCTGTCGCCGTCGTTGTCGTAGTCGCCGGCCGCGCCCGACATGCTCCAGCGGCTCTCGACGAGGCCCGCCTTCGCGGTCACGTCCTCGAACGTGCCGTCGCCCTTGTTGCGGAAGAGCTTGTCGGAGACGGAATTGGTCGCCTTGCCCAGCACGGCGTCGAGCGTCGAGCCGTTGGGCACGAAGAGGTCGAGCCAACCGTCGCCGTCGTAGTCGAACCAGCACATGCCGCCGCCGAGCGTGTCGATCAGCCGGCTCTTGTCGCTGCTGCCGCAGAGCGAGACGGCGTCGATGCCCGACGCCTTCGCCACCTCCTTGAAGGTGATCTTCGGCCAGTCGGGCAGCGACCACGGCGGCCCTTCGTCGCCGCTCTTCGCCGGCGCCGCCGCGTCCTTGTCGCCGCCTTCGGGCTTCGCGACCGCCGCCTCGGGCTTCGCGTCGCCGTTCGCCTCCTGCGCGCGCGCCGCCGTCGCCACGAAGAGCGACGCGGAGAACGCCGACGATCCGACGACGAGGGTGGCGAGCCGGAGCGAGGGATGAGCTGGCACGGAGTGCACCTTGGCGGTTGGGAGCGGGGGGATGATAGAGCCCTATCACGCGCCCGCCCGGAGGGGCTTTTCGACGCCCGACGAGCGGAACAAGGTTCCGCCGCCCCGGAGCAACCCTAGGGGCTCGACGGGAAGGCGACCCGGACGGCGACTTGGTCGGCCAATTCGTTCGCGCGCAGGTGGTCGAGCAGCCGCTGCAGCGCCGCGAGCGCCCCCGCGGCGTCCGACGAGCGGGTCGCGACGACCACGCGCAGCGGCGAGTGGCGCGGACGGGCCAGCGCCTCGAAGAGGAGGTGCTCTCCCAAGAGGCGGCGGCGCTCCTGCAGCAGGGGCTCGCCCCATGCGGCGAGCGACGGCAGCGCGGCGGCGAGGTCGGACCGCGGGAGCGGATCGAAACGGATCACGCGATCGAACGGCGCGGCGGGCGGCGCCTCGCCCCAGCCGAAGGCAAGCGACTCGAGATCGGGCGGCGACGACGACGTCCGCGACTCGCCGTACGCCTTCGCGAACGGCGCGAGCAGTCTCTCGATCGTCGCTCCGTCGGGCGGCGCGACGCCGGCCGGCAGCGTCGCGCTCCACTCGATCGTCGCGGCGCCGCGGTCGCTGGCCGTCGCGCGCGACGCGACGCGCGGCAGCGCCAGCGCGAACCGCTCGACGTCCGCTTGCGGGGCGACGCGGAAGCGCAGCGTGCTGGAGGCGTCGAGCGCATCGCGCAGCTCGATCCGCTCCTCGCCCCACCCGAACGCGGACGGCAGGCCGGCGCGCGGGATGCCGTCGTAGAGGAGCGTCGCCTTGCCCCCGACGACGCGCTCGACGATCAGTCGCGCGGCGGGCGGCGGCGTCGCGCCCGTCGGCAGCGCCGCGACCGCGACGTCGAGCCACGCCGCCGCGCGCGGCGCCGGCAGCTCGAACTCGACCGCTTCACCTGCAAGGAGCGCGACGCCGCGACGCGCGTCGCCGCACGACTCGAACCACTCCGCCGCGCGCGCCGGCTTCCAGAAGAAGGGCGCCGCGGCCTCGCTCCGCCCGTCGCTGCACGCGCTCGCGCTCCACGGCAGCGTCGCCGCGAGCAGCGGCAGGAGTCGTCGCGTCGCGCTCACAGCGGCTTGAGCAGGATCTCTTCGGCGACCGCGCCCTCGGCCAGCACCGCGTGGGCGATCGCGTCGGCCACCGCTTCGGGCCGCATCATCGACTCGCGCCGGATGCCGACCCTCGCGAGGTCGAGCCCGCATTCGTCCCACGCGCGCGTGTCGACCTGGCCCGGCAGCACGTGGATCACGCGGATGCCGCGGGGCCGCAGCTCCTCGCGCAGCGCGTCGCCGAAGCCCAGCAGCCCGTACTTCGTCGCGCAGTAGCCGGTCGAGCCGGCGAACCCCTTCTTCCCCGCCTCCGAGGAGACGTGGACGATCGCCCGGCCGCGCCCGCGCGCCGCCATCGCGCGCACGACGGCGCGCGTCGCGAAGAAGGGCCCGCTCAGGTTGGTTTCGATCAGCGCGCGCCACGTCGCGGTGTCCATCGCGTCGAGCGGCACGACGCGGAAGAGCCCCGCGTTGTTGACCAGCACGTCGATCCCGCCGAACCGCTCGTCGGCGCGCTTCACCGCCGCCTCGACGTCGCCCTCGACCGCCACGTCGCCGCGCACGACGAGCGCCTGCCCGCCCGCCGCCTCGACCTCGCGCGCGACCGCGGTCAGCTCGCGCTCGCTGCGCGCGAAGAGGGCGACGCCCCACCGCTCGCGCGCGAAGCGGAGCGCGACCGCGCGGCCGATGCCGCGGCCGGCGCCCGTGACCAGCAGCGACGGCCGGCGCGCCTCCACGTCACGCCTCGCCGTCGAGCGCGCCGTTGCGGCCGTAGCCGTGGAAGTCGACGAAGTTGCGCGGCGACTCGTAGAGGCGGACGCGGTGGAGCAGCCCGCGCGGCAGCCGACGGTCGAGCACGCGCCAGCAGCCGACGGCGACGTTCTCCGCCGTCGGGATCACGCCGCGCAGGAAGTCGGGATCGAGGTTCAGGTTCTTGTGGTCGCATTTCGCGACGATCTCGCGCTCCATCACCGCCTTCAGCGCCTTCAGGTCGATCAGCATCCCGGTCGCCGGATCGACCGCGCCGCGCAGCGTCGCCTCGAGGATGTAGTTGTGGCCGTGGCCGCCCTTGTGGGCGCACGCGCCGTAGAGGCGGCGGTTCGCCGCGTCGGAGAGGCGGGGGTTGCGCAACCGGTGGGCGGCGGCGAACTCGACGCGCCGCGTGATGCAGACGATCGCCGTCCTGGCGGCGCGCGGCGCGGCGGGTCGGGCCAACGGGAGTCCTCGCGGAGGGATGAGCGCTCTCGGTCGCAGGTCGCTGGAAGCCGGGAGCATACGAGCGCGACGGCGCGCGACTCGGCGGCGACGACCGCCGCCGCCCGGCTCGATCGGCCTGTTGCGTCCGCTCCGCCGCCTGCCTATCGTCCCGCCCCTCGTTTCGGCCACGGGCCCACCGCAAGGGCGGCCCGGAGCCGGGGCGAAGCAGTACGAACAACCAGTCCGAACATCTGGGACGAGCAGCAAGGCGCGGGGGTGTAGCTCAGCTGGTTTAGAGCGCCAGCCTGTCACGTTGGAGGTCGTGGGTTCAAGTCCCATCACCCTCGCCATTCCCTGCTCGTCCGTCTCCTCGTCGAAGTCCGCGCCCCCGTCACGATCGAACCGGCCTCCCGGCCTCGGGGCTCCGATCCGATGGGTCTCCTCGACTCCTTCAAGAAACTGCGCGAAGGGCTCTCGCTCCTCCACGAGCCGAAGAAGCTCTTGACGACCGAGGTCGGCAAGGCGGCCAAGGACGAGGTCGACGCCTACGTCTCGCAGAAGCTCGACGAGGCGAAGTCGCTGGCGGGCGGGCTGGCCGACGAGACGCTGCAGAAGGCGCGCGGCGAGGCGCTCGCCTTCCTCGACCTGCTCGAGAAGCGGATCGACACCAAGCTGGTCGAGATCGAGAAGATGCTCGAGGCCCGCATCCAGCGCGAGATCTACTGGAAGCTGGTCGCGCTGCGCTGGACGCTGCTCTTCGTCGTGCTGATGGCGCTGGCGTCGCTGGGCTACCTGCTGCTGCGCCACCGCGTGGCGGGGAGCTGAGCGCGGTGCTGCTCGACTCGGGCGGCGACATGGCCGACCGGCTCGCGACCGACGTCGAGCCCTACTCCTGGTTCCGCTGGCTGCTCGGCATCGTGCTGGGCGCGCTGGCGCTCCAGTCGCTGCTGGCGACCTTCTTCTCGCTGCGCGAGCTGGCCGGCCCGGTGCGCGAGCGTTCGCCCCGCGAGGAGCACGTCGCGCGCCTCGTCAAGCAGTTCGGGAAGCTGCTGGTGCTGCGCGCGCTGTCGTTCGAGACGTTGCGCCGCCACCGCGGCCTCGTCGCGCAGATCGTGCTGCTGGCCGTGGCGGCGGTCGCGCTGAACGTCTGGATCTTCACGCACGGCGGCTGAGCGGGCAGGGTCAGCCGCCGGGCGTGTCGATCACTGCGCTCGAGTCGCGATCAGAAGAGCCCGCAGAAGAAGCGGAGCGTCGGCGTCGCGAGGCCCGGATGGACCGCGTGGCGCAGCGGGTCGTTCCACGTCGCGCCCTCCGGCTGGGCCGCGGCGCCCAACGCCGCCAGCGCGCGCTCGCGCAGCAGCTCGCCGCGCGTCGCGTCGAAGGCGATGGTCGAGAGCACCTCCAGCACGCGGCGGTCGTGGAGCTGGCCGATCGCCTGCGCCAGCGCGCCGCGCGTCACGTCGTTGCGCGTCGAGGCGAAGGTCGCGGCCAGCGGGCCGAGGATCGTCGGATCGCCGAAGCTGCCCAGCACCAGCGCCGCCGCGAAGGCGACGCGCCCGTCGCTCGACTCGCCGCACTTCGACAGCAGCGGCGCGCGCTGCGACCGGTCGCCCAGCAGGCCGAGCGCGTAGATCGCGTGCGACGCGACCAGCGCATCGCCCGCGTCGGCGGCCTCGACCAGCAGCGGCTGCGCCGCCTGCGCGTTCGCGAGTCCCAGCGCGAGGAGCGCCGCCGCGCGCGGACCCGGCTTCGAGTCGTCGGCCGCGACGGCACTCAGCCGCTCGACCAGCTCGCCGCTGCCGGCGATCCGGCCGCGCGCCGCCAGCCCCGCGGCGACGGCGTGCCACGGCAGGTCCTCCGACTTCCGGGTGCGGCCGCGCAGGCCGTCGACCAGGAAGGCGGCCACCTTCGCCGCGACGTCGGGCGCCGCGGTCGCGCCGTGGCGTTCGGCCAGCCGGCCGAGCGCGACGATCGCCGACTGCCGCGCTGCCACGTCGACGTCGCGCGTCGCCAGCGCGAGGAGCGCGTCGGCGATCGCCGGATCGAGGTCGGGCGAGAGCTCGCCGAGCGACCAGGCGCACGCGGCGCGCAGCTCGCGCGGGCCGCGGAAGCGCTCGACGACATCGAAGAGCTGCGGCAGCGCGGCCGTCGCGTTGGCCAGCGTGAGGGCCGCCGGCACCTGCGCCACGACGGTCGCGGGGAGCTTGTCGTCGCGCAGCAGGCCCATCAGCGCGGTCGTCGCCGCGACCTCGCGCGTCGGATGGCGCGCGAGCAGGCCGAGGCCGACGACGGCCGCCGACGCGACCTCGACGTGGGCCGAGGGACGGTCGGCCACCAGCGCCGCCAGCGGCTCGACCTCGCCGCCGGCGCGACCGAGCGCGATCGCCATCGCGGCGCGCATCGAGTCGGGGATCGCGGCCGTCGTTCCGAAGCGGGCGCGGCCCGCCGGCGTGTCGCCCGCCATCTCGGCGAGCGCGGCCGTCGAATCGGGCGACGCGAGGATCGCGAGGAGGACGGGGCCCCACTCGCGCTCCGGCTGGTTCGTGTCGGCGAGGAAGCGGAGCGTCGAGGGGAGCACCTCGCTCGGCGCGCCCGGTTCGGTCACGCGCGCCCACATCGCCAGCGCGGTGGCGCGCACCTCGCGTTGCGCATCGTCGTCGGCGACCGCCTCGAACTGGCGGGCCAGCGCGGCGCGATCGTCCGCCGTCGGCTTGCCATCGATCGTGATCGGCGTCGTCGGCGCGCCCTGGCGCGCGACGGCGCCGGGATCGAGGTAGCGGTCGTAGTTCGCGGCCCACCACGCCGCGACCGAGAGCGCGACCGAGTCGTGCGAGCGGCGGGCCATCGGCGTCGAGGGCCCGCGGCCGCGCGGCGTCGAGGGCGGTCCGCCGGACGCGCCGGTCGTGACCGGAGCGCGGCCGGAAGGGGTCGAGACGTTGGGAGGCGGCGCGGGGACGGTCGGTGTCTCGGGCGCCGCGGGAGCCGCGATGTCGCCGAGCTCCGAGGACAAGCCGAACGTGTCGGCGAAGATCACGACGCGGGTCCCGTCGCCAAGGTCGATGCCCGGCCCCTGGATGTAGGCCGCCTCGTCGAGCGTGAGGCCGAGCTCCTCGACCACGCGCGCGATCGCGGCATCGTCGTCGATCTCGTTCAGGTAGGCGTCGTTGCAGCTGGCCGCGAGGTTCAGCACCACCTCCTGCTTCCCGACGCCGTCGAGCACGCTCGCCAGCGCGCAGCGCGTGCCGGCCTCGTCGATGAACAGCGGCGACTCGCGCGGCCAGAGCTCGCGATGGAAGGTGAACTCGGCGCGCCGCGCGTAGCGCTCGAGCAGGTCGAGCGACCGCGTCCGCGCCGCGAGCCGTTCCGCCGGCCAGTCGCGCACGTCGCGCGCGCGCAGCTCGGCGACGACGGTGAGGAGCCGCTGCTGCTTCGCCGCGATCGACTGCGCCGCCGTCGGCCGGAAGCGAGCCGCGAGCTCGCTCGCCGTCTCGTCGCCGAACGCGAGCGCGCTGCCGGCGAGAACCACGATCCACGAGAGCGTTCGCCAGGGAGTCCTCATGTCCATCTCCAGGGGGGCAGGCCGGACGCAGGCAAGGCAGCCGTGGCTGCAAGTCCTTAGGGCGTTCGACCTGGCCAGCCACCGCTTGCCGTCGAAACGTCACAAGCGACGCAGGGAGATCACGCCGCGACGGGGAGCGAACCGCCGGATCGAACGCGGCAGGAACGGTCGGAAGGCATCCGGCCCTCCGACCGTTCCCGCCCGCCGTCGAGTGCCGCGATGCGGGGGCATGGAAGCGGTTCTCGGCGACGTTCGCCCCACGCCATGGCAACCGCGGTGCCGCGAGCGACCGTCCAGCTCCTGGGGAAGCGGCGGGAACGATCGACGCGAGAGGACCAGGGATCGAGTCGCGTCACCCGAGCGTGACATCTCGAGCCGACGCCGCTGATCTCCTTCGTGCCCTGGGAGAACAAGTCGCCCCCTGGCGAGATCGCTTCCTTGAGCTAATCCTCGTTGCACGCCAAATCAGCGACGACACACGGAAGGTCGTCGCGTGGCTGAATTGGTCAGCGGTCACACCGCCTCCAACCGGCCATCCGGTCGCATCTCAGTTGAGGTACTCGACCTTCCTCGGCCCCTCGGACAGCGAGGAATGCCGGGGACTGGCGCTCGACGGCCTGACAGCCTACGTGGGAGGCTTCACTGCAGGGACGAACTTCCCCACGACTGCGTCGACATTTGATTCGACGCTCAACGGTACCAACGACGGTTTCGTCGCGGGCTTCGGACTTCCGGCAACTTGGCCATAGACCGCTAGAGAATCACAACGTGAAAGCGAAATCGGCCCACTTGCCCCACGTCGCGACCATCGCCGCATGCTGGCTAGCGAGCATGCATGCATGTCGATCAGCGGCTTGCCAAGATCTCCTCTTCGAACTCGAAGGGGACAACTCGACGGCGCAGGAGTTCGACGACAGTTTCGGCTCGACCTGCGTCGGGCTCCCTGACGTCGACGGAGATGGCTTTGCCGACCTCCTCGTGGGCGCGCACCGCTACAACACGACGAAGTTCCGGCTCGAGGGCGCGGCTTTCGTCTTCTCCGGCGCGACGCACGCGCAGATCCGCAAGCACCTCGGGGCGTCCCCCAACGGTCAGCTCGGGCGCTCGCTCGACGGAGGCCCGGACGTCGACGGCGACGGTGTCGGCGACTACGTCGTCGGCGAGTCCTACGGGGACCTGTCGTTCCTCGACAGCGGGACGGTCCACGTCTACTCGGGAGCAACTGGTAGCGAGCTCTGGACCTTCCTGGGCGAGCGTCGAACGGACCAGCTCGGCGAGAGCGTCGCGCTGATCGATGATGTCGATGGCGATGGCAGGGCCGAGATCGTCGCGACGGCCTTCCATTGGGACAACGTTCCGCTCGGCTTCGGACAATGCGGGAAGGCCTACTGCTGGTCCGGCGCGAGCGGCAGCCTGATTTGGAGCGTCGAGGGCATTGTCAGCTCGCAAGAACTGCTCTACTGCACCCGCCTCGGCGATGTGAACGGCGACGGGATCAACGATGTCGGCCTTGGTTCGATCGGTATCGGCACGGCCGGCGGGGGAGCCGGCATGGTGGAGATCGTCGACGGGACGAATGGCGTCTTGCTACGGACGATCTACGGCATCGCCCCGAACGACGCGTCCGGCACCGTCCGCGGCACCGGGGATCTCGATGGCGACGGCGTGCGCGATCTCCTCGTCGGCGCGATGAACGCGAACAATCGCCTGGGTCGCATCACGGCCCATTCCGGCGCTTCCGGCGCGGAGCTCTCCCGCCACGACGGAACGCAGAAAAACGAGATGCTCAACATCGGCTCCGTGCGCGGGACGTTCGACTGGAACCGCGACGGGCACGACGACTACCTCTTCGGAAGCACGAGCTACGTGCTCGACGACTGCTCAGGTGGCGTCGCCGAACTTATGTCTGGCAAGACGGGCCGCCGGCTCTTCGAGTTCCGCAGTCGCGACGACCTGGGCGTCGGCCCGACGCTCGGCATCTCGGTCAGCATGGTGGGCGACCTGACCGCCGATGCGTTGCCCGAGATCCTGATCGGCGCGCACGGCGCCGGCAGCGGTCAGGACGGCCGCGCCTACGTCTTCGCCGGCGACGACCTCTTCCTCCAGGCCGACCAATCGGACTACGACCTCAACGACCCGATCACCCTCGAACTGCGAGGCGGAACGGCGGGCGTGCTCGGATTGATCGCCGTGACGGAGATCGACGGCATCCCGTTCTTCGTGCCGCTGGTCACGGCGCCGCTCGACGCGAACGGCGAGCTCGCCTTCGCCGACGTGACCGACGCGAGCTACCTCGGCCACTCGGTCGAGCTCCGCGGCTGGTGCCAGAAGGCGACCGGTCGCGGCCTCGTCGACAGCAACGTGGAGCGGTTCAAGTTCTGACGCGCGCTCGCGCCGACTCGCTTCACTTCCAGCCGAACTTCGCGGGGTCGTACGGCACCTTCGCCTGCGGGAACTTCTTCAGGAGCGCCTCGGCCCGCGCGATCAGCGTGTCGACGCCGGCGTCGAGCTCCTTCGGCTCGAACTCGACCGTCTCGTGCGGGATCACGCCGATCCCCTCGATGCCGCGGCCGTCGTTGAAGCGGCCCTTGTTGCTGGAGACGGCGAAGTAGAGGGCCCACTTGCCGCTCGGCAGGTCGAACTGCTCCTTCGTCGCCGACATGCCGGCGGTCGCGCTTTCGCCGATCGAGTACGCGCGGCCGTCCTCCTTGAACATGCCGGCCGCCGTCTCGCCCGCGCTGCGCACGGTGGCGTCGACGATCACGACGATCGGGCCGCCGTAGGGCGTCGCGCCGGCGCTGGCGTAGCTCTTGCCGAAGTCCAACGTCTGGCCGGCCGGCACGAAGCGGCCCATCAGCGCGTCGTGGTCGAAGCTGCCGCCCGAGTTGCCGCGGAAGTCGAGGATCAGGCCGCGCACCTTGCCGAGCGCCGCGAGCGCCACGTCCATCTGCTCGGGCAGGTCGGACGGGCAGCGACGCACGTGGACGTAGCCGAAGCCGGCGCCGCTCTTGCCGTACTTCAAGTCCTTCGTCGTCGCGAGACCGTCGGGCAGGAAGGCCGGTCCGTCGGGCACCTGGCTCGCCTTGTCGCACGTCACGGTGCGCGAGAGCTTCTTCCCCTTCGCGTCCTTCAGCTCGAGTTCGAGGCGCGTGCCGACCGGGAACGAGAGGCCCCAATGGCACGCGGCGAAGAAGGCGTGCTGCTCGGTCGACCAGCACTCGGTGTCGCGCAGTTCGGCGACGCGCGCGGCGATCCAGTCGAGTCCCGGCTTGCCGTCGACCTTCACCACCTCCATGCCCGACGCGATGCCCGCCGCCGCCGCGCCCGCCCACGCGCTCTTCACGACGAGCTTCCCGCCCGACCTGCAGAGGAAGAGGCCGAGCCCGGCGTGGTCGACGAGGTAGCGGGCCGGCAGGGTGACCTGCTTGCCGGGCGGCAGCGCGACGACCGCCGCGTGGCCGTCGTGCAGCCGCGCGACCAGTCGCATCAGCACGAGCAGGTGGTCGGAGTCGTCCTTCGCCGCCTTCGCCGCCGCCGTCATCTCGGCGCCGACCTGCTTCCAGTCGATCGCCTTCTGCGCGAGGAGCGTCGCGCAGCGCTTCTCCAGCTCCGGCAGCGCGAACGCGACGTCCTTCTCGCACGCGTCCGACGGCGCGAGGAGCGCGGCCAGGGCGACGGGCAGGAGCGCGCGCATCAGGTCGGCTCGCGCAGCCAGCGCCAGAGGTCGGAGAGCTTCGGCGGCTTGCCGGCGCTGAAGATCGCGACGCGGAAGATCTTCGCCGCCGACCAGAGGCAGGCGACGACGCCGAACGCGACGCTCGCCGCCGACAGCGCCACCTGCCACGTCGGCGGCGCCGGCGTCTGCGCGAGGCGCATCGGCATGATCATCGGCGCCGAGAAGGGGAAGAACGTCAGCGCGCGCGCGAAGGCGCTGTCGGGATGCTCGACGACGTGCATCATCCCGAGCATCGGCAGCATGATCAGCATCACGACGGGCAGCATCATGTTCTGCGCGTCCTGGATCGAGTTGCACATCGCGCCGATGGCGAGGTAGAGGCTGCCGAACAGCAGGTAGCCGCCGATGAAGAAGCCGGCGTAGAGCGCCACGTTGGCGGGCGAGAGCGTGCCGCTGCGCAGCACGTGGAAGTGGTCGGCGACGAAGCCGGCGGCGCCGCCCCACGCCAGCAGCAGGATCACGCCGGTGAGGAAGGAGCCGATCACCTTGCCGGCGAGGAGCTCCATCGAGCTGATCGAGGAGACCAGCACCTCGACGACGCGGTTGCTCTTCTCCTCGATCGTCGCGTTCAGCAGCACGCCGGCCGACTGCATGATTCCCATCAGCAGCAGCACGACGAGGCTGATCGGGAGGATCGCCTCGGCGGCGCCGCTCGACTTCTCGACGCCGCCGCCCTCCTTCGCCTCCTTCGCGACGACGAACTCGTCGGTCTCGAAGCCCGTCTCGATCCGCGCCAGCAGGCCCGCGTCGAGCTGCGCGTCGGCGAGGCGCCGCTGCCGAGTCGCGGCGCGCACCGCCTCCTTCAGCTCGCGACGCAGCTCGCCCGCGGTGAGCGAGACGGCGCCGTAGACCAGCTTCGCCTCGGCCGCCCACGCGGCGCGCGCGGCGCCGTCGCTCTCGGGCGGCGGGATCTCGGCGAGGCGCGGCCCGATCACGAGCCAGCCGTAGAGCTCGCCGCTGCGGACGCGAGCGGCCAGCTCCTGCTCGATCGCGCCGCGCGCGTCGACGAGCGGCTTGCCCGACAGCCCGCGCGCCGCGAGGTCGACCGCCTCGAGCGCGACCGTCAGCTTCTGCCCCGGCCGCTCGTTGCGCTCCTTCGCCCACGTGTCGAGCGCGGGCTGCAGCGCGCCGGTGAAGTCGGCGACGGCGTAGCGCCGCTCGCCCGTCTCGCCGAACCGCTCGAGCAGCTTCGGCAGCGCGAGGCTCAGCAGCGTGAGGCACGGCATGAAGAGGAGCCCGATCACGAACCCCTTCGTGCGCACCACCGCGTTGAAGTCGCGCATCGCGACCGCCCAGATCCGCGCGAGCATCATTCGCCTCCCGAGGTCGTGGCCAGGCCGTTCGAGCCGGCGATGCGGACGAAGAGGTCGTGGAGCTTCGGCACGCGCACCTCGAAGCGGCTCACGCGGAAGCGGCCGGCGAGGTGGCGCAGCACCTCCTGCGGATCGGCGCCGGCGCGCAGCAGCAGCTCGTAGCGGCCGGAGTGGTCGCGCACCGATTCGACGCCGGGCGCGCTGGCCAGCACGGAGCGGTCGCCCTCGCCCGCGACGTCGAGGACCTCCTCGCGCCAGCGCGCGCGGATCTCCTCGAGCGAGCCGTCGAGGACCTTCCTGCCCTTGCAGATCATGAAGACCGCGTCGCAGAGCTTCTCGGCGTGCTCCATCACGTGGGTCGAGAAGATCACCGTCTTCCCCGCCCGCTTCCACTCGTCGAGGATCGTGATGAGGAGCTCGGTGTTGAGCGGGTCGAGGCCGCTGAAGGGCTCGTCGAGGATCACGAGCTCGGGATCGTGGACGACGGTCGCGATGAACTGGACCTTCTGCTGCATCCCCTTCGAGAGCTCCTGGCAGCGCTTGCGCTTGCAGTCGAGGAGCCCCATGCGATCGAGCCACGCGTCGATCCGCGGCACGAGCTCGAGCCGCGTCCCGCCCTTCAGCCGGCCGAGGTAGAGGAGCACGTCGGCGACGCGCATCTTCGGATAGAGGCCGCGCTCTTCCGGCAGGTAGCCGATGCGCAGCGACGTCTCGCGTCCGGCCGGCCGGCCGAGCACCTCGACCCGCCCGGCGTCGGGCAGATGGATGTGCATGATCATCCGGATCGTGCTGGTCTTGCCCGCGCCGTTGGGCCCGATGAAGCCGTGGACCGAGCCGCGCGCGACGGTGAGCGACACGTCGTCGACCGCGACATGGCTCCCGAAGCGCCGCGTCACCCGGTCGAGCACGACGGCGGGCGGCGCATGCCGCGGCAGGTCGGTCAAGCAGAGCTCCTTCTTCCGTGATCCGCTGGACGTCGGTGGCGGCCGCAACAGGCAAGCGGCGCGCCCGCGTTCGAACTGGGCGCGGAGGCTTGTTAAACCGTCGCGCCACGGAGATCCATGGATGCGATCCAACACTGTCCGCGGCCTGCTCGGTTTCCTCGTCTGCGCCCTGGCCGCCGCGTGCGGCTGCTGCGGCTGACCCGGGAGTCCGCCGCGCAGCGGAACTCCTTTCCCGCCGCCCCCCTCCCCGCGGACTGACCCGCGGAGCCGCCTCCCGGCTAACTATCAGGGGATGGTCCGCGGCACCTCGACCGGCGTGGAGATGGCAGGCGGCGGCGATCCTCGTCGCGCCGCGCTGCCCCCCGATGCGCTCGCGCTGTTGGCGCGTCTCGAGCGCGACACGCGCGATCGCCGCGGCGCGCTGCTGCGCCGCCGCATGGAGCGGCAGGCGGCGTTCGCGGCCGGCATCCGCCCGCGCTTCCTTCCGGCGACGCAGCGGCTGCGCGCCGGCGCGTGGCGCGTCGCCGCTCCGCCCGCGCCGCCGCCGTCGCGCGTCGTCGTCTGGCCCGCGGCCGAAGGGGCGCGGCTGCGCGCGTGGACCGCGTTCGAGCCGACCGTCGTCGTCGACGGCCGGCCGGTCGCGGCCGCGCTGCACGACTTCGTCGCCCACCTCGCCGCGCGCCTCGCCGCGCACGCGCCGCCGCCCCACCGCTTCCGCCTGCCCGATCTGGAAAGCCACCTCGAGGCGCGCCTCTGGTCGGAGCTGATGAGCGTCGCGCAGGAGCAGCTCTCGTTGCCGGCCGGCGCGTTGCAGGCGACCGTCGCGATCGAGACGCTGCCGGCGCTCTTCGAGATCGACGAGCTCCTGTGGGAGCTGGCGCCCTTCGCGAGCGCGCTCGAGCTCGACCGCGCCGAGCTGGCGCGCAGCACGATCGAGAAGCTGGCCGAGGATCCGGCGCAGCTGACGCCCGAGCTCGACGCGCTGCTGGGGCCGCAACGCGCGGCGCTGGCGGCGCAGCAGCTCCTCCTCGTGACGGCGCGGCGACGCGGCGTCGCGGCGCTGCTGGCGGCGCACCAGCCGGCGCCCTGCATCGAGGAACCGCGCGCCGCCGACGCGCTCGACGCGCTCTGCCGCGAGCTGACCACGGCGGCCCACCTCGGCTTCGACGGCGTCGCTGTCGCCGACGCGTCGCTGCTGGAGCTGGCGCAGCGGCGCTTCGTCGACGCGCTGCCGCAACGTCCGGCCGTCGGCGAGCTCGCCCTCGCCGCGGTCGACGGCGCGACGCCCGAGGTCGAGGAGCAACTGCTCGAGGCGCCGCGCGGCCCGCGCAGCCCGCGCGCGCTCGAGGAGGGGCTTGCCGCGCTGCTGGCGGTCGAGAGCGCGGGGCGACGCGGCGCGATCGCCTTCGACGGCCGCTGGGAGAACGCGACGACCGCCGCGCTGCGGCGCGCGCAGCTCGGGCAGTGGCTGCGCCACCGCGCGCGGCTCGACGACGGCTCGTTCGTGACGGCCGACGTCGCGCGCGCGCTGCTCGACGCGCAAGTCGCGGCGGCGCGCGGATCGCCCGGCGCGGCGGCGCGCGCGGCGCGCGTCGCGGAACAGCTCGGGCTGGCGGACTGACGCGGCGGCGCGCTCACCCGCCGCCGGCGACCTCCCCCACTTCCATGATCCACGCG
>Ga0315910_10000660_pt1 | contig 33631 bp, 36 predicted proteins | sample EdamamesoilMG_FD_204470 | JGI IMG/M metagenome (GOLD analysis project Ga0315910, IMG submission 204470) | Garden soil microbial communities collected in Santa Monica, California, United States - Edamame soil | ecosystem: Environmental > Terrestrial > Soil > Garden | place: USA: California... | reverse complement strand
CGATGTACAAACCGATGGCCACGATTCGCGTGGGCCGCGCCTCGACGATGGCTGAAGGCCCCGGCGCCATGCTCATGATCGGGGTATCGGTGCCCATCTGGCGCGACAGTCTTCGCGCCGGCGTAGCCGAAGCGCGCGCCATGGAGCGCATGGCACGGGCGGATCTCGAGGCGATGAAGCTCATGGTCACCGGAGAGGTTGCCGCCGGGCGGGAAGAGGTTGAGGCCGCTCGCGAGACAGTCCGATCGCTGGACCTCGAAATCATCCCTCGCGCAGCCGCGGCGGTGGACGCAGCACTTGCGGCCTACTCCGCCGGGCAGGGCTCATTGATCAGCGTCATCGACGCATCAGGCGCGGTGTGGCGGGCACGCGGCGAACTGGTGATGGCGAACTCGCGGCTGGGCGAGGCGTCAACTGCGCTCGAACGCGCACTGGGGCGCGCTTCATCGAGGGAGGAAGCCCCGTGATGTCACCACTGCGAAAGTCATGGCTCACCATGACGCTCGGATTCGGGGTGGCAATCTTGGCGCTCGGCGCGGCCCTGTTAGTCCAGGACGCTCGCCACGGTTGGCCGTTCACGCGCCATCATGGCCAGGCGGTAACTGCAGCGCAGGCTCCAGATGCTGCCGTTTCCGACTCGCCGCGGTCGGGAGCCGCCCGCACGACGGTCAAGATCGATTCCTCGAAACTGACCCAACTTGGCGTGCAATTTGAGATGGTCAGGCGCGAGCCGCTCGGTCGAAGCGGCCGCTATCCCGTTGTGATCACACCCGATGAGCGGCGCCTTTCACACATCCATACGCGCGTCGCTGGCTGGGTAGAGCGACTCCACGTCAACACTGGCGACAGCGTCCGTCCAGGCGTTGCACTCGCGTCGGTATTTTCCCAGGAACTGTTCGCTTCGCAGACGGAATACCTTGCGGCGAGGCAGCGGAGCGCGGCAATTCCCGGGAGCGCGGTTCAATCCGCAGGGCGCACCCGCCTGAAGGTGCTTGGGCTCAATGACAACGACATCGACCTGCTCGAAAGATCGGGAACGGTCCAGCGCCTCATCACGATCACTTCGCCGCGCACGGGCATCGTGCTTCGTCGCGGCGTCACGGTGGGTACGGCGGTCGATCCTTCCACCGAGCTCATGACGATTGCCGACCTGTCACAGGTCTGGGCGATCGCCGAAATCCCCGAAAGCGATGCATCCGGAATAGCAGTTGGCAGCAGAGGCATGTTGCAGTTCGCGGGATTGCAGCGCGGCACAACAGATGCGGCGGTTGAATTCATCTATCCGACACTTACCGAGCGAACCCGGACCGTGCGTGTGCGGTTTGCAATCGACAACTCGGCCGCCGCTCTTCGACCGGGCGTATATGGCGTGGTCTCGTTCGCATCCTCGACTCACGATGCTCTGACCGTGCCACGGGATTCCATCGTCGATACCGGCGAATCGCAGCATGTATTCCTGCGCACAGGCGACGGGGCACTCGAGCCGCGAACCGTCAAAGTCGGCGCGCGCCTCGCCGATCGGGTCGAGATTCTCGAGGGAGTCGTGGCGGGCGACGAGGTGGTCACCTCGGGAGTCTTCCTGATCGATTCGGAAAGCCGGCTCCGGGCATCCGGTGCAGGTCCGGCGCATGCCGGGCATTCCCGGTCTTCGGCTCCCGAAGAAGCGGCGCCCAATGGTGAACTCCCGGCCAACAGCGAGCATTCCAATCACGGTGGCTGAGGATGATCGAACGCATCATCGAGTGGTCGGCGCAGCACCGCTGGATTGTATTCGGCGGCGTGTTGATGCTGGCGCTCTGGGCTGCAGACTCGGCGCGCAAGACCCCGCTCGACGCCATACCTGATCTTTCAGACCCCCAGGTCATCGTCTACACGGAGTGGATGGGCAGAAGTCCCGACCTGGTCGAAGACCAGATCACCTATCCACTGGTGCGCGCGTTGCAGAGCACGCCAGGCGTGAGCGCCGTACGCGGTTACTCCATGTTCGGCATGAGCTTCGTGTACGCGATCTTCGGATCGAAGACCGACATCTATTGGGCCCGCACTCGTGTAACTGAGCAAATCGGTCGCGTGCAGCAGCAAATGCCGGTCGGCGTGGCGCCAACGCTCGGTCCCGACGCCAGCGGAGTCGGCTGGATTTTCCAGTACGTGCTGGAGGACACCACCGGCACACGAAATCTCGCTGAGATGCGCGCTTTACAGGACTTCACGGTCCGCCCCGCACTACAGGGGACCGAAGGCGTTGCGGAAGTGGCATCCCTGGGCGGTTATGAACGCCAGTATCAGGTGCTCCTGGACCCTAACAAGTTGACCGCCTACGGAATCAAGCCCACTGATGTGATCAGCGCGGTGCGCGATTCCAATGCGGAAGTGGGAGCCCGCGTTCTCGAAATGGCCGGCCGGGAGTACGTCGTACGAGGACGCGGATACGTTCGCACGTTGGGAGATGTCGAGCAGAGCGTCGTGGGAGTTGCTCCCGGCGGCGTTCCGATCAGGGTGCGGGACGTCGCGACCGTGCAATTCGGCTCGGAAATCCGCCGCGGTGCCGCTGACTGGAATGGACGTGGCGATGCCGCCGGCGGCATCGTCGTCATGCGCATGGGCGCCAACGCACTCCAGGTGATCGAGGCGCTGAAGTCACAGATACGCGAGCTCACTTTGCCAAAGGGCGTCCGCCTCGTGCCGACGTACGATCGCTCCGAGCTGATTCTCGGATCAGTGGCCACGCTTCGCCTCACATTGATGGAGGAGGCAATTGTCGTCGCCGTCATTTGCCTCGTGTTCCTGATGCACGCGCGCTCCGCGCTCATCGTGATCATCATTTTGCCCCTATCCGTCCTGCTGTCCTTCATTGGCATCCGCTACCTCGGCCTGACCACCAACATCATGGCGCTGGGCGGAATTGCAATCGCCATCGGCGAATTGTCCGACGCGGCGATCGTACTCATCGAGAACGCCCATACGCGACTGGCGGCCGCGGCCCCGGGCGACGACCGGCGCCGAGTCATCATCGACGCCTGCAAGGAAGTCGGCCGCCCGATCTTCTATTCCCTGCTGCTGATCACCGTCAGCTTTCTACCGATCTTTACGCTCGCCGGCCAGGCCGGGCGGCTATTCGAGCCACTGGCTTACACGAAAACACTCGCCATGTTCGCCGCCGCCCTGCTGTCGATCACGCTCGCACCGCCGCTGATGATCTGGCTGCTGCGCGGACGCATCCGTACGCAGAACGAGAACCCCGTCAATCGGTTCCTCGCGCGCGTCTATCTGCCGATTGCCACCCGGGTCGTGCGCCGCCGCTGGCTGGTCACGGCCGCCGCCGCCGTCGTCATCGTCGCCACCGTTCCCGTCTTCCTGCGCCTGGGATCTGAGTTCATGCCGCCGCTCGACGAGGGCTCGCTACTCGTGATGCCGACTACGTTTCCGGGCATCTCCATCGAAGAAGCCCGCCGCGCACTCAACGCCCAGCACCGCATCATCATGAGTTTTCCGGAAGTGGCATCCGTGCATGGCAAGGCGGGCCGTGCGGAGACCGCGACCGATCCGGCACAGCTCGACATGAATGAATCCGTCGTCATGCTGCACCCACGCGACGAGTGGCCCGTGCAGCCGCTCCCGCGCTGGTACAACGACTGGGCGCCGAGCTGGCTGGCGGCCGCGCTTGGCACGGTCTGGCCTGAAGAGCGGGCGCGAACCCTCGCGGAACTGACTCGTGATCTGGACGCAGCGCTACGCATGCCGGGTTATCAGATGGCGATCTCGCCGCCCATCCGCACCCGGATAGACATGCTGACCACTGGCGTACGCACGCCGGTCGGTGTCAAGGTGTTCGGACCCGACCTTGCCGGCATCGAGCGCGTGAGCCTGCAGCTCGAAGGGTTTTTGCGTCAGGTCCCGGGAACGCGAAGCACGTTTGCCGAGCGTCAGACTGGGCGTGAGTACATCGACATCATTCCGGATCGCGAGGCAATCGGCAGGTTTGGACTTTCGACGCGCGAGGTGCTGGATGTCGTCGAAGCGGCGATTGGAGGCATGCCGATCTCGACTGTCATTGATGGCCGCGCGCGATACTCCGTCAACGTTCGCTATGCCGCCGACTTTCGTGCTGACCCCGAAGCCCTGCGTGCGCTGCTGGTGCCAATCTCCGAGCCCCAACCCATGGCGATCGGCGGAACGAACTCGGGCAGAGGTGCGAGCGCAACGACATCGACGCGCACGGAAGGCGGCGGAATGGAGGCGATGGGTGGCATGAACAGCGGCGGCCGAAGCACGGGCAGCGAGCCTTCAAACGCGTCACCGATTGTTGGCCCGATCGCGGAAGCTGACAATGCGTTTCGGTCCTGGCAGCAGGCCGGCAGCGCTGTGCCGCTCGGACTGCTGGCAGATGTGCGAGTCGTCTCGGGCCCCCCGATGATCAAGGATGAGAATGGAGTGCTCGTGGGATACGTATTCGCCGACATCAACAGCGCGGAACGAGATCTTGGCGGATGGGTAAACGACGCAAAACTCTTGGTGGCCAAGGGCCTGGACCTGCCGGCGGGCTTTCGCCTGCAATGGACCGGTCAATACGAATTCATGGAGGAAATGCAGGCTCGCATGCGCGTCGTGTTGCCACTCACATTCGGGCTCATCGTTGCGCTTCTGTATTTGTCGCTGCGCGGATGGACGCAGACCTGGCTCGTGCTCCTGAGCCTGCCTTTCGCCGTCGCGGGTAGCGTTTGGTTGTTAGCCCTGCTCGACTACAACCTGTCCACCGCGGTGTGGGTGGGTCTCATCGCGGTGGGCGGAGTGGCGGCACAAACCGGCATCGTCGTCATTGTGTACCTCGATCAGTCCTTCCAGGAATGGCGCGCGGCGGGACGGCTACGCACGCGTGAAGATGTCGACGACTCCGTCATCGAAGGCGCCTCGAAATGTCTTCGGCCGATGCTCATGACGGTGGCTACCACAGTGCTCGGGCTCGCGCCTCTGCTGTTCGAATCGGGCGTCGGCGCCGATCTGTCCGCGCGCACCGCGGCTCCGGTGGTCGGTGGACTGTGGTCGTGCATGTTCCTGACATTGCTGGTGTTGCCCGCGGTCTACGCCATTTGGCGTCGCCATCAACTTGTCGAAGTGCCTCAAACCCAAGCTCCATGAACAGCCAGCTGACGGGGCTGAGCGCGGCGGATGCCGCAACGCGACTGGCACAATCGGGGGCAAACGAACTGACACGCCGGCAACCGACATCGGTGTGGAAGTTGATGCGCTCGCAGCACTCAGCCTTGCCGACTGCGTGCTAACACTGGCGCTGGGGTGTGTACCGTTGATGGCAATGGAAGCGGCCAAGGCGATCAGAAGTCGAACTGCGACGTGCTTGTGACGCGGAGTGCTGGGCTCGTCCGCCAGAGTGACCATCGCATCGCCACTGCGCATGCCGCGGCATACGTGAAACTCCCTATGCAGACCGCGTTGTTGCGAATGTTGCCGTTGGGCGTGGATACCTAGTCTTATCGCGCACTTGTTGAGTTGCGACACTCGCCCTACGAACGGAGAACGAACATGAAACGTCGATTCAGTGCGCTGGCCGGACTCGGCGCAGTTGCGATGCTTGCAACCTCGCCGATGATTTTCGCGCAGCAGGAGCACAAGCCGGACATGCACATGCACAAGTCCGAGCTCGCGCACCGGCCGGACAACGAGGCGGCCGCCGAGTTCAAGACCGAGGCAGACCAGCTGCGCGAGAAGGCAAAGCTGCACCGCGACCTTGCCGCGCAGTACAGAACGCGAACGCCGCACAAGAGCAACGGCAGTTACGCGACCGTGGCGAAGCACTGTGACCAGCTTGCCAAGTCCTACGAGGATGCCGCCAAGGCGGCTGATGAGGTCTCAGCAGAGCTGGCGAAGTGAGTACGTGCCGGGGCGAGGTGCCCCGGCATGCCTTTCCAGTTCGCGCGGAGAACGCGCGAGCGAGAAAGACATGATACCGGCCCCGGGTTTCTCTACTGCCGCTTCAAACGGATCGACGTTGTGGATGGCGTGAAGTATTGCCGGCCATTCCTTCGCGCCCACTCACGGAAAGTTGGGCCGCTTGCGCCACGAAATCTGATCACATCGGTTCGGTCGGTTGAATCTTCCCTCGGGAAGCTCGCCATACGGCGCGTGCATCACTTCACCAACGTAACCGGCACGACCGCCAAATGAATCACTTTCGTGGTCACTGAACCCAGCAACAACCCGCGCACACGGCCGAGTCCCCGCGTGCCCATGATGATTTCCCTGCAGTGTGCCCGCTGCGCGAAATTTGCTATGACTTCCGCGGGATCGCCAACACGCAAGTAGCAGTCAAACGTGACACCGAAGCGCTCGGCGGAAGCACGGGCCGGGGCAAGCGCTTCTTCCGACATGCGCTGTTGATGATCCTTGATCATCGAGCGCGGCACGTGCCGGCTCGCAGGCCACGCCGGTTGTACATTGAGCAGCAGCAGGTGCGCACGGGAAGAATCGCGAAACCGCTCCGCCGCATGTTTCAGCGCACGCAGCGAGTTCGGCGAGCCATCGACGGGAACAAGAATGTTCTTTGTTGACATTCGCATACTCGGCTTGCAGTCAGCGTAACCTCAATGCTTTCACATGGTACTCGACGGAGCCTCCATCGGCATGGGAAACAGGAGACGGTCATGACCAACGACAACGATCGCATCGCGGAAATCGAGGAGCTCTTCGAGCAAAACGACACGGACGGCAACGGCGACATCGACTTTGCCGAATTTTCCGCGTTGCTGGCCGACCTCGACCCGCAAATGCCGCGAGCGGCGCTCGAGGTCGGCTTTCGCGACATCGACACCAACAAGGACGGCCGCATCAACTTCGATGAATTCATCGAATGGTGGTTGGCGGACTGAAGGCTGGAGTGCTTCCCCGCAGCCTCTCGGTACCTGCCGCAAACAGGCTGTCTTCACTCCGCCGGGTATTTTCCCGCCGCGGGATGAATGAATCCCTTTGCCAGCAGTGAAGCGCCCAGTGCGCAAAAGTACAAATAGCCGCGGCGCCGGCCAAATCGTTCGATGACGGGCTCGAGCGGCGAGCGCGGTCCCAGGCGCATGAGTGTCCGCAGGCCGCGCGCCGCCCCGACATCGCCCGGTGGAAACACGTCGAGACGGCCAAAGCCACGCAGCAACACGAGCCCCGCGCTCCACGGCCCGATTCCAGGCAGGTCCGTCAATCCCGTCAGGGCCGAGCTAGTGCTCACGCCGGTGAATTCTTCTTCACCCAATTCGCCGGAATCAATTGCACGCGCGAGGCCGATCAACGTCCGTGCCTTTTGCCGGCTCAGGCCGCAGGAACGCAGCGTGTCGATGCGCGCAGCACCGAACTGCCGCGCCGTCGGAAAGGCATGAAAGCGGCGACCCTTGTGCTGAAGATGGGAGCCGAGTCGCATGGCGAGCTTCGCCACGATGGCAACGCCTGCATCCAGGCTCAGTTGCTGGAACGGCACGATGCTCGCAAACGCTTCGAACAGACTCGCAAAGCGCGGCGGCCGCATGCCGCGAAGCGCGCGGCCAGTGACGCGAATCGCCGGTACCGCTTCCACGCTGCGCCGCAAGGGCACCGGGTCGATATCGAGTCCGAGGATCCTGCGAACGGCCACGCCCGCCTCTTCACGGGTGCCGGCGGATGTGTTGCCGGCGCGAATGGCAAGCAGGAGGTCGGGTTCATCGATACTGCCGAGGTTTCGCACTTCGGCAAGCACCAGTCCCCGCGAGACATTCAGTACGCGCAGATAGCTGCCGCGTTCCCACACATCGATCACATTCGCCGGTCGCCGTTGCAATACGCGCACCGTGGCCTCGAGATGGAATGGCGCGCGCGTTGCGAGTGGGGTCACCGGGACTGACTATGTCGCCGCGGATGACGCGGCGAGCGACCGGTTGGCCGAAGTCGGCGGCCGCGCGGCCCGGTGCCGCTCGAGGTTCTGGTTGGCGAAATCCCAGTTGACGAGATGTCCCAGGAATGCCGCGATGTAATCCAGGCGGCGATGCTGGTAGTCGAGATAGTAGGCGTGCTCCCACACATCGATGGTCAGCAACGGCCGCTGCGCGGTAGTCAATGGAGTGCCCGCGTTCGACGTGGCCACGATCTGCAACTTTTCGTTCTCGAGCACGAGCCAGGCCCAGCCGCTGCCGAACTGGTCGCCCGCGGCGCTGACGAACTGCTGGCTGAAGACCCTCTGACTTCCGAAAGATTCTTCGATCGCCTCGGCGATCGCACCGCGCGCCTCGCCACCACCCCCGGGGCGCATGCTCTGCCAGAGGAATGCATGATTCCAGGCCTGGGCCGATGCGTTGAACAGCGGCTCGTTCTGCCCTGCACTCGAGCGCACGACGTCCTCGAGTGCGGTGGACTCCGGTGGCGTGGAGATCAGCGCACGCGTCTTCGCGACGTAGGCCGCGTGATGATTTCCATGGTGAACGGAAAGCGTGCGTCGCGAGAGATGCGGCTCCAGCGCGTCGACTGCGTATGGCAATGGCGGAAGTGTGATATTCATCGGCGCCTCCAGGAATCGTGGCTTCGAGCCTAGCTCCGCCCGCCTCTTTTACAAGCGATGAAAATCGGCGTTATATATCGCCCGCTCCGATGGATACCGAACTCGCCCGCACATTCCTCGTCGTGATCGCCGCCGGCAGCTTCGTCGAGGCCGCGCAGCGCCTGCACGTGACGCAATCAACCGTCAGCACGCGAATCCAGCGACTCGAGGAAACGCTTGGCGCGGAACTCTTCGTGCGCAACAAGTCCGGAACCACGCTGACGCCGGCGGGACAACAGTTTCAGAAGCACGCGGCGCTGCTGACGCGGACGGTCGAACAGGCGCGCCAGGAAATCGGCGTCATCAGCGGCTTTCGCGCGACCATCACGATCGGCGGCCGGATCGGCCTCTGGGAGGATTTGCTGCTGCGCTGGTTGCCGGTGTTTGCCGCGCTTGCGCCCGATGTGGCCGTGCGCGCACTGGTCGGTTTCGAGGAGCAGCTCATGGAGGCGCTCATCGATGGCCGCGCCAACATCGGCGTGATGTACACCCCGCACTCGCGCCCGGGTCTCGTCCTCGAGCCGCTGCTCGAAGAACAACTCGTCATGGTCTCCACACGCACTGCGCCGTCGCGCGAACCCGCCGGGGACTACATCTACGTCGACTGGGGCGCGGAGTTCTTCGCGCAGCATTCGCTGGCATTTCCGAATTTTCTCGGCGCCGGCCTCACCGTGAACATCGGCTGGCTGGGATTGCAGCGCCTGCTGGCACACGGCGGCACGGGATACTTTCCGACCCGCATGCTTCGTGAGCACGAACTGGGCGGCCGGGTGCGTCGCGTCCCGGATACGCCGGAATTCCGTCTGCCTGCCTACCTGTGTTATCCGGCCAAGGTCGACTCCGAGCCGCTCACGCTGGCGCTGGACACCATCCGCCGAGTCGCGGCCGAGGCGGTGTGAGCGCGCGGGCACTCACATCGCCTAGTTAGTCTCGCGGCGCCCGCTTCGCGCAGTTGCCTGGTATCGGCGGAATCGATACCCAAGGTCGATATTCATCGTTTGTCCGGGCGGCCGGGCGTGCCTACGCTCCACTCCCAGATCGGCACGGGAGCGCTCGCGACATGTCACACAACAGATTCCCTTCTCTACTCGCCATTCCGGTCGTCACCCTGATGGCCTTCGCCTCTCCCCAGGCCAGCGCCGCCACGGCGGCTGCATCGGCGGATGGCGTCGCCGTGCTGGAGACAAAAATGATCTTGCGTGACCTGTGGGTCGAGCACGTGTTCTGGATTCGCAGCTTCGTGATGGCGACACACGCCCACGATCCGGTGCAAAGCAAGCTCGCCGAGCGGGAGGTGGTTGCCAACGCGAAGGCCTTGGCCGGCACGATCACGCCATTCTACGGCCAGGCCGCGTCCGACCAGCTGTTCAACCTGCTCGCCGGTCACTGGGGGGCGGTGCGTGACTACAACACCGCGACGCTCGCAAAGTCCAAGCCCGGCCAGGACAAGGCCACTGCCAACATCATCAGCAACGCACGCGAGATCGCCAGGTTCCTGAGCGGCGCGAATCCGAATCTGCCCGAGAATGCCGTCTTCGGCCTGCTCTCCTCTCACGGTGGACACCACATTGCGCAGATCAACGAGGTTGCCGCTCGTGATTTCGCCGGCGAGGCCACGACCTGGCACGCCATGCGAGGCCACATGCTGATGATCTCCGATGCGATCGCCGACGCCATCGCGAAGCAGTTTCCGGATCGCTTCCCGGGCCGGTCATGAAACCGGCATCGGCACCGCCAGGATGTCGCACTCGAGATTTCGCAGCAGATCGTTGCCCACACTGGCGCGCATGACCCGGTCCACCGCCGCATGATGCCGGGTGGCGAGCACGAGGAGATCGGGCGCCACCCTGCGGACCTGCCTCTGGATTTCGCGGATCGGGCGCGACTGCACGAAGACGAGGTGAAAGTGTCCACTCGCCACGTCCAGGGCATCGAGGCCCCGCAGGAGCCTGCGCCTTGCCGCCAGTTCCCACTCTTCGGTATTGCGTCTGGTCGCGCGCCGTTCGAAACCAACAGCGTACAGCAGGCCACGATACGGCGATTCGAAGCCGTGGATGATGGCAACCGACTCGCTCTCCAGCACGCGCCACGATGCAAGCATGCGCAGCACCTGGTCGAAGGCTGCCGACTGCTCCGCCGCGATCAGCACTGACCTGTATGGCGCCTGGGAGCCGCGCTTCACGATCAACACGGGGCGGCGAACCCGCGCCGCGAGCTCTCCGGCGGTCGCGGCGATCGGCGACAGAAGGGGTTTCCAGGGTGCCGAATCCAGCACGACGAGGTCCACGAAGGTTTCGTCCGCGATGGCGGCGATTGCCGGCAGGTATGCACCCGTGTGAAATCGGACCGCGGGCTCATGCGGCGCCGCCGGCCGCATCGATTTGCCCTGCTGCTGAATGCGCTCATGGCCGAAGTCATGGCTCTCCTGCTCCGCGCTCACGACGTGCAGCACCGTGAGCGTCGCGTCCAGCTGGTCTGCCATCAACACCGCGCGAGCCACGACTTTCCGCGAATGCCGCGATGAGTCGGTGGCGCACAACAGCCGCGGCTTCGCCGTTGCCGCCACCAGATTGGGACTCGTCCCCGGCGGCGGAGCAGTGTCGCGCAGGCTCCCGCGTTGCTCGGTCATTGCCGGGTCGAAGCTGGTCGAACGTGTGGCTTCGGGCCCGCGCGGCCCCGGTGGGCCGCTGCCCCGGCGCCCGGCCCGGGCGGGGGCGGATGCCGCGGATGAGAATGCTTCGGCATCGAATTGCTCCAGAAGAGCCAAGAACTGGCCGGCTGTCCGAAGAGATTGCATGGATAGCGCATCGTCTTCTCCCGTTGAATCTGCTGATTCTTTCTAGAGCAGGACGACACTTCGATCAATTTGAAATAGCCGAAGCGCCGCTTAGATGAAAGCGAAGCGATGACCGCGCCGCGCGCCCGGTCCGGCAGGCCGCGGCGCGACTTGCCGGTCGGTAGTTAGCGTGCCCGCGCCCTCGCAACCGGCTTGCGCTTCGGAGCACGGGCGCGGATCCGCTTCGCGAGGTAATCGCGCAGGACGACCGCGGCGTTGTGTTCGAGATCGTGGGCACTGTACAGAAGCGTCACTGTTCCGCGCCTGCCGGCTTCGAGTATCGGCAGCCAGGCCTCGCGGTGCGCATTCAACTCGTGCCGATAACGCCTCTGGAACCCGGCCCAACGATCGACGCGGTGGTCGAACCATTTGCGCAGCGTCGTGCTTGGCGCGACGTCCTTCAACCACGCATCCAGCTGCAGCGCCTCCTTCCGCATGCCCCGCGGCCAGAGACGTTCGACCAGGAACCGACGGCCGTCGCGGCGGGCGACCGCTTCATACACACGCTTGATGCGAATCATGTGGTCAGCGCTTCACCACCAGCTTCACGTATCTGCCGACCAACAGTGCCGCGGGATAGGTCACCTGCTCCTCGTTCTGGGCGTGCAATGCGAGCTCATCGGCAAACTCGACGTATTCGTGCCTGCCCGCCATGTCGGCAGCCTTCCGAAAAGCCCCGAGTGCAGTCACGATCTTCTGGTGTTCGGCCAGCATCTGCGGCATCTCCTTTTCGAGCTGATCGGTCATGCGCAGCACGCCCGCCATGTCTGCCGACGCTTCACCGCGGGCGAGCCTCGGCAAGAGCGCGAGCGGCGGAAGTGCGATCTCCTCTTCGCGCTGGAAGTGAGGATGCAGCACCTGCTCGAGATTTCGTGCCGCATTTCCGAGCGGCCCTGCCTCCTTGACGGCCCTTCCGAGCACGTCATGCAATGCCATGTGTTCCGCGGCGAGCGCTTGAGGAATGGGAAACCCGGTGCTCTGCTCCGCACCCTGGCCGCTCAATGGGAAGACCGCGAGGAGCGTTGGGATGATGAATTTCTTTCGCATGTCCGTTCTCCGATGTCGCTGACCGTGCAGCTACTTGATTGCCGCCTCTTCTAGCAAGCGGCCGTTGGCCGCGATATACGTGTGAAACCTCACAGACATCCTTCCGGGCGCGGCCGCCGCTGAAATTCCTTCCAACGGCGCATCCGGCACTCAACCCGGCTTCTCGTCGATTCGAGGTCGCCACAGGATCGGCGTGTATACGAAGAGGAAGATGCCAAAACACGCGGTCCAGGTGATGGCCGAAACCGTCAGCGTCGATAGATAGTGGGCGGGAAAGACGGCGAGGCCGAAGGTGCGCAACAAGGCGGTGAAGGTGATCAGCAGGTACGCCACGGCGATCGCCTGCGGCACCACGAGCGGCCGGCCGGTGTGACCCAGGGCCGTGCGCGTCATCACGGCAAGGATCATCGTCGCGATTGCGCCGGAAGCGAGCGCGTGTTGCCACCGGGAAGCCCAGGCCGCGTCACCCAGCAGCGCGAACGCCTTCAGCGCAAGTCCGAGCGGCAGCCAGGCATACGCCACGTGCATGATCCAGAGGATCGGTTCGCCGCCGGTGCGAAAGCTCCGCCAGCCGGACAGTCGCCAGGTGTGCGCGAGCGCCGCCAAGGCTGCGAGCACTCCGCTGAGCGCGCCATTTGGCACGAACACATCGGCAACGGCCACCGCGACCATGAGGCCGATCACCGCGAACTCCAGCGGTGCGCGTGTCACCAGGTTCGGTTCTCCGCCGCGCCGGCGAAGCGCGTTCGCGGTGAACGCCGGCACGATGCGACCGCCGATCACCGTGATCAGGATCAGCACGAAGTCGATGGCGAGCCTGGTCGATCCAGTCGTCAGTGTGACGTCGGCTCGCGCGATGCCCGCGAGAAACACGACGTCGATGATCCAGAGCACCAGCAGCACCGCGAGCAGCGGCAGGTTGCGGTTGCGCGTGCGCAGGATGGGCGGTGCGAGAAGCACGAGCAGCCAGGGCACGAGCGCCAGCTCCGCGACCGCCAGCACCCAGAAGGGAATTTCGGCGGACACGCTCATGGCGAGGCGTCCGGCCAGCCAGAGCAGGACCGCGACGACCAGGGGTTTGCCGGCGAAGCCTCGCTCGCCGGTCCAGCTGGGGACCGCGGTCAGGAGAAAGCCGGAGATGGCCGCCATCACGAACCCGTAGATCATTTCGTGTCCGTGCCAGTACATGGCCGGCAATCCGTCGAATGCCACGCTCCCGTGAGCGAAGCGATATATCCACCACGGGATCATGACGAGCGCGTAGACGCCGCCCAGCAGGAAGAAGGGACGAAATCCATAGCTGAACAGCGCGAAGCTGCGCGTCGGGCGCTGCACGGGTCACCTCCGCGCTTCTGAGGCGCAGTCCATCCGCAGGCCGTCACCGCCCAATGCCGCGAATCCAGCGAGTACCTCACCTGGTGCGAACGAGGATTCGGGCTGGAAAAGTATCTGTTCGATCCGTGCACGGCGCAGACGCCCCGCGGATCGCCAGACGATATCGTCGCCGACACGCGCACCGAGCAATGCGAGTTTGGGGTAACCGCGCAGCAAGGATGCTCCGCTGCAGGACTTTGCGTCGCGCGACAGGCTAACCGTCGTCACGTAGAGCCGTCCGCTGTCGGCGTCGCGCATCCGCACCTGGCTGTTCAGTGTCACCACGTCGGGCGGGAAATCGACAGCGTCCATCAGGTGGCCGCGCTCCAACTTCGCGCTCAAGAGCGCCAATGCTTCCTCCTCTCGCGCCAGTCGCGCTTCATGGAGCGAGATGAAGCGCCGGACAAGGTCACGGTCTTCACGATTGAGCACACGCACTGAAGGCAAGACACTCTCCTTCGATTCGACGACTCAACATAGCCAATCCAGGTGGTTAGAACAATGCGAAATATCCGCAACTGAACGCGAAATTTTCCAACGGATCCGCCATCGGGAAATCCGATGTGTGCCGTGAAAATTCATCGTTTGTCAGCGCCCACGCGCGCTCATATGTTGGTCACAGTTGTCAGACCTTCGAGGAGCAAACATGAAAGCGCGGGCGAAGATTTCAGACCATGCCGTCGGGCCGCGGGAGGCCTCCATGCGTGTGGTGGCCAGTCCTCCTGCGACACATGCACGAGCGGCCGCAAACGACGAGTTGGACCGCGAGAAGCGCGACACATCGGAAAATCCGCTGTGGGTCATCAACATCGCCATGGCGGCCTTCTTCATCGTGGCCGCCCTGGTGATGATGACTTCATAAGATATTGCCGCGCGTATCACCTGCATGCGATGCGGTGGCCGCGCGCCGCGCAGCCGTCCGGCCCGCTCGCGCAGATCGATGCGGCGTCGCCGGCTTCCCTTCCGGAACGATCAGCACATCCGTCGTCGCCGATTCCAGGACGCGATTCGCCACGCTGCCGAGCAGCGTCCGTCGTACGGGTCCATGCCCGCGAGTGCCCATGATGATGAGGTCCGGCCGCATCCGGCTGGCGGCCTTCTCGATCGCCACCGCCGCGGAATCCCTCCGCACAGTGATGTCGTAGCGAATCGAGCCATTGCTCTCGCGCGCCAGGAGCTCGCGAATGTTTTCGCGCGCCTGGTGGGTGACCATCCCGGCGAATTCCGCAAACGTTTGCCGAGGCATGCCGGCCGAATCGAGCATCGCGTTGTACGGAACGTGGCAGGAGTGCACGATCGACGCGTCGACGACATCGCGCAACACCAGCGACTCGGCGGTCCGGATGATGGCCGCTGACTCCGGATTGCGATCCAGCGCCATCAGGACGTTGTGGTACGCACCATCGCTGGGCCGGCACGCGATCAGCACCGGCCAACGACGCTCGCTCAACACGCGTGCCGCATTGGTACCCGCCAATGCGGCGCGACCGGCGCCGGCATGCGGACCCAGGACTATGAGGTCGGCACCGATTTCCTCGGCGGTCCGCGACAGCAACTGCGCCGTGCTGCCGATCCGGATCATCGTGTTCGGCGCCAGCCGGTGGCGCCACAGCGGCGCCCGTATGCGCGCCTTCATCTGTTCGCTGGCCTCCCGAAGATCCCTTTCCAGGGCGCTCGCGGACGATGAATGCGGGACCACGTGCAGCAGGACCAGGTCGGCGTCGAGCTGAGAGGCCAGCATTGCGGCACGGTCCACGGCCGCATCGCTCGTGGACTTCAGGTCGGTCGCACACAGGATCTTCATGTCAATGCGCTCCGTGTGAGCTGAGCCGCTCCGGCTGTGGCGATCGGTCACGCCGCGTCGCGACGATTTGATGCGGCTGCACCACGTGTTCGATGTGCAAACGGCGTGTACCGCCGGGCATCACCCATTCAACGTCGTCGCCCGCCCGGAAGCCGAGCAGCGCCGTGCCGATGGGCGCGAGCACCGAGATGCGGCGCTCGGCAACATCTGCTTCCTGGGGAAGCACGAGCGTGAGGACGCTGCGCTGGCCGCTGTCCAGGTCAACCACGCGAACCAGGCTGTCGATGGTGACGACGCCTGCCGGTAATTCGTCGGCAGCCAGCACCGCCGCGCGTTCCAATTCGGATCGCAGCTGGGCCAGGTGGGCACGATCGCGGAGCGATGCGTCGCTCGCGCCGCCCAGCAGGCCGCGCAGCCGGCTGATGTCTCGATCCGTCACAATGATGGGGGTTTCGCGCATGTCGGTCTCCTTGGGTACGAGACCTTTCTACGCCCCGCCCGCCTTTCCAACAATTGGAATTATCCACGCCAATGGTTCGATTTTTTGGAACTGATTGAGGGATGCTCCCGCCCGCGCGCCGCACGCGGTGCGCGGCTGAAAATTGGGATAGGCGCCAATGACCTGCTACGGTAACGGGACCATGAACGACGAAGAAACATCACCGCAGATGCGGTCACCGTCCTACCGGTTGGCCGCCCTCGACCAGGACTTCCTGCTCGGGGAATCCATGCGCGGAGTGCGCTTCCTGCTGGAGTTCGCCAAGGCCGACGAGATCCTGCGCGGAGCAGGCGTCCGCTCGACGCTGGTGGTATTCGGCAGCGCTCGCGTGCGCGAGAACGGGCCGGCCCGCGAAGCCCATTGGTATGCCCAGGCTCGTGCGTTCGCGCGCCTCGCATCCGAGCGCGGCGGGGCGCTCAACTCGAACGCACCGGTTCGCGACAACGTCATTGCCACCGGCGGTGGCCCCGGCATCATGGAAGCGGCCAATCGTGGCGCCGCGGACTGCGGCGCCATTTCGGTGGGATTCAACATCACCCTGCCTAAAGAGCAACGGCCGAACGCCTGGTCGACCGCCGACTTGAGCTTTCGATTTCACTACTTCGCGATGCGCAAAATGCACCTGGCGATGCGCGCCAACGCGCTGGTGGTGTTCCCGGGCGGGTTTGGCACCATGGACGAACTGTTCGAGATATTGACTTTGCGCCAGACCGACAAGGCGCCGCGCATTCCCGTCGTCCTGGTCGATCGCGACTACTGGCAATCGATCATCAACTTTGAGCGGCTGGTCGATCTCGGCATGGTCGATCGAGCGGACCTCGGCCTGTTTGGTTTCGCCGAAGACGCGGAAGGCATCTGGTCCGAGCTGCTGGCGCGCGGCCTCCGGCCTCATTGCTCCATCGAACTCGCCGCAGAGCAGGACAAGTCTTGAACCGCGTCTTCTCCACGGCGGGAGACGCCGCGCGATGATGCTGGGCCTGATTGTCGCCTTGCCCTTCATCGCGGGCCTGTTCGCGGCTTTCTTGTCTTCGAGCTCGCGCAATGTCGCCGCCTGGCTGGCGGGCTCCGTCGCTTTGGCATCCACGCTGCTGGCCGCGTCGCTCTATCCGACAATCGCCGCCGGCGAAGTCGTGCACTTCGTGGCTTCCTGGGCGCCGCAGTACGGACTCGAATTCAACCTGCGCATGGACGGTTTTGCATGGATGTTCACCATGCTGGTCTCCGGCATGGGCGTGCTCGTCGTGCTTTATGCGCGGTACTACATGGCCGCCGCCGACCCGGTGCCGCGGTTCTTCGCGTTCCTGCTGGCCTTCATGGGCTCGATGCTCGGCGTGGTGCTGTCCGGGCATCTCATTCAACTGGTCATCTTCTGGGAGCTGACCAGCCTCAGCTCTTTCATGCTGATCGCCTACTGGTATCACCGCGAGGATGCACGGCGCGGCGCGCGCATGTCGCTGATCGTGACCGTCGGCGGCGGTTTCGCCTTGCTGTTGGGAGTCCTGGTACTCGGCAGGATCACCGGCAGCTACGACCTGGATACCGTCCTGTCAGCGGGCGACACCATTCGCTCACATCCACAATATTCTCTCGCGCTCGTGTTGGTGCTGCTTGGAGTCTTCACGAAGAGCGCGCAATTTCCGTTTCACTTCTGGTTGCCGCAGGCGATGGCCGCGCCCACGCCGGTTTCCGCCTACCTGCACTCCGCGACGATGGTCAAGGCGGGCGTGTTCCTGCTGGTGCGACTGTGGCCCGCGCTTTCCGGCACGCAACTCTGGTTCTGGCTGGTGTGCGGCGCGGGCGCGGTCACCTTGCTGCTGGGCGCGATCTCCGCCACGTTCCAGCGCGACATGAAGGGCGTGCTCGCGTACTCCACCATCAGTCACCTCGGCCTCATCACCATGCTTCTCGGCATGAACAGCCCGCTGGCACTGGTGGCCGCGGTGTTCCACATCATGAATCACGCGACCTTCAAGGCGTCGTTATTCATGGGCGCCGGCATCGTCGATCACGAAACCGGCACGCGGGATCTGCGGCTCCTGGGGGGTCTGCGGCACTTGTTGCCGATCACAGCGCTGGTGGCGACGGTGGCGGCGGGCGCGATGGCCGGCGTGCCTCTTCTGAATGGATTCCTGTCGAAGGAGATGTTCTTCTCCGAATCGCTGCAACTGGCCAGCGGCAGCGATCTGTCCCTTGCCTTTCCGGTGATCGCGACGATTGCCGGCGTGTTCAGCGTCGCGTACTCGGTCCGCTTCATTCACCGGGTCTTCTTTGGCCCCGTGTCCCAGAACCTGCCGCGCGCACCGCGCAAGCCCAACCGCAAGATGCTGGTACCGAGCATCGTGCTGGTACTCGCCTGCCTGCTGGTCGGCATCTTTCCCGAACGGACCGTGGGTCCCATTCTGGCGATTGCCGCCGGATCGATTCTCGGCGAACTACCGGCCTATCAACTGAAGTTGTGGCACGGATTCACGACGCCGCTGTTGATGAGTTTCGTGGCGCTGGGTGGTGGCATCGCCTTCTATGCGTGGCTGCATCACCGGCGCAGGAGCATGATGGCCACGCCGCTGCTGTCGCGGATCGACGCCAGCCGCATCTTCGACCTGATGAACGTGATCGCGATTCGCGGTGCCGGCCGGCTCACGCAATCCCTGTTTTCCTGGCGTCTGCAGCCGCAGTTGTTGCTGATCGTGGTCACGGCGCTCGCGGCCGGGTTGCTGCCGCTCGTGATCGGCGGATGGTCCGCGGGAGGCGCGCCTGCCACCGCGCTCGATCCGCTGTTCCTGCTGCTCTGGCTGGTGGGTTGTGCCGGCGCCCTGGGCGCCGCGGCGAACACCAAGTATCACCGGTTCGCGGCACTCATCATGGTCGGAGTTGCAGGACTGGCAACGGTTCTGACCTTTGCGTGGTTTTCCGCGCCGGATCTCGCGCTCACACAGCTCGTGGTCGAAACGGTGACGTTGATATTGATCCTGCTCGGGTTGCGTTGGCTGCCGCGGCGACTCGAAAGTGCCGGTTCCAGGAGAGCGATCTACTGGGCACGCATACGTCGTTCGCGCGATTTCGCGATCGCCGTGTTCGTCGGCGCCGCAGTGGCCGCAGTTGCCTACGCCGTGCTCACCCGCCCGACGAATGGCGAGGTCGGGGACTTCTATGTCCGCAATTCACTCGAGCTGGGCGGCGGTCGCAATGTGGTGAATGTCATCCTGGTGGACTTCCGCGGCTTCGACACCCTGGGCGAGATCACCGTGGTCGGCATCGTCGCCATGATCGTGTACGCGCTGCTGCGGCGTTTCCGGCCAGCCCCCGAAAGCATCGAAGTTCCGCGCGCGCAACGGCACGACGGAGAGTTCCGCTCCGAAGTTTCGAGCCCGGATGAACCGCTCCCGTCTGGTGATGTGAGAATGCCCGCCGTGCTGGTGCGGCTGCTGCTGCCCTTCGCCGCCCTGGTATCCATCTACTTTCTGCTGCGAGGTCACCACGCGCCGGGTGGCGGATTCGTCGGTGGCCTCGTCATGGCCACGAGCCTCATCGCCCAATTCATGGTGGGCGGCACCATCTGGGTGGAATCGCGCCTCAAGGTGTATCCGCTGACGCTGGTCGGTGCGGGTCTGCTGTGCGCCGCCCTCGCCGGTATGCTCGCCTGGTGGTCCGGCCTGCCCTTCCTCACGGCCCGCGTCATTGATTTCCGGCTTCCGCTGGCCGGCGACGTTCACCTGTCGAGCGTGTTGCTGTTCGATCTCGGTGTTTACCTGCTCGTGATCGGGGCGACGGTCCTCATGCTGATCGCGCTAGCCCATCAATCGATGCGCAGCCCTCGCAGGCTCCTGTCACCGCTGGAGCAGGAGGGCCGCTGATGGAAATCGTTTACGCAGTCGTCATCGGCATTCTTGCGGGCTCCGGGGTGTGGCTGATCCTGAGGCCACGCACGTTCCAGGTCCTGCTGGGACTCATGCTGTTGTCGTATGCCGTCAATCTATTCATCTTCGGCATGGGTCGCCTGGTGCTGCACAAGGCGCCCGTGATCGCGGGCAGTGGCCCCGTGGATCCCGCCATGTACGCAGACCCGGTGCCGCAGGCCCTGGTGCTCACGGCGATCGTGATCGGCTTTGCGACGACGGCGCTTTTCCTCGTGGTGCTGATCGCGCTGCGCGGCTTGACGGGAACTGATCATGTGGACGGACAGGAGCCGGCCGAGTGAACGCCATCCTGCAGCACCTGGTAGTCCTGCCCATCATCGTGCCGCTGCTGTGCGCGGCTGGCATGCTGTTCCTGCCGGAAAGGCGGCGCGCGGCTCGAGTGACCCTGGTGCTGGCATCGGCGTTCATCCAGCTCCTGATCGCGATTGCGCTGCTGTACCTCACGAGCGATGCCGCGCGTTTCATCTGGCCGGAGGGTGTCGGGGTTTACGCCATCGGCAACTGGGACGCACCGTATGGCATCGTGCTGGTGGTCGACAGGCTTTCGGCGGTGATGCTGACGCTGGTCGCCATCGTCGGGTTCACTACTCTTATATATGCGGTCGCGCGCTGGGATCGTCCCGGCCAGCCGTTCCACTCCGTTTTTCAGCTGATAATGATGGGACTGAACGGCGCCTTCCTGACGGGCGACCTGTTCAACCTGTTCGTGTTCTTCGAAGTGTTGCTGGCCGCCTCGTATGGCCTGGTGCTGCGCGGAGCTGGCGCGGTGCGCACCCGGAACGGCATGCACTACATCGCGGTGAACCTGGTCGCCTCCCTGCTGTTCCTGATCGGTGTCGCGTTGATCTACGGCATTGCCGGGACACTCAACATGGCCGATCTCGCGGGGCGCGCCGCGACTCTCTCGGGCGAAGACCGGGCGTTGTTCGATGCCGGAGTGGCGATCCTGGGCGTCGCCTTCCTCGTAAAGGCGGGAAGCTGGCCTCTCAATTTCTGGCTGCCAGGCGCCTACTCGATCGCCCACGCGCCCGTCGGGGCCATATTCGCATTGATGACCAAGGTCGGGTTGTACTCGATCCTGCGTGTCGGAACGATTCTCGGGGAAGACGAGACCCTGGCAGCGGCGCTGCTCTATCTGGGACTCGCGACACTCATCACGGGCACCATTGCGATTCTCGCCGCCAAGCATCTCGCACGACTGGTGAGCTTCTCGGTGCTGGTGTCCATGGGAATCCTGCTCGCGGCTTTCGGCCTGCGCATCGAGGCGCTGACCGGGGCGATCATTTTTTACATGATCGTCTCGGTGTTGACGACGAGCACATTCTTCATGTTGACAGGCATGACGGACCGCACCCGCATCGCGGATCCCATGGTGATGCCGGAAGACAATCCAACGGCCGGCTCGCCCGTCTACATGGGTTACGGGGTCCGGCAGCCTTCGGTGTACCACGATGATGGAGAAGTCGGGATTGCGATTCCGGCCGTCATGGCGTTTCTGGGGCTCATGTTTGTCTGTTGCACGTTGCTGGTCGTCGGTCTGCCACCAATGCCCGGCTTCGTCGCCAAGTTCGCCCTGCTTTCCGGAGCGCTGCGCGAGGTCCCCGACGGCCCGGCGGCTGCGAGCTGGATGTTCAGCGCCACGGTGTTGCTCTCTGGTCTCGCGAGCCTCATCGCCCTCAGTCGCATCGGCATGCGGCTCTTCTGGAGCGTCGCGGCACGTGAAACTCCTCGATTACGGATACTGGAAGCCGCCCCGGTGGCGGCCCTGGTCGTGTTGTGCCTGACGCTGGGTGTTGCCGCGGGCCCGGTTGCGCGCTACCTCGACGCGACGGCGCGTTCACTGCATCAGCCGGACACTTATGTGCGCGCGGTACTGGCCGCCCGTTCGCACGACCATGAGGAGCGACCATGAGGGCAAGGTGGCTCAGGCAGATCTCACCGCTTCTCGTGGCATGTCTCGCCGCGGTCTGGCTGGTGCTCAATCAAACACTCGAGCCCGCACAGATTCTCTTCGGCATCGCCCTCGGTGCGCTGCTTGCATGGGCGAGTTCGAGATTGCGCCCGGTGCGCGCCACCTTGCGGCGCCTCGACCTCGCGGCGGCGCTCGTCGTCGTCGTACTCATCGAGATCGTGAAATCGAATATGGCGGTCGCACGCATCGTGCTGGGACTGGTGCGGGATCGAGAAATCCGCTCGGGATTTCTCGAGATCCCGCTCGAGTTGCGCGATCCGCATGGCCTCGCCGCCCTCGCCACCATCATCACCGCGACCCCCGGCACGATCTGGGCGGGTCAGTCCGCCGACGGGACACGCCTGACGCTCCACGTGCTGGATCTCGACGATGAGCAGCAGTGGATCGCGTACATCAAGAATCGTTTCGAGGCTCCGCTGCGGAGGATATTCGAATGAACGAACTACTCGATCTCGCCGCGCGCTTCGCGGCCCTGTGTTTCATGGTCGCGATGGCGTTTGCGCTGGTCCGGCTGTTCCGCGGGCCCCGCGCCCAGGATCGCGTGCTCGCATTCGATGCGCTCTACATCACCGCCATGTTGGTCTTGCTGACACTCGGCATCCGCGCGCGCTCCACGGTGTATTTCGACCTGGCGCTGCTGATGGGATTGTTTGGTTTCGTCGGGTCGACCGCGCTGGCGAAGTTCCTGCTGCGCGGTGAGGTGATCGAGCCATGACCGAAATCGCGCTCTCGCCCTGGGTGGCCGTCCCCGCCGCGGTTCTCCTGATCGGCGGCGGCTTGCTCACGCTGGTCGGCTCGCTGGGCCTGCTGCGTCTGAAGACTTTCTTTGCGCGCATGCACGCGCCCACGATGGGCGCGACGCTGGGCACGGGCTGCGTGCTCGTCGCATCGATGCTCGTCTCGTCGGCGATATCGGACCGGCCAGTGATTCATGAACTGCTGATCGCGGTGTTCCTGACGATGACCGCGCCCGTCACGGCGATTCTCCTGATGCGTGCCGCGCGCAACCGTACCAGGCCGGAATGAGCAACATGGGCCGGGCATGCCGCCAGTAGCCAGGGCGGCGGACGCTCACTTCGGATAATTCGAAGCCTGGCGTCGAATATCTCCAATTGATCGAGCACAGCCGGGTCGCTAAAAGGTGCACCCGGTCGGCAGGCGCATGGGCCTGTCGACTGCGGGACCGAGGAGCGACAATGTTCAAGCGAGTGTCGAAATTCGATTGGCAGCAGGGCGAAGATGTGCGTTTGAGAGTCGCGAGGCTGCGGGCCACCGTGAAGTCCGGCCACGAGCGCGCCGGCCCAGTGTCCAGGTCCCGCGCGCTCTCGCGACGTCCGGCCGGCACCAGCCGCTACTTTCCGTCCATCAGCGCATGGCTGAAGCGCCTGTTGACGGCTGGACGTCGCAGGCGCGGCTGAAAATCCTGCAACCGGATTGCCGCCGGTTCAGAACTTGTGCTCGATGCCGATGGCGATGTAGCTGTTGCTCTCGCTGGTTCCGCCGATATCGCCCGTGGTGTAGAACCCGAACAACCTGGTGTCCTCACCCAGCTTGTGGTCCAGCCCCACTGAAAGGAGTGACTCGAGCCGGTTATCGAGCGGATCGGCCTGGGGCTGAGTCCGCCAGATATCCGCCGTCAGGTACTGAACTTTTGCGACGTTCTTGCCGAACGTCCAGGCAAGCGACCCGCCGAAGCCGTCTTCTTCCAGGGTGCCGTTGTCGGTCTGCTGATAAAGAAGCATGAACTGCGCCGGCCCAAACGTGTAACCACCGACGACGCGGTTCGTCGTGACGCCGTCGCCATCGACATCACTGTCGTGCGCAACCGCTATATAAAGGAGATCGGCCCGGTACTGCAGTGATACCGAGGACTTGTCGGCGACACCGTCATTTCCGGCCTGCGGATCCTCACCGGGAAAGAAGTTCACGGTGGCGCTGAATGCCTTGCCGAAAACCGGCGTGACGTAGCCGATATAGTCCTTCAGGCGGTTCTCGCCGTTGAACACCTTGCTGATGTCGCCTTCGAGATCGTCGAACAGGTCGAAGTCTCCTTGCGCCTGTTTGAGGGCGGTGTCGTGTCGTCCCACCTTGATGGTCCCGAATGCACCTTCGAGCCCGACGAACTGGTTGCGCGGAACAAGGTTGTCGTCGTTGCCCTCGCTGTCGATGTTGACGCCCCATTCGAGCTGGTAGATGACCTTGAGATTGCCGCTCAACGCCTTCTCTCCCTTCACACCGATGCGCGAGGCATTGCTCTGCAGCTCGACCTGCTCCCCGGCGGCTTCATCGGAGTTCTGCAGCGTCACGTTGATTCTGCCGTAGACGTCGATTTCGTCGCTGGCGCGCGCCGCCGCCGGCACAGCCAGAAGCACGGCAGGACAGCAGGCCGGCAACCACCGGCCTGCGCGCGACCTGGCGACGATCGTCTCCACCTTTACTTGTGGGTGACGCGGAAAATCGTACCGTTGGCGTCGTCGCTGACCAAAAGCGCGCCGTCGCGCGTGACCGCCACGCCGGCCGGCCGGCCCCACGCGGTGTCATTGTCGACGAGGAATCCAGTCATGAAATCTTCGTACTCGCCGGTCGGCTTGCGGTCTTTCATGCGCACGCGAACTACCTTGTAGCCAGTCCGTTCGGGGCGCGTATGGGAGCCATGCAATGTCACGAAGGCGTCACCACGGTAGTCGGCGGGAAAGGCGTCGCGATCGTAAAAGGCGACAGCGAGCGCCGAGGAATGTGCCTGGAACAACACGTCGGGGACGCGCACGTGGCCCTTGAGATCGGGACGCTTGCCCTTCAGCGCGGGATCTTCGCTGTCGCCCAGGTAGTACCAGGGCCAGCCAAAGAAGGCGCCGTCCTGCAGGCGAACCATCAGATCAGGAACCATTTCCGGTCCGAGGTGATCGCGCTCGTTCACCACGCACCAGACGTCGTCCGTTCCCGGCTGTAGCGCGAGGCCAGAGCAGTTGCGCAATCCCGTGGCGTAATTGCGCACCGATTTGCCTTCCGGATCGAACACGCGCACCACCGCCCGATTTTGTTCCTCGCCCCACGCGGCGCCGCGGCCATGCTGCTGCTCGAATTCGCGGATCTTCTCTGGCGACATTTCCGGCATGCCGGCCACACCAAGGTTCGATGCCGAGCCGATGGAGACAAACAGTCTCTGGCCATCCCGGGAAACCACGAGATCACGCGTCCAGTGCCGCTTGGTGGGAATGTCAGCGATGATCACTTCCGCGGGACCCGCGGCCTTCACTGCGCCGTCGCGATACGGATAACGAACTACCTGGTTTGCCGCCGCCACGTACACGTATTGCGGCTTCACGGCCGGATAGAATGCGATGCCGTACGGCTTCTCCAGATTTTCCGCGAAGACTTCGGGTTGCTTCGGCAGACCAGGCGCGGAGGCTCGAAACACGAGCACGCGTCCCGTACCGCTCTCCGAGAGGAAGACATCGCCATTGGGCGCGACTCGAAGGGTGCGCGGTTGTTTGAATCCGCTGGCAAACACCTGGACCGCAAAGCCATCCGGGACTTTGGGGAGCGCGTCCTTGGGCCGCTCGACCAGCTTGATGAGCGTGCCGCTCGAGGTTTCGGGCGCGGTACTCGCAGGTGACGGCGGCAGGTCGGAAATCCCGATGCGTCGCCGCACACCGGGCGCATCGGACTTCCACCCGTCGAGCGCAGCGGCTCCCGTGCGCAGCTCGCTGGTTGGTGCGGATGCAAGCGAGGTTGCAAGCAGCAGCGGCAGAAGCGCTGCAAACATCGTAGCGCGCATGATTGCTCTCCCGATCGTGAATTGCCCGGCGAATGTTCGGGCTGGCGGGTGCAGATCGTGTACGCCGGGTCGTCCCGGCTTGCAATCGCCCACGGCCGCCTCTTGTCCCTGCAAGTGCGGTACGCGCACACAACCTCGCGAAGTCCCACAGCCGCGGCCGCCATGATGCAAGCAGTGTTAGGAGGTACGGCTCCGGATTCTTGTGGTCACCGTCGCGCAGACGTAGTCTGCGCGGCACGCTTTCCTGCCATGCAGCGCGGTCGCTTCAGGCAGGAAAAAGGAGAGCAGCCATGCAGCGGCCCCTTCACCCACTACACGCGGTGTTCCTCGCAGGCACGTTGACGCTGTTCCTCGGTGTTCTGCTTGCCGACATTGCGTACTTCAACACCTACGAGGTGCAGTGGAAGAACTTCGCATCCTGGCTCCTGGTCGGCGGATTGGTGCTTTGCGGCGTAGCGATGCTCTGGGCACTCTGCCGGCTCATACGCGTCGGCTGGCGAATGCGCAGCAGCGCAGTCTATCTACTGCTCCTGCTCGCCGCCTGGGTCCTGGGTTTCATCGATGCGCTGGTTCACGCGAGCGATGCCTGGGCCACCATGCCACGAGGCCTGGTCCTTTCCACCATCGTCACCGTGCTGGTGGTCGCCGCGACCTGGCTGGGGATGTTCGATTCACGACAGGTGGAGGCATCATGAACAGCCGCACCTGCCTCGTACTGTGCGCAGGCTCGGTGCTGCTGGGCGCCTGTGGCGGTGATCCGGACGCATCCCAATACGGGGCGGACCCCAAACTACCGGATCCGCAGTCGCAACTGCTTCCGACGATGATGATTGCGAAACCGGCGGACTGGGGCGAGCGGCGGCCGATTGTTCCCAAGGGTTTCAGGATCACCGCCATCGCGACGGATCTCGCCATACCGCGCCAGACCCTGGTGCTTCCAAACGGCGACATCCTGATTGCCGAAGGACGAGGTGGATACGCGCCCAAGCTCACGCCGAAGGATGTGATTGCCGCGCACATCAAGGCGAAGGGATCCAGTCCCGTCAAAGGTGGCAATCGCCTGACCCTGGTGCGCGACAGAGACGGCGATGGCGCCTACGAAGTGCGCACGGCATTTGCCGAAAATCTCAATGCCCCGTATGGCCTCGCACTCGTCGGCAACCAGCTGTTCGTTGCCAACCAGGACGCCCTGGTTCGATTCGATTACCAGGATGGTCAGCTCAACGCCAGTGGAGCGCCAGTCACCGTCACCGGACTGCCTTTCGCCATCAACCATCATTGGACCAAGTCGCTCGCAGCCAGCGCCGACGGGCTCTTTCTGTACGTCGGAATCGGCTCCAACAGCAACATCACCGAGCGCGGCATGACCGCCGAAACCGACCGCGCGATGGTCTGGCAGGTAGACGCGAGAACTGGCGCGCACAAGATTTTCGCCACCGGCCTGCGGAACCCGACGGCGCTCGCCATGCAGCCGGGAACCGGCAGGCTCTGGGCGGTAGTCAACGAACGCGACGAGATCGGCCCGAATCTCGTGCCTGACTACCTGACTTCGGTTCGCGAGGGCGGCTTCTACGGCTGGCCATTCAGCTATTGGGGCAAGAACGTCGACGTCCGCGTGCGACCCCAGGACCCGGAAAGAGTTGCCACGGCAATCGCCCCCGACTACGCACTGGGTTCGCATGTGGCTGCGCTGGGCGTGGCCTTTTCCGCGCCCACGATGGGCGCGCAATTCGCCGACGGCGTGTTCGTCGGCGAGCACGGCAGTTGGAACCGCGGTTTACCCGTCGGCTACAAGGTGGTCTTCGTCCCGTTCCGCGATGGGCGTCCTGCGGGCGAGCCGATCGACTTCGTGACCGGGTTCCAGGCCGAGGGCTTGACGCACGGCCGCCCGGTGGGCGTGACCGTGGATCCACGCGGCGCACTGATCGTCGCCGACGATCTTTCGAATACTGTCTGGCGCGTGACGCCTGAGGATGGAGAATGAAAGGCTATGTCACCAATATCGAGTGTGCCACGCGCGATAACAATGATTATCGACGCGTGTTGTTCACGGGCCGGAATACGCAGCTGGTACTGATGGCCATCGCGCCGGGCGATGAAATCGGGTTGGAGACCCATGACGAGCACGATCAGTTCATTCGCGTCGAGTCAGGTGACGGCGTCGTCGTTCTGGACGGCGAGCAGCACGAGCTCGCGGACGGAATTGCAGCCGTGATCCCGGCGGGCGTCGAACACAATGTGGTCAATACTTCCCGGACCGCGCCGCTTCGGCTGTACACGCTGTACAGCCCGCCGGAGCATCCCGACGGCACCGTGCATCACTCGAAGCAGGACGATCACGGCCACTGAGACGTGCGGCCGCGCCGTCGCTGCCGCCCATCACGCGCTCCACGCCGGCGCGCGCAGTGCGCCCGCCAGGAAGTCGATCAGCCGACGCGTCTTCAATGAAAGGTGCTTCCGGCTCGGATACACGGCGTGGATGCCGACCACGATGGAACGATAGGTCGGCATGAGTTCCACCAGGTCCCCACGCCGCAGGTCCTCGCCGACGATGAAGTCCGGCTGAAGGATGACGCCGTGATGCGCCAGCGCGGCACGCCGACAGGTATCGCCGTTGTTGGTGTGAATACGCGAGTGGATGTGCACGCCCACCGCTCCCTCCGGGCCCGTGAACTGCCATTCATCGCGTGTGGACCAGTACGTGTAGGAAATCACCGCGTGCTTGCCGAGCTCGCGGGGATGGGTCGGCGCACCGTGGCGCTTCAGATATTCCGGCGAGGCGCACAACACCATGCGCGTGGTCGCGAGCTTGCGAGTGACGAGCGTCGATTCGGGAATGCGGGTGATCCGGATGGCGAGGTCGTAGCCTTCTTCCACCAGGTCGACGACCCGGTCGCTCAGCGTGATGTCGAGTGAAACCTTTGGGTTGGCATCCACGAACGGCGCCCACAGTGGCGCAAGATGCAGCGCGCCGAAGGTCAGCGGTGCGTTTACCCGGATGACGCCTCGGGCTTCACCCGCGCGCTGCGTGAGTTCCGACTCCGCGTCGTCGATCGACTCGAGGAGTTCCTTCGCGCGTTCGAAGAACATCCGTCCTTCTTCGGTGAGCGAGAGGCGGCGCGTCGTGCGCTGAAGCAGTCGAACCCCCAGGCGCTTTTCCAGTTCACCGACGTGCCGGGACACTGCCGCCTTGGACATGCCCGTGGCGTGAGCGGCGCCGACGAAGCTGCCGGCGTCCACCACCGCGACAAAGCTGCTCATTTCCTGGATCTTGCTCATCTATTGTCACGAATACCGAGACTATATGTCCCTCACAGGTGTATTTATCACTACCTCTGTTGCTAATAAAGTCCTCCTCATCGAACAGATCCACTGAACCTCAAGGAGCGACACATGAACATCACGATCCTCGGCGCCGGCAGCATGGGCTCGGCATTCGTCAAACAACTCACCCGCGCCGGACACCAGGTGCGCGTGACGGCCCGCACGGCTGAAAAGGCGCAGGCAATCGCCGCCGCCCATCCAGGCGCGATCGCCGCGCAGCCCGGCGAGGCGCTCGCCGATTCGAGCGTGGTCATCATTGCGACGGGATATGCCGACGCGGTTCCCGCGTTGAAGTCGCTCGGCTCACTCGCGGGCAAGGTCGTCATCGACATCACCAACCCGCTGAGCGCCGACTACATGAGCCTCACGATTGGCCACGTCACCTCCGCCGCGGAGGAGATCGCGAAGGCGGTACCGGAAGCTGACGTCGTGAAGGCGTTCAACACGGTGTTTGCCGACGTACTGACCGACGGACCGTCATTCTCATCCGGCCAGACGGTTCCGGTGTTCGTGGCGAGCGATAGCGAACGCGCGAAGCAGGCGGTGAAGACGCTGGTCAAGAGCATCGGTTTCAACGCCGTGGACGCGGGTCCCTTGAAGAACGCGCGGTACCTGGAGCCGCTCGCCGGCCTGAATATCTACCTGGGCTACGGCGCGGGTCATGGCACCGCCATTTCGCCGACGTGGATTCGCAAGGCGGCCTGAAAGCCCCGCTGGATGGACGTGGCCCGCGCACCCGCGCGGGCCGCCCCCCCCAACCGACTAACTATCAGACGATTCACAAAGGAGCTGACAACATGAACGACGCCATCGGCAAGCTGATCCTGCGCGTTGCGCTGGGCGGCCTGATCCTCATGCACGGCATTACCAAGCTGAGCGGCGGTATCGATTTCATCACCAACACGGTAACCGCCGCCGGCATGCCCGCGTTCTTCGCATACGGCGTCTACATCGGCGAAGTCGTCGCACCCCTGCTGGTGATCGCCGGCTTTTATTCCCGGATTGGCGCCGCGATCATCGGCATCAACATGATGTTTGCCATCGGCCTGGTGCATGGCGCAGAGTTCTTCACCCTGACTCAGGCGGGCGGCTGGGCGCTGGAGCTGCAGGGGATGTTCCTGTTCACCGCCATCGCCGTGGCATTGATAGGACCCGGGCAATACCGCATCAATGACAGATAGGAGGGGACCGACCATGAACCTGCAGGAGGCAATGAAGCACCCGAACGTCGTTTTCGCCTCACCCGAGGTGCTGGAGACCTCGGCGGAATTCACGAATCCCGAGAAGCGCGCGATCCTCACGCAGTGGAAAGACCAGCTGGAGAAGCTGCTGATTGCCGATGACGAAAGCATGCTTCGTGCGGATGCCATCGCGGGCACGAACGCGGACTGTCTGCGGCGGGTGACGAACATCCTGACTCGCCTGTCTGCCTGAGGCTGGCCGATGAATGACGCGGCATCGGCGGCGCGAGACGAGCGCGCCGCGACGCCAGAGCTGCGCGAGCTCGCCGACCGGATGTTCTCCAGGGCCGCCGGCGCGCCGCTCATCAGCGGGAATCATGTTCGTTTGCTCGAGGATGGCCGCGAGAACTATGCGGCGTGGCTCGAGGCCATCCGCTCCGCAAGTGGCAGCATACATTTCGAGAACTACTTCATCCGCGAAGACGAGGTGGGACGCGAGTTCGCGGAGGCGTTCATCGCGAAAGCGCGTGCTGGCGTCCGCGTGCGGGTTCTTTGCGACTGGATGGGCGGATTCCGCAAGGGATCGAGGAGATTCTGGAAAGCGCTCCGATCCTCGGGCGTGGAGATCCGGATCTTCAATCCACCGCAGTTCTCGAGCCCGCTTGGATGGTTGTCGCGCAATCACCGCAAGTCACTCCTGGTAGATGGCCACGTGGGGTTCGTGTCCGGGCTTTGTGTCGGGCGGGAATGGCTCGGAAATCCGCCCCAGGGCATTGCATCGTGGCGCGACACGGGCATCGAGATTCGCGGTCCGGCGGTCGCGGCAATCGCGCGGGCATTCGTCCGCACCTGGTCGCTGGCCGGAGCGCCGCTTCCCGACGGTGACGCCGTCCACGAGCCGGCGCCCGCGGGGGATGTCAGTCTGCGCATCGTGTCGAGCGAACCCGCCACTGCGGGCATGCTTCGCCTGGATCAGCTCGTCGCGTCGATCGCGCGCAGCAGGCTCTGGCTCACCGATGCCTACTACAGCGGCATTTCAACCTATGTGCAGGCGATGAAAGCGGCCGTGCAGGATGGCGTCGACGTGCGCCTCCTGGTTCCGCGTGCGACCGACATTCCGATGCTCAAGCCGTTGTCGAGGGCGGGCTATCGCACGCTCCTCGAAGCGGGCGTGCGCGTATTCGAGTGGAACGGCCCGATGCTGCACGCGAAGACTGCCGTGGCCGATGGCCGTTGGGCACGCGTCGGCTCCACCAACCTCAACGTTGCAAGCTGGCTCGGCAACTGGGAGCTCGATACCGTCATCGAGGACGTCACCTTCGCCGCGCAGATGGAGCAGCTTTACCTCCGCGACCTGGGCGATTCCACCGAGCTCATCCTCGATGACCGGCGCAAGGTGCGTGCGTTCGGCCAGCCACCACATCTCCATCGCGCGCCGATCCGTGGCTCGGGCGGCAGCAGTGGTGTCGCTGCGGGCGCATTGCGCATCGGCTACGCCATGCGGGACGCTGTAACCCATCGTCGCGTGGTGGAAGCCAGCGATTGGCGCCTCATGGGCGTCGCTGGATTCGTGTTGGGCGCGCTCTCGATTCTGGTGCTCGTTTTCCCGCGCATCGTGGCGTATCCGGCGGCGGCGCTGGGACTCTGGGGAGGAACGGCGCTTCTGTGGAGGGCGATCCGACGTCAGTCGGCACAGAAGCCGGCCACCGCATCCATCGAGGAAGCGCAGAAATGACTGACGGAAGCTCGATAATCGCGGTCCGCCAGACGCGAAGGCGTAGAGTCGGGATCTGACATGGACGAACCCGCTCACCACACGGGCACCCCCCGAAAGATACTTCTGGCGACCGACTTGAGTGCTCGAGGAGACCGCGCGCTCGAGCGTGCAGTGGACATCGCACAGCGCCACGACGCACGACTGACGATCCTGCACGTCTTTGAAGAGCTCGACGAATCGACCCAGACTTACGGCACGCGCGCGGTGCCGTCGTGGCATCGCCCGCCCAATGCCGCGACGATGATGAAGCACAGGATCAGGCAAGGACTCAGGTCCGATCTGGGTGATGCCGTCGAGAATGCGATCATCCTCATCGAAGAAGGGAACCCCGCCGAAGTCATCCAGCGGGTCGCGGTGTCGGAGCAGATCGATCTTGTCATCACGGGCATCGCACGGGAGGGCTTGTTTGCCAGCCGGCCCGTGGTGCTCGGAAAGACCGTCGAGCATTTGCTGCGCCAGCTGCCCGTACCGATCCTGATCGTCAGGAACCGGGCGCGTGATGCCTATCAGCACATCGTCGTGACGACGGATTTCTCCGAACCTTCTGCGTACGCCTTGCAGATGGCGGCGCGCTTCTTTCCGACCCAGCCCTTGCACCTGCTGCACGCATCCGAAGTGCCCTACTCGACTCTCGTCGATGATTCGAGCCGGCATGCGGAGCGGTACCGTGAGGTGCGCGCCGGGGAGCTGAAGGAGTTCCTCGCCTCAATCTTCCTGCCCGAGAACGACCGGCGGCGGCTCATCCCGATGATCGAACCGGGCCCGCCCGCGCAGGTCATCCGCGACTACGTGCAGACGCATGCCGGCGATCTCGTGGTGCTCGGTACACAGGGCAGGCGCGCCATCATGGAGGCGTTCCTGGGTAGCACGACCAAGAGCATCCTCTCGACCCTTCCGTGCGATGCCCTGGTCGTGCGGGGGCCACGCAGGTGACACCTCTCACTGCTCGCCTCCTCAAAACGCGTCGCGGCCCCGTTCGATCATTTCGGCGACCGCCGGATTCTTGATCTTTCGTTCCACGGAGATGGCGTAGAACTCGGCCTTGATACCCGTCACCGTTCCCACCCGGGCAACGCCGTATTCCTTGCAGAATTGCTCCTCGAGGATCGTAGGTACGGGAAAGAATCCGTGACCCCCGCGCGCGAACTCGCGCAGCATCGCGTAGTCCTCGAACTCACCAATCATGACGGGGCGCAAGTCCTGTTTCTCGAACCACAGATCCAGTGAGCGGCGAATGGCCGTATCGTCGGTCGGCAGGAGCGCGGGCACTCCGTTCAACGACCTGGGAAATGTGCGACGCAGTGTCTTGGCCAGAGTGGGTGTCGCCATCCAGAGCACCTCGCTGGTCCCAACGCGGTGGCTGTAGGCACGTACGTTGAGACTGGGCGTGACGGGAGCATCCGACAGGACGACATGGACCTCGTGCAGCGCGAGGTCCGCGACGAGACGTTCCAGGGTCCCTTCTCGGCAGGACAGGCGAACCGGTCGCTTGAGCGCCAGTACGGGCTTGAGGATCCGGTACGCGATTTCCTTCGGCACGACGTCATCGATCCCCACCA
>Ga0315910_10000659_pt1 | contig 33637 bp, 24 predicted proteins | sample EdamamesoilMG_FD_204470 | JGI IMG/M metagenome (GOLD analysis project Ga0315910, IMG submission 204470) | Garden soil microbial communities collected in Santa Monica, California, United States - Edamame soil | ecosystem: Environmental > Terrestrial > Soil > Garden | place: USA: California... | reverse complement strand
CCGGACACGTGCGCGGCGCCACCGATCCCGAGTCGCACTCGATCTCGGTAGCGGCGTGGCTCGCCGGCGGCGGTTTTCGAGACACCGTCGCGCACGAGCTCGGGCACTACCTGCTGCTGGGTCACGCCGACGGCATCATGGCAGAGCTCGCCGCTCAGCGCAGCGAGAGCATCTCGGCGGCAAGCCTGAAGGAGTTCTGCGCCGTCTGGAGCTGCTAGCGGTCTAACCCCGAGCAGAGGCTTCCGAGGTTGCCCGCGGCGAGTCGCCACGCGACAGCACCTCCCTCCGGCGTCGCCGTCGCGCGCACCGGACGAGGGGCAGCATCACGGCCCCGCCAGATACTCGCGAAGCGATATCGCCCCGAGTGTCAGCGCGGTTGACGAGGGATACTGCTCGTCCACGGTGAATGCCGTCATCCGCGCGTAGGAAAACGCCGCCAGCTTCGAGAAGCCCATGCTTTCAAAGGTCGACTCCCATTCGGAGCGAGGAACGCTGACGGCCTGAACCGGCTTGCCCAGGACGACTGCGAGCGCGGCCGCGACGTCGTTCGGCGAGTAACGCTGCGGCCCCTCGACATGATGCAGCCCCGTTTGCCCCGCGGGCTCGACGAGGAGCCGGGCGGCGAGCTGCCCCACGTCTCGCGGAGCGACCATGGAAAGCTTAAAATCGACGGGGAAGAACGTCTGCACGACGCCGGCTCTCCGAGCCGTCTCGAGCGCGTAGTCCCAGTTGCTCATGTAGTACGCCGCGCGGATGATGCTGGCCGGGATGGGTTGTGCCCGCACGGCCCGCTCCAGCTCGTACAGCGTGGTCAGGTCACCGCAGCGCTCGCCCGAATGCGCGCCATACGTGGACAAGGCCACGATGCGCTGCAGGCCCGAGCCCTCCAGCGCCGCGACGATCGTCTCCACCGTGCGGCGCTCCTCGACGTCGGTGTCGCTCGCCGGATCGGCGGGCGGGTTGAGCAGGAACACGCGCTTGCCCTGCCGGAAGACGCCCCGCAGCGACGCGATATCGCGCACGTCGGCGACCGCGATCTTCGCGCCCCGACGGCGCCAGCCCTCCGCCTTCGCTGCGTCGCGGGTGACGAGGGTGACCGGCTCGCGGCGGGCGAGCAGCGCCGCTACCGTGGCCGAACCGACATGCCCGGTCCCCCCGAGGATGATGTGCATCGTCGTCTGCTCCTGGCCGCGCTCGACTCGAGCAGCATGCCACGAAGGCTCGGGCGCGCACGCGAACGAGACGCCGCGCGCAGGCGTTTCGGCTACCGGGCTCGCGCTCGGCGTCGTGCGTGACGACACCCACCGGGACGATCTGCCTCGCCCTGGTGAGATCCAAGCCCCGACGGTCCCGGCACGCCGACGCTCGAGCAGGAGTTGCGCGCGCAGGGCGGCGCCGAGCCCGGAGAGGGTCGGCCTCGCTCGGTGAACGCCGGACCGCCCGTCACAGCTCGGGCGCGAGCAGGAGCGCGATCTGTTCGACGACGCGGCGCTCGCGAAAAACGGGCGCTTCGGTCGCGCATTGCGAGATGAGCTCGTCGACGAAACCGCGGACGGCGGCGATGGCCTCGGCTGAGTAGACACAGAGCGCGTCCTCGTAGTTGAGAAACAAGCTCCGCATGTCGAAGTTGGGCGAGCCCACGTAGGCGAAGGTGTCGTCGATGACCATGGCCTTGGCGTGGACCATGCCACGCGCGTAGTGGTGGACGACCACGCCGTTGGCCTGCAGCTCTCGCAGCAGCTCGCGGCGCGCGAGGTCGGCGACGCGGTGATTGGACCAGGCCGGGACCACGACCTCGGTCTTCACGCCACGCCGAGCCGACAGCAGCAGCGCGTGCTGCAACGCCTCATCGGGGACGTAGTATGGCGTCACCAGCGCCACGCGCTCGCGCGCCCTGAAGATCCCGTTCAGGAACAGGTCGTACATCGTGTCCGTGGTCATGTCCGGGCCGCTCGGCACGAACTGTATCCGCGCGTCGCCGCGAGCCGAGGCGGTCGGCGCGGCGAGCTCGCCCTTGGCGCGGCGGGCCCCACCGCAAAAGGCCCAGTCCGACTCGAACAACCCGCTCGCGTCCGCCGCCACCGGCCCCGCCGCGACCGCCGCCACGTCGCGCCAGCGCGCCGCGGCCCCCGGGGGGGCGAGCTGGGCCCATGTACTCGTCGGCGAAGTTCATGCCGCCGGCGAAGACGGTCGCCTCGTCGATGATGACGACCTTGCGGTGGCTGCGCAGGTTGGTTCGACCCCGCAGCGGCGAGTGTCTCAGCGGCATGAACAGGCGCAGCTCTGCGCCGGACTCGCGCAGCGCTCGGGCCGCGGCGCGCCGGCTCGCGAGCGAGCCCACGGCGTCGAGGATCACGCGCACCGCGACGCCGCGCCGGGCGCGCTCGGCGAGCGCGTCGATCACGGCACGCCCGGTCGCGTCGTCCCCGAGGATGAACACCGTCAGATCGATCGAGCGCTGCGCGCCTCCGATCAGCGCGATCAGGCGCGTGAACGCGGCCTCTCCCGTCGCCAGGAGCTCGAACGAGTTGCCCGCGCGCACGGGCGGCACACTCAGCTGTCGTCCCTTCGCGCGCCCGGGAAACTTGCGGCTGCCGAGCGCCAGGTAGAGCGGGATCGCGAGCACCGGAACGAGCGCGAACGCGAGCAGCCAGGCGAAGGTGCTCTGAGGCGTCCGTCGCGCTCCCGAGCGCCACGCGAGCAGCAGCAGGCAGGCCACGACCGCCGCCAGCGTGAGGGCATGAGAAGTCAGATAGGCCGTCATCGAGCCTCTTGTACCGCAACGCTCGAGTCACGCGGCACGACCCCATCGCCCCGGCGACACGGCCCGGCAACACTCGCACAGGCCCGAGAGGTCCCACGCGCGCCAGCCCTTGACGGAAGTACATTTATAATGATAGTCGTTATCAACTACGTTCGGGAGCTGGTCATGTCGAGCTTTGGTGTTCTGCGCCTTACCCTGTTGCTGCCCCTCTTGGCCCTCTGCACGGCGTGCGGGGGCGACGACGAGACCGAGACTGTGACCGAAGACGAGACCGAGGCCTCGAGCGAACGCGAAGGGCCCGAGGGCTGTTACATCATCGCCAACATGCGCTGCGATTGCGAGCTGGACGAGGCGAGCTGTACGCCGGACGTCGGTCAATGGACGCCCGGCTGCAGCTCCTGCATCGAGTAGTCGAACGCGATGGGCGACGTGGCTGACGCGGCGCGAGCCGACCGGTGGCGACGCGCGTCGCGGGCCGCGTTGCTCGGGTCCCTCGTCTTCGCTTGCGCGCCGGGAGAGGCGCCGCTGGCTGGTCCCGGGACGAGCGAGCCGCAGCCCTCACCCGCCGCCGACCTCGGGCGGAGCGCGCCCGAAGCGCCGGTGTCGCCCGCCCCGGCCGACGGCGACGGGGAACGGCCCGCCGCGCTCGATGCGGAGCTGGAGCCGCTGGCGCCGAGCGCCGCAGCGAACCTCGGCCCCGATGCGGGCACGAGTGACGCGGGCTCCGACGACGCGGGCGCGGGCGACACCGTCACGAGCGACGCGGGCGCGGGCGACGCGGGCCCGCCGCCGAGCAACGACTGCTGCAGCCCGAGCGCCAGCGGCGGCTGCAGCGACCCCGCGGTCGCCGCCTGCGTGTGCGAGGGAGACCCGTTCTGCTGCAGCACCGAGTACGACGAGACGTGCGTCACCCAGGCCGTCAGCCGCTGCGCCCAGGACTGCGAGGCTCGCGCTCCGACGAGCGACTGCTGCGCGCCGAGCGATGTCCCCGGCTGCACGCTCCCGGACGTCCTGGCCTGCATCTGCGCCATCGACCCCGTCTGCTGCGTGTTTCGCTTCGATCAGAGCTGCGTCAACCTGGGCACCTCGTCATGTGGCGCGGCGTGCCCGGCAGCGGGAGAAGCCCCATGAGCGGTCGTCTTCAGCCGCCACCCCGTGGGCTCGGGGTCGCCTTGCTCGCTCTCGCTGGCGCGTGCTCCGAAACGCCATCGAGCGGCGTCGCGGCGATCGGGCGACACGGCGAGGCGATCATCGGCGGCCTGGTCGCGGGCCATCCCTCGCTCGACCACACCGGCACGTTGACCTATCGCATTCGCGACACGGGCCAGACGAACGCCTTGTGCTCGGGGAGCCTGATCGGCCCTCAGACGCTGGTCACGGCGAACCACTGCATCTCGCAGATGGCGCTCTTCGAAGGCATCGGCGTCGACGTGTTCTGGTCGCCGGGGCCCGACTTTCGCGAGCCGATCGACGACATCCCCGTGGTCGCCGTCGCGAGCGCGCCCGGGGACGAGCCGGGCTTCGCCGGTTTCGGACGTGACGTGGGCGTCGCGCACCTCGATCGCGTCTCCGAGGGCGTCCCGAGGCTCGACGTGCAGCCGTTCGACCCGCAGTTGCTCGGTGTATCGATGGTGACCCTGGGTTACGGCATCTCCAGCGCGGCGGGGCTGGTCGACGGGCTGCGCCGCGTTGGACGAGAGACGGTAGCGCAGGTCGAGGGGAGCGCCTACGAGGGGCTGTTCGGAGACTTCGAGACCTTCGTGGAGCTCACGGTCAGCGGCGACGCGACGGACGCGAACATCCTCCCCCGCGTCGAGGCCGATCCGTCGCTGGCCGATCTGAACGCGCTGCAGGCCGAGTACGACGCGGCGCTGCTCCTCGAGAGCTACGAGGTGGTGACCGGCAAGGCGCCGGGCGACACCCAGAGCTGCGAGCTCGACTCGGGCGGCCCGCTCGCGCTCGTCACGCCGGATGGGACCTGGCAGAGCTACGGCGTGGTGTCGGCCGGTCCGCGCCTGCCGCGGCCGATCTGCGCGTTCGGACAGGTCTTCGCCGTGTTCGGACCCGACACGTTCGCGTTCCTGGAGCGGGAGCGCGCCTGGACCGATCCCTGCGGCGAGGTCGGCGTCGAAGGCGCCTGCGCCGGTGGCGTGCTCGTGCGCTGCGACAGCAGCTTCGAACGCAACGTGCGCCAGCTCGTGCGCGAGGACTGCGCCGTGACGGGTGGAGAATGTCTGGCGTCCGACGCGGGCGCGGCGTGCTCCGTGCCCGGTTGACCCGACAGCCGCTTTCACCCTTGCTGGCCTGCGCCACGGGCGCCATCCTCGGCGCCCATGTTACGACGCGATGATCGCTTGCGCTTCGGCGTGTGCTGGTACCCCGACCACTGGCCGCGGGAGCGCTGGGCGCGCGACGTGCAGCTGATGCGCGCGGCGGGGATCGAGTGCATCCGCTGGGGCGAGGGCTCGTGGACGCTGATGCAGCCGGCGCCGGAGCGCTGGGACTGGTCGCTGGTCGACGAGGTGCTGGAGCTGTGCCAGCAGAGCGGCCTGGGCGTGATCCTCGGCACGCCGACGTACGCGGCGCCGGCCTGGCTCGAGGAGGCGCACCCGGAGATCATCGCGCGGCGCGAGCACGGAGCGCCCTGGTACCGGCACTCGCGGCGCTACTACGACTACACGCAGCCGGCGTACCGGGAGGCGTGCGACGCGATCGTGCGCGAGCTGTCGCAACGCTACGCCCGCGACGAGCGGGTGTGGGCCTGGCAGCTCGACAACGAGATGTGGTGCCACCTGGGCGAGCTCTGGGGGGACTCGGTGCGCGGCGCCTTTCAGCGCTGGCTGGAGCGTAAACATGGCGACATCGGAGCGCTCAACGAGGCCTGGGGCCTCGCCTTCTGGTCGAATCAGCTCGACCATTTCGGCCAGGCGGATTTGCCGGGGCCGACGACCGCGTATCTCAACCACCATCAAGCCGCCGACTACCGGCATTTCCTGTCGGACCTGGCGATCGAGTTCCTGGCGCGGCAGCGCGAGCTGATCGTCGCGTCCGACCCCGCCGCCCTGGTGCTGCACAACTGCCCATTCGGGCCGCTCGATCGGGCGGCGCTGCTGGAAGGTCTCGACATCTACGGCCACGATCACTACCCGCACTTCGCTCGCGCTCCGGAAGAGCGGCCCGCGATGGGGCTGAACTACGGGCGCTTTCGCGCCTACTCCAAGCGGCTGTGGGTCGTGGAGCAGCAGGCGAGCCAGGTGGGGCAGACGAGCTACCGCCTGCCCGCGGCCGCGCCGGGGGAGCTGGCCGTGACGGCGCTGCAGTCGATCGCACACGGCTGCAACCTGCTGGCGTGGTTTCGCTGGCGCAGCTTCCCGGCGGCGCAGGAGACCAACTGGGGCGGGTTGTTGCCCCACTGGGGAGAGCCCGGACGGTCTTATGGCGAGGCGCAGGCGCTGATCGCGGCGCTCGCGCCGCACGCGGCGCTGATCGCCAGCACGCGGCCCGTGGTGGCGGTGGCGAGGCTCGTCTCGTATCGGCAGCAGATCGCGGCCGAGGTGGAGCCCTGGATCGGCGAGCACATCGGCAACACCGAGAGCGGGCGGCGCGCGCTGCGGCGGCTCGGGCTCAACGAGGACACGCTGCGCCCCGCGGACCTGGCGGCCCCGCCCAGCGCCGCGGACGCGCGCGACGACTCGGCTTCGGACGGGACGGGGTACGCCGTGGCGCTCTTGCCGCTCGCCGTCGCGCTCGACAACGACGAGATAGGCGCCCTCGAGCGCTGGGTGCGGGGCGGCGGCGTGCTCGTCGTCGGCCCGCTCGCGGGCCATCGCGACACGCGGCTGCAGGGTCCCTGGCACGCCGAGCCGCCGGGCGCGCTGGCAGCGCTGACCGGCACGGCCAACGCCGAGACGACGACGCTGGCCGAGCCGGCGCGGATCCGCTGCCGGCGCTCGGGTTGCGTCGTGGACGCCACGCGCTACGCCGAGATCCTGGAGGCGCGAGCGCCCGAGGCCGAGGTGCTCGCCGAGCACGCGCTCGGCTGGTTCGCAGGCAGCCCCGCCGTGGTGGGCAGGCCGCTGGGCGCGGGTCTCGTGATCCACTGCGGCGTCGGCTCGAGCGACGCCGTGATCGAGTGGTTGTGGCAGAGTCAGATCGCGCCGCGCCTGGCGAGCGCGCGCCGGGTGCGCGCGGCCGAGAGCGTGCGACTCTCCAGCGACGCCGCCGAGGTCCTGACGCGCAGCAACCGCGAGCTGGCGTTGCACTTCTTGCTCAACCACGGCGCCGCGACGGTCACGTGCGAGCTCGCGTCCACCGCGCGCGATCTGCTGACGGAAGAGCTCGTGCCCACGAGCTTCGAGCTGCCCGGTTACTCCTACCGCATCCTGCGCGAGCGGCTGACCGAGACGGCCAGCGGGGCGTGAGCCCGCGCGCGAGCGGCTCAGTGCGAGAGCGCCCGGAGCATGGCCCCGATCAGCAGCACGCCGCCGACGCCGCTGGCGAGGCCCACGACGATCGGCCCCGCCTGGCTGATGTCCGCGTGCCCCTCGCGCATGCGACGCGCGATGCCGCGATGCCGCACGCTCGCCCACAGATTGACCACGACCCCGGCGCCCACGACCAGCGTGCCGATCATCGCGCTGTCGAAATGCTGCGTGACGGGGTGGCCCGAGACCCGCCCCAGCTCGCGCAGGAACAGCCCGAAACGCGAGACGACGAAGCCAAATCCCATCAGGGCGATGCCCGTCCGGATCCAGGAGAGCAGCGTGCGTTCAGCCGCCAGTAAGTCTTTGGGGTCCGCCATGCGAATGAGCCCGCCCCCTTATCACGGAACGCGAGGCCCGAGCGTGACTCGAGCGTTCATTCGGGCATGGCCGCGGCGCCGTCGGCGGCACAGCGGAGAAAGCCGGCCTCCAGCGCCGCGGGATCGAGCCCGAGGCCCAGCACCACCAGGCGGCTCGTCCGCCGTGTCTCCTCCCCCCAGGGCGCTCCGAGCAACACCTCGACCGTATCGCCGACGCCCTGCACGATCACTCGCGCCTCGACCCCGCGCATCGCGAGGATGCCCTTGACGCGCAGAATGCGCGCCTCGACGTCGCCGAGCGCGCTCTCGACCCAATCGCCAAACAGCTCCTCGTCGAGCTCGCCGTCGAGCACCATGGACGCCGCCTCGATGATCGAGTGACCCGAGCCTTCGGGTCGCAGGTGCAACGTCTCGGCACGCTGCGCCATCAGCTCCGTGAAGCTCGAGGCCATGGCCCCACGTGTCGCCTGCGCGATCACGGCCGCGGGAGCATGGCGCGACACGAGCTCCTGCACCGAGCCCAGCTCCCCCGGCGAGGCTGCACTCGAGCCCTCGTCGACGTGCGAGAGCACCACCAGATCGGCGAACCCGAGCTGCTCGACCGCCACGTCGAACTCGAGCGCCTGCTCGGCGCGGGTCACGTCCAGCACCGTGATCACCCCGTCGAGCGAGAAGCCCTCGCGCACCCGCGGAGCGCCGATGGCGCGGATCACACCCGCCGGCGACGCGGCGCCCGACGTCTCGACGAAGATGCGGCGCGGGGGCGGCGTGACCGCGCCGAGCTCGGCCAGGGCACTGACCAGCTCCGCTTGGCTCTTGCAACACACGCATCCCCCCGTGACCTCGCGCAGCCGCGCCACGCGCGCCGCCAGCAGCTCCCCATCGATGCCCACCTCGCCTCGCTCGTTGACGATCACCGCCGTCTCGTTGCGAGGCAGCTCCTCGAGCCATCTCGAGAGCAGCGTCGACTTGCCCGCGCCGAGGAAGCCGGTGACGACCGTGATGGGAATGGTGGGCTGGGACATGAGCTGGAGCTCACTGTGGCCCGGACCGGCGAGCCACGAAAGGGCGTCGGAGGCTGCGCAGCCGCAACCGGGCTGCGCAGCGACGAGGCCGCCCCACGACCGAACAGCCGCCTGCGCAGCTTCGACGTCTTGCGCCTGATCTCCCACATGCGTCCCGCCGGCTCCTCTGCTGCGCTCGACGCTGCGTCGCGCGGCAGCTGCCGGCGCGCGCGATCGCGCCTGGCTACCAGGATGCGATAACTTTCCTGAAATGGCGCCGCAGCGAAAGCGGCAGGCGCCGGGCGAGGATAAGCCTCGGACACACGTCTCACCTGGCCCGCCAGGACGCCGATCCGGCCCAAATCCGGGCCAAACGCGCTCACGGCGCGCCCGCCGTCGCGTCTTCGCGTGCCTCGCGCGTGCGCGTCCGGTCGGCGGGGGCGGCTGCAGCGTCGAGTGGCGGGGGACACCATTTCGCCAAGACTCGTTGCCAAGACAACGATGAGAACCCCGTTCACTCGAGAGGCCATGTCGTTCGGTCGCACCTCCCTCATGATTGCCTGCGGCGCGCTCTGGCTCGGAGCCGTCGCGTTCGCGCCCTCGGCGCAGGCGCAGTCCTGTGACGAGCCCAGCGTCCACTCGTCGTATCCCGCAGACGGCGCGATGGGCGTGCCCACCAACGCGCCGGTGTACGTGTACGGCCCCACGCTGGACGACGACGCAGCCATCACGCTCCAGGACGCGGACGGCGAGGACGTGCCGATCGAGGTGATGTCCGTCGAGGGCGGGTTGTTGATCGACGCCTACCTGGGGTTCGCGCCGAGCACCGGGTACGAGCTGAGCGTGAGCCCGGACGGCGGCGACGATTGGTCCGCGAGCTTCACCACGGGCACGGGCCCGGCTCCCCTGCCCGCGCAGCTCCAGGCCCCCGACGTGGCCGTCAGCGTCCTCGAACGAGACACGGGCAGCTGCGGCGTCGTGTCGGGGATCTGCGTCATCGGCTCGGCGCCGACGCGCATGACGCTGGAGGTCGTGGTCGGCGACGAGGTCATGAGCCTCGGCGGCGGCGAGCCACCGCCCGCGTTTCTGGCCAGCGCCGGGCGCCTCGCGGCCAACGCCTGCGTCGAGGTCCGCGTGCGCGAGCCGGGCGGCTTCGTCTCGGAGGCGACGCGGCTGTGCGGCAACGCTCTCGAACGCTTCGAGCTGGCAGCGAACGTCACGGCCCCGCGCTCGTGCGACGCCTACCAGAGCGCGCCCGCGCCCGACGGCGCTGACGAAGACTCGGAGGGTGAGTCCTCGGGTGGCTGTACGCTGGTCCCATGGGGAGCAGCCCCATCCGCTGGCGGACTGTTGCTGGGCCTCTCTGCCGTGCTCGTGGTGCGCCAGCGCCGCCGCGCTCGCTGAAGCGACCGCCCCGTCAGCAGCGGCGTGACGGCGCGGGCTCGGCGGCCGTTGCGCCCGGCCCCCGGGAGCCGGCCGAGGCCTGCCCCGCTTGACAGCGCGCGGCCCCGATTTATGATCAACATCATATTCGGGGCGCCGAGTCGTCCCGGGAATGTACGCCGCCATGTCCACCTCCACGCCCAGCACCAAGAAGGAACGCACGCGCGAGCGCATCGTCCAGGTGGCCGCGCGCGCGCTACGCCAACTCGGGTTCGACGGCGTGGGCGTGGCGGACGTGATGCAGGAGGCCGGCCTCACTCACGGCGGCTTCTACGCGCACTTCCCCTCGCGGGAGGCGCTGCTCGTCGCGGCGCTCGACGCGGCCGCCGCGCAGTCGCTGACGGCGCTCGAGGGCAGCGCCGCGAACGAGGATGCTGGCGAGCGGCTGCGCGTGCTGATCGAGCGCTACCTGTCCGACGAGCACGCCGAGCACCCGGAGGCGGGCTGCACGCTGGCCGCTCTCGGCAGCGAGACGTTCCGCCAATCGAGCGAGATCCGCGCCGTGGCGACGCGCCGGCTCGTGCAGTTCCTGAAGTTGCTCGAAGCGCAGCTGCCGGGCACCGCCGCCGAACGCCGCGATCGTGCGCAGACCTTGCTCGCGACGCTCGTGGGGTCGCTGCTGCTCTCGCGCCTGGTCAGCGACGCCACGCTCGGTCGCTCGTTCCGCAAGGCGGCCCAGCGCGTGTTGCGCTCCGCGCTGGCGCGCGTGGCCTGAGCCATGTGCCCGCTGCCGCCCGCTCTGCACGCCTCAAAATATGATGTCCGTCATATTCATGGATTTCACAAACACCTCGGGAGAACGATCATGATCATCCAGAACTCCGTCGCGCTGGTCACCGGCGCCAACCGCGGGCTCGGCCTCGCCTTCGCCCGCGAGCTGCTCGCGCGAGGCGCGCGCAAGGTGTATGCGGCCGCGCGCGAGCCCGCCAGCGTCACACTGCCGGGCGTGGTCCCGGTGCGGCTCGACGTCACCGAGCCCGATCAGCTGGCGGCGCTCGCGCGTGACGCCCGCGACGTCACGCTGCTCGTCAACAACGCCGGCATCATCCGCTCGGGCAGCTTGCTCGGGGCCGACGCGCTGAGCGCCGCGCGCGCCGAGCTCGAGACCAACTACCTCGGGCCGCTCGCGACCAGCAGCGCCTTCGCGCCGATCCTCGCGGCCAACGGCGGCGGCGCCATCGTCAACGTGCTGTCCGTGCTGAGCTGGGTGGCGCTGCCCGGCACCGGTACATACAGCGCCTCGAAGGCCGCCGCCTGGGCGCTCACCAACGGCCTGCGCAACGAGCTGCGCGCCCAGAACACGCGCGTCCTCGGTCTGCACGTCGGCTACATCGACACCGACATGGTCCGCGCCATCGACGCCGCGAAGTCGGCGCCCGAGGACGTCGTGCGCAAGACGCTCGACGCCCTGGAGGCAGGCCAGGACGAGATCCTCGCGGACGAGGTCAGCCGCCGCGTGAAGAGCGGCCTGTCCGCGGAGCAGGGCGTGTACCTCGGCGCCCCGACGCCGTGACACGAGCCGCGGCTGCGCCCACTCGCGTAAGCCTGCCCCCTTCCCCTCCGCGCGCCCGCAGCGCGGCGCGCCGCGGTCGGGGCGCGTGCGTCGGCGCATGACCCCAACCCGCGGCGCGACGCGCGAGGACGCGCTTGGAGGGGAACGGCTCCCGCGCGCGCTGCGCGCGCGGGGACGAGGGGAGGCATCAAAGCGATGAGACAATCCGAAGCGTTCACCGAGCGTTGAGGTTTCAGCCTCGAAACAGGCGCTTCGCCAGCGCGCAGCATTCGATGGCAAAGGGCCGGAGGCGGCGACAGATCCGCTGCAGCATCTCGCGTCGTGGCTGGAAGCGTTTGGTGCCGCTGGACCCGCGACGATGGTCACGCGCACGAGCGGTGAGGCACTCCCCGCAGCGACATCGACGTATGCGCCTCACACGAAGGTTGTATAAAGCGTGTGCGAAGGCGCTGCTCTTTGCAGGGGTAATCTATGCGTGAAACCGACGAACACCGACGACTAGAGGCCGCTTCTCAGGCGAGCACGCCGTGGAAAAAGTGGGGACCGTATCTGAGCGAACGCCAGTGGGGCACGGTCCGCGAGGACTACAGTGAAACGGGCGATGCATGGAACTACTTCAGCCACGATCAAGCGCGCTCACGCGCCTATCGCTGGGGAGAAGACGGGCTGGCGGGGTTGTGCGACGACAAGCAGCGCCTGTGCTTCGGCCTCGCGCTGTGGAACGAGCGAGATCCGATCCTGAAGGAGCGCCTGTTCGGGTTGACGAACTCGGAGGGCAACCACGGCGAGGACGTGAAGGAGTACTACTTCTACGTCGATTCCACGCCGACGCACTCGTACATGAAGTTCCTGTACAAGTACCCGCAGCGCGCCTACCCGTACGAGGCCCTGGTCACGGGCAACCGCAGCCGCGGGCGCGAGGCGCCCGAGCTCGAGCTGCTCGACACCGGCGTGTTCGACGAAGACCGGTACTTCGACGTGGTGGTGGAGTACGCCAAGGCGGGCCCTGAAGATCTGCTGATTGCAATCACGGCCATCAACCGCGGCCCCGAGGCGGCGCCGCTGCATGTCTTGCCCACTTTCTGGTTCCGGAACACCTGGGCCTGGGGCGAGCCGGGCCCGCCGCGCCCGCAGATCGTGGCTCCCGTGCCCGGCGTCTCGGCCATCCGGGCGCTGCACGCGGAGCTCGGCGGCTATGACGTGCGCTTCGCGGGCGACGTGCCGCTGCTCTTCACCGAGAACGAGACCAACCAGCAGAAGCTGTTCAAGGTACCCAGCGCCACCGCGCACGTGAAGGACGCCTTTCACGAGTACCTGATCGGCGGGCGGCGTGCTGCCGTGAGTCCAACGCCCACGGGCACCAAGGCCGCGGCCCACTATCTGCGGCGCGTGGCGCCCGGCGAGGCCTGGACGATCCGGCTGCGTCTCAGCCCGAGCCAGAGCGCGAGCTCGCTGGCGACGTTGCCGGATGTCGCGAGCGAGCCGTTCGACCGCGTGGTGGCGGCCCGCGCGGGGGAGGCCGACGCATTCTACGACTCGATCTCTCCGCCCAGCCTCGGCGAAGACGAGCGGCGCGTGATGCGGCAAGCGCTGGCGGGGATGCTGTGGACCAAGCAGTATTACTACTTCGATCTCGATCGCTGGCTGAGCGAGCGCGGCGGGGGCTCGTCGGCGCGGAATCGGCACTGGCGGCACATGGTCAACGACGACATCATCTCGATGCCCGACAAGTGGGAGTACCCCTGGTACGCGGCCTGGGACCTCGCCTTCCACACCGTCGCCCTGAACATGGTGGACCGGGATTTCTCGCGGCAGCAGATCGAGCTGATGCTGTCGGAGCGCTACCTCCACCCGAACGGGCAGATGCCCGCCTACGAGTGGAACTTCGGAGACGTCAATCCGCCGGTACACGCCTGGGCCGCACTGTTTTCCTACCTCTCCCATCCTCGTCCGGGCACGGAAGACAGGCAATTTTTGAAGCGGGCGTTCCAGAAGCTCCTGCTCAACTTCACCTGGTGGGTCAACCGTAAAGATCCCGAAGGGAACAACGCCTTCGAGGGCGGCTTCCTGGGCCTCGATAACATCGGTGTCTTCGATCGCAGCTCGGCGCTGCCCGCCGGCGGTCGGCTCGAGCAGGCAGACGGGACCGCGTGGATGGCGTTTTTCTGCCAGAACATGCTCGAGATCGCGCTCGAGCTCGGCCGCGACGATCCCACCTACGCGCCGATGGTGACGAAGTTCGTCGAGCACTTCCTGTGGATCGCGTCCTCGATGGACTGCGTGGGCGACACCTGCGACGAGATGTGGGACGAAGAGGACGGGTTCTTCTACGACGTCCTGCGCTTGCCCGACGGCAGCGCCCAGCGCCTGAAGGTGCGCTCGATGGTCGGGCTGCTCCCCCTGGCGGCCACGACCGTGCTGTCGCGCGAGGACGTCGCGCGCTTCCCGGAGGTGACCGAGCGGCTGCGCTGCTTCCTGGACCGGCGCCCCCAGCTCTTGGCGAACATCGCGCCGATGGACAAGCCCGGGGTCAACGGGACATACCTGCTGTCCGCCGTCAACGAGGCCAAGCTACGCCGCATCCTGGCGCGCATGCTCGATGAAGAGCGCTTCTTGAGCGCCTACGGCATTCGCTCGATGTCGCGCTCGCACCTCGCCGATCCGTACCAGCTCGAGGTGGGCGGCGAGCGCTTCAGCGTTCAGTACCTGCCGGGCGAGTCCAACAGCGGAATGTTCGGAGGAAACTCGAACTGGCGGGGACCGGTCTGGCTGCCCGTCAACCTGCTGATCGTGCGGGCGTTGCTGCAGTTTTACCTCTACTACGGCGACGACTTCAAAGTGGAGTGCCCCACCGGCTCGGGCCGCCTGTGCACGCTGTTCGAGGTCGCCCGAGAGATCTCGGCTCGGCTCAGCGCCATCTTCCTGCGCACCCCAGAGGGCGAGCGGCCCGTGTACGGGGGAACCGAGAAGTTCCAGAAGGACCCCCACTTCCGCGACCTGATCTCGTTCTACGAGTATTTCCACGGCGACAGCGGCGCAGGCCTCGGCGCGAGCCACCAGACGGGCTGGACCGGAACCGTCGCCAAGCTCATCCAGCTCTTCAGCTACCTGAGCCCTGAAGACATGCTGAAAGCCGGCTGCTCGCACCCCACGGTGGCGAACTACAACGAACGCGAAGTATAGAGGGCCCCGAGCGCCCTGGGCCTCGACGTCGCCCGCTCGCGGGGGCAGGGTCGCTGGCCCGCCCCGTCGAGCCCCGTGCTCTGGCGCGGCCCTCGGGGCCGCCCTCGGCGCGCTGGCCAGGGACTATTTCGCGGCGGGGGTGGCGTCTCGGCTCATGCGCGCTGCTAGAAGGACGCCGCGCGCCGTAGTATTGGACGGGGGACAGAGGCGCCCCTGGCACCGCAACCATGAGCAATCCTTGGAAATTCCTTCCGCGCCGGGCCTTCCTGCGCGGTCTCGGCACGGCCGTGGCCCTTCCCTTCCTGGATGCCATGCAGCCGGCGCTCGCCGCGTCCGCCAAGCCGCCCGTGCGGCTCGCGTTCCTGTACGTGCCCAACGGCATCGACATGGCGAACTGGAACGTGGCGACGGACGGTCCGCTCGGCGAGCTGCCGCGGGTGCTCGCGCCGCTGTCGGCGCTGCGCGGCGACATGCTGCAGCTCGGCAACCTCACGCACAACAGCGGCCGCGCGCTGCTGGACGGGCCGGGCGATCACGCGCGTTGCTCGGGCTCGTACCTGACGGGCATCCAGGTTCGCAAGAGCACGGTCGACATCGCGTCGAGCATCTCGTGCGACCAGATCGTCGCGGCGCGCGTGGGCGTGGCCACGCGCTTCGCGTCGCTGGAGCTGGGCATGGACGACGTGCGCCAGGCCGGCGACTGCGACTCGGGTTATTCCTGCGCTTACACCAACAACCTGGCCTGGCGCAGCGCGACCCAGCCGCTGCCTCCTATCCTGAATCCGCGCCTGTTGTTCGAGCGTCTGTTTGGCTCGGGGCCGGCGCTCAGCCCCGAGCAGGTGGCGCGCCGCGCGCGCGATCGGCGCAGCATCCTCGACTTCGTCGTGAGCGACGCGCGCTCGCTCCAGGTGGCGCTGGGCCCGACGGACGTGCGCAAGCTCGACGAGTACCTGACGTCGATCCGCGAGGTGGAGCACCAGCTCGCCAAGGCCGAAGCGAGCGACGGCGCCGTCGAGCCCGGCATGGACAAGCCGTACGGGACGCCGCCGGATTTCGCCGATCACTTCAAGCTGATGACGGACATGATCAGCGTCGCGTTCGCCGCGGACCTGACGCGGGTCGTGACCTTCCTGGTCACGCGCGAGGGCACGCAGCGCGCCTACCGGGAGATCGGCATCCCCGACGGGCACCATCCGCTGTCGCACCACAAGAACAACCCGGAGCTGATGGAGAAGGTCACCCGGATCAACGAGTACCACACGGCGCAGCTCGCCGGCTGGCTCGGGCGCCTGAAGGCGACGACCGAGGGTGACGGCAACCTGCTCGACAACTCGCTGATCGTGTACGGCTCGGGCATCTCCGACGGCAACCGCCACCTGCACGACGACCTGCCGACGCTGGTCTTTGGCCGCGGCGGCGGGGCCGTTCGCTCGGGGCGCCGCATCACGTACCGGCGCGAGACGCCCATGGCCAACCTGCACCTGACGCTGATGGACCGCATGGGCGTGCGCGTGGACAACTTCGGCGATGCGTCGGGTCGGCTCGACCTAGCGAGCCTGTCGTAGTGGCCGCCGCTGCTCTGCCCGCGAGTGATGGCGCGGAGCCCCGGCCGCCCGTGGGCGTCGTGTTCGACGGCGATCTGGCGACGCGGCCCGACGCCGTGCTGGCGGTCGCGTTGCTCAACGGCCTGAGCGCCAAGGGCGAAGCGCGCCGCATCTCGCTCAGCGTGAGCGGGCCGAGCCTGGCGGCGGCGCGCCTCGCGGACGTGCTGGCGGAGTTTTATCCGACGCTCCCGGCCGGAGCCGGGTACCTGACCGTCGGCATGCCGGATGGCGCCGTGTCTCGCGACGACGCGCCGGCTCTGGCTCAGGCGCTGGCGGCGAAGGCGCCCGACGGGGCGCCGCTGTTCGAGAGCCGTGTGGAGCGGCTGATCGACACGGCCGACAACGCCACGCTGATCCGCAACATGCTGCTGGCGCAGCACGACGGTAACGCGGTGGTGGTGCTCGCCGGCGCCGCGACGGGGCTCGCGCGTTTGCTCGGCATGCACGGCGCGCGCGAACAGATAGTCGCCAAGGTGCAGCACCTCGTCGTGGCCGTGGGCGCGTTCCCGTCGGGAGGCGCCGATGTCTCGATCGCCACCGACGTGGCGGCGGCGCGCCGGCTGTTCGCCGAGTGGCCCACGCCCATCGTCGCCGTCGGGAGCGAGGTCGGAGAGGCGGTGCGCTACCCGGGCGCGAAGCTCACGGAGGGCCTGGCCTGGTCGGGCGCGCATCCGGTCGCGGCCGCTTGCCGCGCCCTCGGCGCCACGAGTCGCGACGTCCCCAGCGCCGCGCTGGCGGCGGTGTTGCACGCCGTTCACCCGGACGCGCGCGAGCTCCGGCTCTCCGAGCCCGGCAACATCGGGGTGCTCGACGACGGGCGAACGCGCTTCGTGCCGAGCGCGGCGGGCCGCCATCGTTACCTCGTCGTCGACCCCGCGCAGCGGGGCCGCTTGCTGTCGTCGTACATGAGCCTGGTCTCGGCGCAGCCCGCGCCTCGTCCCGTGCGGCGCCCGCCGCCCATGGCCGCCGCAGGCGCACCAGCCGCCGCAGGCGCACCAGCCGCCGCGGCGGCCACACCCGCCGTCCCCGCCACGCCCGCTGGAGGCAAGCCATGAAACGCTGGGGTCTGGCCCTCGGCGCCGCCGCCTTGCTCGGCAGCGCAGCGCACGCCGAAGCGCCGAGCGCCACCACGTCGGGGGCCGTGCCCAGCGCCGCTGCGTTTCAGGCCGCGACGCAGCAGCTCTTCGAGCAGACCTGCAGCCAGTGCCACAACGCCGCCGACCCCGACGGCGGGCTGGACGTGGCCCAGTACGGCTCGATCGAGTCGCTGACGACGCGCCGCGCCGGCTGGGAGAGCATCCTCGGCAAGCTGCGCTCGGGCGAGATGCCGCCCTCCGGCGTGCCCCGGCGTCAGGATCTCATCGACGGCCTGGTCCGCTATCTCGACATCGAGCTGGAGCGCGTCGACCAGAACGCCAGGCCCGATCCGGGACGCGTCACGCTCCGCCGCCTGAACCGGAGCGAGTACACGAACACCGTCCGCGATTTGCTCGCCGTCGATTTCCGCGCCGACGAGAGCTTCCCGGTCGACGACTCGGGAGACGGCTTCGACAACATCGGCGACGTGCTGACCGTGTCGCCGGTGCTGATGGAGAAGTACCTCGCGGCAGCCGAGCGCATCGCCGAGCGCGCGCTCGGCGCCACGGTCCTGCCCAAGCCCGTCCAGGTCGAGCACCGGATCGAGACCGAGACGCTGCGGCGCGTGGACCCGAGCACGGTCGAGGCGCGGCCTCACATCGACTACGACGCCGACTACGATCTGGTCGTGGGCCTGCCCGGGCAGCGTCCCGAAGGATCCAAGCCCGTCAGCCTCGGCGTCTGGGTGGACGGCGCGCTCGTGCACCAGCAAGAGGTGGCGACGACCGCCTCGAAGCTCGTCTACAACAAGCCCTACTCCGAGGAGCGGCTGCGCATCTACCTGCCGGAGGGCGGCCACGCGCTGCGCCTCGGCTTCATCCGCGACGCTTTCGTCGAGACCCTGCCCGAGCAGAACCTCTACGACCCCAAGTCGAACAAGTGGATCGGCATGGTGCACGTGGTCGGGCCCTTCGCGTCGCAGCGCGTGCCCGCGAGCCGCAAGCGGCTGCTCGTCTGCGATCCGAGCACGGGCGCGGCCTGCGTGGAGCGCATCCTGTCGACGCTCGCGCGGCGCGCCTATCGCCGGCCCGTGACGCCGGCCGAGGTCGACACCTTGAAAGGCTTCGTCGATCTCGCGAGCGCCGATGGCCGCTCCGTGGAGCAAGGGATCGGGCTGGCGCTGCAGGCGGTGCTCGTCTCTCCGCACTTCCTGTTCCACGTCGAACGCGATCCAGCGGCGTCCGAGCTCACGGCGGTGCAGCGCATCAGCGACGTCGAGCTCGCGTCGAGGCTCAGCTATTTCCTCTGGAGCTCGATGCCGGACGACGAGCTGCTGGAGGCGGCGAGCCGCGGGCGCCTGAGCCAGCCGAAGGTGCTGGAGGCTCAGGTGCGACGGATGCTGCGCGACCCCAAGGCGTCGGCGCTGGCGGAGAACTTCGCGGGGCAATGGCTCGAGATCCGGAACCTGGACGCGATCCGGCCCGATCCGCAGAAGTTCCCCGGTTTCAGCCCGGAGCTGCGCGACGCCATGCGGAGCGAGACGGAGCTGTTTTTCGCGGCGATGCTGCGCGACGACCGCCCGCTCGGCGAGTTCCTCGACGCGCGCTACACCTTCTTGAACGAGACGCTCGCGGAGCACTATGGCATCGCCGGCGTGCGCGGCTCCGAGTTCCGGCGCGTCGCGCTGACGACGGGCCAGCGGGGCGGCATCTTGAGCCACGCCAGCGTGCTCGCCGTCTCCAGCTACCCCACCCGGACGTCGGTGGTGATCCGCGGCAAGTACGTGCTTCAGAACATCCTCGGCGCGCCGCCCCCGCCCCCGCCCCCCGACGTCCCTTCGCTCGATGAGAAGCAGGTCGCGAGCAGCGCCTCGCTGCGCCAGCAAATGGAAGAGCATCGAGCCAACCCGGTGTGCGCGTCGTGCCACGCGCGCATGGATCCGCTCGGCTTCGGCCTCGAGAACTACGACGCGATCGGGCGCTGGCGCACCGCGGACGGCGGCTTGCCGGTAGACGCCAGCGGCGTTTTGCCGAGCGGGCAAGCGTTCGGCAACCCCGCCGAGCTGCGCCGGGTGCTGGTGGGGTTGCTGCCCGATTTCTCGCGCTGCTTGACCGAGAAGATGCTCACCTACGCGCTCGGACGCGGCCTCGAGCCATACGACAAACCGACCGTGCGCGCGATCACGCAGCGCCTGGCGGCGTCGGGCGGCGGCCTGCAGACGCTGGTGCGCGAGATCGTCCGCAGCCTGCCTTTTGGCTCTCGGCGAGCCGAAGCGCGGACGGCGAGTGTGGCAGCAGACTGAGCGGCGCCGCAGCGGCCATGCACCGCAACGGGTGCGCTCGGGCTGATCGAGAAAAGCTCCGCGCCGTGCGCAACCCGCCAGCGACGCCATCGTCTGTGTGCTGAGGCGCCCACGCATCAAACCCGCGTGGTACCGCCAGCGAAGGAGCAGCCATGCCTCAGATCAGCACGTATGACTATCAGTTCCACGGTGGGCCCGCGGGCTACCAGAACAGCCGCGCTATCCTGCGACTGTATGACGTCAACCGCACGACGCTCGCGTACGTGCACTTCTTGCCCACGGGCGCGGCGATCCCGGCGGACACGAACGCTTCGCCCTGGATGCGCCTGTACATGCCCGAAGCGCTCATCTCGAGCGTGCTCGACATGCTGCGAGAAGAGAAGCCCGTCAGCGTCTACTACGCCGCTGGCAGTGGGTTCTTGCACACCGGCCCCGAGCCGGTCGGTGAAGGCGAGTAGCGCCAGCCGCAGCGCGAGCTCAGAACGGCGCCCGCGACTCGGGCGCCGCCAGCAACGCCTGGAACGCCGCTAGCTCGCGGAGCGGCTCCCACTCGAGGCCGACTTTCAGGTGTTCGACATGCACCGGGAAGAAGAAGGAGTGGTCTTCCGGGTATGGCCGCCGGACGGCGAGCGAGAGCTCGCGCACGGCGGCCTCGCGTTCGCCGAGCCAGGCGAGGGTGCAGGCGTAGGCGGCGCGCAGCTGCGGGCCCGAGTAGGCGTCGACGTCGTCCGGCACCAGCAGCAGCGCGCGCTTGGCGTGCTCGAGCGCGCGCTCGGGCTCGCCACCGCGCACCGCCAGCAGTAACCCGAGCCGCGCGTGCGTGCGCGCGTTGTCGGGTTGGGCCGAGAGCTCGGCGCGCAGGGCCTGCTCGGCGCGCACGAGCCAGCGCTCGGCCGCTGCTCGATCGCTCCGATCGAGCGAGCCGATGCCGAGAAATATCTGTCGCAGCGGAACGTCGACGACGGCGTCGGGCAGCTCTGGGGCGCGCTCCAGGAGGCTCGCGGCGTCGCCGAGCTCCCACGCCGAGTCGAGCAGCCGAGCTCGCACGTCCGGCCGAGCACGCGCCTCTTGCGACAAGCCTCGCTGCCAGGCGCGCAGAGCGGCCGAATCTCCCGACTGCATGAAGTCCAGACGCGCAACGTCGAAGTCCCGCCCTGCCGCGGCATAAAACGGACTGCTCTCTACCCGCTGCAGGGTCCGGCGCGCCTCGTCGTAACGGCGCAGCTGCGCCTGGTCGTAGGCGAGCCACCAGCCGTAGTCATCCCGAGCCGGCTCCAGCTCCCAGGCGCGGCGCAGGTGGTCCATCGCGCGCCCCGGATCGCCGCGCCGCTCGGCCGCTCGCGACAGCAGGTAGTGGAGCGGGCCGCTGTTGGGATAGTCCTGCGTCAGCGTCATGGTCTCGCGGTAGGCGCGCGGCCAGTCGCCGTACAGCGCGCCGTAGGACCACGCCGCGAGCTTTTGCACCTCTGGATCGTCGGGCGCCAGAGCCTGGGCCTTGCTCAGCGCGGAGCTCGCGGCCTGGAGCTGCTCCGGCGTGTGCCGGATGTTCCACTGGTAGGAGTTGGAGCGCTGGTCGGCGAGCGCCAGCCACGCCCGAGCGAACCCGGGATCGAGCTGGACCGCCTCGCTCAGCAGCAGCTCCCGATCGTCATACGTCCGATCGTCACGCTGCGCTTGCAGGTAGAGCTCGTACGCGCGCGAGCTGGCCGAGGCCGGCGCGACCAAGCGCTGCCGTTCCGCCGCGGAGAGCCGTGGCGACAGCGCCGCGACCAGATCCGACGACAGCACCGAGAGCAAACCCAGCGCGTCGTCCAGCGGACGCTCGTAGGTTCGCGACCAGGCCTCGCGACCATCGGCGTCGTGCACGCGCACCCGCCAGGATGCCCTCGCTCCGTGCGGCTCGAGCACGCTGCTCACGACGTGCTGGACCCCGAGCTCGCGCGCGATCTGCGCTGCGTTCGCCGTGGACCCGCGAAAGCCGAGCACGACCTCCCGCGACGCCACGCGCAGGTCCGAGACGCCGCTCAGGCGCGCGAGCAAGTCGGTGTGCACCCCGTCGGCGAAGTAGCGAGCAGCATCACCCGAGCCCGCCGTCACCTCGAACGGGAGCAGCGCGACGGAGGGGGCCGCGATGGCCACCGGGCTCTCGCTCGGCGCCCGCTCGTTGGGCTCGAGCCGGGCGACGGTCGCGCCGAGCTCGGGTGCCCCGCGGCGCGCGAGCAGCCAGCCCATCACGACCAGCGCGACGCTGCCGGAGAGCGCCACCCAGGCTCGAAAGCGCCGGGGAAACGCGACGGGACGCGCCGGACGCAGGCTCAGCGCCTCGAAGCTCTCGGGGCGCACGCGCGAGCCCGCAGAGGCTGCGTCGCCCCGCTCGCTGATCGACGTCCTCGGGGGTCCCGTGCGAAGCGCCTGCGCCGAGGGGACGGACGCCGCGACCTCGCTGGCCAGCACGACCGTGGTCGGCACAGGCCCTGTCGGTGGCAGCGTGGTGGCGATCGCCGGATCCTCCGCCGCGGACGTCACAGGCGGCGGCTCGGCGCTCGCCAGGTTATGCAGGCGCACGAGGCTCTGCGCCAGCTCCTCCGCCGAGGCGAAGCGCTCGTCCGGTTGCAGGCGAGTCCCCCGCGCGAACCAGTCGTCGAATCCAGCCGCGACGGCGGCGATGGACGACGGCGTTCGCACCCTGCCCAGGACCACTCGCGCGGCGACCTCGCCGAACGTATCGCCCTCCACCACGCGCTCGCCCGTGAGGCACTCCGCTGCCAGCAGGGTCAAGCTCCACAGGTCGGCGCGATGATCCACCGGGCGCCCTTCGAGTTGCTCGGGGGCCATATAATGGATGGTACCCAGCACGGTGCCCGTCGCGGTGTGCACCGGGCCGTAGGACTGCTTGGCGACGCCGAAGTCGAGCACCTTGGCGAGCCGCTCGTCGCCGTTGTTGACCAGAAACACGTTCTCCGGCTTGAGATCGCGATGCACGATACCCAGCGCGTGCGCCCGCGTCAGGGCGCGCGCGATGTGGACGACCCAGCGCTGCGTCTCGCTCGCGCTCAGCTTCCCCTGGCGCTCGAGCCGTTGCCGCAACGTCTCCCCTTCGAGCAGCTCCAGCACGATGAAAGGGACGCCGCTCGGCTCGTCCAGCCCGTAACCCAGCACCTGCACGACGTGCGGGCTGCGCAGCGCCGCCGCCGCCCTCGCCTCCCGCTCGAAGCGCGCGCGCGCGCTCGGCGTGCCCGCACCGTCCAGCAGCAGCTTGATCGCCACGGGCGCGTCCAGATCCAGCGCCCGCGCCCGCCACACCTCGCCCATGCCGCCCCGGCCCAGAGGCGCCGCGAGCTCGTACTTGGCCCCTAGAATGACGCCGGCGCGAGGTCGCATGGGTGGAGTCTAGCGGGTCGGTTCGCACGGCATAGTGTCGACCGCTCGAGAACCGGGAGGGCCGGCAGGGCCGCCTCGGCCCCGTCCGAGCGAGCGTCGCTGGCGCCTGGCTCGGGGCCCGCTTCGAGCCTCAGCCTGCCGGCAGGGCCGAGCGATGGAAGTGGACGATCTGCCAGGCCGACGCCTGCTTGCGCAGCACGAACGTCACGCGGCCCTCGGCGTGATAGACGCTGCCGTCCTTCGTGCCCCTGACGCGATCCTTGCCAGTGACGATGACCACGTCGTCGGAGACCACCTGCACCGAATGCTCGAGCAGCTCTGCGCCCCGAGGTCTGTCTCTGTTCAGGCCTACCTCGAAGTAGCGACGAACCTGCTCGGGCGTCGTCACCAGCGCTTGGCTTCCGGTGCCGAAGAACGATGCGTCGGGCGCGTAGAGCGCCACGATGGCATCGACGTTCGACTCCCCGAACGCGGTCGCCCAGCGTTGAATGACCTGCTCGGCGTCGCTCGCAGGGCTGCCGGATACAGGGCTGCCGGATACAGCGCTGCCGGGTGCGCTCTTGCAAGCGCACAGCAACGCCGCGCATGCGAGCCAGGGGCGCAACGAACGAAGCATGGGTTTTCTCATGGGGCGTGCCTCGGCCTGTCTGAAAGGCCTCCGGCGGACGGATCTCCGTCCGCCGGCCCCCATCTTCGCCCGATGACGAGGCCGCAGGCCAGCGCGAGCCGGCACGGCGCACCTCGTTCAGTGCGCGGCAGGCCCAGGCGACGCGGGCAGACGCGCGCAGCGGACGCTGCGGCCGGGCCCATCGACGCAATCGAACCCGGCTGCGGGCTCGCGCAGCACGGGTAGCGGCGCAGGCGGCGCTGCGGGACGCTGGCTGCCGAGCGGAGCGCGCGCGAGCAGGGCCGACACCGTGGCCGCCGCGACGGCCAGACCAAAGATGTTGCTGTGTCCCATCTCTCGTTGACGTCGCCGCGCGGGATGCGTCGCGCCATTCGCGCTCGAGTAGCAGTGGAACTGCACGAAAGGCGCCGTCATGCCGCACGGCGCCCCTGCGTTTTCCCGGCCTGACCACGCCGCGCGAGCGCTTCACGCGAGCCGTGCGCGAGGCGACGTCTCCGCTCGTGTCGCGTCGGCGACGAGCTCAGCCAGCGTCTGCGGCTGCAGCGGCCTGGCGATCGCCCAGACATTGAGAGCCAGCATCACGAGCTGCACCGCGAGCGTGGCCAGCAGCAGCGCGACCGGCGGTGGGCTCGGCAGCGCGAGCGCGTCGAGCAACCAGCAACCTGCGCCGCCCGCGAGCGCCAGGCCGAAGAGGCGCGCCGCCGTGCCCCCCTCGGCCGCGAGCAGCGTCAACAGCCATAGACTGCCCAGCGTGGCGTAGACGTCGGGCAGGAAGGGGCTGCGCGCGGCAGCCAGGCTGAGCAACGCCAGCCAGGTTTGAGCCTGGCGCAGGCGATAGTCCGCTGGCCGAAGGATCGTCTCGGCCCGCCGCAGGCGCCACGCCGCGAAGCACGCGAGAGGCACGACCGCCGCCGCGTACAGGTGGCAGACGATGGCGCCGGTGGCCTTGTCCGTGCCCGGCACGCCGAGGGCCCGCAGCTTCGTCAACAGGCCGTAGACGCTGCCGTTGATCGACGCCACGGCAGGTATCTCGGTCCAAGGAAACGCATCGCCCGAGGCCAGACGCGGCAGCTGATAGCTGACGAAATCGACGAAGGGACCGGCGCCGAGCGACCACAGCGCGAGGGCGACGAGCGCGAGCGAGGCCCCCAGCGTCCAAGCGACCGGACGCCGGCGTCCGGCGCCGAGCAGCAGTAAGCCGAGGACGCCGGGAAAGACCTTGCTCAGCGCCGCGAAGCCGAGCGCGAGCGCGCCGGGCGCGTGCCGCGCGCGCGCGAACGCCAGCATCGCCAGCACCGAGAGCACGAGCGCGCTGATCTGAAAGTTGCCGATCTGCAGCGTGAGCAGCGTCGGCGGCAGCGCCATCGTCACGGGCACCAGCGCGCCGGCGAGCAGCCCGGGGCGCCCGCCGATCCAGCGCGCCAGCGCCAGCCCCGCCAGCAACCAGGTGAGCGACTGCACGGCGAACCAGATGCGCCGCTGCGCAAAGAAGTCGAGCCCCAGCGCCGAGCCCACGCGCGGCAGCAGCAAGAAAGGCGGCGGGTACTCGAACTGATCGACCTCGAACGGCCCGATGCTGCGCATGTGCCGCGGCGTCTTGGAGTGCGCGTCGCGGTAGAGCGCCGGATCGTAGACGTTGGCGCCCGTCGCCGCGAGCCGCGACGCCTCCGTATACGCCGTCGCGCAGCTATGCTGGCGAAAGAACTCGCGGTCCGGAAAGACCGAGGCGTCCGCGCGGCTGGGATCGATCATGAAGACCGCGAGGCGCGCGTTCTGCACCCCCGCGATGGCGCTGACGATCAACCACGCCACGAGCCACGGCCGGCTCCGAGGCAGGAGCGGAACGAAGCGCGTCAGCGCTGGGCGATACCAGACACACGCTCCAACCGCGGCCGCAACGACCAGCAGCGCCGCCCACACGGGCAACCCGAACGCGAACAGCGCCACGACCAGCGCCGGCCCAGCCAGACCGCCGCCCACACAACCGACCACGACCCGCGCCCACGCCGCCGTGCCCACCGCTTTTGATGTCTCGTCCACCCGCTTCGCTCCTCGGCCGCGCGACGAGGCGCCCCCGCCCGCGGCGGGGACCGCGCGCGGCCCACTGAAGCCAGGACGTGCCGGGCGGCGCGCGGTTGCGTTCTCCCCTCAGCGGGCCGGACGCTTGATGCCGAGGCTGCGCATGCGCGAGCTGAGCGTGGACGGATGCGTGCCGAGCAAGGCGGCCGCCCCGGCCTGGCCGGCTATCTTTCCGCTCGTCTGCGCCAGGGCGCGCTCGATGTTGGCGCGCTCCAGCGCCAGCATCTCGCTCAACGTGCGAACGCGCGTCGGCGCCGGCGCTGGCGGGGGCGCGGCGACAGCCGGCAGGGCGCGCTCGATGTCGAAGACCCCGCCGGTCGACACGATCACCCCGCGCTCGATCACGTTCTCTAGCTCCCGCACGTTGCCGGGCCAGGCATACCCTCGCAGGCGCTCGAGCGCGGCCTCCGAGAGCGGCGCCAGCTCGCGCCCGAGCTGCCGCGCATACTTCTCCAGGAAGACGCGCGCCAGCTCGTCGACATCTCCCTCGCGCTCCCGCAGCGGCGGGATGACGATGGGAAACACGTTCACGCGGTAGTAGAGGTCCTGGCGGAACGCCCCGCGCCGCACCATCTCCCCCAGGTCCCGGTGGGTGGCCGCGACGATGCGGACGTCGACGCTGACGGTGCGCGACGAGCCCACCGGCTCAAATTCGCCCTCTTGCAAGACGCGCAGCAGCTTGGGCTGAAGCTCGAGCGGCAGCTCGCCGATCTCGTCCAGGAACAGGGTGCCCCCGTCCGCCAGCGCGAAGCGGCCGAGGCGACGCTGGGTCGCGCCCGTGAACGCGCCCTTCTCGTGCCCGAACAGCTCGCTCTCGATCAAGCTGTGCGGAATCGCGCCGCAGTTCAGCTTGATCAGCGGCCTGTCGCGGCGCTTGCTGCGGGCGTGGACGGCGCGCGCAAACAGCTCCTTGCCGGTCCCCGTCTCGCCCAGCAAGAGCACCGTGGTCTCGGCCGAGGCGACGTCCTCGATCTCGTGCAGAGCCCGCGAGAGCACCGCGGAGGAGCCGACGATGCGCTCGGTGCCCTGCAGCGAGGTCAACTCCTCGCGCAGGTACTGCGTCTCGCGCGAGAGCGCGATGATGCGCTGCTCGGCGGCCACGCGCTCCTGGACATTGCGCAATATCAACGTCAAGCGATCGCGATCGAACAGCCGATAGAACGACAGCGTCGCCTCCGCTTGAAATGGCTCTGCGCCGGCCAAGAGCACCCGCAGCCCCCCTGCGATCCATTGGCTGCTCTGGCCGGTGTCGCCGCGTATCAGCTCGATGGCGCTGCGCTCCAGCCGCTCGCGTGACTCTGGGCTGAACAGGCCACGCAAGTCGAAGCTCGGCGCCTCCCGCTCATCGCGGCCCAGGCAGCGGCGCGCCGCGGGGTTCATGAGCGCGACCTGGAATTGTGCGTCGAAGTCGACGATCGCATCCATGGCGCTCTCCAGCAGCCGTCGCAGCTGGGTCTCGCGCTCCGCCACCGCGCGCTCGGACTGCAATCGTTGCAGCTCGGCTGCGGCTCGGTTGGCAAAGATCTGGAAAATCGCGATGGCCCGCGGGTCCGCCGGCAGCGGCTTGTCGTCGAGCACCGCGAGCTGCCCGACGACCTCTCCGTTCGCGCCGAACAGCGGCACACCGAGGTAGCTGACCGCGCCGTGCTGTTTGAGGGTGGGCTCATCGCGATAGAGCTCGAGCACTCGATCCGGAATGTGGACGACCCGGCGCTGCTCCAGCGCGGTCTCACAGGGCGTGCCACGCACCCGATAGACGAAGTTTTCCCACCAGCGATCGCGGACCTTCAGCCAGATCGCGCACAGCTCGCTGAGATCCGGGTTGAGCCGAGCCACCAGCGCGCCCATCGTGCCGAGGCTGCGCGCCAAATTGTCGACCAGGGAGCGGAAGAACCGATCGCCCGTCTCGGATGCCGTGCCCTCCACGATCATCCGCAGGGCCGCCTGTTCGTCGAAGTCGGGATCGGGGGACGGCATCGAAGAGCTCGCGAGATTACGAGAGTCGTGCCCACGAGATATCACGAGTCGCGAGATCTCGCGACCCCGCGCGTGCTCGGCGCGGCTCGTAACCCAGCAGATGGATTGATCCCGGGACGATCCGCCGAGCTGGCACGCGCGCTGCTGAAGGGGTCGGCATGGCTGCTACCTGTCCCCTCGATTTCGACATCACCACTCTGCGCGACAACGTGCGCGCGGTCTACACCCGCGTCGCCGACGACCCCGCCGGCGACTTTCACTTCCACCGCGGCCTCGACTACGCGGTCGAGCGGCTCGGCTACTCACGTGCCGAGCTGAGCGCGCTGCCGGATATTGCGACGGCTCGCTTCGCCGGCGTCGGCAACCCATTCGTTGCCGGGGCCCTCCACGCTGGCGAAGTCGTGCTGGATCACGCCTGCGGCGCCGGCATGGACCTGCTGCTGGCGGCGCAGCGCGTGGGCCCCAGCGGGCGCGCGATCGGCGTCGACATGACGCCGCGCATGCTCGAGCAGGCGCGCACGGCGGTCCGTCTCGCGGGGCTCGAGACCCGAGTCGAGCTCCGCGCCGGCCTGTTCGAACGGCTGCCGGTCGACGACGCCAGCGTCGACGTCGTGATCTCCAATGGTGTGCTCAACCTCTCGCCGGACAAGGTGCAGGCGCTGAGCGAGATCCGGCGCGTGCTCCGTCCGAATGGTCGCTTGCTGCTGGCCGATGTGGTCGTGGCCCGCGAGCTGAGCCTCGCTGCGCGCAGTAGCCCCGAGCTGTGGGCCGCCTGCGTGGGCGGCGCCCTGCCCGAGCCCGAGCTGCTCGAGCTCACCCTCGCCGCGGGGCTCGTCGACGGCGAGATCGTCGCCCGCTTCGACTGTTACGCCGGAACCAGCGCCGAAGCCAAAGTCTCGCGCGACCTGCGGCTCGCCGCAGTCAGCTTTTTTGCCCGCAAACCCCGATGATACAGCACCCGAGGCCCACTGCCATGACCACTGCATTCAGCACCGTTCCCAGCGTTCCCCCCGTTGCCGTGTCCGGCGCCCACGCGCGCGCCATCGCCGCATCAAAGAAAGCTCGCTGGGAGCTCGATCGCGACGTGATCCGAGAGCGAAGGCTGGATCCCGATCACAAGTATCTGCCCGACGGCTTGTCGCTGGTCGGCGAGCTCGAGTTCCTCACGAGCACCGAGAAGCGCCTGGTCAGCCAGGTTCAGGGGCGCTCTTACGCAAACATTTTCGGCCTGGTGGAGCGCTTCATCAACGCCAAGGTGCTCGAGCTGTCGAGCCACTACTGGCTCGGGGATCAAGAGGCGCTGGAGGCGCTCGTGCGCTTCAGTGACGAGGAGCTCAAGCACCAGGAAATGTTCCGGCGCCTGGAGGCCATGGCGGCGGCCGACATGCCCGCGGGCTACGCGCTCGCGGCGGATCCCGACCAGGTGGCGAGTATCGTTCTGCAGAAGTCGACGTGGGCCGTGCTCGCGCTGACCTGTCACATCGAGCTGTTCACGCTGGTGCACTACCGCGACAGCATCGAGACCGACGCGACGCTCTCGCCGCTGTGGCAAGACGTGTTTCGCTTTCACTGGATGGAAGAGAGCCAACATGCCGTGCTCGACGAGCTGGAGTGGCGGCGTGAAGACGCACGGCTCAGCCCGGAGCAGCGCGATCAGGCGGTCGATGACCTGATCGCGCTGGTCGGCGCCGTCGACGGCATCCTGCAAGCGCAGTCCGCTGCGGACGCGCGCTATCTGCTGTCGCTGCTGCAGCGCGAGCTCACGCCGGCCCAGAGCCAGGCCGTGGCGAGCACGTTTCTGCGTGCCTACCGCTACCAGTACATCGCCTCTGGCCTGCAACGCACCCGCTTCCCCGGCATCCTGTTCGGGATGCTGAGCGAGGCTCAGGGCCGGCGCATCGACGCCGCGCTGGCACCGCTGCTCTGAGCGCGACCGCTGTGAAGCACACGCTGGCCGGGGCCGCCGCCCGCGACGCCCCGACCAGCCTCACCCTGGATCTCACATGACCACGCCACAACTGTCGCTACTATTGTTCACGCTCTGGACGCTCGGGGTGCTGATGGTGACCGTGGGCTGGTACCGCTGGAGCAGCATCCTGCTCGGGCGGGCCGCCATTCATCAGTTCCGATCCGACGATGTTCAGGGAGCCGACTGGTATCGCCGCGCCATGCGCGCCCACGCCAACTGCGTCGAGAACCTGCCGGTCTTCGGCGCCATCGTCCTGGTGCTCTCGTCGGCGCGGGTCCAGTCCTCCGCGATCGACGCGCTGTCGCTGCTCGTGCCGTCCGCGCGTGTGATTCAATCTCTGATGCACATCTGCTTCACGGAGACGCCGCGCACCGTCGGCGTTCGCTTCACGGCGTTCACGGTGCAGCTGCTGTGTTTCCTGGCGCTCGCCGGCTGCGCCTTGGCGCGCGGCCGCTGAGCCACGCCGCCCGAGCCCGTCGGAGCTCGGCCTGGCCGCGAACATCCGACGAACCCCAGAGACATGCCGCCGTGGGCGAAATGAAGGCCGCACGGCAAGACACGGAGGTAACATGCAAAACCAGATCAGCTACGGTGGCTCGATGGAATGGCAGGGTAGCCCCGCCCGCGGCGTGCGGCGCAAGCGCCTGTTCCACAGCGGCGAAGCCGAAGGCGGCGTGGTCACGTCGATCGTGGAGTACGCTGCCGGGTCGGAGTTTCCCGAGCACGGCCACCCAGAAGGTGAGGAGATGCTGGTGCTCGACGGCACCTTCTCCGACGAGCGCGGGGATTTCGGGCGCGGCAGCTACCTGTTGAACCCCGAAGGGTTTCGCCATGCGCCCTTCTCGCGGCAGGGCTGCGTCGTGTTCGTGAAGCTGCGCCAGTACGCCGGCGTCGATCGCGAGCGCGTCTGCCTCGACACGACACGGGGCGACGGGGTGCCCTCGCTGTGGGGCGCGCCCACGAGCGGGCGCGTGCGCGCGCTGCCGCTCTACCGCTCGCCCCGCTACCCCGAAGTCATCCAGCTGATCGAGCTGGCCCCCGGCACGCGGCACGCGCCGCTCACGCTGGCCGGCGCAGAGGAGATCTTCGTCATCTCCGGCGCACTGCAGGACGAACGGAGTGTATACCCCGCGCACAGCTGGCTCATCCTGCCGCCGGGCGGCGTCTTCAGCCCGGGCAGTAGCAGCGGCGCGCTGCTCTACGTGCGCCAGGGTGGGCTCGAGCCTCGTTAGCACGTCCGTCCCGTAGCTGGCCCGCGGCAGCGCCTCGAGGCGGCTGCCGCGCAGCGGATCCAGCCAGATGAGCGCTCACGGGCTCGGAGGATTCGTGAGCAGCTCGTCGAGCCGCTGCTGGTATTCGCTCGGCGACAGACACGTGACGGCAGGCGGCTCGCCGCGGCGCTCGGCCGCCACCAGCTCCGTGTACGCGGGCTCGAGCGAGGCCTCCAGGTAGGTGGTCGTCAGCCGCGTGGGATCCAGCACGCAGATGCGCCGCTCGCGGGCGCGCTGCCGGATGTCGTCGGCTTCGTCGGCGCCGAGCACGCGGATAGAGCGCGCCTCCGCCTCGAATTCGACGACCGCCCCCGGGAACAGCAGCGTACGGCCGTAGGCGCCGCTCGCCAGGCCGAAGCAGTCGAAGACCTCGGAGTGGCGGTCGGGGCTGCGCTGATTGATGTCGCTGGCGTTGGCGAAGTAGAGGCGACAGCGATTGCCCAGAGTCTGGACCTCGACGTAGTCGTCCGCCTCGTTCATGCGATAGACGGCGGTCGGCTCGAAATACTCCAGCACGGGGCTCGCTTGCCACTCCCCCTCGCTCGGGGTCAGCCACTCGATGGAGTTGGCAGCAAAGCTCAGGTAACCCGCCGCCGCGCCGAGGCTCGCGCGCACCCGCTGCGCCGCTTCGGGGAGCACCACCGCGCCTTCGCTCACGATCTGCTCGGCCTCCAGCCGCGAGGCGCCCAGCCTGAACAGCAGGTGGTCCTGCTGGTCCACGCCGGCGTAGGGGACGAGCGCGCGTTGCGCCGTCACGTCGAACAGCTGCGAGTCTTCCTCGGCGAGGGCCGCCCAGCTCAGGTCGGCGCCGAGTATCAGGTACGCCTGCTCTGCGACGAACGGGTCGGAGAACAGCCCGAGCTTGATGCGGTTGACGTCGCGCCCCTCGAAGCGGTTGACCGCGCCGATGGTGAAGATGCCGTAGTCTGACGCGATGATCGAGCGATGGCCTCCGGGCAGCTCGTGCGTGCTCGCCTCGACGCTGGGGAACGCCGGGTTCGCCAGGTTGACGACCCGCAACGTGGAGACGTCGGCGCTGCCGGTCCAGCGGAAATCGCTCAGGTAGAGGCGATCGCCGCCGAACAACGTCGACTGCAGCGTGTCGTTCACGACGCCCAGGCTCGCCGTGCGCACCAGCGAGTGGCCGCCCATCGCATACACTTGAAGCTCCCCCTCGGAGATCACGTACAGCATTCCGTCACGAAAATTCAGGGCCTGGACCGCGCCGGGCACCGCCAGGTCGAAGGTCTCGGCCGAAGCGGTCAACGCCGGCACGACCGCGTCCGGTGCCGCCTCCGTCAGCCCGGGCGTGGTGATCTCGCGCACGGAGGAGTCGAGCCGCACGAAGCCGGCCTCTGTATATTCATGGATCGCCAGCGCCGTCGAACGATCGAACCGAAGGCTGGGGTATTCGACCGTATGCGTCTCGCTCGCGTCGCACACGAAGTCGCTGCGGGTCCGCGCTTCGCAGCGCTGCCCGACGGGCACCTCGATCGTCTCGTTGGCCACCCGGGCCACGGCCACCAGGCAATCCGAGAGCGTCGTCCCCTGGCAGGCGCGGTCGCCGCCGGAGTTGTCGGGCGGGACGTAGTCCGGGTTGGGCCGCGTCTCGAACTCCGTCCAGCAGTGCTCGTACGTCGACTCGACCGTATGGCTCGCGGTGCAGACCTCGTGGGTGCGCGATTCCCAGCCGGCCAGGAAGGTCTTCGTGGTCTCCTCGGTGACGACGAAGTAGCGCTCGCTCGCGTACATGTCGTCGCCGAACCGACGCGACTCGCTCACCAGGCTGTCGATGGGCAGATCGCGGGTCAGCTCGCCGAGCAGCACCGGGCTGGGCGTGGTGTCGATCAGCGTGTCATAACTCTCGCGCACCAGCGTGTCGCCCAGCCGAAACACCCACAGGGCGCGATGGGAGGCCTGCTCCGCGGCGGCGACGCCGACGTTGCCGAGGCCGGTGGGCGCAGCCACCGGCCCGAGCTGCAGGTCCGTGTAGAAGACGAGCTGGTCGTTGAAGCGCCGCGAGTCGAGGATCCGCGCTCGGCCGAGGCTGACCGCTTCCATGAACTCGAGCTGCGTGCCGTTCACGCGGAAATGCAGCAGATGAGCGTCGCCTGTTTGGCTCGAGCGGCTCATCACCACCAGCTGGCCCTCGTGGAAGAAGAACTGGTCCACCTGTCCCGGCAGCGACAGCGCGCACTGGAAGGTCGGAGCCGGCGTGCTGAGGTCGACCAGCAGCAAACCGTGGACATGCGAGTAGAAAAGCGCAGCGCGCTCGGTCACGGCCACGATGTCGGGCTTCACGATCTCGACCGGCGAAGCGTCCCCAGGGCTCCCTGCCGCCGGAGGGTAGACGACCTGCTCAAAGCTCAGGCGGATGTCGGGCTGGCTCGCGTCCTCGAGCGCCGCGATGCGATGCCCCCAGCGCACGCCCCCCAGCGCATCGACGGCAGCGTCAAAACCCGCGCTCTGCGGCAGGGCGCAGCGCAGCAAGCTCGCCGGGTCGTAGCTGCCGAGCTGCTCGACCAGGGTGCTGGCCTCGAGCGTCGTCCCCTGCTGAGGGAGCGGCAAGCCCACCCGCTGCGAGATCGTGCTCGCCTCGAAGAAGCCAGGCTCGTCGGGCGCGATGTCCGCCGCGGACGTA
>Ga0315910_10000658_pt1 | contig 33655 bp, 18 predicted proteins | sample EdamamesoilMG_FD_204470 | JGI IMG/M metagenome (GOLD analysis project Ga0315910, IMG submission 204470) | Garden soil microbial communities collected in Santa Monica, California, United States - Edamame soil | ecosystem: Environmental > Terrestrial > Soil > Garden | place: USA: California... | reverse complement strand
GGGGCCGTCCGCGGGTAGGAGCGAGGCCGAAGCTGTGTCGGGCACACTGCGAGCGCCGAGCGACACAGCCGTGGGCGGTCCCAGGCGTGCATCAGCGCGTGGAATCAAACTGGTCGGCGCTCTAGCACCGTCGTTCCACGAATGTGCAGAGCGATTGTTGCCGTCGGAGCACCAATCACAATCGATGTCTGCGGGTTGCTGGCGAACGGCGGTTTGGGCCGAAAGGACAGTCCCTCTTCCGACGATCTTGCCACCTCTGTGAGTGAGTTGTACACCGGACGAGGTTCGCAATGGTCACGCCCGTTCTGCCATCGATCGCGGTCTTGAGCTCCCCGGCATTCGTCCTGTCGTTTCAGGTCGAGCTTCCGAATCTCGGGGGGATCGCGTGCGGAGGCGAACTCACCTTCGATGACGTCCAGGTTCGGGTCGATGCACAAGGGGGGGTTCTGCTGCGAGGCGCACGGGCGAAGATGAGCTCGGTCACCGCCACTGGACCCCATTTCTCACTGCGAATTCCGTCCATCGAGCTCGAGGACGTCACAGCCACGTTGGCGGGCGGTGCCATCGTCGAGATGCGGGCCGAGCAGGCCGTCGCCTCCTCGCTTCGCATCGACGCAGGAGGGGTCGCGATCGAGATCGCGACGGCGCGTGCAGACGGCGGCCTCCGGCGCGCCGAAGACGGAGGCCTGCGCTTCGGCTCGGCGAGCCTGGAAGGTATCCGAGTCGTGCTCCGTGAGCCGCGACGCCAAGGAGCGTCGACTCTTTCGGGGTCCCTCATGGCGACGTTCGGAAACCTCATCGGCGAGGTCCTCGACCGCCTCGAGGGCCACGTTGGTTTCCAGGTCGTGATCGGCATCGACCTGCCAGTGCTCGGGCGACGCAAGACCACCAGCAACTTCCAACTGCCCGTGATCTCTGGGACGGTGGAATATGCGCTGCTCGAGCGCGGGCTCGCGAGCATCATCGATACCGCGTTCGACCTCGAGCTCCGCGACGACACCCTCATCCTCGAGAAAGACCTGCCGCTGCTGCCGTTCGACAACGTGACGACCCTCGTCTGGAAACTGAATCCGACGGAGGTCCAGGTCGCCAAGGCGGGGCGCGTGCGCTTTGCCACCCTGCTGCGCGCAGAACAACCCCCGGGGCTGCCCAACGACGACCTCGCCAAGCTGCTCGACTTCGTCAGCATCGACGAAATCGCGATCGACCTGTCCGTCGCGACGGCCCCGGTGGTGCTCGAGTGGCCGGGCGGGGGGCAAATCGTCTGGGGAAGCACGCTCGTGCCTCCGCTCGATACCTTCACCGTGCGCGGGAACGTCATGTGCAAGGGCGATGCGGAGGCCGTCGCCGCGCCCACCACGATCCGAGCCGGACTCGCCCGCGCCGCAATCCTCGCGGAGGGAGTCCCTCTGGGCGGCCTCGAGACCGTGGTCGCGGGTGCAGAGCTGTACGAACTCGAGGTCGAGGCGACGATGCTCGGCTTCGTACCGCGCGAGGTCTCCATTCGCGCGGGTCAGTTGAAGCTCGCACCGCGAGTTTGAGGCGCCCGGTTCAGGCCCCCACCGCGAGATCCACCCCCAACCCGTCGAAGGCATCGATGAGCTGTGAGACCTTCCATTGCTCCCGACGACGCACCAGCGAGACCACGGCCGAGGTGGGCTGACCAGGATCGGCGATCCTACGCCCTAGATGCGCGGCCGCGTTCGCCATGATCGCCTGGGCGTGAACCGACAAACGTGGCGTGATCTCCAGCGCTCGATACACCTGAGCCGCGTCCCAGGCGTGTGCCCGCGCGCGCGACATCGCGAACACCGCGAGCCATTCATCCGCGCCGCCGATCGCCGTGTCGAGCAACCGGAGCAGCGGGGACACCCCGTCGAGCACGTCCTGAACACGATCGAGCATGTCGCCCAGGATCGCGTTGATCCGGGTGAAGTCGCCGTGAAACCCATCGAGGTCTACGCCCGAGGCGGCCACCGCGAGCCCGAGGTCCAAGTTGATGTGGGCGTTCATGCCGAGCAGGAGATGCTGCATTGCGATGAGGTCTCCCCGGGGCGAAGCGTCGAACGCGACCTGCCATGCTGCGGTGTTGGATGGATCGGTCCTCCGCTCGTATGCGTCGAGATACCGTTGAGCAAACACCGCGTCGAACGCACTCATCCGCGCGCCGTCGTCGAAGCTTCCCTGTTCGATGCCCAACTTGATGGCCCGTGTGACCTCGACGTAGACGGCGGCGAACAACCCCGCCGGATCTTCATTGTGACGACACTCGCGAACGATAGGCGTAAGTGCATCCAAGACCTCGTCCACCGTACCGACCTTCGCCACGCGTACACAATCTCATTGGCCCAAGGAGCACGTCAACGCGACGAGGCCTCCACTCGGCAGAATGCAACCGCGGTTTCCGCGCGCCATCACGAAATACGGCGAATGATCCAAAGGACACTACGGGTCGGGAAATTCTGGGCTCTTTTGAAACCATACGCGTCATGCGCAATCCATGAGGTCACTTCACGACAAACATGATGCGTCGAAATGCGAAGAGGTCTGCTCGTCCACTCTGCTTCTTGACCTCTTCGGTCCCTGGTGCCAGACTGGCTCCTGGCCTTCACAGAGCGGCTTTTTCGGCCCTGGCTCGCACGGCCTTTCGCACGAGGCACGCTAACATTGTTCTGACCCCATCAAGAAGCATCGGGGACACCGAGAGGCCTCGAGAAACAACGTGTTCTCATTCGTTCGTCGGAAACTGGAGGAACGTATCAATGTCCGGCGAACTCGAGGCCGCGCCCGCGAATCTCGCGAATACTGAACAATGGATTCCCGATGCTTCGCCTCCCGCCTTCCATGGCCGGCTCTTGTGCCAAGCCGCCACGCGGATTCGCGAACCGGCGTTCGTCATCTGTGACCCTTCGACCGGCCACCTGGGCGTAGGATTTGGGGGAACCCGCTCGCTCTGCGGGGTCCGCCAGACCTCGCAGAGCGGGGGGAGCACACCCGCGACGGGCGATCGTTCGTCCGCGCCGGGGGGCGGATACCCGGTGCGAGGCGTCCTTCCGCCGATCTATCCCGAGTGGCTGGGCGACCGTGCATTCACCGAGGCCCACGCGTTGCGGTTCCCTTATGTCGCGGGGGAAATGGCGAATGGCATTGCCACCACGCAACTCGTGGTCGCGATGGCGCGCGCAGGGATGCTCGGGTTCTTTGGCGCCGCCGGCCTTGGGCTACCCGCGGTCGAGTCTGCACTCGATACCCTCCAGCGAGAGCTCGGTGCCTCCGAGCCTTCGCCCAAAGGATCGCCGTGGGGGGTCAACTTGATCCACTCGCCCGCCGAGCGAGGCCTCGAGGACGCGCTGGCCGATCTTCTCTTGCGCCGCAGGGTCGGCCGGATCAGCGCGTCCGCGTTCATGGAGCTGACACCGGCATTGGTGCGCTGCGCCGCCACGGGGCTGACCCGCGGACCTGCAGGGAAGGTCGTGCGTCGACACGCGTTGTTCGCGAAGGTCTCCCGACTCGAGGTCGCGGAGCTGTTCATGTCTCCCGCGCCACAGACGCTCCTGGATGGGTTGCGAAGCGCGGGCAAGATCACCGCCGAGGAAGCGGCGCTCGCCAGAGAGATCCCCGTCGCCGATGCCGTCACCGCGGAGGCCGACTCGGGCGGCCACACGGACAATCGGCCCCTCGCCGTCTTGCTGCCCGCGATCCTCGGGTTGCGCGACACGTTGACGAGGCGCTGGCCCAGCGTGGCGCGCGTCTGCGTCGGTGCGGCGGGAGGCCTCGGCACCCCCGCGGCGGTCGCCTCGGCATTCGCACTCGGGGCCGCCTATGTCGTGACCGGGTCCGTGAATCAGGCCGCCGTGGAATCAGGGCTCTCGGCTGCGGGGCGCCGAATGTTGGCCGAGGCAGGGTTTGCGGACGTGATCATGGCCCCAGCAGCCGACATGTTCGAGCTCGGCGTCAAAGTACAAGTGCTGCGCCGTGGCACCTTGTTCGGCGTGCGAGCGCTTCGCCTCTACGACCTGTACCGCGGGTACGCGAGCCTCGAGGCGTTGCCGACCGACGTGAAGCGAAAGCTCGAGGGCGAGATCCTCGGTGCCCGTTGCGAAGAGGTCTGGGACCGCGTCCAGGAGTACTTTCGTGTCCGCGATCCGAGCGAGATCGAGCGCGCGCGAGCCGATCCCAAACATCGGATGGCCCTGGTCTTTCGGTGGTATCTCGGGCTCTCGAGTCGCTGGGCGATCGAAGGGGATCTGGGACGGCGCGCGGACTATCAGATCTGGTGCGGACCCGCGATGGGGGCTTTCAATGCCTGGGCGAGAGGCTCCCATCTCGAAGCACCGGAGCAGCGGAGCGCCGTCCAGATTGCGCGGAACCTCCTCGAAGGCGCGGCCGTCATCACGCGCGCGGGGCAGTTCCGCAGCATGGGCGTGGCGATGCCGGCCGAGAGTTTCGAGTTTTCCCCTCGCCTCCTCGCATGACCCGTCGCTCGCCGATCCACACGAACCTCACACAGTTTCGGAGCCGCCATGAACGAACCAACCGGCATCGCAATCGCGGTGGTGGGAGTCGCCGCACTCTTCCCAGGTTCCTCCCACAAGGAGGGGTTCTGGCGCGACATCGCGAGCGGCAAAGATCTCATCGGAGACGTGCCTCCATCGCATTGGCTGATCAGCGACTACTACGATGCCGATCCTCGGGCGCGTGACAAGACCTACGCCAAGCGCGGAGGGTTTCTGCGCGCCCAGGACTTCGATCCCGTCGCCTGGGGCATTCCGCCGGCGAATATCCCCTCCACGGATGCAAATCAGCTGCTCGCGCTCATGGTTGCGGAGCACGTCCTCCGAGACACTTACGGTGCCGACTTCGACACCGTGGCGCGCGACCGAATCAGTGTGATCCTCGGCGTGACCTCGGCCCAGCAACTGCTCGGGTCGATGGTGAGTCGACTGCAGCACCCGATCTGGGCGAAAGCCCTGCGCGAGCAGGGGCTCCCCGAACATGTCGTCGCCGAGGTGTGCGATCGCATCGCGTCACACTACGTCGAATGGACCGAGAGCACCTTTCCCGGCTTGCTCGGGAACGTCGTCGCCGGCCGCATCGCGAATCGCCTGAATCTCGGCGGAACGAACTGTGTGACGGACGCAGCCTGCGCGAGCAGTCTCTCCGCACTCCAGATGGCGATCGCGGAGCTTCGGCTCGGCCAGTCCGACCTCGTGATCACGGGCGGCGCCGACACGATGAACGACATCTTCATGTATGTCTGCTTCAGCAAGACGCCGGCGCTCTCGCCCTCGGGTGAATGCAGACCGTTCTCGGACCACGCCGATGGAACGCTGCTCGGCGAAGGCCTCGGGATGGTCGCCCTGCGGCGCCTCGAGGATGCGGAGCGCGACGGCAACAAGATCTACGCGGTGATTGCGGGGCTCGGCAGCTCGTCCGACGGGCGCAGCAAGAGCGTGTACGCCCCGGTCCCCGCTGGCCAAGCGACGGCGCTGCGCCGCGCGTATGCGCAGGCCGGATACGGCCCCGAATCGGTCGAGTTGGTCGAGGCCCACGGAACGGGCACCCAAGCGGGCGACGCAGCCGAGTTCGCCGCGCTGCGCGAGGTGTTTGGGTCGGTCGGACGTACCGATGAGGCCTGGTGCGCCCTCGGTTCGGTGAAGTCACAGATCGGACACACCAAAGCCGCCGCCGGAGCTGCCGGTCTGTTCAAAGCGATCATGGCGCTGCGTCACAAGGTGTTGCCTCCGACGATCAAGGTGGATCGACCGGATCCAAAGCTCGGCATCGAACAGAGCCCCTTCTATCTCAACACCCTCGCCCGTCCATGGATCTCTTCGGGAGCGCACCCTCGCCGCGCCTCCGTCAGCTCGTTCGGATTCGGAGGATCGAACTTTCACGTGACGTTGGAGGAATACGTGGGACCCGGTCGAAAGCCGGAGACCATTCACCCGGGCGGCACCCTGACCGTATTGTTGTCGGCCGCCTCGGCGCAGGATCTCGCCGCCCGCTGTCGCGAACTCGCTCCGGACGTCGCGGACCGACCCGGCATGCTCGAGTATCTGGCGCGACAAAGCGCGACCTCGTTCGAGGCGGGGGCGCAATGCCGACTCCTGATCGTGGCGAGCGACGATCGGGACCTCGCAGCCAAACTCGCCAAAGCCGCTCCCCTGGTCGAAGCGGGCGAGGAGTTCGCGATGCCCGGTGCGCTCGAGTTTTCGCGCTCGGCTCCGCGGGCCCGCGTTGCGTTCGTCTTCCCCGGGCAGGGCTCGCAGTACCCGTTCATGGGCTGCGAACTGGCGACCACCTTCGAGCAAGTCCGAGAAGTGTGGGATCGGGTACGGCGACTCGAACTCGCGCCCGGACAACCGCCCCTCGACGAAGTCGTGTTTCCTCGCCCTGCGTTCACGGAGCCGGCGCGCGCCGCTTTGGCGCAGCGGCTCACGGCCACGGAGTGGGCCCAACCCGCCATCGGAGCCGTCAGCCTCGGCCTCCTCGCGATCCTGACGGACCTCGGCGTGCGCGCGGAAGCGGTCGCGGGTCATAGCTTCGGTGAAGTCCTGGCGCTCGCCGCAGCCGGCGTGCTCACGGGCGACGACGCCCTGAGGGTCGCGCGGCGAAGGGGCGAGCTCATGGCCGCGAGTACGGATCGCCCCGGGGCGATGATCTCGGTGATGGCCTCGATCGAACAGGTCGAGGGGGTGCTCGCGAAGCACGGTGCGGACGTCGTCATCGCGAACCACAACAGTCCATCGCAAGTGGTGCTCTCCGGCGGCACCGAAGCCATCGAAGGAATCGAGCGCGCCCTGGGCGACGCAGGACTCTCGGCGACGCGACTGCCGGTCTCCACCGCCTTCCATTCGCCGCTGATGGCCGGAGCCGAAGCGCCGTTTCGGACGTTCCTCGCGGACGTCCCGTTCGCGGCGGCGCGGCTCGAGATCGTCGCTGGCGCGACCGCGGCCGCCTATCCGGGCGACCCGGAGGCGATGCGCGACGTGCTTGCGGGGCAACTGACCGAGCGCGTCCGGTTCGTCGAGCAGATCGAGGCGTTGTATGCCCAAGGGATCGACGTGTTCGTCGAGGTCGGTCCTGGCAATGTCCTGACGCACCTCATCGGTCACATCCTCCGCAAGCGACGGCACCGGGCGATCGCCCTCAATCGCAAAGGACGCGGCTTGGCTGCGCTCTACGAGGGGTTGGGTCAGCTGTCCGTCGCGGGGATCCCACTCGCCTACGATCGCCTGTGGTCTGCGTTCGCTCCCGTGCCCGATCCGCGGACGCGCCGACGAAGCGCGATGACGCTCGAGATCAGCGGTGCAGGTTTCGGCAAACCCTACCCACCCCCGGGAGGCTCCATGTCTTCGTCCACCCGCGTCCCCTCGAGTCCCGCGGTCGCGACCCCGGCGTCCACCGTATCCGTCCCATCCGCACGCGTCGTCGCAGAGGCCGCGCCCGCGCCCACGGTGCTGCCGCCCTCGCCCGCGGTGCTGCCCCCCTCGCCCGCGCCCACGGTGCTGCCGCCCTCGCCAGAGCCTGCGCCTCGGCTCGAGGCCACCGCGCCCGGGGCCTTGACCGCCGCCGATTCCAACCTGCAGTTGGCGTGGCTCCGCGCGTTCCAGGAATCGCAGCAGCACACGGCCGCAGCCCACAGCGAGTTCCAACGCGCGATGGCGGAGTCGCACACGGCATTCCTGCGCTCGACCGAGTCTTCGCTCGAAGGCCTGCTCTCCCTCCTGCGTCGCGGTGCACCCGCGGAGCCTCTCGAGGCCGCGCGTGCGCCCGAGTGGGAACTCCCGACGCCCGTCCCGGCGGTGATGCGGACCGCGCCTACACCTGCAGCGACGGTGATGGCTCCGCCACCCAACCAAGGCCCGTTCATCCCTGTGCCCCCACCCGCGGAACTCGCTCCGGCGCCGCCCATCGAACGCGCTCCGGCGCCGCCCACCGAACCAGCGTCACCGCCACCCTCCATTCCGTCCGAGTCCATCGAGTCGCTGGCCCTCGAGGTCTTGGCGATGCGAACCGGCTACCCCAAAGAGATGATCGGCATGGACATGGACCTCGAGGCGGACCTCGGCGTCGACTCGATCAAGCGCGTCGAGATCCTCTCGGCGCTGGGTGAGCGCCTGCCAGAGCTGGCCGAGGTCAACCGAGCGGAGATGGCGAGCAAGCGGACCCTTCGTGAGATCGTCCAACAGTTCGCGCAGCAGCGAGCCGAGAGCGCGCCCCCGAAGCTCGTGGTGCCCGCAGTACCCGTGGTCGCCGCGCCCACGCCGGCTCCGCAAGCGGGTCCCTCGCGCGCCGACCTCGAAGCCCTTGGGCTCGAGATCGTCGCCGAGCGCACGGGCTATCCCATCGACATGATCGGGCTCGACATGGAGCTCGAGGCCGACCTCGGCGTCGACTCGATCAAGCGCGTGGAGATCCTGGCGGCGCTCGGTGACCGCGTGCCCGGCCTCCCAGAGGTCGACCGCACGACCCTCGCCGCCAAACGGACGCTGCGAGAGATCGTCGCGGAGTTCGTGCACGCGCAAGGCGGGCGTTCGGAACCTGGGGTCGACCGGTCCCCTGCCCCCCGCCCCTTGACGGTCGACGAGCTGAGCTTCGCAACGCTCGGGCGCAGCTCGACCCTCGAGGGCTCGACCAACGGCTCGGCGCCCGAGGCCGTGATCTCGCGGATGGCCGTGCGCCCGCGGCCGTGCGCCGCAGCCAGCCTCGGAGTGCCGGGTCTCCTCGGCGCGCGAATCCTCGTGATCACCGATGAGGGGACCGGCATTGCCGCAGCGCTCGCGGCGAAGATCGAGGCCGCCGGTGGAAGCGCGACCGTGGTCACCGAGGTGCCCCCCGAGGCCGACGCCGTGATCGCGCTGGAGGGTCTGCGTCCGTCGTTGGCCCCGAGCGCAGTGAAACAAGCCCTGACCGCGGCCTTCGTCGCCGCGCGAACCGTGTCGACCCGGTTCGCCGGAGCCGGCGGCACGTTCGTCACCGTACAGGACACGGGTGGCGACTTTGGCCTCGGCGGTTCGGAACGCGCTTGGTATGCGGGTTTGGCCGCGCTCGCGAAGACGGCCGCGCTCGAGTGGCCGCGCGCCCACGTCCGTGCGCTCGACGTCGAACGTGGGTCGCGATCGCCCGAGGCGGTGGCGGAAGCGATCTGGACGGAGCTCGCTTCGGGAGGCGACGCCTCCGAGGTCGGGCTCGGCGTCGACGGTCGTCGCATCGTGCTGGAGGTCGAACCAGCGCCCCTGCCCGCGACCACGGAGGATCCTCGGACGACCTCGAACACTCCGGTGGTCGTCGTCTCCGGGGGTGCACGCGGCGTGACGGCGGCCTGCGTGGTGGAGCTGGCCAGGCAACGGCCCTCGCGCTTCATCCTCCTCGGGCGCACGGTCTTGGAGGACGAGCCGGAGACCTGCCGCGCGCTCACGGCGGACGCCGACCTCAAGCGGGCGTTGTTGGAAGCGGCGCGGGCTCGCGGACGCAACACCCCCACACCTGCCGAGCTTGGCCGCTCCGTCGCCGCGTTGCTGGCCGCTCGGGAGGTCCGGGGCACGATGGAAGCCATCGCGACTGCGGGTAGCGAAGTTCGATACGAGGTCGTCGACGTCACGAATCCCGACGAGGTCGCGCGCGTACTCGCGTCCGTGCGCGCGTCGTGGGGAGAGATCACGGGGGTCGTGCACGGAGCCGGGGTGCTCGCGGACAAGCTCATCGCGGACAAGTCCGATGCCCAGTTCGATCGCGTGCTGACCACCAAAGTGTTGGGACTCCACGCCCTCCTGCGCGCGACGGAAGCGGATCGCCTCTCGTTTCTCCTGCTCTTCTCCTCGATCGCGGGTCGGTTCGGAAATCGGGGCCAAGCCGACTACGCGATGGCCAACGAGGTGCTCAACAAAGTCGCGGCGCTCGAGCAACGCCGCCGGGGGAGCGACTGCCTCGTGCGCGCGCTCGGCTGGGGACCGTGGGCGGGCGGAATGGTCGACGATGGACTCCGCGCTCACTTCGCTGCCCAAGCCATCCCGCTCATCCCCCTGCACACCGGGGCGCGACAGCTTCTGGCGGAGCTGTCGTCATCGCAGCGCACGGAGCCCGAGGTCGTGCTGACGACCCGCTCCGAGCCGATCGCTGCCGGCGCGCCCACGGTGGTCGCGCGGGATGTGTTTCTCGATCGCGAGCGGTACCCGTTCCTCGACGCCCATCGGATCAAGGGCGCACCCGTCCTCCCCGTGGTCCTCGTGCTGGAGTGGTTTTCGCGCGCGGTCCGGCTCCTGCGACCCGCCGCCCACGCGCTGACGTTGACGGACATCCGCGTGCTGCGAGGCGTTCCGTTGCAGGGCTTCGACGACGGGCGGGGGCTCCGGTTGATCGTGCGAGGTTCCACGACCGAGACCGGCACCGTGAGGCTGGAACTCGCGAGCCCCGACGGAACCCTTCACTACACTGCCGTCGCACCGCACCCGCACGCTCCCCCCTCGCATGCCAAGGCGATCGATCCCGTCGCGCTCCACCCGTGGAAGCACGCGATCTACGGCCAGGAGGGTCTGTTCCATGGTCAGGCGTTCCGCGTGATCACCCACGTCCACGGAACCACGAGCCTTGGAATGACCGCCGAGGTCGTCGGCGTGCTCCAGCGCCAGTGGGGGGGAGCATGGCAACTCGACCCAGCCATGCTCGACGGGGGTCTTCAGATCGCCTTGCTGTGGGCACGGCACGCCCTCGGGGTGTCCGCGTTGCCGACCGCGATCGAGAGCGTGCGAGTGCATGCATTCGGTCCCACGCCCGAACGCCTGCGGGCGATCCTCACGGCGCGCGAGAAGGGCAGCGGCGCGGCGGAGAGCCACGGCGCGAGATCGGTGACCGACGTCGCCTTCGTCGATCCACACGGACGCGTCGTGGCGGAGATGTTGGGGGTCGAGGTACATGCCCTGCGCGCCCTCAGCGACGAGCGTCCGAGCGACCGCGCGACTTCCTTGGGACTGGGTGGATAGATGGGGTTCGCACCCATCGCGATCGTGGGGCACGCCTGCGTCCTACCCGGTGCACGGACCCCCGCGGCCCTCTTCGCGCTCGCGGTCGAAGGCCGGACCGTGTTGGCTCCGGTGCCGAGCGGACGTTGGGGCATCGCTCGGGAACGCATGCTCGCGCATCCCGGGCAGGACACGCTCGACAAGACGATCTCCGACGTCGGCGGCTACGTCGAAGGATTCGACACCGTATTCGATCCGAACGGGTTCCTCCTTCCGCCCGAAGCGATCCTCGGCCTCGACCCGCTCGTCCATTGGCTGCTTCACGTCGGGCGGCAAGCTTTGCAGGACGCGGGGCGAGACCCGGGGCGAGACGATCGGGCGGGCTGCGGGGCGATCCTCGGCAACCTCTCCTATCCCTCCGAGTCGCTGTCGCGCTTCGCCGAATCGGTGTGGCTCGCTCGTGCGGCCTCTCTTCGTCCGCCCGCCACAGACCCACGCAACCGCTTCATGTCGGGATTGCCCGTGCACCTGCTCGCGCGCGCGTTGGGTCTTGGACGCGGAGGGTTTGCCCTCGACGCGGCCTGCGCTTCGTCCCTCTATGCGATCAAGCTGGCCTGCGACGCCTTGCACGACGGGCGGGCGGACACGATGTTGGCGGGCGGCATCAACCGCGCCGACGATCTCTTCCTCCACGCGGGGTTCACCGCGCTCGGTGCCTTGAGCCCCACCGGGCAAAGCCGCCCGTTCCACGCGCGAGCCGATGGGTTGGTCCCCGCGGAAGGTGCCGCGATGGTCGTGTTGCGCCGGCTCGAGGATGCACAGCGCGATGGAGATCGCATTCGCGGGATCATTCGCGGCATCGGTCTCTCGAACGACGGGCGCGGACGCGGCTTGCTGGTGCCTTCGACCGAGGGGCAGCGACGCGCGATCACGGCAGCCTATCGCGAGGCGGGGATCGATCCTTGCGCGATCTCGTACGTCGAGTGCCACGCGACCGGGACCGTCGTGGGCGATGGCATCGAGCTCGAGACGCTCTCGCGCGTGTTCGGTGAGCGCAAGTCGGCGCTCCCCATCGGGTCCCTCAAGGCGAACCTCGGGCATCTCATCACGGCGGCCGGAGCCGCCGGCGTGCTCAAGGTGCTCGGTGCCTTCGAGGCCGGAGTCCTGCCGCCGACACCCAACGCGGCACCGCACCATCCTGCGTTGGAGGGCATGCCCTTGCGCGTTTCGAGCCGCGCCGAACCGTGGGACGCTCCGCAGCCGCGCCTTGCCGCGGTGAGTGCCTTCGGATTCGGTGGCAACAACGCGCACGTGATCTTGGAGGAGCCGCCCGCCCCGGGCCGCCGGGGATCCGCGAGCCGCCGACCGTCCCCACGCGACGTGGGCTCCGCGAGCGCCGAGACCAGCCTCGATCGCGTTGCCGTGGTCGCCATGGGAGCTTGCGTCGCCGATGGCACCTCCGTGGCGGAGTTCGCCGACGCGCTGTTCGGTGGTCAGACGCGCGTCGTCGAAGGGGTGGCGAGCGCCCAAGCGATCCATGTGTCGTTGGCGGGCCTGCGGTTCCCCCCCAAAGATCTCGACGAGACCCTGCCGCAGCAACTGCTCCTGTTCGCGGCAGCTCGCAGCGCGCTCTCCGACGTCCAGACCTTGGAGAACGAGCGCACCGCCGTGATGATCGGCATGCAATGCGACGCGGAGATCGCCCGCCACGGAGCACGCTGGCGCATGGCGGAATGGGGTGCGGAGCTCGGCGCGTCCGAGGCTTGGATTGCGCAGGCCCGCGACGGATTCGTGCCGAGGCTCGGCGCGGCCGGAGTCCTGGGTGCGATGCCCAACATCGTCGCCAATCGGCTGAGCAGTCAGTTCGATCTCCGCGGACCGAGCATGGCGGTCTGCGCCGAAGAGCAGTCGGGGATCCGCGCGCTCGAGCTGGCACGACGGGCCCTCCTCCGCGGAGAGATCGACGCAGCGGTCGTCGGCGCCGTCGATCTCTGCGCCGAGCCCGTGCACCTCGCCGCGATGCGAGCGCTCTCGACCGAAGATGCCGCGGCAGGACGACAGCCACCTCCAGGCGGGGATGCGGCGATCGTCCTCGTCCTCAAACGTGTCGAAGATGCGCGGCAGGCCGGCGACCGCGTCCTGGCCTTCGTTCGCAACGCCCCCGCGTCCGCACCCAAGCACGCGCTGTACCTCGGCGAGGATGGAATCGACCTTCGACCGCTGTTTGGGCACGCCCACGCGGCGCACGGTTTGGTCGGGGTCGCCGCCGCGGTGCTTTGCTGCGCGCAGCGGGCGGGCCTCCCCTGGGCAGCCCAAGCCGCGCCGGAGGGCTGCAACGGCAACGCCCCGCAACTCGCCCGAGTCCGCGTCGCGTCGCAGCATGCCGCGATCACCGAGACTTGGGTGGAGGCCGCGAGCGCGTCGGCATGGGCGCTCGCTCGGTCCCCCGCGGAGCCCCCGCTGCGCACATTCTCGGCGCACTGGCCCGGACCGCACCTCCCCGCCTGGCCCGAGGCCGTGGCGCAGGTCATGGACCCTGCCCCCTGGCTCCCCCCCGTTCACGACGAGGCCGCGCCCTCCGGGCTCGAGGTGCCGAAGCTCGCGGCGAGTGAGCCGCGCGAGAGCGAGGTCATCGGGGTCATCGAGCGTCAACGTGAGTTCCGGGAGCGCGTGGCCGAGCTTCACCGCGGCCATGTCGCGACGTGCGTGGCCCTCCATCAGAGGTTCCTGGCGACGCGCCGTCCCCCTCCTTGGGTCGGCATGGCACGGGTCTCGACGCTAGCCTCGCTTCCGTCGCCCAAACCGCTCCCAGATCGCGAGCAGCGTGAACCTGCGCGGGTCGAGGACGCGTTCGTGGTCGCATCCGAGCATACGTTCTCGCGCAAGGACCTGGAGACCCACGCCTCTGGGCGAATCTCGGAGATCTTCGGGCCCCAGTTTGCTTCCCAAGATCACTTCGAGCTGCAAGTGCGCATGCCCGAACCTCCCTTGCTCCTCGCCGATCGCGTCGTCGCCCTGCGGGCCGAGCCCGGAACGATGCAGCTCGGGACGGTATGGACCGAGACCGATGTCGAAAGCGATGCCTGGTACCTGAACGCCGGCTTCATGCCGGCAGGGATCATGATCGAAGCCGGCCAAGCCGATCTTTTCCTCATCTCGTATCTCGGCGTCGACCTCCTCAATCGCGGTGAGCGGGTCTATCGATTGCTCGGCTGCGAGCTCACGTACCACGGCTCGCTGCCACGCGTGGGAGACACACTTCGGTATCGCATCGACATCGACGGTCACGCGCACCAAGGCGACACGCGCCTGTTCTTCTTCCACTACGACTGCACCATCGCGGGGCGCCTGGCCCTCGAGGTGCGCCATGGCCAGGCCGGGTTCTTCAGCGCCAAAGAACTCGAGGACTCCGCCGGCGTGTTGTGGTCGCCGCAGACGCAGAAGATCGCCCCAGGTCGGGTCGATCCTCCGCGCGTGCGGACGACCGCGCGCGACTTCTCGGCCGCCCAGGTGCGCGCCTTCGCGGAGGGACGCACCTACGCCTGCTTCGGCGCGGGATTCGAGGCTGCGCAGGCGCACGTTCGCAGTCCGGCGATCCAGCGCGGCGACATGCTGCTCATCGATCGGATCGCCGATTTCTCGGTGGACGGTGGACCGTGGGGCCGCGGATATCTCCGCGCGATCACGAAGATCGAGCCCGACGCTTGGTTCTTCGCGGGACACTTCAAGAACGACCCGTGCATGCCGGGCACGCTCATGTTCGAGGGTTGCCTCGAAGCAATGTCGTTCTATCTTGCCGCGCTCGGCCACACGCTGGGCCGCGATGGCTGGCGATTCGAGCCCGTACCCGAGCAGCGCTACAAACTGCAGTGCCGCGGTCAGGTCCTGCCCACCTCCAAAGAGCTCGTGTGCGAGCTGTTCGTCGAGGAGGTCCACGACGGTCCGTACCCCACGATCTACGCCGATCTCCTGGGTACAGTGGACGGACTCAAGGCGTTTCACGCCCGCCGGGTCGGCCTCCAGTTGGTGCCCGACTGGCCGCTGCCCGACCTTCTCGACCGGCTCCACGAGAGCGAGGCCGAAAATCTCGCCAATGCTGCGGGCGATCCCCGCGTGGCGGTCCTCCCCGACGGTTTCCGCTTCGACTACGCATCCCTGCTCGCTTGCGCGTGGGGACGCCCGTCGCGCGCGTTCGGACGCTTGTACGATCCGTTCGACGGGATCCGTCGCGTCGCGCGACTCCCGGGTCCCCCCTACCACTTCATGTCTCGCGTGACGGCGATCGAAGGAGGCGTGGGGATCCTGCAGCAGGGCGCCACCGTGACCATCGAGTACGACGTTCCCGAGGACGCTTGGTACTTCCAGGAGAGCGGCGGCCCGATGCCCTTCTGCGTCCTGCTGGAAGTCGTCCTGCAGCCCTGCGGGTGGCTCGCGAGCTACATTGGCAGCGCCCTCGTCACGCAAGAAGACCTGTCGTTCCGCAACCTGGATGGCAACGGCAGCGTACTGGCGGAGGTGCTGCCGAGCACCGGCGTCCTCAAGACGACGACGACGATCAAATCGATCTCGCGCTCGGGTGGCATGATCTTGCAGACCTTCACGCTGCGGTGCTGGGCCGGGACCCGGCTCGTCTACGAGCTCGAGACGGGGTTCGGCTTCTTTCCCAAGGCGGCGCTCGAGCATCAGGTCGGATTGCCGACGACCGCGGAGGAGCGCGCAGCGTTCGACTCACCTTCGAACCTTCGGATCGAGCTTCGCGACCGTCCATCGCGGTACTTCGAACGGGCACTGCGTCTCCCCGGCGCGATGCTCCTGATGCTCGATCGCGTCACGTTCTTCGACCCCACGGCGGGCGCAGCTGGCCTTGGGTTCCTGCGCGCGGAGAAGGATGTCGATCCTGCCGAGTGGTTCTTCAAGGCCCACTTCTTCCAGGATCCCGTACAGCCAGGATCGCTCGGGATCGAAGCGATGCTCCAGCTGCTCGCGTTCTACATGCTCCACCGCGGACTCGGCGATGGCATGTCCGCCCCCCGGTTCGAGCCGGTCGCACTCGGCGCGCCGATGACGTGGAAGTACCGCGGACAAGTCGTTCCGAGCAACCGCACGATCTCCGTCACGCTCGAGATCACCGAGGTCACCCGCGACGATGGACGACCCCTGGCGCGCGGCCGAGCGTCGCTGTGGGTCGACGGCAAACGGATCTATTCTGCGAGCGATCTCGGACTCCGGATCGTCGAGGCGGGACCCCCGAAGCCGTCGCTGCCCAAGTTGCCGCCCGCGGCTCTGCAGCGCCCTCCAGACGCCTTCTTACCGGCGGTGCGCGCATACTGGACGCGCTGGTTCGGCGCTTGCGTTCCATTGGTGGAAGACCTCTACCGGGGGCTCGTCTCGCGCTTCGTCGGCCACCTCACCCTCGTCGATCCCGATCGGCTGGCTCCGGCGCTGACCGAAGGCGCGTTGCTGGTCGCCAACCACCAAACCGTGGTGGAATCGACGGTCTTCGGGATCGTCCTCGCTGCGCTCGCCGGGCGGCCACCGCTCATCTTGGCCAAGATCGAGAACCGCGAGCACTGGCTCGAGCGCTTGATGGAGCACACGTTCGCGCATCCGGAGCTCCGCCATCCGCAGATCTCGAGGTCCTTCGATCGCACCGACCAAGGCTCTCTGCTGGGCATCATCGAGGAGCTTTCGGAAGAGCTCTCCAACCATCACCGCAGCGTGCTCGTCCACGTCGAAGGGACGCGGTCACTCAGTTGTCGCCAGCCCGTCCGCAAGATGAGCGGCGCATGGGTGGACATGGCGCTCGCCACGGGTCGTCCCATCGTCCCCGTGCGATTCACGGGTGGGCTGCCGGCCACGCCTCTGGCGGAGCGCATCGAGTTTCCGATCGGGATGGGGCGCCAAGACATCCACCTCGGCGCTCCAATCACGTGCGAGGAGCTTCGTGCGCTCACCCACGCTGCGCGGGTCGAACGTGTGCTCGCGGCGATCAACGAGCTCGGTCCGCGCAACGAAGTCGAGGAGCCGTCCGAACCCGACCCGGCGTTCGAGGCGTCGGTGCGCGCGTGGGCATCACAGACCGGCGCGACCTTGGGCCACGCGGTTTGTCTTCGCGTGCTCGAGCAGCTCCCCGATCCTTCCGACGCCACCGCGATGCTGCTCGCGCGCCGTGATGCAGGAGCGCTCGAGGTCCCCTCGACGCCCCACGGGCTGTGGCTCGCCGAGCTCGCACGCCGTCTGTTCGGCACGCGCGGACCCGCGGTCGTCGTGATCGACCGACCCGGCGACTAGCACCGAAGGGTCGGTTGGCCTCGTCGTCCTGTGCGGTCCTGCCACAGTCGTCGACGACGGCCCTACCGCCGCGTGAGCGAAGGGTCTACCTGCATCGAGCTCCCCACTTCGTGGCATCATCGGGCATTCCTCCCGCACCGCAAGCTTCACCTTCCTCGTCGCTCTCGCGACGCCTGATGATCTCCCTTTGGACGCCGGTGCTGTTGTTGCTGCTCGGCGGAGGACTCCTGGCGCTCCAGATCAACCGGATGATGGAGGACGCGGACTGGCTCGAGCACAGCCAGGTCGTGATCGCCACCACCTACGACGTTCAACGCCAGATCATCGATCAAGAGACGTCGCTGCGCGGCTACCTCCTCACCGAAGCAGACCTCGTGCTCGAAGCTTTCCACGCCGCCCGCCCGCGCGAGGCGATCGAGCGGCTGCGCGCGCTCGTCGGGGACAGCGCGGAGCAGACCGCGAGCGTCGAAGCGTTGCTGCGGAGCTACGAACGATGGCTGCAGATCGCCTCCGCCATTCTCGCACCCGCTGCCGACTTGGAACGGCTGGGCGCCCTCGAAGAGCTCGAGCGTCGGAAATCGCGGATGGACACGATCCGCGTGGTGCTCGGGGAGATCATCGATCGTGAGACCGAGCTGCGAGCGACCCGTAGCGCCGCGTCCGTGGCCTCCGTGCGGAGCACTCGGATCGCCGTGTTGTCGGTGTTCGTCGTGCTGGCCGGGGCCCTCGCCTTCCTCACGCGGACGCAGTTGGTCGCGATCGCGCGGACGTATGGCGATGCACTCGCCGGCGAGCAGGCCATCCGCGCCAAGGTCGAGGACCAGGACTGGAGCGCCGCGGGGGTCATCGAGCTGGGCGAAGCGATGCAAGGCGAGCTCGACGTCGATGAAGTCGTCACACGTGCGCTGCATTCGGTCGCAAAACGAACGGGTGCCGAGGTGGGGGCGGCCTTTGCAAGCTCCGCGACGGGTTGGTCGCTGCGAGCCGGTCATGGGTTCGCCCCGCAAGGAACCCTCGAGTTCGCACGTGGTGACGGCCTCGTCGGGCGTTCGGCCAACGCTGCGGCCGTCATGTGGCTGAGCGACCTCCCGCATGACTACCTGCGCGTGCGTTCGGGTCTCGGGGAAACGGGGCCGCGCGAAGTGGTCGCGCTCCCGGCCGTCGCCGACGGGCGCGTGGTAGCGGCGCTCGAGCTCGGGTTCCTGCACGAGGTGCCCGAGCGGGTCCGCCAGTTCCTGCAGCGTGTGTCCGAGCCGTTCGGCGCAGCCGTACGATCGGCGGAGTACCGCGAACGCCTCCGCTCGCTGCTCGAGCAGGAGCAAAAACAGAGCGAAGAGCTGCAAGCGCAGCAAGAAGAGCTCCGCGTCGCGAACGAGGAGCTCGAGCAACAGGGTGAGGAGCTCCGTGGTGCGCACACGCAACTCGAGGAGCGGCAACAGGCGCTCGAGGAAGCGAACGCGGGGCTCGAGGCGCAGACGCTCGAGCTGAGGCGAGCCGAGCGCGAGATCACGGCCAAAGCCGAAGAGCTGGGGCAGGCGAGCCGCTACAAGAGCGAGTTCCTCGCCAACATGTCGCACGAGCTGCGGACGCCCCTCAACAGCACGCTCATCCTCGCCAAACTGCTCGCCGACAACGAGCCCGGCACGCTCTCGGACGAGCAGGTCCGGTTCGCCCAGACGATCTACCAGGCGGGCAACGATCTTCTCGCGCTCATCAACGACATCCTCGACCTCTCCAAGATCGAGGCCGGCCGCATGGAGGTCCGCCCCTCGCAGACGAACGTCGTCGCCCTGCTGGATCCGGTGATGCGAACCTTCGATCCGCTCGCGACAGACAAAGGCCTGCGGCTGCGCATCGACTACGGCGAGGCGCGCGAGGTTCCGCTCGTCACGGACGTGCAACGCGTGCAGCAGATCGTGAAGAACCTGCTTTCCAACGCGGTCAAGTTCACCGATCTCGGACAGGTGACCGTCTCCACCGCCGTGGTGGATGACCGACTCGTCATCACCGTCACAGACACGGGGATCGGCTTTGCGCCGGAGCAAGGGGAGCTCATTTTCGAGGCGTTCCGACAAGCCGATGGTACGACCCGGCGCAAACACGGTGGGACGGGGCTCGGGCTCGCGATCTCCCGGGACTTCGCGCGTCTCCTGGGCGGCGACGTCACAGCCGAGAGCGCGCCCGGACGCGGCAGCGTCTTCCGAATGTTCATCCCCCTCACCCATGTGGGCCGCACGGAGACCGCCCTGGCGAGCCCGGTCGCGCGTCCCCTGCGTCCGGCCGCGGCGCGCTCGCCCGCGACTCCGACCTCATCGAACGGACAGCACCGGGATGCGCGACACTTGCTCATCATCGAGGATGACGTCGCCTTCGCCGGCATTCTCGACGGGCTTGCGCGCGAGCTCGGCTACGAGAGCGCAATCGCGGGGACCGCTGCGCTTGGGCTCGAGCTCGCCGAGACGCTGCTGCCGCGGGCAATCCTCTTGGACGTCCGCCTCCCCGATCACTCGGGTCTCGGGGTGCTCGATGCACTCAAGCACCACCCGGCGACCCGTCACATCCCCGTACACATGATCTCGGCTGTCGATCACTCCGAGCAGGCGCTGGCGATGGGTGCCGCCGGATACATCACCAAGCCCGTCTCACGCGACGATCTGGTCTCCGCCGTGCGCAAGCTCGAGACGTTCGCCCCCGCGCGACGTCGGCGACTGCTCGTCGTCGAGGACGATGCGACGCAGCGCGAGGCGGTGACGAAACTGCTCGAGGGACCCGACCTCGAGATCCTCGCGGTCGGGACCGCGGGTGAGGCCCTTGCCGCGCTGCGCGAGGCCACGTTCGATTGCATGGTGACGGACCTCGGGTTGCCCGATGTCCCGGGCGCCGACCTGCTCCAGACGATCGCCGACGACCAGACGCTCGCGTTCCCTCCGGTCATCGTCTATACCGGGCGCGAGCTCGACGAGGCCGAGGAGGCCCGACTCCGCGCGCTCTCGCCAAGCATCGTCGTCAAGGGAGCTCGCTCGCCGGAACGCCTGCTCGACGAGGTGACGCTGTTCCTCCACCGGGTGGAGTCGCAGCTCCCGCCTGAGCGTCAACACATGCTTCGGCGCGCGCGAGACCAGGAAGATTCCCTCGTGGGACGCAAGGTCTTGATCGTCGAGGACGACGTCCGCAACGTGTTCGCCCTGACGAGCGCGCTGGAGGCCAAAGGTTTGCGCGTGCTGATCGCTCGCAACGGCCGCGAGGCGATCGAGACGCTCGAGCGCGAGCCCGTCGCTCTCGTCCTCATGGACGTGATGATGCCCGAGATGGATGGTATCGAGGCGATGCAGAGGATCCGGGCGAACCGCCGCTTTGCCAAGCTGCCGATCATCGCACTCACCGCCAAGGCCATGCCCGACGACCGCGAGCGTTGTCTGACCGCGGGCGCCAACGACTACATCGCCAAGCCCCTGCACGTCGATCGGCTGCTGTCGCTCATCCGCGTATGGATCCAGCCGGGAGCGATCACCTGATGGACCCCTCCGAAGATCTCGGACCGCTGCTCGCGTACATGCGCAGCCGCTTCCACTATGACTTCACCGGCTACGCCGAAGCTTCGTTGCGGCGGCGGATCGTCCGTGCTGCGGAGAAGCTCGGCTGCGCCGACGCCGGCGCCTTGCACGAGAGGCTCTCTCGCGAGCCGGCCTTGTTCGACCGCGTGCTCAACGAGGTGACCGTACCCGTGAGCGAACTGTTTCGCGACCCGGCGTTCTTCCGGATCCTCCGCGAGCGCGTGGTCCCGTACCTCGCGACATTTCCGTTCCCGCGCATCTGGGTCGCTGGCTGCAGCACCGGCGAGGAGGTGTACTCGCTCTCGATCGTGCTGCGAGAAGAGGGGCTCTCGTCCCGCGCCCTCATTTACGCGACCGACATCAACCCGCGTGCATTGCAGATGGCCGAGGCCGGGATCTACGATATCGGGCGGATGGCCGCGTTCAGTCGCCAGTACCAAGCGAGCGGCGGTCGGGGCTCGTTGTCGCGGTACTACCACGCGAACGAAAGCGCGGCGGTGTTCGACCGGTCGCTGCGCGAGCGCGTGGTCTTTGCCGATCACAGCCTCGCGACGGATGGGGTGTTCGCCGAGGTCCAGATGGTGTTGTGTCGGAACGTGCTCATCTACTTCGGTCGCGAGCTGCAGGATCGTGCGTTCGGGCTGTTCGCCGACGCGCTCTGTCCCCTGGGATTCCTCGGACTCGGCCAGCGCGAGACCGTGCAGTTTTCCCCCAATCGGACGTCGTTTCGGGAGTTCGAAGAGGAGACGCGGTGGTACCAGCGGATCTGATCGCGCGCTACCGCGTGCACGCAGCCTCCCACCCGCCTTCGGCGATCGCCATCGGCGGCTCCGCGGGATCGATCGAGACGCTTGGAGTCTTGCTCCCCGCGATCGCACCGACCGCGCTCCCGATCCTCGTCGTGGTCCACTTGCGTGCCAACGAACCCACGCGACTTCCGGAGCTGCTTGGGAGCAAGTGCCGGCTCCCCGTGCGCATGCCGTTCGACAAGCAGCCGTGCGACGGCGCGACCGTTTGGTTGGCCCCACCGGACTTTCACATGCTGGTGGAACGCGATCGCGTGTTCTCCGTGGTCATCGACGAACCCGCTCATTTCTCACGACCGGCGATCGATGTTCTGTTCGAGTCGGCCGCCGACGCCTTCGGTCCCGCTCTCGTGGCCATCGTGCTCGGTGGCGCCAGCCAGGATGGCGCCTCGGGTGCCGCTCGGGTCCGCCAGCGCGGCGGGTTCGTCATCGTCGAAGATCCCGCCACGACCGAGTTCACGGTGATGCCCACCGCGGCCGTGGAACGTGCCCAACCGCAGATCGTCATCGATCGCCAAGGCATCGCCGCCCTCCTCGCGGAGATCACGGGAGGGACCTCGGCGTGATCTCTCGTTCGACGCTCAAACTCCTTGCCGTCGACGACGTCGAGGGCAACCTGCTCGTGCTCGAGGCGCTCCTACGGCAACCCGATCTCGAGATCTTGCTCGCCCGCTCGGGTCAGGAGGCACTCGAACTCCTGCTCGAGCACGACGTCGCGCTCGCACTCATCGACGTGCAGATGCCCGAAATGGACGGCTTCGAGTTGGCGGAGCTCATGCGGGGTGCGGAGCGGACCCGCGCGATCCCGATCATCTTCGTCACGGCCGGGGTTCGAGACCTCGAGCGGGTGTTTCGCGGCTACGATCTTGGCGCCGTCGACTTTCTGTTCAAGCCCGTCGAGGCGCCGATCTTGCGGCAGAAGGTGAACGTTTTCGTCGAGCTGCGTCGTCAACGCGAGCAGCTCGCAGATGCCCTGCGTCTCAACGAGACCTTCGTCGCGGTGCTCGCCCACGATCTGCGGACGCCCCTTTCTGCGATCTCGCTTTCGATCGACGCGCTCACGGTCTCGAACGATGCCACCGCCTCGACCATCGCCGCGAAGCTGCAGACCAGCGTCCGAAGGATGTCGGGGATGATCGAGCAGCTTTGCGACGTCTCGCGCGCGCGCTTGGGCCGAGGGTTCACGCTAGACTCGCGCGAACACGAGGTGATGGCGCTGGTGCGGCGCGTGATCGCCGAGATCGAGCTCTCCGTCCCGGCGCGGTCGATCGTCCTGCGCGGCCCGACGTCGCTGCTCGCGGTATGGGACGAAGGACGAATCGCACAGGCGCTCTCCAACATCGTGGGCAACGCGGTTCGTCACGGTGACCCCGCGCAGCCCATCGAGGTGCGGGTGGAAACGCAGGGTTCCGAAGCGGTCATCAAAGTCTGCAACGGCGGCACGATGAGCGACGAGGTGCGGGCCGAGCTATTTTCGCCGTTCAAATCGCGTCCGCGCGGGAGCCACCACGATGGGCTTGGCCTCGGCCTCTACATCGCCGAGCAGCTCGTCCGCGCGCACCATGGCCACATCGACGTGACGTCTACCGAGGGCACGACGGTCGTCCGCGTGGTCCTGCCGCTGCTGACCCCGCGCGCATAGCGTCGTATACGATCACCCGAGTTTACGTTCGGCCCACGGCGCCACGATTTCTCGGCGGATCTTGGCGTTGTGGCGCGCATCGACGGGGAGCCCTGGGTGAAACAGGAAGTCGGCGACGAGCTCGGTCTCGGGGCACGAGCGCCCCAGCTCACGGAGCTCCGCCACGAGGTGCTCGCGTGAGCGCCAAAGACTCGCGCGCTCGAGCTCGACGCACAGCACGGGGATCGTCCGCCCTGCCCTGCGAACCCCGACCAGCGCGGATCGCCGCACGTCGGGATGGGCGTTGAAAACCCCTTCGCACCGCACCGGGAAGAGCGTGCGTCCGCCCTCGAGCTGGACCCGGTGCGCCTTCCTCCCGCAGAACCAGAGCCGGCCTCGCGCATCCAGATAGCCGACATCGCCCATGCGATGCCAGAAGGTCCCGTCGGCGACGGGGATCTTCGCCAGCCGCGTCGCTTCTTCGCGACCCCAATAGTGAGACGTGACGACGGGCCCGCGCACCACGATCTCCCCGATCTCGCCCACCGCCAGCGGCGTGACCTCGTGCCACGCCGTGATCGCTTCCTCACCGATTGGAATGATCGCAACCTCGACGTTGGGAACCGGACGACCCACGCACACGCCCGCCCCGGCGAGCGTGAGGGCCTGCGTATCCCCGAGGATCTCGTCGCTGCGGATCGTGGTGACCGGGAGCGCCTCGGTCGCGCCGTAGGGCGTGACCACGTGGGCGTTGGGTTCGAGCAACGCGACGAAGCGGCCGAGGACGCGAACGGGCACGGGTGCACCGGCACAGATCACCCGCCGGAGCGTGGGGAGCCGTGCTCCGGTTCGCGCGCCCCACCGCGCCAAGTTGTCGAGGATGGCGACCGAGCAGAACATGTTGGTCACGCGCTCCTGCTGGATCGCCGCGGCGATCCGGGCAGGATCGGCTTTGGCGGGGTGAGCAAAGTCCAGCTCCGGCACGACCGTCGTCATCCCGAGCGCCGGATCGAACAATGCGAACAACGCGAACGTCGGGAGGTCGATCTCTTGGTCCCCCAAGCCCGCGATGCTCCGCAAGATCTCGACCTGCGCCGCGAGATTGGCGTGCGTGTACGCCACCCCTTTCGGCGTGCCCGTGCTGCCGCTGGTGAACAAGATCGCGGCGAGCTCTCCGGGATCGGTCGGTGCGACGGCCATCCCATCTCCGGAGCCTGCGCGCTCGACCTCGGCGAGGGTGAGTCCGCCCAACCATCGCGGACCGCCGACCGTGACGGCTTGGCGCAGCGTGCCACGCCCCCAACCAAGGGCGACGCGCGCGAGATGGGCCTTCGGGATCCCGATGAACGCCTCGGGAGCGGCATTGCGGAGGCACGAGGTGATCGCGCGAACCCCCATCCCGGGATCGACGACGACCGGAACGGCGCCGGCCTTGGCCATCGCGAACGCGAGGTTGAAGAAGTCACGACCCGGGGGAACCATGAGCACGGTTCGAACGCCGCGACCGATCCCCACGGCCCGCAGACCCCGAGCCAAGGTGTCGCTGATGCCGTCGAGGTCGCGGTAGCTCGTTCGTTCGTAGTCGATCCCCCCATCGCGGCGTCGCGCTCGCGGCTGGCAGATCGCCGTGACCGCGCCCTGGCGCTCCGCGAGCTCGGACAACGAGCCACCGATGTTGAGCGTCGCCCGCACTGCCGAGTGCGGCGTCACCTCGGGGCCTCCAAAGGGTGGGCGCGCAAGAACTCTCGGACGGCCGCGCAGATCTCTACGGGCGCGTCCTCGAGCACATAGTGACCACAGTCTTCGAACCGATGCACGGTCGCGTGGGGCCAATGACGCTCCCAGACGCTCAAGACCTCCGGGGTGAACACGAAGTCGCGGCACCCCCAGCAGATCAACACGGGTTTCCCGGCAAAGCTCGGGAGGCTGCGTTCGACGCGACTCACGAGCGCATACGACGGATCGGACGCCGAGACCGGGATGTCCTGCACGAATCGCAACGTCGCAAGGCGATGCGCGGGGGAATCGTAGGGCCCGCAATAGACGTCCCGAAGCGCGCGAGGCATCCGCTGCCGCTTGCACCCGACCCACGCCGCGGCGCGAGAAAACGCGTTGAAGCCCAGGACGCTCACGGGGCCCAAAGGGCCGCGACGGATCGCCCGCAACGCCCAAGGCAGTCTCATGGTCGTGGGCAACCGGAACGCGGCTGTGTTGAGCAGCACGATCCGCGCGATCCGTGCGGGATCGAGGCTCGCCAACGCCATCCCGATCATCCCCCCCCAATCGTGCAACACCAGCGTGAGTGGATGCGGGAGCGCAAGCGAGTCCACGAGCGCGGCGACATCATCCACGCGGTCTTGCAAGCGATAGCCGTAGCGGTCGTCGCCAGGTTTGTCCGAGAGCCCCATGCCGATGTGATCGGGGACGATGACGCGGTAGCTCGGCGACAGCGCCCGCACGAGTTCGCGGTAATAAAACGACCACGTGGGATTGCCATGAAGCATCAAGACGGGCTCGCCTTGGCCTTCGTCCAGGTAGTGGTACCGTAGGCCGTTGCGATCGAGGACCTTGCCCTCGAAGGGGTACAGCGCCCTCGGAAGTGTCCAAGCGTTCACCATGCGACCGCCGCCGCCGTGCAGTTGAGCCCGCTTCCGATCCCGCCGAGCATCACACGATCACCCGTCGCCACACGCCCCGCCTCGATCGCGATGCTCAGAGAGAGCGGAACCGAGGCAGGGCCGACGTTCCCGAACTCGGGATAGACCAGCACGGTCTTGTCGAGACCAAACCCGAGCGTGCGCGAGAGTTCGCGGGTATGGAGCTCGCTGACCTGATGGAGCGCGTAGAGATCGATCGTGTCGGGAGCCCACCCAAACTCCTCCTGCGCGCGTGCCCACGTCCGCGCGGCCAGCTCGACGCCGTGGGTGAGCAACGCGCTCGTATCGGTGATCCCCACGTCCACCTGGCCGCGGCACAGCGAGTGGTGTCGCGTCGCCGCGAGACTCACGCTGCCGAGGAAGCGGTGCCCGCTCGGCTCCAAGGCGCTGTGACCGAGCAGCATCGCGACCGCGCCCGACCCGACGGTGAGCGTGGCGATCTGCTCGCGCAACATCTGGTGGTCGCACGTCGGTTGGCTCAGCCGCTCGACCGTACGCTCGACGATGTACCGGCTGCTCTCCGCGTCGACGACGAGACCATAGTCGATCTGGCCGCGCTCGATCATGTTGCCGACGACGCACATGCCGTCCAAGAACCCAAGGCATGCGCTCCCGAGGTCGAAATTGAGGCAACGCTCCGAGAGGCCCAATCGATCGTGCACGAAGCACGCGACCGAGGGCTCGACGTAGTCGCGGCACACCGACGTATTGACGAGCACACCGACGCGGGCGGCCTCGACGTTCGTGTCCGCGAGGACCTTCTGTCCCGCCCTCGCCGCCGCATCGCTCGGTCGCACGTCGGGGTCCCAGAATCGGCGCGCGCGCACGCCCGTGAGGCTCTCGAGCATGCGCGGCGGCAGCCCCATCCGCGTGTAGGTCGGAAGCAACGGCGCCTCGAGCTCGTGCGAAGCGATCCGGTGCGGGGCGTCGACGTGGGACAGGCCGACGATCGCAACGTTCTCGAAGCGCATGCCGTGCCAGCATACCGCGTGCACGCCCGAACCGGTCGCGCCCGCGCATCCAGCCCGAGGCGCACTAGCGCCCCAAGACTTCGGGGCCGAAACTGTAGGGCAAGAACTCCGAGAGCACCCCGCGTTGCTCGGCAGGCCCGTCACAGACACAGACGATTTCCGCCTGCGGCCCGAACTCGCGGATCACCTGCAAGCACACCCCGCAGGGGGTCGTGGGCTCGAGCGTCGGCGTATACACGACCACGTGGGTCAGGACGCGCATCCCTTTTGCGACGGCGTGATGGATCGCGTTGCGCTCGGCACAAACCGAAGGTCCATACGCGACGTTCTCGACGTTGCACCCACCACTGAGCAATCCTTCGGCCCAGTAGGTGGCGGCGCCGACCGGAAAGTGGCTGTATGGACAGTACGCGTGCGCCGCAGCGTCCTTGGCGCAGGCCACGAGGCGTTCATGCAGGCTCGACATTCCCGCAGTCTGCTCCAAAGTGCTCCGTGGTCGAGAGCCACTTCGCGGCGAACCGCGGCCGAGCGACCACGCACGCTCAATTAAACATGTGGTTGCAGGCCCCCGCCATGGTCACGCCGACGTTGAGGCGGGCGTTGCCTTGGACGCGGAGCGTCTCGTCGGGCGCGCCGCCCGTGAACACGGCGACGATGGAGAACTCGTCCGATGCGAGGAACTCGCTGATGTCGGCGCCGTCGGTCTCGAAGGTCAGGAAACTCGCCGCGGGCGGGAACTCCTCCAGAAACGCGATCCGCGTGCGTTCTAGCCCCGGGGCCACCGCAAAAACATCGATGCGGCGCGCGAACGTGAAATCTGCGATGGGGGGGTCCAACATCACGATCTCGAGATCGGTGAGGACCGCATCCGAGAGGTCTTTGTCCTCCACCCCGAGATCGGAGAACTCTTCCAGCACGATGTCCATCTCGCGGAACGCGTCCATGATGACCTCGTCCGGAATCGTAGACTCGGGGATCACCGCTTCTCCGCTGCGCTCGACCTCGATCTCGGTCACTTCGCAGCCGGTCGACGAAAGCAGGACCGCGCCGAGCCACTCGCGGGCGCGTGCCAAGCGCGCCGCCCGTTGGTTGGTTTGCACCCCATCGATCTAGACGAGTTCGCAAGGCTTGCAACGTAGCGCAAGCCAGGGCAGCGCCCGCGCCTTCGCGCGCGGTGAGGGCCCGGATCTCCGCGCTTGCGCGGGAATCCCGGCCTGCACGCAACGGACGGGCGCTAACCGATACTGCAGAACTGCTCGTAGTCGATGAGCTCGATGTCCTCGGGTCGCTTGCTGCACACCCGACAATGGGGATCTTTGCGCAGCTTGAGCGTCCGGAACTTGGTACCGAGCGCATCGAAGACCAGAAGTCGGCCGCTGAGCGTCTTGCCGATCCCGAGCAGGACCTTGATGGCCTCGGTCGCTTGCAGCGTCCCGATGATCCCCGGCAATACGCCGAGCACGCCTGCCTCTTGGCACGAGGGCGCCATTCCGGGCGGCGGAGGATCGGGGTAGAGGCAGCGGTAGCACGGCCCATCGTGTGGCAGGAACGTCGTGACCTGTCCCTCGAAGCGGAAGATGGATGCGTGCACGACGGGCTTGCCGAGCTTGAGCGCGGCGTCGTTCAACAGATAGCGCGTAGGGAAGTTGTCCGCTCCGTCTACGACGACGTCGTAGTTGGCGATGATGTCGAGCACGTTTTCACTCGAGAGCCGCGTCTGGTGCGGAATGACCTTCACGTCGGGGTTGAGCTTCTGCAGCGTCTGACGTGCGCTCTCCACCTTGGGGAGACCCAGGCGATCCATGTTGTGGAGGACCTGCCGCTGCAGGTTGCTCTCGTCCACGATGTCGTCGTCCACGAGACCCATCGTGCCGACGCCCGCGGCAGCGAGGTACAGCGCAGACGGAGATCCGAGCCCGCCCGCGCCGAGGAACAAGACCTTGGCATCGAGCAACTTGCCCTGGCCGACTTCACCGACCTCCGGGAGCATGATGTGCCGGCTATAGCGTTTGGTCTGCTCCGCGGTGAGCATCCGCGGGCGCTCGAACCGGAACCCGGCGTTCTTCCACGCACGGAACCCGCCCGCCATCGAAGAGACCTTGGTGTATCCGAGCTCGCCGAGCGCCTTGGCGGCCAACGCCGAGCGAGTCCCGCCCGCGCAGTACACAATCACTTCACGCGTACGATCCGGGACGGCATCTTCGACCTTGAGCTCGAGAAACCCGCGCGGGATCCATTCCGCCTTGGGGATGAAGCCCTGCTCGTATTCGTCGCGCTCGCGCACATCGAGCAGAACGGGGCCATCGCGGCCGTCCACGACGCGGCTCTTGGTCTCCTCGACAGAAACCTCGCGAATCGATGATTTGACCTGGGACAAGAGCTCGTTGAAGGTGGCCATGGGTATACTCCGACCGGCGCCCGGATTTTCCGATCTGCCTCAGTCTGCGCGGGAACATGTACGATCTGACCGGCTTGGTCAAACGAGACCCATTATCACGATAAAATACCGTAATTACAGATCCGGGAGCCCGAGGGTTGGCCTTCCTTGCTAGTCTGCAGCTGCCCCCGCGAGCGTTCTGCCCGGCGAGTTCGGCGGCGGGTCCACCCGAGCAGCGATCTCGTGTCCAGCACCCCAGCATCCTCCCTCCTCGACCCCGATGATGACGGCAAGGCGCTCGCTTCGCTCCACGACGCACGCGACCGGCTGCGGGAACAGATGGGGCGCCGGATCATCGGCCAAGGAGAGGTCGTCGACCTCCTCCTCACGTGCTTGTTTGCGCGAGGACACGCGCTGTTCGTGGGCGTCCCGGGCCTCGGAAAGACCTTGCTCGTCAGCAGCCTGGCAGAAGCGCTGGCGCTCGAGTTTTCGCGCATCCAGTTCACGCCCGACCTGATGCCTACGGACATCACCGGCTCCGAGGTGCTCGACGAAGATCCGGGCACGGGTCGCCGCAGCTTTCGTTTCGTCGCGGGGCCGGTGTTCTGCAACCTCCTGCTCGCGGACGAGATCAATCGGACACCGCCGAAGACTCAGGCCGCGTTGCTGCAGTCGATGCAGGAGCATCGGGTGACGGCGGGGGGCAAGACGCACCGCCTGCCGCCGCCCTTCCACGTGTTCGCGACGCAAAATCCCATCGAGCAGGAGGGCACGTACCCGCTGCCCGAGGCGCAGCTCGATCGCTTCATGCTGCAGATCGTCGTGGACTATCCGGATCTCGAGGCCGAGCGTCAGATCGTCGCGATGGGCGCGGGCTCCCATGCGCCCATCCATCCGGTGCTGACCCCGGCGGAGTTGCTCATGCACCAAGACCTGGTCGGGCGGGTCCCCGTGCCGCAGTCCGTCGTCGAGCATGCCGTCGCGCTGCTCCGCGCGACCCGGCCCCAGGATCCGAGCGCGCCGCCGCCCGTTCGCGAACTGCTTCGCTACGGTGCCGGCCCGCGCGCGGGGCAGCAGCTCCTCATCGCCGCGCAGGCCCGAGCGGCCTTGGCGGGCCGACCGGCGGTCCACGTCGAGGATGTCCGTGCTCTCGCGGCGCCGGTGCTCGAGCATCGCTTGGTCCGCAGCTTTTCCGCGGAGAGTCGCGGCGTGACGCCACGAGAGATCGTCGATGCGTTGTTGGCCGCGGTGAAACCGTGAAGGTCGGCCTCGAAGCGCTGGCCGATCTCATCCCCGCGAACGTCCGCGCCGTCCTGCAGACGCAGTCCCTGCGCGTGGGACGGCCCGTGCTCGGGCGCGCCTTCGGTCACCACGCGGCCGCCCGCGCCGGCCCCGGGTTGGACTTCCGCGACCACCGCGGCTACGCCCCTGGCGACGATCTGCGGCGCCTCGATTGGAAGGCCATCGCCAGGCGCGACCGCCTGGTGTTGCGGCAGACCGACAGCGAAGACGACCTCACGCTCGCGTTGCTCGTCGATGGCAGCGGCGGCATGGGCTATGGCGAGGGCGAGGCGCAGAAGTTCGCCGTGGCCCGCGCGCTGACGGCCGCGCTCGCCTGGATCGCCGTCAGCCAAGGCGATCCCGTGGCGTTCGCCGTGGGCGGTACGCCGCTGCCACCCGCGCTCACGCTCAAGCCCCGCCGCCACCGCGAGGCCCTCGACTCGCTCGGCCAACAACTTCGCAACCACCGCCCCGACAAGACCATCGCGTGGGCCGAGATCCTGACGGCGACGCGCTTGATGCTGCCACCACGGAGCGTCGTGATCGTGCTCAGCGACTTCCTCGATCCGGTAGGGAGCGGGCGCGCAGAGGACGACCTCGCCCTGCTCGGCGAGCTCACACACCTCAAGAAGCGACGCCACGACGTGGTGCTCGTCCAAATCCTGCATCGCGACGAGCTCGAGTTTCCCTGGAAGGAACAGCGCGCGTTCCGGTTCGTGGACCTGCTGCGCCGTCGCCCCGCGCTCGAGGGTTCGGCGCTCGGCCTGCGCGAGGCGTACCTCGAGCGGCTGCACGCGCACTTGACGTGGTGGGAGGAGAGCAGCATGCGCCACGGAATCCTGCTCGAACGCATCACCTCGGACGTCGCCCTCCCCGAGGCCTTGATCCATCTCATGCAACGCCTGACGGGACATCGCCGGCCATGAATCTGCTGGCCCCCCTCGCGCTGCTCGCCATCGGAGGCGTCGCCCTGCCCGTCGTGGCGCACTTGCTCGGTCGCCAGCCTCCGCGGGAGATCGCTTTTGGGGCGCTCCGGTTCCTGCCCACGGCCTCCGCCGTCGTCAGCCAGCGACGTGCGCTCCGCGACCTCCCGCTGCTCCTCGTCCGCGCCGCGATCCTCGTCGCGATCGCCCTCGTGTTCGCCCGCCCCGTCGCGCGCGACGATGGGGCGCTGCAAGTCGTCGCCGAGGTCCACGACTGCCTGCTCTTGGTGGACGGCTCCGGGAGCATGGGGTTGCGCCACGGTCGCTCCACGATGTTCGAGCACGCGATCGAGCGCGCCGGTGAAGTCCTGGACGCGTTGCCCCCGGGATCGCGCGTCGGGCTCATCACCTCGGACCCCCGCGGGCCACGGCTCGAACCCACCGCCGAGCCGGAACGCATCGCGCAAGCGCTCCGCACCTGGCAGCGCGATGGAGCCCCGCGTCTGGGAGCCTGGTCCCTCGCCGACGCGCTGCCGCATGCGATTGCACTGCTCCCCAACCCCGACGCTCGGCCGCGGATCGTCTACGCGATCGGGGATCGCTACGCCGGTGGACTCGGTGCGCTGCCCGAGCGCGTCGACGATGTCGCGATCCTGGCCGTGCCCGCCCATCCGAGTGCACCTCCCGAGCACGTGGCCCTGATGGCGGCGACCTGGGAGGCCGCGCCGGATCTGGATCCCTCCGCCCTGCGCATCCGGGCGACCGTCCGCCGCTTCGTCGCGGCCCCTGCCGAAGAGGACACGCGCGAGGTGTCCGTCGCGCTCACGGTCGACGGCGAGCCGATCACGCGCGCGTCCGTGGTCCTCCCCCCCAACGAGGACCGCACCGTCGAGTTCACGCACGTGGTCCAAGCGGCAGGGGTCGTCCCCGCCAGCGTGCGGCTCGAAGGGCTCGACGGCGATCCTTGGCCAGGCGACAACGAACGCCCCCTGTGGCTCTCCGCCGCGCACGGATTCGAGGTCCTCGTCGTCAACGGCGACCCCTCCGAGCTCCGCGCCCACGACGAGGTCTACTTCCTCACCACGGCGGTCTCCGCCACCGAAGACGCCGTGCTCGATGGGATTCGCGTGCGGAGCATGGCCCCCGACCAGCTCGAGCACGTGCTCCGCAAAGATGGCCGCTCGGCGCTCGAGCACGTCGACATCATGGTCCTCGCCAACGTGCGTGCGCCCGCCGCAGACATTTCCCCCACGATCCTCGACGCCGTCCGCGACGGCATGGGTCTGTGGATCACCGGAGGCGATCGCGTCGCAGCACAGGACTACAACGCCGCACTCGACGAGGTCTTGCCCCTGCGCCTGCGCGACGCGCTGGAGGTTGGGACCGCGCCCGGCCGTGAGCGCGCGCTGATGGAGGGCTTGGCCCCGCCCGATCTCGCCCATCCCGTGTTCTCCGGCTTCGCCGATGCCGGTGGCCTCGACGGCACACGCGTGCGCAAGGTCCTGCTGCTCGAGCCGGACGCCAATCGGCCCCACGGTGTCGCCCTGTCGCTGACCAACGGCGCTCCCGTACTCGTCACCCGTGACGTGGGCGATGGCCGGGTCGCCCTCCTCACCACGACCATCGATCGCGACTGGTCGGATCTTCCGCTGCGCCCGGGCTTCGTTCCGCTCGTCGCGGGGACGTTGCGGTGGCTCGGCGGAGGTGCAGCGAGCCGCGTCCAACCGCGGCTTTGGGTCGGAGAGCCGCAGGTGCTCGGCAACGACAAGACGTTCGTCGTCGATACTCCGGATGGCCGAGAAGTGCCTGCCAGGCCCGGTTCCGATGGCGTGGCGCGCTTCGAGGACACGATGCAACCCGGCCACTACCGCGTGCACAATGGCGACGCCCAACAGGCGTACTTCGTGGTGGAGGTGAACCCGACCGAGAGCGACACCTCGGCTCCCGCCGAGGTCCGCACGGGCGCGCTCCCGGAAGGCACGGGCGTCATGGCGACACCTCGCTGGAGGATCTGGATCTGGCTCGCGCTGGGCCTGCTCGGGCTCGAGACCGTGCTACGCCGCCGCGCTGTGACGTAGAGTATTGAGGACTAGTGCCCCGACCAGTTTGATTCCACGCGCTGATGCACGCCTGGGACCGCCCACGGCTGTGTCGCTCGGCGCTCGCAGTGTGCCCGACACAGCTTCGGCCTCGCTCCTACCCGCGGACGG
>Ga0315910_10000657_pt1 | contig 33670 bp, 30 predicted proteins | sample EdamamesoilMG_FD_204470 | JGI IMG/M metagenome (GOLD analysis project Ga0315910, IMG submission 204470) | Garden soil microbial communities collected in Santa Monica, California, United States - Edamame soil | ecosystem: Environmental > Terrestrial > Soil > Garden | place: USA: California... | reverse complement strand
ATCTCGCCCGCCGCGGCCAGAGCCGTTGAAATCGTATCGCCTGCGAATCCCCGGTACGCGCGGCCTTCGAACTCGAAATCCAGCTCGCGCGCGCGATCGATCCACTCTCCTTCGACGGCAGGCAGCCGGTACATCATGTGCCCGCCCTCGCCGGCAATTCGGCCGCGTCGTAAGTCGCCAGGATTTCATCCCGCCCCGTATCGCGCTCGACGATGAACCAGTAGCCAGACGGCGTGTGGCACCACCATTCACGCTTCACGCCCGGCACGCTGGCGCGATTGAAGAGATACGCCGTCCACTCGGCGTCGCTGCAACTGTCGGGCTCGGGAGCCGCGCGCACTTCGCCCGCACTCACGAATTCGAGCAGCGGACGGGGACCATTCAGCGGACAGCGGATGAGTTTCAGTCGAGTGCCCTCAATGGCCCACCGCCGCCGCGCCCTTCTCGCCCGTGAGTTCGAGCCGCGCGAAGCGTTCGAGCGAGAAGCCGGTGATCAATGGATGCGGCACGCCGGTTGCCACCGTTTGCGCCATGGTCTTCCCCGAGATCGGCGTTGCCTTGAACCCCCAGGTGCCCCAACCCGCATCGAGGAAAAATCCATCGCAGGGCGTGAGCCCCATGATGGGCGAGAAATCCGGCGTCATGTCCGCCATGCCGGCCCACTGCCGGTTCACCTTCACTTCCGAGAGGAACGGGAACAGGTCGAGCATGTGCACGGCCAGCCCTTCCGCGAAATCCAGCGTCGAACGCGTGGAGTGCAGTTCGCACGGATCGAGCGACGCACCCATCACCAGCTCGCCGCGTGCACTCTGCGAGACGTAGGCATGCAACGAGCTCGAGACGATGATCGGATCCAGCCAGGGTTTCAGCGGCTCGGACACCATCGCCTGGAGCGGGTGAACGACCAGGGGCGAATCGAGCCCGATCAGTTTGAGGATGCGCGGTGTGCTGCCGGCCACGGCGCACAACACGCGCTTCGTCGAGATATCGCCGCGAGAGGTTCGAACTCCCGCCACCGCGCCATCGCGCACGTCGATTCCCAGAACCTCGGTGTTCTGATGAATCTCAACGCCCTGACGGTCCGCTCCGCGCGCGTATCCCCAGGCGACGGCATCGTGCCGCGCGATGGCGCCGGGCGCGTGATACAGCGCGCCGAGGATGGGCGAATGCCCGCCGCAGGCCAGGTCGATCCGCGGCACCCGCTTCTTCACGAAAGCCGCATCGACGACCTCGGATCGCACGCCGAAATGCTTGTTGACCTCGGCGCGCCAGTGCGCAGTGCGCAGGTCGGCGTCGGAGTGCGCCAGCGTGAAATGCCCGCGCTCCGAGTAGAACAGGTTGTAGTCGAACTCTTCGGACAGTCCCGCCCAGAGCGACAGACTCGCGTCGTAGAACTTCACGCCCTCCGGCGTAAGGTAGTTCGACCGGATGATGGTCGTGTTTCGCGCGGTGTTGCCGCCGCCGAGGTAACCCTTTTCGAGCACCGCGATGTCGCGGATGCCATGATCGCGCGCGAGGTAATACGCCGCGGCAAGTCCATGGCCGCCACCGCCAATGATCACCACGTCGTAGCCGTTCTTGAGCCGGCCGGGCGTGCGGAACATCCGCGGCTCCGGGTGGCGCTTCGAAAACGCAAATTTCAGCAGACGATGGGGCATCGAATCGCGAGTTGCATGAGAGTAAATTCGGTTGCACACGGATAACATACCGATTCGCGGCGGACAAGCCCGCCGGTACAAGAGATAAGGAGTGGGATATGGCAAAGCCGAAGGCTCCGCCCGGCGGGAACGCGAATACCGCCGCGACGGGGGACGTTTCGCGCCAGATTGGCGCCACCGTACGGCGCTTGCGCTCGTCGATGGGACTGACGCTCGGCGAAGTGGCCAAGCGCTCGAACGTGAGCGCCGGCATGTTGAGCCGGCTCGAAAACGGCGACGTGTCGCCGAGCCTGGAAACGCTGGCCGCCCTCACCTCCGCGCTGGGCGTTCCACTAGGCACGCTGTTCGGCGACATCGGCAAACCGCGCGGCGGTGCGCAACACGTACCGAAGGGCCAGGGCCTCGAGGTCGTGCGGCGCGGCACGAAACGGGGTCACACCTATCACCTTCTCGCGGCGGATCGCGGGCCGCGCCGTGCTTTCGAACCCTTCCTCGTCACGCTCAGCGACAAGAGTGAGGTATTCCCGGGCTTCGAACACCCGGGGACCGAGTTCATCTATCTGCTGGAGGGCTCATTGACCTATCGGCACGGCGATGAGACGCACTTGCTCAAGGCGGGCGACGCGTTGACGTTCGCCGGCACGGTGCCGCATGGACCCGAGAAGCTCCTGAAGACTCCGATCCGCATGTTGTCGATCATCATCTACGCCGATGGAGCCGCTGACTCGACGCAAGGCGCATGACATATCGAGCAGGAAGTGCGATACGCTCCGTGGCTCCGATAATTACAAGAAATTAATCTGACGCTCGGGGTCCATTGGGGGGCGTAGGTGAGTTCAGTCAATCCAGTTGCAGCAGGGGCGGCGCCCGGCGCGGTTTCGGCGATGAGACATCCGCCGGGGCCCAAGGGCTTGCCGGTCATCGGCCACCTGTTGCCGTTCCTCAAGAATCCGATGGAGGCGCTGACCTCCATCGCGCGCACCTATGGCGGTCTCGCGCGCGTGCCCATCCGCGGCAAGTATCTCTACGTGCTCTCGGACCCCGAGATGCTCAAGGAGATGCTGATCACGCATCGCCAGAAGTACATGAAGAACATCCGGTACCGGCACATCCAGTCGCTGCTCGGCCAGGGTCTGCTGCTCTCGGAAGCCGCCGAGTGGCGGCGACAGCGCGTCATCACGCAACCGGCGTTCAAGCCCGAGGCCATCGACAACATGGTCGGCTGGATGTCGGAACACGTCGATCATTTCCTGCATCGCTGGGACGGCTACGCCGATCGCGGCGAGACCTTCGACGTCGAGCCGGACTTCAACCGCCTCGCGCAGCTCCTCTCGGGCCGCTTCCTGCTGGGCGAGCCGTTCGCCGACATCGCCGATGAATTCTGCGAAGTAGCCGCCGACGTCAAGAAACACTGGCCGCAGGCGCCGCGCAACATCGTGCGCGCCTTCATCCCGCACTCGAAGGAACTCATCGCGCGCTTCGACAAGGCCATCGCCGCGCTGGACGACTGCATCCTCGGCTTCATCAAGCGCCACCGCGCCACGGACTTCGAAGGCTGCGGTGTGCTCAAGCGCATCGTCATGACGAGCCGCGCCGAGGGCAACGAGTTCGACGACCGTTCGCTGCGCGACCAGCTGTCCACCTTGTTTTTTGCTGGCCACGAAACCTCGGCCACGGGCTTGTGCTGGATCCATTGGGCGTTGTCGCGGCACCCCGCGTTCCGCGCACGGATGCAGGCCGAAGTGACGCAGGTGCTCGGCGATCGGCTCGCCACCGCAGCCGACCTTCACAATCTGCAGTACACAGGCCAGGTCATCGACGAGTCGCTGCGCCTGCATTCGCCGATTCATTCCATCTCGCGCGTCGCGCTCGAAGACAACACGGTCGGCGGCTTCCACGTGCCCAAGGGCGCGACGGTGGCGGTGTCGATGTATGCCATTCACCGCCTCGAACACCTGTATCCGAACCCCGAAGTATTCGATCCATCGCGTTTCACGCCCGAGGCCGTGGCTGCGCGCCATCGCTTCGCGTACCTGCCTTTCGCGGCCGGTCATCGCAACTGCATCGGCGCCGGCCAGGCGCTGGTCGAACTGAAGCTCATCGTGGCGCGCATTGCGCAGCGGTTCGAGCTGGATCTCGCGCCGGGTCACAAGGTGGAGCCGGCTCCCGGCACCACGATGTTCCCGCGCTACGGCATGAAGATGAAGATCCGCCACGCCAAGGCGCCGGCATGAGCGTGCCCGCCGAATCACGCAACGAACAGGCGCGGCAGTTCTACAACGCCGCGGCGACCACCTCGACGGACTTTGCGTTCATGAACTACGGCTATGCGCCGTTGTCCGCCGAACTCCAGGGCAGCATGGAGCCGGAGAAGTACTGCCTGCAGCTCTATCGACGCTTGTTAGGCGATGCCGATCTGCGCGGCAAGAAGGTGGTCGAGGTGAGTTGCGGCCGCGGCGGTGGCGCTGCGCATGTCGCCGCCACGTACCAGCCCGCGAGTTACCTGGGCATCGACATCAGCGAAAAGAATCTGAGCCTGGCCATGCAGCGGTTTTCGGGAGTATCCGCGCTGACGTTCCAGGTGGGCAACGCCGAGGCGCTGCCGCTGCCCGACGCGAGCTGCGACGCGCTGCTCAACGTCGAGGCATCTCACCTCTACGACAACCCGGCGCGCTTCTTTGCCGAGGCGTTTCGCGTGATCAAGCCGGGCGGCACGTTTTTCCACGTCGACCTCCACTGGAAGGACAAGGATCCGCCGGCGATGATCGCCGCGGCCGGGTTCATGGTTGCCGCGGTGGAAGACATCACGGCGAACGTCGTGACGGCGCTGGATCTCGACAGCGTGCGGCGCGAGGAAATCGTCATGAGTTTCCCCGAAGCCATGCGCAAGGACTTCCGCGACTGGTCGGGCGTGAAGGACTTCCGCGCGTACAACCGCCTGAAGAACGGCGAGTGGATCTACCGGATTACCCGCGCGGCTCGATAAATGGGGTCAGACCCCATTTGCTAGGAAATGGGGTCTGACCCCATTTAAGCTCCGCGCGTGGCATGGCAATTCTGGATTGACCGCGGCGGCACCTTCACCGACATCGTCGCGCGACGGCCCGACGGCGCCCTCCTCACCCATAAGCTGCTCTCTGAAAGCGCGCGTTACGACGATGCCGCAGTCCAGGGCATCCGCGATCTCCTCGAACTTCCGCCGTCAGCGCCGCTGCCCGCCGAGCTCATCGACGTGGTGCGCATGGGCACCACGGTGGCCACCAACGCGCTGCTCGAACGCAAGGGCGACCGCACTCTTCTCGTGACCACGCGCGGTTTCGCCGACGCGTTGCGCATCGCCTATCAGAACCGCCCGAAGATCTTCGCGCGGCATATCGAGCTGCCCTCGATGCTCTACGAAGAGGTCATCGAAATTGACGAGCGCATCGGCGCGCGAGGCGAGATCGTCCGCCCGCTCGACGTCGCGGCAGCCGAGTCCGCACTGCATGAAGCCCATGCCCGCGGCTTCCGTGCCTGCGCCATCGTGCTGATGCACGCATACCGCCACCCCGCGCACGAGCAGGCCCTCGCCACCATCGCGGCCCGCGTCGGCTTCGCGCAGATCTCCACGTCCCACGGTGTCAGCCCGCTCATCAAGCTGGTGGCACGCGGCGACACCACCGTTGCCGACGCCTATCTATCACCCGTGCTGCGTCGTTATGTCGATCGCGTTTCCGCCGCGCTCCCCGGCACGCGCCTGCAGTTCATGCAGTCCTCGGGCGGCCTCAGCGACGCGCAGTCTTTTCACGGCAAGGACGCGATTCTCTCCGGCCCTGCCGGCGGCATCGTCGGCGCCGCGCGCGGGGCGCAGGCCGCGGGATTCGAGAAGATCATCGCGTTCGACATGGGCGGCACGTCGACGGACGTCGGCCACTTCGCGGGCGAGTACGAACGCGCGCTCGATGTGGAAGTCGCGGGCGTCCGACTCCGCACGCCCATCCTTCGCATCCACACGGTGGCGGCAGGCGGCGGCTCCATCGTGAGCTTCGACGGCGTTCGCCTGCGTGTCGGCCCGGACTCCGCGGGTGCCAACCCCGGACCCGCGTCCTATCGCCGTGGCGGCCCGCTGACCGTCACCGACTGCAACGTGCTGCTCGGCCGCATCCAGCCCGACTTCTTTCCGTCCTTGTTCGGCCCCACGGGCAACCAGCCACTCGATGTCGACGTCGTGCGCGGTCAATTCGACTCGCTCGCACAGTCGATGCCGGGCCGCCAGGACACGGCGGCGCTGGCCGCGGGCTGCATCCGCATCGCCGTGCAGAACATGGCGAATGCCATCAAGAAGATCTCCGTGCAGCGCGGCCATGACATCACCGCGTACACGCTCACCTGCTTCGGCGGCGCGGCGGGCCAGCATGCCTGCCTGGTCGCCGACGCGCTCGGCATGCGCAGCGTATTCATTCACCCGCTGGCCGGTGTGCTTTCGGCGTATGGCATCGGCCTCGCCGACACGATCGTGATGCGCCAGCGCACGGCCGAACTGCCGCTCGGTGCGCTGGCCCTCGAGCAATCCGGCCCGTCCTATTCGGCGCTCGAGAACGATGCAATCGCAGAACTCGCAACCCAGGGCTTCGCGCGCGACGACGTCGAGATCGAACGCACGCTGCTCATGAAATACGCGGACACGGATTCGACCCTGGCACTGACGCTGCGCGCCGACTCGACGCCCGAGTCACTGACCGCGGAGTTCCTCGCGCAATACCGCACGCGCTTCGGCTTCCACGTGGTGGGGCGCGCGATCGTCATCGACACCATCAGCGTGACCGCCACCGGCCGGTCGCCGCAGGTTACGAACGTTGCGCGGCATTTTCCCGACCGCACCGGGCCGCTGAAGCCCGTCGCGACCCGACCGGTGTTCTTCGACGGCAAGTGGATAGACTCCCCTTTCTATTCGCGGGAAAACGTACGGCCCGATGACGCCATCCCCGGCCCCGCCGTGATCTGCGAGCGCAACACCGTCGTGGTCGTCGAGAGCGGCTGGAGCGCGACGCTGACCGCCGCCGACAATCTCGTGCTGAACAAGATCGCCGCCGCGAAGCGCGACCTCGTCTCGACACACGCCGATCCGGTGCTGCTCGAGATCTTCAACAACCTGTTCATGTCCATCGCCGAGCAGATGGGCGTCACGCTCGCGAACACGGCGAGTTCGGTCAACATCAAGGAGCGCCTGGATTTCTCCTGCGCCCTTTTCGATGGCCACGGACAGCTCATCGCCAACGCACCGCACATGCCCGTGCACCTGGGATCGATGGGTGAATCCGTGCAGGAAATCCTGCGACGGCGTGGCCGCGACATTCAGCCGGGGGATGCCTTTGCGCTGAACGCACCCTACGCGGGTGGTACGCATCTGCCGGACGTCACCGTCGTGATGCCCGTCTTCGTGGGTGCGGGTGGCCCCGCGTTTTTTGTCGCGGCCCGTGGTCATCACGCCGACATCGGCGGCATCACACCCGGCTCGATGCCCTCCGACTCGCATTCCATCGAAGAGGAAGGCGTGCTCATCGACAGCGTCCGCATCGTCGATCGCGGGGTGTTCAACGAAGACAGACTGCGCGCGTTGCTCACGTCCGGACGCTACCCGGTGCGCAACGTCACGCAGAATCTCGCCGACCTGCGCGCGCAAGTGGCCGCGTGCCAGAAGGGCATCGCGGAGCTCTCGGCCATCTGCGATCACTACGGGCTCGCCGTGGTCCAGGCCTACATGCAGCACGTGCAGGACAACGCCGAGGCGGCCGTGCGCAAAGTCATCGACGTGCTTCACGACGGCGAGTTCTCCTGCGAAATGGACAGCGGCGCGGTGATCCGTGCGGCGATCCGGATCGATCGCGCGCGGCGCGAAGCCACCATCGACTTCACGGGCACCAGCGCGCAGCAGCCCAACAACTTCAACGCGCCACTGCCCGTGACGCGAGCAGCCGTACTCTACGTCTTCCGCACGCTGGTCGACGACGAGATCCCCATGAACGCCGGTTGCATGAAGCCGCTGCGCCTCGTCGTGCCCGAAGGCTCGATGCTGGCGCCGCGTTACCCCGCCGCCGTGGTGGCAGGCAATGTCGAAACTTCGCAGGTCGTGACCGATTGCCTGTATGGCGCACTCGGCGTGCTGGCCGCCAGCCAGGGCACGATGAACAACTTCACCTTCGGCGACGACGAGCATCAGTACTACGAAACCATCTCCGGAGGCTCCGGAGCGGGTCCGGACTTCGATGGCACCGACGCGGTCCAGACGCACATGACCAACTCGCGGCTCACGGATCCGGAGGTGCTCGAGTGGCGCTTCCCGGTGCGGCTGGAGTCGTTTCGCATCCGCCGGGGCTCGGGCGGCGCGGGCCTGCATCGCGGCGGCGATGGCGTCGAACGGCGACTCCGGTTCATGAAGCCCATGACCGCAGTCATGCTGGCTAACCACCGGCGCGTGGCGCCGTTCGGCGTGGCGGGTGGCGAACCCGCCGCCGTCGGAGAGAACTGGATAGAACGCGCCAGCGGCGATCATGAGAAGTTCGATGCCGCGTTTTCGACTCCCGTGCAGCGTGACGACGTCATCGTCATCCAGACGCCAGGCGGCGGCGGGTACGGCCGGAAGTGAGCACGAATTTCAAACGCGTCGCGTTCGCCAGCATGGCAGGCACGGCCCTCGAGTATTACGACTTCGCGGTCTACAACACGCTCGCGGCGCTGGTGTTCAACAAGCTGTTCTTTCCGTCCGTGGATCCGCTCACCGGGACGCTGCTCGCCTTCGCTACGTACTGGGTCGGTTACCTGTCGCGACCTTTCGGCGGCCTGCTGTTCGGCAACCTGGGCGACCGCCGCGGCCGACGATACGTGCTGATGATCACGCTGCTCATGATGGGCATCTGCACCACGTTGATAGGCCTGCTGCCGACCTACGAGAAGATAGGCGTGCTCGCGCCAATCCTGTTGGTCACGCTGCGGTTCATACAAGGCATGGCGCTCGGCGGCGAATGGGCCGGCGCGGTGTTGCTCACGGTGGAGCATGGCACCGACCAACAACGCGGACGCAACGCGTCTTTCGCACAGATGGGCCCGTCGACCGGCGTGCTGATCGCCACCGGCACCATCGCGCTCATCACCTGGCAGATGAACGACGACCAGCTGCTCTCGTGGGGATGGCGCATTCCCCTGCTCGCCAGCGTGCTGCTGGTGGCGTTCGGGTTGTGGCTGCGGCTCGGCGTGCCGGAAACGCCCGAGTTCGTGGCGTTGGCGAACACGGAGCGATCCGCTCGCGCCCCGCTGCGCGAAGTGATCACGGAGCATGGGCGCGGCCTGCTGGTGGCAGGCAGTTCGCGCTTCGGGCCCGACGTCATGTATTCGCTGATCAGCGCATTCTGCGTCACTTACGTCACCACGATTCTCGGCCTGCCCAAGACGCTGGCCACGGTCGCGCTCGCGATCGGCGCATTTCTCAATGTAATTTTCATCTTCGTGGCCGGTACGCTCTCGGATCGCCTGGGACGACGCGTGGTCTATGGCCTGGGCGCCGCCGTCTCCGCGATCTGGCTGTGGCAACTGTTTCCGCTGCTGGATTCAAAATCGGAGATCGCGATCGTCGCGGCCTTCGCCATCGGCCTCGTGGTGCACGCCTTCATGTACGGACCGCAAGGCGCATTCATCGCCGAGCAGTTTCCGACACGCGTGCGATACGCCGGCGCGTCGGTGGCGTACACCGTCGCCGGCGTATTTGCGGGCGGACTCGCGCCGCTGGCATTCACGCGCATCTTCCAGGCGAGCCATGAGACCGGCGGCATCGTTGCCTATGCGAGCATCGCGCTGGTGATCACGGTGCTGGCGCTGCTCGCCTCGCGCCCGAAAATGGGGTCAGACCCCAACTCCTAGGCAATGGGTCCTGACCCCATTTCTTTGGCCTGGAGTCGGCTCAGTTGCCGGTCGTGCAGGCGCGCAAAGCAGACAAGCGCGACCAGCGACCCTATCAACGCGCAGAACATGTCGGATTGCGTGTCCCAGGGATCACCCTGGGTTCCCAGGAATTCATCTGCTCCCTGGCCGAGCGCCAGCGCCGCGCCCCATTCGACGAACTCGTAAGTGGCGCTGATGGCCAGCACGATGCACACCACCACGAAGGCGAGCATTCCGCGACCGCGCACGAACTGTCCTCGTATCAGCACTTCGCGCGCGGCCAGTGCCGGCACGAACCCTTGCATGAAGTGGCCTATCTTGTCGTAGGGATTGCGACTCAGTTCCAGGAGATCCTGTATCTGAAATCCGAGCGGAACACGCGCATAGGTGTAGGCGCCGCCGACCATGAGCACCACGGCGTGAAGGAAGATGCAGATGTAGAGCAATGTCGTGAGCGGGAATCGGCGGTATGTGAACCACAGCACCGGGAGCGCGATGAAGATGGGCGCCACCTCCATGTACCAGGTGGCGCGATCGTAGGGATGCACGCCGGATATCCCGAGCAACACCAGTAACAGCACAGAGGCGAAAACGAGGGTGTTCGGCGACATGGGCGCGAGTGTGCCACGGAAGCCGCGGCTTCAGACGTCGACGCGCTCGCCTTCCTCGTAACTTCGCCGCGAACCGCGAACCAATGCCGCTTCGCGCACGCGCCGATCCCGCAGGCCGCGCGTATCGGGCCACAGCCGTTGCATCGCCTCCAGCTGGGCCGCGATGCGCGCGAGCGAAGCCCCGCCTGCCACTTCTGCGCGGATCGCACGCATCTCCGATCGCCGCTCGCCCGTGAAACTGGCGCCGCGGTTGAACACGAGCGACAGCAACGCGCCTTGCGCGTCGAACGGCAATTTTTCCACGCCGGGGAAAGCGTCGCGCGTGATCTTCGCGAACCGCGGCAGCGTGCTGGCGTAGAACACCGGCTCCGCGGCGGCGAGAGGAATGTTGATGTTGCGAAGACCGCGCGCCAGCTGTTCGGCGACGGCGCCCTTGGCGCCCTGCACCGCCGCGAGCGCCGCGCGCTCGGGCTTTTCGAGGAACGGATCCCAGTCCGCTTCGATCTGCTGCTTCGAGGTGTAGCCGAGGTCGTAGCCAATGCCGATCGTGACGCCGCTTTCGCCGCCCGGCCAAGTGGGGCGCGAGTACAGCCGCTCGTATTGCGCGCGCGAGCCAATCTCGAATTGCAGGATGAGCTCCAGCGATTTGCGCGAACACGCGAGACTGATGGTCTTCCGCGTCGCGGCAAGATCGAGGCGCGCTTCCAGCGCCGTCAGTGTCTCCGGGCCGAGCATGCCATCGGCCGTGACGCCGAGTGCTTTCTGGATGCGGCGCAGCCTTTGCGCAACCTGTGGACTGGTGGTCGACATTGCAGTCGACGCTACGAGCCACCCGTGAACCTGTCAACGCACTCCAATAGCTAGACGCTCACAATCGTGAAGTTGTTCCGTTGTGTGTAGACTCGCTGCGATGAACACGATCCAGCGCCGATCCGTACTACTGGGCCTCGCTGCCGCGGCCGCTCCGGGCGCCTGGGCTGCACCGCGTCAGCAGGTCTGGCAATTCAGGAGTTTGCGCAAGGTGGGCGGCCACTCGGTGCGAGCCGAAGGCGCGCCGCAACTCATCAAGGACACCGTCGGAAAATCCACGCAGTTCGATGGGAAACAGGACGTTCTCTTCATCGACCAGCACCCGCTCGCAGGTGCGAAGACATTCACCGCCGAACTCGTGTTCCGCCCCGACGGCGGCGCGTTCGAACAACGTCTGCTGCACCTGGAGTCCGATGAGTCGCCACCGGTGGCGCCCGGCAAAGGCAGCACCCGCATGTTGTTCGAGATTCGCGTCGTCGATAACAGCTGGTACCTGGACGCTTTCATGGTTGGCGCCGGGTATCGCGTGACGATGATGTCGCCCGACAAGCTTTTCCCCGTGGGTCGCTGGTACCACGCGGCGAAGACCTATGACGGCCAGTTCTTCCGGTCGTACGTGAACGGCGAACTGCAGATGGAGATGGCGACGCCGTACACGCCACAGACGGCGGGCCGTGCCTCGGTGGGCGCCAGGATGAATGGCGTGAGTCACTTCCATGGCGCGATACACGAGGCGCGGTTCTCGCAGGAGGCGTTGCCCCCTGCGCGCTTTCACACCTGAACGGGTTGCGGCTTCGGGAACAGAAGCGCGAGCAGCACGGCGCCCACCGCGACAGCCGCCGAACCGACGTAGAGCCACGCGTACGTGCCGAAGTGGTCGAACACCCAGCCGCCCATCACCGGGCCGAATGACATGCCGAGACTCGACAGCATCGTCGCCGCGCCGAACACCGTGCCCATGATGCGCTGGCCGAAATAGTCGCGCGCGAGTGAGGCATACAGCGGCATTCCGCCGCCGTAGGCAACTCCGAAGATGATGGCCAGCGCGTAGAACTCGTCGAGCTCGCTGACCGTGAGATACGCCGAGATGGCCATGGCCTGTACGGCCAATGCGGTCACCAGCACACGTTTGGCGCCGTACCGGTCCGCAAGCACACCTAACAACAGTCGCCCGCCGAGCCCCGCGAGGCCTTCGACGCTGTAGACGCTGACCGCCGCCATCGAGGTGAGGCCGCAATACATCGCGTAGCTCACGACGTGAAAGATGGGGCCTGAATGGGCCGCGCAGCAAAGGAAGAACGTGAACCCAAGAACGAGGAACTGAGGCGAGGTCAGCGCCTGGCCGACCGTGATCGTGCGGTCTCCACTGTCGGTCGCCGCGACCACGGCTTCCTGCTCGACGACGGGCGGCCGACGCACGAACAATGCCGCCGGAATCACCAGGATCCAGGCCAGCAGGCCGATGTCGAACATGGCCGTGCGCCAGCCGTGATGCGTGATGAGCCAGCTCGCGAGCGGCGAAATCGTCAGTGGCGCCATGCCCATGCCCGCCGAGACCAGTGACACGGCCAGATTGCGCCGCGTCTGGAACCAGCCGGTGACCGTCGCGATCATCGGCGCGAAAAACGCGCTCGCGGACAAACCGACCAGCACGCCGAAGGTGAGCTGGAACTGAATGAGCGTCGTCGCACGACTCGCCAGCACCAGCGCCAGGCCGAGTAATCCCGCGCCTATCAAGGTACAGACGCGCGCGCCCCATCGATCGCTGGCCGCACCCCACGCAAACGAGCCGAAGGCCATGACGAGAAAGTTGATCGTCATCGCAAACGAGATCCCGGCGCGCGACCAGCCGGTTTCGGCCGACATCGGCGCCAGAAAGACCGCGAGCGAAAACATGGCGCCGATCGCGACGCAGCCCATGAGCCCGCCGAGCGCGACAACGGCCCAGCGATAGGGAGACTCAGTCATGGGATTTTTTCCTGCGAGAAGATTCGCCGGCGACTTTCAGCAACCGCCGGAACGTCGGGCACTCCATGTGGCTGGGAGCACGACAGGCCGCCGCGTGGCGCAGGCCGTCTCGCATGGCCGTGAGTTTGCGGATGGTGAGATCGAGTTCGCTCGCCTTGCGCGTGAGCATCGGCCGATCGACCTGGAGCTTGCCGTTCGGCGCAAACATGCGCGCGATCTCGTCCAACGAAAAGCCGGCGGCGCGACCCAGAGCGATCAGAGCGAGTCGCTCGAGCACGTCCGGGTCGTACTGACGACGGAGTCCGCGACGGCCCACCGACGCCACCAGGCCCTTCTCTTCGTAGAAACGCAATGTCGACGCCGGAATCCCGGCCCGCTTTGCCACGTCGCCAATGTCCAGATCACGCATCGCTTGACCTCAAGTGGACTTCAAGTGGCACCTTACCAGCCATGAATACGACCGACATGACTTTGATGCTGCTCACGGGCGCCGGCGCCACGGCCGTCACCGATGTCTGGGCGATCCTGCGCAGGCGCTTGTTCGGGACACCCGTGCCCAACTTCTCGATGGTGGGCCGATGGGTCGGCCACCTCGCCCACGGCCGAGTACGCCACGATTCCATCGCGGCAGCGCCGCCGATCCGCGCGGAGCGCGCGCTCGGCTGGATCACGCACTACGCCATCGGGATGGGGTTCGCGATGCTGTTGCCGGCGTTCTGGGGGTGGGACTGGATCCGCGAGCCATCACTGGCGCCCGCGTTGATCGTCGGCATCCTCACCGTCCTGGCTCCGCTCTTCGTGATGCAGCCTGCGATGGGCGCCGGCATCGCCGCCAGCCGCACACCGCGCCCGGCCGCAGCCCGCGCGCAGAGTCTCGTCACGCACACCGTTTTTGGCGTCGGCCTCTACGCCGCCGCCATGGTTATCAGCTCGCTATCCACTGGAGGATGAAATGAAGATACCCGCCCGTTTCGCGCCGATCGTATTCGGCGCCCTGCTCTCGGCCATCATGGTGGCCATCGTGTCCGCGTTCGTGCTGGCCAGCACGCAGGGAATTCACGCGGACTTCGCGTCGCGCTGGCTCCGCAGCTGCGCGCTGACCTGGCCCGTGGCATTTCCGACGGTGACGCTGCTTGCACCATGGGTGCGACGCATGGTCGGCCGCCTGACTACCGCGTGACCTGGGCTACGTTCACGCCGCGGTCGAACGGGATGATGCTCTTGCGGATGTCGATGAGCGGCCCGAGCTCGTACACGTTCGTGTAGCCATACGCGAAGAGCACGTTCATCGTGTACACGTTGAGCGACGCGCTGAGATTCTTGGCCGGGAAGGCCTGCGGCTCGTTGGAGAAGTTGTTGTTGCAGTAGATGAGGATGCGCGTCGACTTGGACGGAATGATTTTCGCGAGTTCCTCCTCCGTGATGTCCGGAAGGCTCAGGTTCCTCGCGCCCCGCACATGCAGCAGCTGGAATTTTTCCGCGCTGCGCGCATCGAGGATGACGGTCGAGACGTCGCTCGCCATGTGGACGAACTCGAACTCCGACACGCGATGTTGCTCGCGGACGATGCCGACTCGCTCGACGCCACTCTGGAACGCGGCGTAGTCGATGAGCGGGTTGGGAATGTCTTCGGCGGCCGCGAGACCGGAAACCGAGATCAACGCGAGCGCAATGTAAGTTCTGACCACGACTGCCTCCCGGGGTGCGAGACAGTTGGGACCCGGGCACTCCGAAAAAGTGCCCGGGTCCGGTTACATAATCGGCGCCTTGTTAGAAGTGCTTGCGGATCCCGAGCGTGAAGAACAGCTCGTCCGCGTCGTAGCTCACGACTTCCGCCTGCCCCACCCAGCTTTGGCCGACACGCAGGCCTGCGCCGCCGCCGAAGTAGAAGCCGAGGTCATTGAGCTTTTCGTAGACGACCTGGTCCGAGCTCGCCCGGTTCTCGATGCTCGAGGCGCCGAACTTCACGAGCGGGAACCACTTTTCGTTGATGCCGCGATCGAACGGCAGCCACTGGAATCCCACGCCGTAGACCTTGTAGCCGATGTCGCCGAGGTGACCGACGCCGGGGTTGGTCGACGCGATGCCCGCGTCGCCGCCATCGGCGTAGAACGCTTCGGCGCCCCAGTTCTGGTTCCACGCATAGCCTACCGTGAAGCGATAACCGAACGCCTGCTTGTCGTCGACCTTGTAGTCACCCTCATGGTTGCGCGGCTCGACACGCGACATGCCCGTGTCGAAACCGAGATACCAGCCCTTGCTGATCTTGTCCGCGGCACTCGCCTGGACCGGCGCGAGGCCGGCGGCGACGCCGAGGATCGGCAGCAGGTATACGGCGGCGCGGCGGCCAACCTGATGGCCAGCACGGCGCAGCGCCATCCAACCCATCACGCCCAGCATGCCTAACAAGCTCAGCGGGTCGAATGCACCGGCGCCACGCACCGCCGTCTGCACCTTGCCCTGCTTGTCGAGCGAATCCGGAATGCCGTCGTGGTCGAAGTCACCACGGCCTTCCTGGGCGTCCGGCAACGCATCATTGTCACTGTCGAGATCGAGGAAGTCGCTCATACCATCTCCATCGGTGTCGGGGCGCGCCAGCGCGTGACCGCCCGTATTGTTGCCAGCCGAATCGGCCAAGCCATCGTGATTGGAATCGACGCCATCCTGACGGCCGTCCGAGTTCGCATCGGTGCCGCCTGCTTCGATGACGTCATTGATGCCGTCGCCGTCGCTGTCGACGTCGCGATGGTTGTCGACGCCGTCGTGATCGGTGTCCGGCAGCGCCAGCGCGTGACCGCCCAGGCTGCTTTCGAACTGATCCGACAGGCCGTTGCCATTGGTATCGACGAAGTTGTCCGCGAGGCCATCGCCGTTCGCATCGACACCGCCGGCTTCGACGATGTCGCTGATGCCATCGCCGTCGCTGTCGAGGTCGACGAGGTTCGGCAGGCCGTCACCGTCGGTGTCGTCCGCGCCGTCGCTGGCATTCGGAATGCCGTCGTTGTCCAGGTCGAGGTCCTGCGCGTCGGCAACGCCGTCGCCGTCACGGTCCACGTACGTGCCGAAGGACTGCGGGGCGAAATCCACGGCGTCGCGGATACCGTCTTCGTCGCTGTCCGGGCCGGCCGCGAAGCTGCCCGAGGCCGGGACGCGGAAGTCCGGGACACTGCCACTCGTGACGCGCGGCAGGCTCGTGCGAGTCTGGCCGGCATCCATGAGAGCGTCGCCGTTCGCGTCGATGAGGCCGGCTTCGACCACGTCGGACATGCCGTCGTTGTCGGAGTCGAGATCACGCACGTCCGGGATGCCGTCGCCATCGGTGTCGGTCAGCGCTGTCGGCGTGCCTTCGAACGAGTCGAGGATGCCGTCGTCGTCGGAATCGACATCCGCCCAGTTCGGCGAACCGTCGCTGTCGGTGTCGCTCTCGGTGAACTCGAGCGCATCGGGCAACGTGTCGTTGTCGCTGTCGGTGTCCAGGTAGTCCGGCGTACCGTCGTTGTCGCTGTCACGCGGGTTGTCCAGGTCGGCGCCCACTTCGTCCGAATCCGGAATGCCGTCGCCATCGCTGTCGGTATCCAGGTAGTCAGGCGTGCCGTCATTGTCGGTGTCGACAGGATGCAGCGGATCGTCGCCCGCTTCGTCGGCATCGGAGATGCCGTCGTTGTCGCTGTCGGTGTCCGTGGCGCTGTCACCGGCTTCGAAGACATCCGGGATGCCGTCGTGGTCGGTGTCGGTCGGGTTCGCGGGATTGCTGCCGGCTTCGACGCCGTCATTGATACCGTCGCCGTCGGAGTCCGGGTTGTTGGGATTGGTGCCGAGCGCGGCTTCTTCCGCGTTCGTCAGGCCGTCGCCGTCTGTGTCCAATGCCAGGCAGGCCGTGCTGTTCGCGTTCGGAACGCAAGGATCGGTGTTGGCAGAGTCGGTCTGGTCTGAAACGCCGTCGCCATCGGTGTCCGTCGACGCAGACTCGAGCACGTTCGGCGTGCCGTCGTTGTCGCTATCCACAGGTGCGTTGACGTTGCCACCCACTTCGACGCCGTCATTCGTGCCGTCGCCGTCGGAGTCCGGGTTGTTGCGATCGGTGCCGAGCGCCGCTTCCTGGCCATTCGTCAGGCCGTCGCCGTCGCTATCCACCGCCAGGCAGGCCGTGCCATTCGCATTCGGCACGCAAGGATCGGTGTTGCCGGCGTCGTTCTGGTTGGTGACGCCGTCACCGTCCGTGTCCGTGATCGACGACTCGAGCACGTTCGGCGTGCCGTCACCGTCACTATCTACCGGCGCATTGACGTTGCCGCCGACTTCGACGTTATCGGCAATGCCGTCGCCGTCGCTGTCGGGGTTGCTGCGGCTGGTGCCCAGCGCATCTTCCTGCGCATTGGTCAGGCCGTCGCCGTCGCTGTCGGCCGCGAGGCAGACCGCGCTGTTCGCATTCGGGATACACGCGTTCGCATTGGCCGGGTCGCTCTGGTTAGGCACGCCGTCGTTGTCGAGGTCCGCGATCGCGGACTCGAACACGTTGGGCGTACCGTCGCCGTCGCTATCGGTCGGTGCATTGACGTTGGCACCCACTTCGGCGCCGTCGTTGAGGCCGTCACCGTCGGTGTCGGGGTTGCTGCGATCGGTACCGAGCGTCTCCTCTTCCGAGTTCGTGAGGCCGTCGCCGTCGCTGTCGGTCATCAGGCAGACGATCGAGTTCGCGTTCGGCACGCAGGGATCACTGTTCGCCGAGTCGAGCTGGTCGGACACGCCGTCCAGGTCCGTGTCGACGTTCGAGGGCTCGAGCGCGTTGATCGTGCCGTCGCCGTCGGAGTCGAGCGGAGCATTCACATTCGCGCCCACTTCGGCGCCGTCATTCGTGCCGTCGTTGTCCGAATCCGCGTCGTGCGGGTCCGTACCCAGCGTCGGTTCCTGCACGTTCGTGAGACCGTCGCCGTCATCGTCTCCGCCCGGGCAGCCCGTGAAGGCGGCGTTCGGGAGGCAGGGATTGTTGTTGGCGGGGTCGAGCTGATTCGACACGCCGTCCCCGTCCGTATCGACGTTTGCAGGTTCCAGCGCGTTTATGGTGCCGTCGCCATCGGTGTCGATCGGCGAGTTCACGTTCGGACCGACTTCGGCGCCGTCGGCCGTGCCGTCGTTGTCCGTGTCGGCATCATTGATGTCCGTGCCCAGCGCCGTTTCCTGGTCGTCCAGAAGGCCGTCGCCGTCACTGTCGTTGTTGAAGTTGCTCGCGCCGACGCCCGCGGTGTGCGTGAACGTCGCCGTGGCAATGTCCTGCTGCACGGGGAAATTGCCCTGCGAGGGATCCAGCCAGAAGAGCTGAGCCTGGATCGTGTACGTGCCCGACCCACTCGACAGCGGATAGACGGGGTTCGCGGTGCGCGTGACATCCGAATTCGCGGCGACCACGAAGTCCTGCGTGAGTACGGTCACGGCATCATTGTTGGGGTCGATGAGGCTGATCTGCAGCCGGTAGGTACCGCCCGTGATCGAGTGCACCGACGTCGAGGTGTTGATCGTGACGTTGCCGGCAGCGACCGACGAACCGGTGATACGCACGCTCTGCGTGTCGCCATCGGTGGCGCCGCCGCCGTCGGTCAGCAGCTGTGCCCAGTCGATCGTCGTGACCCACTGCGTGGAGTCGCCGCTGGTGTCGACATCGATGCGCACGAGGTTCTGGCCCTGGACCAGCCAGGCCGGGTTCACATTGAACGCGGTGACGCTCCACACGTTGTTGGCGCCCGTGAGGCGGCCGAGATGGTGGCCATTGAGGAAAACGTCGTCGACCTCGCCCTGCTCTTCGTCGACGTCGAGCGCCTTCATGCTGAGCACGACGGAGCTCTGCGGCAGCGTCGCGACGTTGATGTTGAATTCGATCGGATGGATACCGCTGGAGTTGCCCAGCGACACGTCCATGTCGTTGTCCGCGGCATGCGTGCCCGCGTTGTTCTCGTTGTCCGTATTTGTGTAGTAGGTGGCCTGCGCGAACGCCTGGGGTGCGAACACTCCCAGCATCACCGCTACTACGACCGCGAACCGCTTGATTGACTGAACCATGATTATGAAAACTCCCGTTCGACCAACTCAACCGCCAAGTTCCTGGCGCTTTCGCCGCAACCTTTTGCGGATTGCTCCTGTGCCCAGCCGCTATCGGCGTTGAGGGCGGACAGCCTTAGGACGGAGAAGGAGAGGGAGATCAAATAACCGCAGGACAGCAGACGTGCGGAGAGGACCGGATGGACATAATCCATCCGGCCACGCTGTCCTACATATAAAGAGTGGGAATCAGGCCGCCTGGCGGCGACGGCCCAATGTCACGCGCACTACCAGCGTGGCGCGATCTGCTCACCCGGCAGCATTTCATACGGCGGCTTCCAACCCGGCAGCGCTTTCAGGCGCTCCAGCCACCGGGCCATCGCCGGATAACTCTTGCCGATGTCGTAGCCGCTCTCGTCGGCCGGGTAATAGAGGTATCCGCAGAGGGACATGTCCGCGATGGTGGGCTGCGAACCCACGATGTATTCGCGGTTGGCCAGATGCTTCTCGACGATGCCAAACGCGTTGTCGACGCGGCCCGCGAGGAATTTCATGACCGCGGGATCCGGCGCCGTCGCGCCGAAAGACTTGAGGAACCGCAGCGTCGCGAGGTAACTGGTGAACTTGTGGTTGTCGAAGAACATCCAGCGAAGCACTTCGAGGCGTTCGTCTTCGGAATTGCCCCTGTAGGCGCCATGCTTTTCCGCGAGGTGGATCATGATGACCGCGGACTGAGTGAGCTTCCGGTCACCCGTCTCCAGCACGGGGATTTCGCCCATTGGGTTCATGTCCTGCCGCCAGGCATCCGAGCGCTGGATGCCCTTCGCGAATTCTTCGAAAGGCAGGTGGACGGGAGTCCATGGCTGCCGGAGGGCCTGCAGGAGAAGAGCGACTTTGTAGGTGTTGCCGGATTGGGCGAAGGCGTGGAGTTTGTACATCGTGCCGGAAGATTACCCCGGCTTCACGGCCCGCGTCACGAAGAACGCCGTCGGCAAACCGACGAGCACGATGTGCCAGAAGGCATGGATGTGCAGCTGGTCGAGTGGATAGATGCCCCGGCCGATGGCCGAGAGCGGCAGGATCAGATAGTTCATGGCCAGCAGGAACGCGATGCCGTAGAGAATGCCGAGTACTACCCACTGCCGCGGCACGATCTTCACGCGGCTCACGAGCAGGTAGAGCAACGCGGCCGCCGAGATGCAGATGAAGTAGTGAAGCACCAGGCCAAGCGCAACCACCTCCATGCCGCCCTCGCGGGCAGCCTTGCCCAGCAAGCCGCTCGCGACACCCTTCCACGGCTGGAACCACTGGCCTCCGGCCATGACGGTCTTCACGGTCGGATAGATGGTGTCCGCGAGACCGGCGAGGAACCCGCCGAGCAGGATCGCGCGCGGCGGCGCGATACGGTAGTTAGGTGTGTCAATCGACGCAGCAGTCGTATTCATGAATCGCCCCCTTCTGGGCGTCGAGACTACCGCCGTGCGTCGCCCGACGGAAGATCAGCGCGCCCACGTCCCGAAGCAGGGCCGGGTGTCCAGCGCGAAGGCTCGGTTGTTAGCCCGCGCCACTCGGCGCTTCGCTGCTCTTGCCACGACCCCGCGCCAGGTACGGCAGAAAGAACATGTACAGGCCCGTGAGAAGCAGCAACGCCAGCGGAAGCAGCGGCTCATGTCGGCACCTTGCGCGCTTCAATCATTTTCCAGCCATTGCCGGACGGGTCACGAAAACTGGCGTCCGTGCTTCCGTATCGCGTGACGGGTTCCTGCGTGAACTCCACGCCTGCGGCTTGCATTCTTCTATAGGAGTCCAGACAGCTATCGACGACAAGCACGAGCGGCGGCATTGCGCCCTTCGCCACCAACTCGCGCAGTGCCTGCGCGGTTGCCTCGTCCTGTACTGGCGGGCCGGGCGCGTAGAGGCCGAGCTGAAACGACGGCTGCTCGGGATGCTGCACCGTCAACCAGCGATATTCGCCATTGCGCGAGTCCGTGTGAACGCGGAACCCGAGCTTGTCGACATAGAACTTGAGCGCTTCGTCCTGATCGCGGACGTACACACCCACCACTCCAACACCCTGACTCATGCGACCTCCTTACCTGGTGGTCCTATTCTTGTCCCTGGCTGCGCGACGCCGCTTCTCCGAAACTGCTCTCGTGAGATTGGGTCGGTGGGCGGCGATCAGGAAACACGCCGGCACGCTGTCGAAGCCATGTGATGCCGCCTTTTCGCGCGCGCGAAGCTGTCCCGGACTCTCGCCCGTGATGTCGCGGAAGATGCGGCCGAAGGTGCCCAGGCTTCTCCAGCCGGTCTGGAATGCGATGTCGGTGATCGAGAGCTCCGTGTCCCGAAGTAGCGCCTTCGCGCGTTCGATGCGCCGTGTGAGCAGGTAGCGATGGGGCGGCACACCGAAGGCGTCGCGGAACGATCGCGCAAAGTGCGCCTGCGAGACGCTGCTCACGCGCGCAAGCCGGCGTACCGGCCACTGCTCGTGCGAGGCCACGTCCATGCGGTCTTTCGCGCGCAGGAGTCGGCGCAGCAGTTCGGGGTCCTGGGTCACGGGTGCATTACAGCACCTCGAACAACCCCGCGGCACCCATGCCGCCGCCCACACACATGGTCACCACGACATAGCGCACACCACGCCGCTTGCCTTCGATGAGCGCGTGGCCGACCAGCCTGGCGCCCGACATTCCATACGGGTGCCCCACGGAAATGGCGCCGCCATCGACATTCAGGCGCTCGTCGGGAATCCCGAGCCGATCCCGGCAATAGATGACCTGCACGGCGAAAGCTTCATTCAATTCCCAAAGTCCGATGTCGCCTGTCTTCAGTCCGAACCGCTCCAGCAGCCGTGGCACGGCGAACACGGGGCCAATGCCCATTTCGTCCGGCCGTGTACCGGTGACGGCCATGCCGACGTATCGGCCGAGGGGTGCCAGGCCGCGCCGCGCTGCCTGCTTCGCTTCCATGAGTACGCAGGCCGAAGCGCCATCGGAAAGCTGACTGGCATTGCCCGCGGTGACGATGCCGTCGGCGCGCACGGTCTTGAGCGCAGCAAGTCCCGCGAGCGTGGTCTCTGGCCTCATGCCTTCATCGCGATCGAGTGCGATCTCCAACGACGATTCCGCACCGGTGCCCTTGTCCACCACCTTCATGATGGCCCGCACGGGAACGATCTCTTCGGAGAATCGCCCGGCGGCTTGTGCGGCGGCCGTGCGCTGCTGCGACGACAGCGCATAGGCATCGCATCGCTCGCGCGAAATGCCGTAACGCGCGGCGACGACTTCGGCAGTGCCGATCATGGGCATAGGGACATCCGGTTGCATCGCAAGTAGTTCGGCGTCCTGTTCGACGCGAAAACCCGGCGTCTGCACCAGCGAGATGGATTCGACACCGCCAGCGATCACGATATCCATGCGGTCGACGATGACCTGCTTCGCGGCCGTGGCGATCGCCATGAGCCCGGACGCGCACTGCCGATCGAGCGTCATGCCTGGCACTTCCACCGGAAATCCCGCGCGCAGTGCGGCCGTGCGGCCGATGGTGTGCTGCGAAGCCTGGGGCATGGCGCAGCCCAGCAGGCAATCTTCGATTTCATCCGGCGCCACGCCCGCACGGTTCGCGGCCGCGCGCAACGCGTGCGCGGCCAGCGTAGGTGCCGGAGTGAGGTTGAACGCACCGCGGTAGGCGCGTCCTATCGGCGTGCGCGCCGTCGAGACGATCAACGCGTCTCGGGTCATGGTTCCGCGGACGCGGCGGCACTCGCGACTTCGCGCTCCACTTGCAGAAAGCCGTAGTCGGGCACGAGAGCCCCGGCGCGATCGGAGATCGCGTCCCACTTGTCGATGACGCGCGCGCCCGCGTCATTCCCACCACCGATGTACTGGCCTTGCGTCAACGTGACGTAGGAACGCGAGAAATGGCCTGCGCCGGCACAAACGATGGCTCGCGTGGGCGCATCGTCCACCACCAGCGGCAATAGCGCAGGACTGACCAGCGCGGGATTCATGGCGCGAAGACTGGATTCCGACAGAACGCCCTGTGTCATCTGCGTTGCCGCGGACGGTGCGAGGCAATTCACGCGGACGTCGTATTTTTCGCCCTCGATGCCGAGAGTCTGCATGAGTCCCACCAGCGCCATCTTCGCGGCGCCGTAGTTGGCCTGACCAAAGTTGCCGAACAGCCCGGAGGACGACGTGGTCATGACGATGCGACCGTACTTCTGCTCGCGCATGCGATTCCACACCGCCTTGCTGCAGATCACGGCGCCCATCAGGTGGACGTCGAGCACCAGCCGGAAGTCGTCCAGGCTCATCTTCGCGAAACTCTTGTCGCGCAGGATGCCGGCGTTGTTCACGAGAATGTCCACGCGGCCGAACTCCGCGACAGTGCGTTCGACGAGCGTTTCGATCGCACGCTCGTCCGTCACCGACGCGGCGTGGCCGAACGCCCTGCCGCCGCTCGCGACGATCTGCGCGACCACTGCGTCCGCGCCATCGGCGGATAGATCGTTGACCACCACGCGCGCGCCCTGGCGCGCGAGGAACAATGCATGTTCGCGACCCAGCCCGCCGCCGGCGCCCGTGACAATGGCGACGCGTCCTTCGAGAGCGGGTTTCATTTCTTGCCTTTGTTCCGTTCGCAGATCTGGAGGAAGCCCGCCGCCATGAACGTCGCCATGCGGTCTTTCACGGCTTCGAAGTCATCGGACTTGCAGCGGCCGCCTGATAGTTTGTCGATGCGACCCGTGCGCGCCAGCGTGAGCATCAGCGCGCCCGTGACGAAGTGATAACCCCAGAAGATGTCCTGCTCCGCGCATCCCGGCAGCGCCTTCTTCAGCAGCTCGATGAGTCGCAACACCACGGGATCGAACTGCGCGTCCATGAGCTCCGCGCCCCACTCCGGCGTGTTGGCCACCTGCGCACCCAGTGCGCCGTAGTTTTTCCAGTTCTCGCCGCCCTGGATATAGAGGTCGAGGTCGGTGTCGAGAAAGGCGCGCAGCGCACCTTCCACCGTGGGCGCGCCAGCGGATTCCGCTTCGTAGCGCTCCAGCGCCTCCATGCGGCGGGTGCTGGTGACCACGGCGCGGCGCGCGAAAACAGCATCGAACAATTTCTTCTTGTCGACGAAGTAGTAGTTGAGCAGCGTGTGATGGGCGCCAACGCGCTTGGCGACGTCCTTCAGCGTGACGCCATAGAGGCCATGCTTGGAGAACAGGTACTCCGCGGCGTCGAGGATCTGCTCCATCTTGTCGGCGCGCTGCTGAACCTTGGTCGCGCGCTGCCGCGTCTTGGCTTTCTGAACCACTGCGCGTTTTCTCCCGCTTTCACGCGCCGCCATATTCCATCCTCAGGCGAATCTTGTCGATCTTTCCCGTGGGTGACAGGTGCATGCGCGCCACGCGAATGACCTCGTCCGGAATCCACCACGGCGCGACCTTCCCGCGCAGCGGCGCGAGCAGTGCCTCGTCGCTCACCTCGTCGGCGGTGCGCATCTGGACCAGCAGGATCGGCCGCTCTCCCCACTTCATGTGAGCGCGCCCGATCACGGCCGCGAGCGACACCGCGGGATTCACGCTGACCAACGATTCGATTTCAGCCGGGTTGATCCACTCGCCGCCCGACTTGATCAGGTCCTTGGCGCGGCCGGTGATGATGAGATTTCCGGCGGCATCGATACGCGCGAGGTCGCCCGTAGCGAACCAGCCATTCATATCGATGGCTTTTCGTTCTTCGCCAAAGTAGCGCTCGATCACCGACGCGCCGCGTACGCGCAAGTGCCCTTCCACACCGCGTTGCTCGGGCAGCGCATGGCCGTCGGCATCGGTGAGCAGCAGGTCGACTCCGGCGGGCGGGCGGCCGGAAAAATGCGCGGCGCGCGAAGCATCATCGAGCGGCGCGACGGTTCCCGACGGCGAGAGCTCCGTCATGCCCCAGCTGGTCTGCACGATGACACCGAGCCGCTGCTCGATGCGTTCCATGAGCGCAGGCGGCAGGGGCGCCCCGCCGACGATGATGCGCTCCAGGGTCGGGAGCTCGCCGCCCTGCGCTTCGAGATGCTCGACCAGGTTCAGCCAGACCGTAGCCACACCCACAGCGACAGTCACAGACTCCCTGTTGACGAGTGACGCCAGGCTTGCGCCATCGGCATGCCGTCCCGGCAGTACCAGCTTGGCGCCGGCGGCGGGCGCCGCGAAGGGCAGGCCCCAGGCATTTGCATGACACATGGGAACCACGGCGAGCACGCAGTCGCGCGCGCTGATGGCCATGTGGTCCACCTGCAGCAGGCGAAGCGTGTGCAGGTAGTTCGAGCGATGGGTATATGTCACGCCTTTCGGCGCGCCCGTGGTACCGGAGGTGAAACACAGGCCACAGGGGGCGTCCTCGTCGAACTCTCCCCAAACTACTCCGCCTCGCGCATGCGCCACCAGCGGCTCGAGCGCCAGGATCATCGGCCTGGCATGCAGATCGGTGTTCACTTCACCCGCGTCGATGAATACGAGGCGCTCGATGGAAGGCGCGGCGGCTGCGATCTGGCGGGCCAGGGACTCGAGTTCGGCGCTGGCGATGAGCACGCGCGTATCGGACTGGACCACCATGCTGGCCAGCTGTTCGGCGAGCAGCCGCGGATTCAGCGTGTGGCACACGGCGCCGATACCCATGATGGCGTACCAGACCTCCAGGTGCGCCTGGGTGTTCCAGGCCAGAGTCGCGACGCAGTCGCCCTTGCGCACTCCAAACCCTTCGAGCACCAGCGATACACGACGCGCGCGCCGTTCCAGGTCGGCATAGCTCACGCGATCGACGCGGCCGCCCTCGCGAGCCGTCACCACCTCGACGCGGGGGTGCCATTTCGCAGCGTGCTCCAGGAATTTGTCCAGGGTCAGCGCATACGATTGCATCGCGCCGTGGCTTACCTGCATGGCGCCTCGGCGGGCAGCGGCGGTGATGCCAGGCCTACGTTCCAGTTCCACGGAATGCCGCCCTTGGCGCGGCGCCGGCAAACTACCTGCTCGTTGAGCTCGTACATGCCCGGCATCACGTTCTTCTTCGGCAGCGGCGCGTCTTCGAAAGACATGTACGCCCGGTCCGCGCCATAGGCGGGCCAATCCGCCTGGCCGCTGGCTTTCGGAACTCCATCGCGCGCGAAGCTGACCCAGTAGTTCACCATCGCGTCAGAGAGCTGCGTCTCCAACGGCGTGGACGGAACCTTTGGCCAGCGAATCGGTGTCTTGTCGGCATTTCCAAACATGTAGGGGATCTCGCTCGCATGAAACGCGTGCAGCCCCATGTCGTTCGCCGCGGGATAGCCGTGATCGAATAGATAGAGGTACGACGGCACACCCAGGGCGGTCTGCTTGCGCACGAGCCGCTCCGCCGTCCAGCCGTAGAGGGCATCGCGCGTCGTGGCGAGCACACTCTCCGCCATGTCGCTGGAGGGATAGAGCTTCAGGAATGCATCCGCCAGGTCCGCGTACCGGCTGCGTATCTCTTTCTCATAGGTGGCGGCATCGGCCGGCACCGGCGACGCGAGAAACTTCAGCGACCGGATTTCGCCGCTGTTGAAGCCTGCCAGGATCGGCACCCGCGCCTGCTCGCCGCGATCGATGGCCTCGACCACCTGCCGCGGAAGTACGCGGCCGTCGATGTTGAAGAACGGGAAGTAGCCGGCGGCAGCCGCCCCTTCGGTCAGCGCTACCGCGTCCATCGAGCGCAATCCCGCGAGATCGCCGGCGCCCAACTTCTCGCCGAGCCACGGTCCGACCGGCTCCGCCGCTACTCCGCCAAACGTGACCGCGCGCAACTCGGGCGCGGAAATCATGTACGCACTCTGCGCGATGGCCTTGTGAAACAGGCCGCGCGCCTCCGGCGCCACCATCAGGTACATCACGCTGAGGCCACCCGCGGATTCACCCGCGATCGTGACGTTGCCGGGATCGCCGCCGAATGCCGCGATATTGTTCTTCACCCAGCGCAGCGCGGCGATCTGGTCGAGCAGCCCGTAGTTGCCGGAGACATTCCGTCTGGATTCCGCGCTGAGCGCCGGGTGGGCGAGGAAACCGAGGATGCCCATGCGGTAGTTGATGGTCACCACCACCATTCCGCGCTCGGCGAGTCTCGAGCCGTCATACATGGGCTCTCCGCCCGAGCCCGTCGACAACGCGCCGCCGTGAATCCATACGAACACGGGCGCCTTGCCCATTTTCGCCGGGGCCCAGACATTCAACGTCAGGCAGTCTTCGCTCAGCGCGCCGATGTCCCATGCATAGATGCTGCCACTGCGCGCCTTGGGCTGGACGCAGGCGGGACCGTATTGATTGGCTTCGCGCGTGCCCTTCCATTTCGGCATGGGCAGCGGGGGCTTCCAGCGGCGTGCGCCCGTGGGCGGCAATGCGTATGGAATTCCCTTGAATACCTGCAGCTCGCCGGCAGCCTGTCCCGAGACCTTGCCGGCGGGCGCATTGATGACCGGGGGATCTTCTGCGGCCGCCGGCAAGGAAAGCAACGCGGCGGCTAACAAGACGGGGATGTGGAGTCGAATCGACATCATGGAGCGGCTCCGATTTTGGGTTCGCGTTTCAGCGCGCGCGCGAGCCAGAAAAAACTGATGACGGCGAGCACGTAGAACGGCACCAGCGTATAGAAAGCCAGCTGCAGGGAATTCGCCGGATGCTCGGCCCGGAAATAGTCGCTGACAGCGCCGAGGAACGTCGGGCCCAGGCCCAGGCCGATGAGATTCATGACCAGCAGCAGCAGCGCGCCTGCCAGCACGCGTTCGTGCGGTTGCACCGACTCCTGTACCAGCGCTACGGAGGGCGATAGATAGAAATAGTTCAGGAACATGGGCACCGCGAGAAACAGCAGCGCGAGCCTCCAGTCGGGCGCCCACGCGAAGCCGATGAAGAAGGGAATTGCGATTGCGAGTGCGATGGCCGGCAACCACGCGTAGGCGGTGCGGGATCGCGGCGCGAAGCGGTCGATGAGTCGGCCGGAGGCGAACATGCCTGCGCAGATCGTCACGCCGATCATCAACGCGTAATACACCGCGACTTCCCGGAGCGTCATTCCCTTTTCGCGCATCAGGAAGAGCGTGGTGAAGTTGAGAATGGCATAGGTGACGAACTGCGTCGCTCCGCAGGCCAGCGCCACGCGCAGCAGCACGGGATGCGTGAAAAACTTGCGGCAGGTCGCCCAGAATTCCGCCGTTTGAACTGCCGTTGTCGACTGCTCGCGGGACGCAGACACATCGAGCCCACCTCGCGCGGGTTCGCGCACGAACAGCCACACGGCGAGCGCTGTCGCGATACCGACGATCCCAAGCACAATAAATGCGGACCGCCAGGAATACGCGGCAGCAATCGACGCGCCGAACGCCACGCCGAAGGCCTGCCCCAGTGGCGGACCAAGATTGAACAGCCCCAGCGCCGTGCCGCGCGTGCCGGGTGGAAAGTAGTCCGAGATGATGGCGTAAGAAGGCGGGACACCGCCCGCCTCGCCCACGCCTACGGCCATTCGAGATGCGGCGAGCTGGGCGTAGTTAGAAGACAACCCACACGCTGCAGTCGCCGCGCTCCACAGCGCGCAGGCGAACGACAGCACGCGCACACGATTCGAGCGATCCGCGAGCCAGCCCACGGGTATCGCGAGCAGACAGTAGAACAGCGCGAAATAGAGCCCGCTGATGAGCCCCAGCTGCCCGTCGGTCACGCCAAGCTCATCCTGGATGGGTTTGGCGAGTATCGACAGCAACTGCCGGTCGAGGAAGTTGAGCACGTATACGAAGCACAGCGCCGCGAGAACCGCCCAGGCGCGTGCGCCTGGGCGTGTGTGCATCGTAGCCACCGAGGTGCTCACGTTCAGAACGTCTTCGAGAGACGCACGCCGTACTGGCGCGGCGCACCCGCAAAGTTCAGGCCCGAATTGATGGCGCCCACGTAGTGCTGGTTGGTGAGGTTGGTACCGTAGAGCGTGGTCACGAAAGTGTTGAGCCTCCACGCGATCTGCGCGTTCAGGATGTCACGCGCCTCGACGAGATCTCCCCGCGCTTCGTTCTGAAACAACGTCGCCCATTGCTCCGACACATGGCCGTAGTTGACGCGGGGCGAGAGCGTGTTGCCCTCTCCCAACGTGAAGTCGTATTGCATGCCGATGTTGAAGGTGAGTTCGGGCGCGTAGGTCTGGTCCTTGCCCTCGAGATTGATACAGGCGGTGGTTTCCGGGCCGGTCAGCGGATCGCAGGCGCCGAAACTGATGGCGCGCGGATCGACGGCGTAGAACTCGCCGAGCGAGCTCTTCAGCCAGCCGAGGCCGGCGTCCAGCGAGAATGCACCGAAGACTGCCTCGAGCTGCGCTTCGAAGCCGTAAATCTCCGTGGAGTTCGGATTGTTGAGCTCGAAGCCGAACACCGGGATGTCCGGGTAACCCACCGTCACCTGGAAGTTTTCATAGTCGTTGTAGAAGGCGTTCAGCTGCGTGCGGAGGTGACCGTCCGCCCAGCCCGCCTTCCACCCGATCTCGTAGTTAGTCACCTTCTCTTCGTCGAACGGCGCCGGCTCACCCAGGCCCACGGGCACGTTCAAGCCGCCCGGGCGGAAACCCGTGGCGACGAATGCATACAGGAAGTGATGATCGTTCACTTCGTAGTTCAGCGACACCTTGCCGGAGAGATTCGAGTACGTCGCCCTCTGATCCTGCGTCAGCGGCGTGCCGTATTGATTCACGTTGATGTGGTTCTCCGTCGAGCTGTCCGAATAACGCGCGCCGATTTCCAGCTCCCAGGCCTCGCCCATGTCGAAGCTCACCTGGCCGAACACCGCGGTGGTCTTCTTCGGGTTGGTGCCGTCGAGCAGATAGAAACCCGCCGGGATGCCGATGTAGAACTCGCCCGGCGGGAAGGTGTATTCGTCTTCCTGGTAGTACGCGCCCAGTATCCATCGGAACGCGTTGGCGTCGGACGAAATCAGGTTGATCTCCTGGGAGAAGATCTCTTCGTCGACGGCGTCGCCGAAGATCGCGGTTCCGACGCTGGTCCCGTCGAGGTCCGCACGATATTCCGTCCGGCCTTCCTGGTAGCCCGTGACCGAACGCAGTGACGTTCCGTTGCTGAATTCGTAGTCCACTTTCAATACTGCGCGGCCGAAGCGATCGAGCCCGTGAATGTCCGCGTTGGCGCCCATGACGAACAGACTGTCTGTCTCGGTCACCGGATCGGCAGGGTACCCGCTCAGATCCAGGTAGTTGTAGTCCGCCTTGAACAGCACCGAGAGGCTCGCTGTTGGCTCCCAGAGCAGCCCCAGGCGCGCGCTTCCGGTGTTGACACCATCGTCACCCGTGTACGGGCCGCTGATGTCGTAGTAACTGTCGCGCTGGCCCGCGTCGAAGGCGAAGCGTGCGGCGAACTTGTCGCCTGCGGGTAGATTGATCGCTCCCTGCGCGCCGAAGTAGTTGAAGTCGCCTACCGCCGCCTGGATGTATCCCGTGTGCCCGCCGTTGATCACCGGATCCTGCGAGGTGACGAACACGGCGCCGCCCGTGGCGTTCTGGCCCACGAACGTGCCTTGCGGTCCGCGCAGGATTTCCACGCTCGCGATGTCGTAGTACGGCTCGGCCGTGAAGTAGCCCGGGAAGGTCGCGACACCGTCGCGATACGTGATCACGCCCGTCGTCGTCTGCGTGTTGTGCTCGGCTTTGCCGATGCCGCGGATGTTGAAGTCGATGCCCTGGCCAAAGTTGTTGACCGTGGCCGACGGCGAGATGAACTGGAGCTGGTCGACGACCGTCACTCCGTTCGCGGCAATCTTGTCGCCCGTCATCACGGTCGCGGAGATCGGAGTAGTTTGGATGTTCGTGCGGCGTCGCTCCGCGGTCACCACGATCTCTTCGAGTTCGTGAGTCGCAGGGGCCCTCGTTTCAGCCGCCTCTGTCTGCGCCGCCACAGGCCAGGACCACGCGATTTGCGCGACAGCGGTCGCCGTCGCGAGAAGTATCTTCTTCATGCGCTTTTCCCCTCGTCACATCGGGCGCTATTGCCGATGTGTGGGGCCGAGTGAGCCACCACGAATCGCGTCTGTCAACACTCACTCACGCGCGTGTGAATATCTTTGTCCATCGGCGACACTCATAGGTGACTGATTTTATTCAGCTATCTGGCAGCGGAAGATTTATCGCTTCTTCTTGTGCCACTCGATGATGTCCGAGGCGATTTGCCGGGACTCCCTTTTCAGCTTCCGGTTTCGTCGGAATGTCTTCCAGATCATCGGCACCGCAAGCCAGGCCTTGGCGCCGTCGAGCGGTGGCACTGGAACGAGATTGAAGAGAATCAGGAACACGTTGGTCACGGTCAGGATGTGCAGTGCGGGCGAGGCAAACACGAAGTACGTGAAGGCGTACCTCCCGAGCAGATAGCTAGTCCCGAGGGCAACCACCAGCACGACGGCCTGCGCCGCGACACCACCCCACGCGATCCAGATCTCGTCGGATTTTCTTGCCGGTACTTCGTGCGAGCAGAGCCCGTGCATGACGTAAAGGTTGATTCCAAGCACCGGCACCCCGCGCCATTTCGCCACCGCGGCATGGCCGAGTTCGTGAACGAACATCAGGAAGAAGAAGGCGACGAACGCAATGGCCATGCCGAGCCAGGTGCCCTGCCGGTAGTAGAACCAGGGCAGCGCCAGGAGCATCGTCCAGCTGAGCACGACTGGCACGCCGCGCCATTTCATGATCTGCCAGGAGGTCCGCATTGCGTACCTTTTATACCTGCAAAGCGGCACAATTTGCGCGGCCCATGCGCAAGCTTCTCGTCTTCCAACACTCCGCCCGCGAACCGCTGGGCGTCTTCGACCCGATGCTCCGTCGCGCCGGATTCCGCATCCGCTACGTCAACTTTTCACGGCAGCCGGACCAGAAGCCAGACGTGAGCCGCTACAACGGACTCGTCGTGCTGGGCGGCCCCATGAACGTCGACCAGGCCGACCGCTATCCGCACCTGACCACCGAGATCGCGGCCATCCAGGACGCGCTGGCGCGCGGCATTCCCATCCTGGGAATCTGCCTGGGCGCGCAACTGCTGGCTGCAGCGCTGGGCGCCAATGTGCGGCCCAACCACGTACGCGAGATCGGCTGGTACCGGCTGCATCCCACGGCCGCTGCAGAAGGCGACCCCCTATGCCGGCACCTGGGCGGTGACCAGCACGTGTTCCAGTGGCACGCATACACGTTCGACCTGCCGCCGGGGGCCATTCACCTCGCGAGCAGCCCCACCTGCCCTAACCAGGCATTCCGGTTTGGTGACCGCGCGTATGGGCTGCAGTTCCACCTCGAGGCGGACGAGAACCTCATCCAGAAATGGCTTCACGTGCCCGAGTACCGCGCCGAGGCAGAGGCCTCGGGCCCCGAGCATCAGCTCGAACACATCCTCCGCGATACACACGCCCACTCCTCACACGCGCTCACGTTGAGTGAGCGCGTGTTCGGCGAGTTCATCGAGCTACTCGGCTGGAAGCGCCGCGAGAGACTGGGAAGCCTCTAGAAACTCACGCTGACGCCGAGGTTCACCGAGCGGCCATACCGGTAGTAGCCCTGTGACAGCAGGCGGTTGCCGTTGATGCTGTAAGTCTGCTCGTCGTCGAGCAGGTTCTGGCCCTCCAACGACACCGTGAACATGTCGTTGATGCGATACGACGCGTGCGCCGTGAGCCACGTGAGCGGATCCGCTTCTTCGTTGAAGCCCGCACCCAGCACATTGACTGCCGTGACGAAGCCGTCGGTGTGATCGGCAGTGGTGCCGATCGACCAGGGCCCGCGCTCGTACATCGCCGACAGCGAGTAGGTGGACGGCGCGATGCCTTCGAGCGGACGCTCCTCGCCGTTCACGAAGCTCTTGGACGTGTTGTTCGTGTATTGCGCGCGGAAGCCGAAGCCGTTCTGCCAGAAGTGCTGCAGGCCGAATTCGAATCCATGCACCTTGGCATAGTCGCCATTGATCGGCCTGACGATGTTGAACGGGTACCCGGGAACGCCGATGTCCTGGTTCGGCTCCCAGCTCGTGGTGATCTGGTTTTCAATGCGCTTGTAGAACGTGGCGACATTGAAGATCGAGTTCTCGGCGAAATACCACTCGACCGAGAGGTCGGCCTGTTTCGCCGAATACGGCTGCAGGTTGACGTTGCCGCCGAACACCTGCGTGAACTCACCCCACGACACGCTTTCCGTGGTGTTGGTCGGAGCCAGCTTGTCGACGGGCGGCCGCGCCATGGTTTTCGCCGCACCGATTCGCATCTGCAGGTCGTCGGTGAAGCGCCACGTGAAATTGGCCGACGGCAGCACGAAGTCGTAGTCGCCGTCCTGCGAGATCGGCGTGGGATCGTCGTATTCGGCCGTGTAGTTGAACGCGCCGTTCTCGGTGATGCTGAGGATCTGCGCATCCCAGGCCTGCGCGGTGGTCTTGGTCTTCACGAAGCGCACACCCGCATCGGCGCTCCAGCGCTCGCCGCCGAGATCCGCCTGGAGGTAGAGAGCGGTCGTCTTTTCGCTCACGCGGTAGCTCTGGAGCGGATTCCACTGCGGAGCGGCGTTCGCGAACTCGTAGACGCCGCCTTCCGGCCGCGCATGGCCGTCGTACGCCTCGAGCTGCGCCAGGTAGGTTGGCACATCGAAAGCGAGGAAGGTTCGCGGGAAA
>Ga0315910_10000656_pt1 | contig 33683 bp, 33 predicted proteins | sample EdamamesoilMG_FD_204470 | JGI IMG/M metagenome (GOLD analysis project Ga0315910, IMG submission 204470) | Garden soil microbial communities collected in Santa Monica, California, United States - Edamame soil | ecosystem: Environmental > Terrestrial > Soil > Garden | place: USA: California... | reverse complement strand
CAGCGCGCGCCAGGCCGAGGCGCGAAGAGGGAGCGTATCGGGCATGCGAGACCGATGAGCAACGTGGGCATGGCGTGCGGGGGCGCTGTTCAAGGGGCTCAGAACTTCCGCCGAGCACCACGAGGTGGCCCGTGCGCGCTGCGCGAGCAAGCGTGTGGCTCTCATCGTCCACAGTCCACGAAGGGTGCGAGGTGCGCGGCAAGAACTCATTGTGTACACGGGAGCTCGCGCGTGACAAGCTCAGGCCGTGCGTGGTCTATCTTATTCTCGACTCCTTCGCTTGTTCGCCGCCCTCACCCCCACGATTGGGGTGGCGTGTACGGCGGAGGGTATCGATACGTCGCAGTTCTCGGAGGACTACTGCAATGCAGACGGTCTCCAGCTGCTCCAGGCGATCACCCCGAACACGCCGCTCGACTACCTCGAGCTTCGCAGTGAGTGGGAGTCCTACTACGGCTACAACGATGGCTACGTCACGATCGAAGATGCCGTTGGCACGCGCTGCGGCGGGAGCAAGGTGCCCGAGGATTGCGAAGCGGCATGGTCCGAGCTTCCCACGGAGTCTGAGTTCGGCTTGCGACGGTCTTTGGCGTACACCCGAGGAGACCGAGCCGGGGCGATCCTCGCGTACGCGGAGCTTTCGGAGCTCATCGATCCCATCGACTCCGCGGCAGAGGCCACCCTCATGGTACTTCTCGATGGTCGCCAAATGGTGTGCGACTCGGACAACGACGCGGGCCGCGATGGCGAAGACTTCATCATTCATACGAGGAGCGGTCACGGCTGCGGCGAGAACGAGGACATCGAGGAGCACACGGTCGCGGTGTCTCCTCTAGGGTCCATCGAGGTCGTGGAAACCGTCCTCATCGAGCGGGGGGACCCAAACTGCGCCGTGGGTCGTCTTCCTGCCTGCCTGCGGTTCCGGAGGTGGTCGGCACCCCGTCGCCCCATGGGTGCGTTCCTGGGAGACGTGGCGGGGCTGGAAGCTGCGGCCGTCCCGGCGTTTCGTCAGCTGGGGACCGAACTGACGGCCCATGGCGCACCCCGTACGATGGTCGCGGCGGCGTCGCGTTCGGCCCGAGACGAGGTTCGCCACGCCCGCGTGATGGCGCTTCATGCCAGGCGCTACGGCGCTCACCCGCGGCGCGCGTCGGTGGGTCCATTGTCCGTGCGCCCGATGGCGGAGGTCGCTGCCGACAATGCTGCCGAGGGGTGCATCCGCGAGACCTACGGTGCCCTCGTCGCCCACGTGCAAGCGAGCTCCGCCGCCGATCCTCTGCTGCGCCAAAGTCTCCGTCGGATCGCCCTCGAGGAGACCCGGCATGCCGCCCTCTCCTGGGCGGTCGATGCTTGGATGCGCTCGCGGCTCTCTCGCGCAGACCGCAACCGCGTCGAGCGTTCGACCCGCATCGCCCTCGAGCGCCTGCGAGACGACCTGACGCGCGACTACGCCGATGAAGTGCATCGACTCGCAGGCATGCCCCGGCCATCTCAGGCGCGCGCGCTGTTCGATCGGCTCCGGGTTTCGCTCGCCTAGCACCACTAGAGCGCCGACCAGTTTGATTTCGCGTGCTGAGGCGCGTCGGGGGCCGTCCGCGGGTAGGAGCGAGGCCGAAGCTGTGTCGGGCACACTGCGAGCGCCGAGCGACACCGCCGCGGGCGGCCCCAGGCGTGCATCGGCGCGTGGAATCAAACTGGTCGGCGCTCTAGGGTGCGTCTTCGATCTGCAGGCGGACGTCGGGATCCAGCATGTATCCGTCTCCATTGCGGACCAGGAGATCACGGAGTCCGAGCTTTCGCAGGGTCGTGAGGGCAACGTAGACGCGGTTCGCACCGGAGCGCTGATTGATGCGCTCGTTGGGCCAAGCTTTCGAGAGCAGCGTTCCAATGGAGAGCGGTGTTCCGCGATTCTGCTCGTAGGATTCGACGAGCACGGCCAACACGCGCGCGAGCGTCTTGCGGCTTCCGAGGCGAAACAGCTCGCCTTCGGGCCCGCAGTACCACTGGCCATCGCGGTGGACGCGGTGTGCCGGCGCCGAGGCGACCGAGACCGACGGCGCGCTCAGGAGCTCGCCGAGCTCCGGGAAGCTCTCGAGCGTGCTCCGTCCCTCGCACTGGGCGGCCACGCGTTCGATGATGGCCTCGAGCTCTCGCACGTTGCCGGGCCAATCATGCAAGATGAGGCGCCGCATCAGGCCCTGATCGATCGTCACGTGGGCCGCCGAAAAGCGGCGGGCGAAGGCCTGCGCGAGCACAGGGATGTCGACGCGTCGCTCGCGGAGGGGAGGCACGCGGAAACGCCAGCCGCCGAACCGATGCATCAGCTCGCCGCGGAGCCGGCCCAGCTGGACCAGCGCGTCGGGGTCCTCTTGGAAGCTCGCGATGATCTGTTGGCGATTCGAGCCCGCGCGATCGAGACACTCGACGAGCCAACGCTGGGTCTCGAGGTCGGCCTCGTCGAGGTTCTTGATGAGCACCGTGCCCTCTCCGAGCCGCTCGAGCATCGCGGTGATCTCGTCGAACCGCTTGGGGAGCGTGCTCGCACGCATGACCGTCACGTTGCCCCGGCTGCCGCGGTGGTCGTGGACGAACTGCGCCAAGCGAGCTTTCCCCGTGCCCGTTTCTCCCCAGAGCACGACCGGCGCGCCGCGGGTGGCTGGCCGCCGCAGCAGCGAGATCACGCGTAGATAGGGTTCGGAGATGCCAGGCAGCTCCGAAGGAGCGCGCTCCGTCGTCGGACGGGCCCGGTCCACGACGAACAACAGCCGTCCGATCTCGAGCACGTCCCCGCTCGCGAGCGCACTTTGCTGGATCCGGTTGCCGTTGACGAACGTGCCGTTGTGGCTGCCCAGGTCCGTCACGATGAGCTGATCGCCATCGATGGCGAGCTCGGCGTGTCTACGCGAGACGTTCTGATCGAGCAGAAGGCCGGCTCCGAGCTGGTTCTCGTTGCGGCCGAGCGACACATGATTGGGGAGCGCGCAGCGTTGACCGAAGTGCTCGGGTTGCGGGTGGTGGGCGACGACGAGCGACCAAGGGCGTTCGGTTGGGTTATCGCTGACGGAGGCCAGCGTGGCGGTGGCATTCCTTGCTGCCGGAGACACTTCCACCCGCTAAGGGTAGCGGCCGACCGTCCGCGTGACGGCTCCATTGCGGGACCGTGGGGCGAATCAGCGCCACACCCCAGGGTTCACTCGGCCGCGAGGGCATCGGCACGCGCCCCCATCGTCGGCTCGGGCGCGTCGAAGAACTCCCGAACCTTCTCATAGAATCCACGGGCGACGACGAGCGAGGAGTGTCCTCCCGGCAACACGATGTAGTCGTGCTCTGGGTCGACCCCGCGGAGGGGCCCCGTCTTTGGGCACAGAGCGTCGTTCGAGGCGTGGATCTGGCGAACCCGCAGGCCCGCGGGAAGCGGTGCGCGCTTGAGCTCCCGGACGAAACGGCTCGTCGGGAGGATCTGCCAGACCGAGGAGCTCACCGCGCCCATCGTCGCGACCCCGGCCAAGCTCGCCCAGGTGCCCTCGACCGGCGTTCCGAGCAATGCGAGGCGCCGCACGTACGGGCTTGCGTGGAGGAACTTGAGCGCGTGGAGGGCGACGAGGCCCCCCATGCTGAACCCCACCATGTCGAAGCGCTCGACCCCGAGCGTCTCGTGCAGATGGCGGAGCTGGTCGCTCAGTTCCGCCGCCGACGCGCGGAGCGATTGCAGCTGGAACTTGCCGTGGTGGTAACTGAACACCACCCGCCCATCCGCCTGGAAGCGTTTGGTCAGCGGGAGCATCGTTCCTCGGGTGCCCATGAACCCGTGACAGAGAATCACGGGGGGCGTACCCGATTGAATCCAGGACAGGTCTCCCGCGAAGTAGTTGCCCTTCACGAGATGGCGGGCGTAGGCAATGCCGTGGTTGAGGGTCCGAACCGCTTGGTGAAACCGACCCGCCTTTTCCGAGCCACGCACGTGAAACAAAGGGTAGCAGCCCATTTGGGACCCCTCTGGGAGAATCGACCACCACTCTGCCGAAATCGTCGCTCTGGGGCCTAATTTCGAGGTGAAACATACGTTCGCGAAGGCCGAGCCCGCCTGGAGCAGGCGTGCTTTCGCGCAGCGTCCGCCCCCGACCGAACCGCGGGATCAGCGATCTTCGTCGGAATCGCGCGGGCCGGCGAGCGCCAGCGCCTCGGAAGCGGCCGGCGCCTCGGGCAGCATGGCGCGAAAGCCTCCGCCATGGGAAGGCTCGAGCGCGTAGAGCCGCGCCTTGGCTTCGCTCGCGAGCCGAGTCCCGGGAAACGCCGCCATCGCCTCCTCGTAGCGGGTGTGCGCGAGCTGCCGTTCCCCGATGTGCTCGTAGGCCTGGGCCAAATGGAACAAGTAGATGACGAGGGCGGGGTTGTACTCCATGGCGCGGGCGCCCCGCTCGAGCAGGGGCGTGGCCTCGCGCGCCCGACCCATGCGAACGAGACAGAGCCCCTCGAGGGCGTCCCACGCGAGCTCGACGTTGCGTCGAAACGTGCGCGGAACGAGCTGCACGGAGGCTTGGCGATCGCGTTGGATCGCCTCGAGGCGCTCCGTGCCCGGAGTCTCGGTCAACACCGAGAGCTCGTGTTGACCGAACGCGGCGAGGGCCTGGAGTTGGGGGGAAAGGGCTGGATCGCCCTCCACGCCGTAGATCGCCGCCGCTTCGTCGAGCCGCCACTCTGCGACGAGCAGCCCAGCGAGCTGCAAGCGTGCGACCCACTGCCGCTCTGGGCTCACGGCTTCACCGGCGGCGGCGAGCGCCAGCTCCTTGCGAAACCGGTCCTCGAGGCCGCGATGTTGTCCCGAGGCGATCGCGAGCCGCAGGTGCTGCGCCTCCGCCAGCGCCTGTCGCTGACGATCGCGCCCGATGATCCACGCGCCGAGCGTCATGCTGAAGGCCAATGCCGCAAAGGCCGAAAGCTCACCCACACACGCGGGCAGCCCGGAAATCAGCAGCGCCAGGGGCACGACCCTTCGCATGTCCAGGACTACTGCACCGCCCACGGCGGCGCGTCAAGTCGGAACGCCGTGCATCGCCCGTGGGCGCCGCCGGTCGAAAAGCCGCCCTACGGCCTCCGCCGGGTCGTGCACGCGAATGCCTTGACCCATCGTTCGAACGCGGTACGGTCTGAGCGAACGCCTGGACCCGCGAGGGCCGGGACGGGAGCTCCAATGAACCAACGTTTCAGCGACCTGCGGCTGCGGGTGTTCAAGTCCAAGCTGCATCGTGCCACCGTCACTCAAGCCGACCTCGACTACGAGGGGAGCGTGACGATCGCGGCCGATCTGATGGAAGCCGCGCACATCCTCGAACACGAGGAGGTTCACGTTTGGAACGTGACCCGCGGCACTCGCCTCACCACCTACGCACTCCGAGGCCCCGCGGGGTCGGGCGTGATCTGCATCAACGGCGCCGCCGCTCACCTGGCCGAGCCGGGCGACAAGGTCATCATCGCCACCTTTGCCGAGATGCCCGCGGAGGACGCGAAGCATTGGACGCCGCGCGTGGTCTTGCTCAGTGGAGGGAATCAGATCGTCGATCCCAACGCGACCGAGGTGCCAGGGCCGATGCGCCGCGCATGATCGAGTTGCTCCAGATCCCGACGAGGCAGGACAACTACGCCTACCTCGTCGTGCATGGACAGCGGGCCTTCGTCGTGGACGCCTCGGATGCCGAGCCGATCCTCGCGTATTTGGAGGGTCGCCCCGGCGTAAGGCTCGAGGCCGTCGTCAACACCCATCATCACGGGGACCACGTCGGCGGCAACCTCGAGCTCGTCGCCCACACGGGATGTGCGGTCATCGGAGCTGCCTGCGATGCACGGCGGATCCCGGGCCTCACCCGCGCCGTGGCGTTCGACGAGGAGCTCGGGGTCGCCGGTGTCACCCTCCGTGTGCTGGACGTTCGCGCCCACACGCGGGGCCACATCGCGTATCGGACGGAGCAGGAGTTCGGACGTGTCGTGCGCTGGGGTCATGGTGGTACCCCTGCCGCCGCCGAGGCACTTTCCGGACGTGCGGCGCTCTTCGTTGGCGACAGCTTGTTTGGAGCGGGGTGTGGTCGCCTCATGGAGGGCACGCCCGCCGATCTCGCGCACGCGATGCAGACCCTGGCGTCGCAGCCACCGTCTTGCCTCGTGTGCTGCGCCCATGAGTACACGGCGGCCAACCTGCGCTTTGCCGAGTCCGTCTTCCCGCACCACGAAGCCATCTCCCGCCGCCGCCGCGAGCTGCCTGCCGAGCGACGCGACACGGGGAGCTCGGTCCCAAGCACCCTGGCGCACGAGCTCCAGACCAACCCGTTCCTGCTCGCCTTGTCCAAAGCCACATGGCCCGAGCTCGTGCCACGCCTGGGTCTCGAGCTGACCTCGGACACCCAGCTCCCCGAGGTCCTTGGGGCCCTACGCGCCGCCAAAGACCGCTACCGCGGCTAGCGCTGCCACCTACGCGAAGTTGAGGGCGCGGTCAAGTGACGTTGCAAGGGAAGATTGATTGGGCGTGGCCGCCTACACGCGCAGCGACGACGGCTACAATTGCCCAGGTCACCTTCGTGGACTTTAAGGGGATCGAGGCTCGCGTCTAGCCTCGTGGCGGTCGACGCGAGCTTCGGCGGGCAGGGCATCACCTTCCCCGAGGACGAGCACGTCAAGATCGAGTTCGTGGAGTCCCTGGACTAGCGCGGGCGGACGTCCGCTGCTTGCGCACAGCAGTCCTCGGTGAACGAGTGAGATATCTCACGGATAGAATCGTCGCGTGACAGGCTTGGTCCTCAGGGCGTCACACCGGTCACCTGAACGGTCAGGGTGTCAATGTGTCCGAGTTTCCAGACTGTGAAGTTGACCCTCGTTAGAGCCCAACAGGCGATCCTGAAAGGCCACAAAAATGCAACCGAGTGCACACGTGGAGTGTGCGCAAGGTGCGCTTGCCCAAACTTAGCCAAACCGCTATCCATAGACCACAACACAAAGCATGAAGCGGGCCTCAGAACGGGTCACGAAGATGATCACGAAAGCGGAATTCATCCAGGACACTGAAAGTGCGTTCAGGTACGCGAAGGAGTTCGGGTCGCTTCGGATCTTCCAGGGCGAGGGAAAGCCGGTCGCGGTCCTCACCTTTCCCAAAGAGCCGCTTGTGTTCGATCGGGACTAACCTTTCCGTCCTGTGACGGACCACGTAGATGACTTTGCCGAAGAGGAGCCGGACGCCGCGAAGGTAATTCGGTTGTGGCTGGGATCCAGGCTCCCTGGATGCATATTCGCGTCCAGTTTGGCTCGCAAACCTGACCGCCTGTGGATCCTCCACGATGTAGATGTCGATGCCCTGGACGCGTACTTCGACCGCGCTGGTGGGCACCACGGGATACCTGTCGTCGTGTGGCCAAGGATCGTTAGCGGCGATGAGCTTATCGAGAAGCTGGCAACGCTTCGGCGGATGCCGAGATGGCGGTTGTCGCTCGCATCCAATGGCGGCACGGACGGCGCCTCCGCGGTTCGCATCCTCTGGGAAACGGCTGGCGGTGAAATGTCGGAAGTTCTTGGGTTTGGACCGGCATTAACTATGCCAGCCACGAGGCGTGCCCCTTACTTCGGCATGAGCCTATGGCCATCGTCTCGAGCGAACTCCTTCAAGACGAAGGAGGGAAAAACGGTCTCGTTCGCAGACGGGGCCCACGGAATCGCTGACGAAGAAAAGTACACAATGGCATGGAAAGAGTCAGAGCAAGCCACCAAGCGCGTCTTGTCTGCATCTGATGACTCGGCCAAGGATCTTCGGCAGGTAACGTTTCGTCTGCCGACAGAGCCAATCAGGTCAGCATTTCCAGATCTGTTCATCGAGCAATGAGTTCTCAACGAAGCCATGGCCACGAACCACTGCCCGAAGTCCTGGTGCCCGTCCATCATGAGCTCGGTGAAGGCCATGACGTCGGCGTCGATCCGGCCGTCGTGCTCTTTGCCTTCTGCTAGGCCACGACGCCTCGATTTCGATCGCAACGCAGCCCCTCGCTCGCCGCTTCGCCAGCCGAGCGAAGCCCTTCGGAAGTCCGTCCGACTGCCCGCCATTCGCGTCCAACCGCTTCCTCCCGCTGCCCTGTTTCCAACCAACCCGACCTTGCAGCCGAAGCGGAGCAGCGAGACGAGCCGAGGAGGCGGAGCGGACGAGCGGCCTTCCGAAGCCCTGTACTGGTGCCACTGCGAGGCTTCGTGGAGCGGCGGAGCTTGAGTTCGAGGAAGCTGCGAAGTCGAGGTCGTTTGGGTCGAGGCAATGGCGTTGACCAGCTCCCCGAGCCGGGGTTGCGATCGAGGAACCTCGGAGACTCGGGGTGGAGGGGTTGTCCTCTCGTCTGGGACTAGCTGGGCGACGGGGTCTTGGAAGAGACGCGAGGGAGGATGGCGTCCGGCTCTCAATCCCGTCGGCTTTAGGTTGACCGGGAGGTCTGTGCTTGGCGCCCCATTGCCGCGCTCGTTGCAGTCCGCGGGCCTATCGAAGGGCTCCGCTCGGCTGGGTGAAGCGGCGAGCGCGGGGCGGGCAAGGGACCGGCGAGGCCCGGGTACGAGCGAGGAGCTGCAACTGCGCCGGAAGTCGTACCGACCCGGGCGAAGTCAGAGGGGCATCTCGACGAGACTCGTGGAGGGACTCGCCGCAAGCCCGGCCAGCAGCCCCGCGCTCGCCGCTTCATCCAGCCGGGCCCCCGCAGTCTTGAAGAGGTAGGTCGAAGCCCCGCTTCGGCGTCGGTAGGAGCAAAGCGGCGTTGGCAGGACCAAGCGTCGTCGGAAGGAGCGAGCGGCCTCGGAAGAAGCGGCGCGAGCCCCTAGATCTCGCGCGGCGTCGAGCGCTGCTCCGCCTGCGCCACGACGAGCCCCGTCACGAACTCCCGGTCCTCATCCGCGACCTCCACGAACCGCACGCCCATCCCAGGCGGACTCGAGGACACCCGCACCACGACCGCCTGGATCGCCACCGACCGCGCCCCCACATCGATCCGGAGCAGGAGCGGCGTACCGACCTCCCTCGGATTCGGCATGCGAACGAACGCCCCGCCCTCGCTCAGGTCGAAGGTTTGGCTGTTCACGACGGCGTCGGCGCAAGCGAACCGCAGGTGCACCTGGAGCGACAAGGGAACGCGTAGCCACTGGCGGCGATCCCCAAATCGCAGGTGATAGCTCGTCACGCCTTCGTTGTGACCCAAACTACAAGATGATTCCGTTGCTAAAGGAGGACGTGCTCGTGCGCGAGGGTTTCAATTTGTGAGGTCCACGCTGGAGCGAGCGCGGAGGGAGGACCCGCTCGGTATCGCTGCAAGCGCGGACCGAGGCGGCGTGGTTCGTTTTGGTGTCGGCGATCTCACCCGTGCCTCGCGGGTCCGCCAAGGTCGGACTCGAACGACGAGGGTCGCGAACTTCATCGGGCGGCATCCCGCCGCCAGCATCGGGCGCACCCACGGGTCGAGTCGTCGTCCGCGGTCTCCCTCCCGACGAGGGAGGTCCACGCGTTCGCGACCTCGGAGCACGTGAGGAGACCCTCGATGTCCGTGGCGACGCGGGGGTCGTCTTTGGCGTTGGCCCGGCGTTGGGGGGCAGCCCCTCGTCGAGCGTCACGAAGCTGCATCACGATGGGTCGAGATGACGCGGCGGTAGGGTTGCGAGGTGGGGGGTGATCGGTTGTCTTCGCGAGGGCGTCGCGGCAGCATCGCCGCATGAGCGACTTCGACGTCTGCGTGATCGGAGGCGGCCCAGCCGGGTTTGCGGCGGTGATGCGGCTGTGGGACTTCGAGCGGCGGGTGTGTCTGGTGGAAAAGGGACGGGTCGGCGGCGCAGGCATCCACAACGGGGCGCTCTCGTCCAAAACGTTGTGGGAGCTGTCTCGCGACTATCGCAATGCCACCCGTCGAGATCGCGGCTATTTCGCCGAGCACATCGAGGTGCAGTACGCGGCGGTGGCAGAAGCGGTGGATCAGGCGACGTCCGCGAAGACCGAGCAGATGGCTCGCCAGTTGCGGGAGTTGGCACATCCGCGATTTGGCCACCGGGGGTCCATCACGCTGCTCCAAGGTGCGGCGTCGTTCGTGGATCCCCACACGGTGCACGTGGAGGGCATGGAGTCGGGGCAGTCGCGACACATCACCGCGGATCACTTCATCATCGCGACGGGCTCACAGCCGCGTTCGCTGCCGGGCGTGGAAATCGACGGGGTCTCCATCTTGACGTCCGATCACATCGGCGGGCTCAAGCAGTTTCCACGCAGTCTCGTCATCCTGGGCGCTGGTGTGGTCGGCTGCGAGTTCGCGACGATCTTCGCAAACTTTGGTCAGACCAAGGTGTATCTCATCGACCGTGCCGAACGGATTCTCCCGTTCGAAGACGCCGACATCGCGCGCGTCTGCTCGACGAACCTCGAGGCCAAGGGGGTCACCATCCATCACCGCGCGCAGCTCGTCAGCATGCGACGCGTGGAGAATCAGGTCGAATACACGATCGAGCATCATACGGGAGGTCGTGAGCGCATCGTGGTGGACAAGGCGCTCGTCTCGATCGGGCGCGTTCCGAACACCTCGGGGCTCAACCTGGCAGCGGCTGGGGTCGAGGTCGGCGACCGCGACCACGTGCGGGTCGCCGACACGCGGACGAACGTCCCGCACATCCATGCCGTCGGGGATGTGACGCTCGACACGGCGCTCGTGAGCGTGGGCGAACACGAGGCTCGCTACGCGGCGAGCCTGATCTGCGGCCAAGTTGCGGGGCCCCTCAAATACGACAACCTCTCGACGATCATGTTCCTCGACCCCGAAGTCGCGTCCATCGGCCTCAACGAGCAGGAGGCCCAGAGAGCGCGCACGCCGTATCGGGTCGCCGTGTACAACTACGCCCTCGTCAATCGGGCGATCGCCATGCGTGCAACGGAGGGTTTCGTCAAGCTGCTCGTCACGGACGACGACGACATGCGGATCCTGGGCATGCGCGCGCTCGGGGTGCACGCCTCCACAGCGCTCGAGGCGGTATCGTTCATGATTCAGCACGGTCGCTCGGCGCGTGAACTCGCGGAGCTCTTGCATCCGCACCCGGCGGTGACCGAAGGTCTCCAGGACTGCTGCCGGATGCTCACCGGGAGCTCGATCTACAAGCCGTGCGTGTTCCAGTCCGATCTGCGGCTCTCGACGATCAGCTACTCGGATCGCGGGCCCGAAGGCAAACCCAGCTAAATACGCGATCGATGGGCCACGCGGGCATGGCGTGCGGGGGCGCTGTTCAAGGGGCTCAGAACTTTCGCCGAGCACCACGGTTCCAAGGGGACTAGTTACTAGTCTCCGAGGCGTTCGGTGCCCACTTCGCGGAGCTCGAAGACGCCGCGTCGTTGCTCGGCGAGCTGGAACTTGCGCCGGATCACCCAGTCCCCCTGCAGGAAGTCGATCGCGAGCTCGAGCTCGCCCTGGGCGGGCTCGGAGACGATGCGGGCGTCGAGCGGAGGAAGCGGGAGGGGAAGCTCCTGAATCGTGCGGCGCCGATCCGTGTCGACGATCTCGATCGAGGTTTGTCGCACGACGAGCAAGAGTCGATGGGGCGCGCGCGCCAGCAATAGGGAGAGGACGTCGTGCTCGCCGGCAAACCGCTTGAGGGACCGGGTCGTCTTGAGGTTGAACAGGTGCACCTCGGGTCCGGTGGCCACGGCGAGATAGTCGGCGCCGGCGGTGACCGCCTGGACCGGCTTTTGGACGACGCGGTGGTTCCACGGGGTTCCGTCGAGCTCGAGCGGCCAACCGCTCACGGTTCCATCGGCTTGACCCACGAGGATCTCGCCGTCCGCGGACCGAGCGAGGGCAGTCACCGCGTGCGCGCTCGGGAGCGCGGCGACCTTGGGCGGGGCCTCGGGATCGGCCCAGTAGGTGAGGCCGCGGCCGTCGGCGCGGTAGAGGCCTGCGCCGAGCGCGAGCATGCGTGCACCAGGGCTCGCGAGGTCGCTGGCGAACGAGGGCAACACCTCGGGAGCGCTCGGGACCTGTTTGGGTGGGGGGAGAATCTCGGTTTCGATCGTCGTTTCGGTCGCGGGCGAATGGGTGCTCGAGACGGCCGTGGCGGCGACGACGGCCGTGGCGGCGACGCTGGCGATCCAGAAGAAGCCCCACAGGACGGGGCGCCGCTTGGGTGCAGGCTCGGCGAGCTCGATGCTGGGCTCAGGCGTGGCGGCGCGCTTGGGGTGGCTGCGTAGCGTCTCTCGCGTCGCGAGCATCAGCTCGCGAACGTTGGCGAAGCGGTTCGCGGCGTCTTTCGAGAGGCAACGCTCGACCACGCCGCAAAGCGCAGGCGAGATGTCGCGGCGCAGCGTCGAGAGCGGCGTAGGGTGATCGTAGACGATCCGGCGGAGCAGGTCGGGGGCGTCGTTGCCCTCGAACGCGCGGCGTCCGGTCAACATTTCGTAGAGGATCGCCCCGAGCGCGAAGATGTCGGTCTTGGCGTCCACCGATGCCGCGTGACCCCGCGCTTGCTCGGGGCTCATGTAGTTCGGCGTGCCCATCACGACGTTGTCGCACGTCATGGACGCGTCGGTGTCGCGCATCTTGCTGATCCCGAAGTCCAGCAGCTTGACCTCGTAGCCCCCGGAGGTCGTCCGGCGCACCATCACGTTGCTCGGCTTGAGGTCGCGGTGGACGATCCCGGCGCGGTGGGCCGAGTCGAGCGCACTGCACAGCGGTTCGATGATCCGCAGCACGTCGCGCAGCGCGAGTTGCCGGCCTCCGATGTACTGATTGAGCGTCGTCCCCTCGACGAGCTCCATCACCATGTATGGGTTGCCGAACTCGTCGTTGTTGAAGTCGAAGACCTGAACGATGCTGCCGTGATTGAGACTGGCGGCGATCTCGGCTTCCTGGCGGAAGCGCGCGTACGCTTGGTCGTTGCGCGCGGCCTGGTGCTCGAGCACCTTCATCGCGAACCGCTGCTGCAGACGGAGGTGCTGGACCTCGTAGACCGTGCCCATCCCGCCTTCCGCGATGCGACGCATCACGCGGTACGTGTCGTGGAACACCCGGCCGATGCGATCGTCTGGGGCTTCGCTCGTGGTCGGGATCTCCACGAGTCGGGGCATCAACGAGGCTCCGCCCGCTGCGACTTGTGCGCTAGGCCGCATCCGGGCGATCGCATCGACCCCTCGCGTGCTCGCCTTGAGGCGCAAGATGGCGCAGTTCTCGCGTCACGGCGTCCAGATCGATGTTGGGCCGTCTGTCATCGGTCCTACCCGGGCGCGCGGCGGCGCGGTAGTGTCCGCCCTGCATGGCGACGGCCATAACTCTCCAACGACCCCAAGCGATCGACTGGCGTTCGCAGCCCCCCGGCTCGAAGAGCATCACCAACCGCGCGCTGCTGCTCGCGGCGGTTGCCCGCGGGACCTCGCGGCTCCACGGGTGGTTGGACGCCGAGGACACGCACCACATGCGCAACGCGCTGCACGCCTTGCAGATCCCGGTGGTGCTGGATGAACGGGACGGGGCGCTGGTCGTGACCGGGGTCGGCGGCACGCTGCCCGTGATCACGCCGCCGCCGGATGTGTTCGTGGGAACCGCGGGTACGGTCGCCCGCTTCTTGCTCGCGATCGCGGCGGCGAGCCCCGGGGAGCTGCGCATGGATGGCACCGAGCGCATGCGCGAGCGACCCATGGACACGCTCGTCGCGGCTCTGCGCGAGCGCGGTGCAAAGATCTACTCGGAGGGTGAGCAAGAGGACTGCCTCCCGCTGCATGTCGGGCCCAACCCGGAAGGCATCGAGGGCGGTGAGGTTCGGCTTGCGCGACCGGCGAGCTCTCAGTTCGTGTCCGGTCTGCTCCTGGCTGCGGCGCTCGCACGAACCCCCACGCGCATCGTGCTCGAGCAAGGGACGCCCGCGCGCCCTTATGTGGACATGACGCTCGAGGTCCTGCGGCAGTTCGGCGGCGACGCGGTGTGGGATGGGGCGAACGCGTTGGTCGTGGTGCCGCGGGCGCTCGTCGCCGCGGAGTATCGCGTGGAGCCGGATGCTTCGGCGGCCTCCTATCCCCTGGCGTTGGCCGCGATCTACGGTGGGCGCACGGCGATCGCCGATCTGGGCACGGGCTCGATGCAGGGCGACGTGGGCTTCGCCGGTGTGCTAGGGCGCATGGGCGCGCGTGTCCAGCAGTCGGCGACCGAGACGATCGTGGAAGGGGTGGGGCCGCTCCGGGGTGGTGATTTCGACCTCTCCGATATGCCCGACATGACCCTCACGCTCGCGGTGACCTCGTTGTTTGCGACAGGCACAACGCGGATCACGGGCGTCGGCATCCTGCGGCATCACGAGAGCGACCGGCTCGCAGCGGGGGCCACCGAGCTGCGGAAGCTCGGCGCCAACGTGGTCGAAGACGAAGACGGTCTCACCATCGAGCCGCCCCGCGAACTTCGTTCTGGTGCCGTCATCGAGACCTACAAAGATCACCGGATGGCCATGGCGTTCGCGTTGGCGGGCGACGTGACGATCCTCGACCCCGGATGTGTGGGCAAAACGTACCCCAACTACTTTCAGCATCTGGCCCAGGTCGGTATGGTCGTCCCCGATCGATGAAGGCCGGCGACACCATCACCGTGATGGCGGAATCCCTGTCGCGGCACGGGGACGGCGTGGGATCGATCGATGGGTTGGAGGTGCACGTGGCGGGCCTCCTCCCGGGGGAGACTGCCGATGTCGCCCTCGACTACGTCAGCCGCAAGAGCCCGCGTGCGCATGGGCTCGTGGTGACGCGACGCAACTCCCATCCTGGGCGGCGCGAAGCGCCCTGCATCCATCATGGGCGCTGCAACGGCTGCCCGCTCATGGAGATGGACATCGCGAGTCAGCGCGAGCTCAAGCGGCGAGGGTTGGCCGAGCAGTACGGGATCCACATCGATCGCATGGTCGCGGCGCAAGACGACGGCTTGCACTACCGTTGGTCCAGCAAGCGCGTGTTCGCGGGTCGTCCGGGCGACCTCGTGCTCGGGAGCTACGTCCGCGGAACCCACAAGATTGCGGACATGCAGGGTTGCCTCGTCGACCATCCAGACATCGTCAAGGCGGCGACGGAGCTCCTCGACATCGCCAACATGCTCCGCGTGCCCTCGTATCACGAGATCGATGAGTTCGGCGACCTGCGCTACGCGTGGTTCAAGACGGATGGGCAAGGCCACGTCTTGTTGGCCCTCATCACGGGGGACCCCATCGCGACCTCGGTGTTCGATATCGCGGAGCGCTTGACCGTCCCGACGGGCGTCGCTTGGGGGGTGAACTCGGCGCGCGGCAACGACATGCGCGGAACCACGATCCGTCCGATCTTCGGACGCCAGAGTCTGACCGTAGAGCTGTGTGGGGTCGCGGCGGATGTGGGCCCGCAGGGGTTCCTACAACCGAACCCTGTAACCGCGTCGATGGCGTATCACGATCTCGTGCGCGTCCCTGCGGGCGGTTTCCCCCATGGGCGCCTCGCGCTCGATCTCTATGCCGGCGCGGGGGTGACGACCGCATTGTTGCGGGAGCACTTCGAGGAGGTGGTGGCGTGCGAGTCGTTTCCGGAGAGTGCGCGTGCGCTCGGGATTCAACCGACCCTGGTGGAGGAGTTTCTCGCGGGAATCGTGGGGGATCGCTTCCACCCACACCGATCGCCGGATCTCGTGATTGCCAATCCGCCGCGGGGCGGCCTCGGACCGGCCGTCTGCGAACAGCTCAACCGCCTCCGTCTTCCGCGAGTGCATGTGATGAGCTGCAATCCTGCTTCGTTGACCGAGGACCTCAAGCGCCTCAGCGGCCCGCAGGGGGCCTACCGGCTGATCCAAGCGCGAGCGTTCGATACGCTTCCGCAGACCGCACATATCGAAGTGGTCGCTTGGCTCGTCGGCCGCGGATAGAGCGGCGAGGATTCCGATCTCGGCCTTGACGCGCCGCGGCGAGCTATGGATGTAATCAGCCATGGCGAGTCCACAGAACTTCATCACCGACGACACGTCCGTCAAAGGCAATATCACCACGGCGGGCTCGCTCACCATCGCTGGCGCCGTCGAGGGCAACGTCTCCGCGGCGGGTGAGGTGGCAATCCTCGCAGACGCGGTCATCAAGGGCGACGTCTCGGGGCCGGACATCCGGGTTCAAGGGCGGGTCGAGGGGCGCATCAATGCAACGGGTCGGCTCGTCATCACCAGCACGGGAACGGTGTGTGGAGATATCTCCGTGCGCGCGCTCCTGATCGAAGACGGTGGCACGCTCCAAGGCATGTGCAGCATGGGGGGCGCGAGCGCCTCTCCGACGCTGCTCTCGGCCGTGAGTGCCAGCGGCTTCCGTGCACCCGCTGCAAAAAGCGTTGCGGCGGCAATGCAAGATTCCGAGTAGCGGCAACCCTGTAGCCCGCGGGTGACGAGGCGCGACGGGGGCCCATGCGTGCGCCTCCACACGGGAGAACGACGGTGAATCTCCTCGCGATCGCGCACGCGATAGCGCCTGGCTGCTACGTTGATTTCGAACATGGTGGATTTCGAGGTGGACCCGGCGGAGTACCGCCATTGGGACCTCGTGGTCGAGCCGCCCTTGGCCTGGCTGCGCATGCAGGTGGACCCCCAGGCGGCCGTCCGCGACGGATACGAGCTCAAGCTCAACTCCTATGACCTCGGCGTGGACATCGAGCTCGCAGACGCCGTGCAGCGCCTTCGTTTCGAGCATCCGGAGGTGCGCGTCGTCATCCTGACCTCGAGCCACCCCCGCGTGTTCTGCGCTGGTGCCAACATCCATATGCTCAGCCAGGCCACGCATGCGGAGAAGGTGAACTTTTGTAAGTTCACCAACGAGACGCGCTGCGCGATCGAAGACGCGACCGCGTGCAGTGGGCAAGTGTATGTCGCTGCGTGCAATGGGACGACCGCCGGCGGCGGCTATGAGCTCGCGCTCGCGTGCGAGGAGATTTACCTCCAGGACGATGGACACGCGGCGGTGTCACTACCGGAGGTGCCGCGACTGGGGGTGTTGCCGGGCACGGGCGGTCTGACGCGCCTCGTCGACAAACGCCGGGTTCGCCGCGATCGCGCGGATGTGTTTTGCACCACCGCGGAGGGGTTCCGTGGTGAAAAGGCGCTCGCTTGGGGGCTCGTCGATGCCGTGTTCCCGCGATCTCGCTTCGAAGCGAGCGTCCGCGCGCGAGCCCTGGAGATCGCGGCGCGGCATCCTGCGCCAGGCGGTGCAAGTGGCGTCCGGTTGCACCCGCTGCGGCCCGAGATGAGCACGGCATTCGTTCGGTATCGGCACGTGGTCCTTTCGTGGTGTCCGCGTCGCCGCGTCGCCGAGCTGCGCGTGCGCGGTCCAAGGCTCCGCGACCTCGAGCTCCTCGACACGAAGTCGGATGCCCTCTGGGCGTTGCAAGCGTTCCGTGAGCTCGACCACGCGCTGCTGCATCTGCGGACGCATCTGCCCGAGATCGGCGTCGTCACGGTTCATACGGAGGGAGATCCGGAGGTCTGCATTGCTCACGACGTTGCGCTCCACGAGCGGCGCGAAGAGCCGTTCGCGCGCGAGGTCTTGCTTCACATGGGCCGCGTGCTGCGGCGCATGGACAACACCACGCGATCGTTCTTCGCGCTCGCCGAGCGAGGTTCGGCGTTCGCCGGGTGCTTGCTCGAGCTGGCGTTGGCGAGCGATCGCTTCTACGCACTCGACGATCCCGCGTGTCCCGTTCGCGTCGGTGCAAGCCCGCTCAACGGCGGGATCCTGCCGTCGCTGGGCGGTGCCCCGCGGTGGTCACTCCGCGCGGACGTCCCGGAACCAGCAGGCGCCGCGCTCGGTTCCCCCGCACCGCTCTTGACCGCTGCGCAGGCCCATGAGGCCGGTCTCACGACCGTCGCCCTCGATCCGCTCGATTGGGACGACGAGATTCGCATCGCGATCGAAGAGCGCACCAGTCTGTCTCCGGACGCACTCGTGGGGCTCGAGCAGAACTTGCGTTTCCCCGGACCCGAGACCACGCACACGAAGATCTTCGCGCGGCTCTCGGCCTGGCAAAACTGGATCTTCTCGCGACCGAACGCCACCGGTCCAAACGGTGCACTGACCCTCTACGCTCACCCCGAGCGACCGGCATTCGGGTGGGAACGTTCATGAGCACGGCGGTCGACCTCGACGCCAAGATTCCCAACAACGTCGACCTGGGCAGCGATCCCAGGCTGCGGCGTGCGCTCGAAAGTTGGCTGCCGCGCTATCAGTCGTGGTGGAGGGAGATGGGTCCGCGCGATTTTTGCGAACACCCCGTCTATCTGCGAACGGCGGTCTCCGTGGAGCGGGACGGTTGGGCCCACTACGACTACGTGCGGATGCCCGACTACCGCTGGGGCATCTTCCTCGCGCCCCCCGCAGCCGACAGCGCGATCCGCTGCGGCGATGACGTTGGGCGCCCAGGGTGGCTCGAGATCCCCGGTGAGCATCGCGATGCCTTGCGCCGAATCATCGTCACGCAAGCCGATACCGAGCCGGCGAGCGTGGAGCAGCAACGCTGGCTCGGCCACACCGCGCCGAGCCTCTACGATCTCCGCAACCTGTTCCAAGTGAACGTCGAGGAGGGGCGGCACCTGTGGGCGATGGTGTACCTCCTCCACAAATACTTTGGACGCGACGGCCGCGATGAGGCGGACGCGTTGCTGGAGCGCCGCAGCGGTGACCCCGACAAACCGCGGATCCTCGGGGCCTTCAACCAGCCTTGCGATCATTGGCTGTCGTTCTTCGCGTTCACCATGTTCACGGATCGCGACGGCAAGTATCAGCTCGCGGCGCTCTCGGAGGGCGGCTTCTTGCCGCTGGCACAGACCACGCAGTTCATGCTGACGGAGGAGGCGCACCACCTGTTCGTCGGCGAGACCGGTCTGGAGCGCGTGATCCGGCGCTCCGCGGAGTTGTTCCGGCGAGATCCCAATGGCGACGTACGCAATCAAGGTGGCATCGACTTCGATCTGATCCAGCGAACGATCAACTACTGGTTTACGCACAGCCTGGACTTGTTCGGCAGCGAGATCTCGAGCAATGCGTGCAACTTCTTCAGCGCGGGCCTCAAGGGCAGGTTCCGCGAGCGTTCGTTCGACGAGCATCGCGCGCTGGAAGGAACGTACGCGCTCGTCGTGGTCGAAGATGGGCGGCTCGTCGAGCGCTCCGTTCCACTCCGGACCGCGCTCAACGAGCTGCTCCGGGACGCCTACATCCGGGACTGCGAGCGCGCCGTGAAGCGGTGGAATGCGATTCTGGCGCAGGATTCGGTCCCCTATCGGTTTCGGCTCCCGAATCGGCGGTTCCACCGTCACCAAGGCGTCTACGCGGGTCATTGTTTCGACCCGCAGGGATGCTTGGTTGGTGAGGCCGCATGGCGAGCGAGCGCTCCATCGTGGCTCCTCACCCCCGAAGACAACACGTATCTGCAATCCATCATGCAGCCGTGCCGGCGGCCGGGTGAGTTCGCCCGCTGGATCGCTCCCCCACGTCGAGGTGTGAATGGTCGCGGTGTTGGCCACGCCTATGTGCTCGCGAGTCCATGACCCGAGCGAACAGCTCGCCGGCCGCAGCGCTCGCGTCGCCTTCGCCCGACAGGTCGTTCCCCAAACGGCTCAAAGATCGGCTAGGGTGTGTCGTGGACCAATGCTGGGTGTGACCTCGATCCGCAGGGGCGCTTCGTTCGCGTTCGGCTTCACCGTTGGAACGCTCGCCGGGGGTTCGGTGGCGCTTGCAGCCGAGGGCGCTGCGCGTCCGGTCGTCGAGGTCCAGGCAACGACGGCGCAGGTGTTGGATATGGCGCGCGCCCACGAGGTCGATTGGGCACAGCTCGCGTTGGCGGAAGTGTCGCGTTCTCCGTGGGACTTGAGGCGACCGCGCGACGGTTTCTCAGTCGCGTTGGGGACACCCCGCGCGCTGCCGACAATGGCTAGTGTTGCGACAGCGGTCGTGAGCCGAGGCTTTTCCGTCTTCGAGGTCCGTCGTGATTCTCGCTTGCGGCAACGCCATGCGCTCATGGCTTTCGTGCGCACCAATGGCTTCAAGCTCGCGTGGCGCTTGGAGTTTTAGCCCCAGTAGCCCGTGGCGCAAAACGGTTCTTGCCGGGATGGACCGAGCGGCGACATCTTGCCAAGATGCCGCCCGTGGCTTACCGCGCTTGCGCACGGAACTTCGTACCCGGTCTGTTCTTCATCTCGGCATGCTTCGAGGACCCCGCGCCCGTGGACTCGGACGAGACCGGGAGCACGACCTCGAGCGCGGACGCCTCGCCGCAGACCACCTCGATCTCCATGAGCGACTCCGCGAGCGGGGCGACGTCCACCGGGGGGTCCACGCTCGGACAATCGGGGACGAGCGGCCCAACGTCGAGCGGGTCCACTTCGACGGACGGAACCTCCACCACGGACGGGACCTCCACGCAGACGACGTTGACGACGTTGACGACGTTGACGACGCTGAGCACCTCCGACACGGCCTCCGCGTCGTCGGAGAGCTCGACGGGTCGACCTCCCGATGGAGGGGGGACGTGCGCGGATCCGACGGTACTCGTCGTGGGGCAAACGACGCTCGGCGATACGGAGGACCGTGCCGACAACCGCTCCTCCACTTCCTGTGGCAGCGCCGGTCCGGAGGACGTGTTCGTGTTCGAGGCAGAGCAGACCGGCGAGGTCAACGTGAGGGTCTCGCTTGGTCCCAACGTCGTCGTCTACGCGCGGCAAGACTGCATCGACGACGCGCATGACATCGTATGCGTCGACAACGAGACGACCGGCGCAGAGCACCTACGGTTTTCAGTGGTCGCCGGTGAAACCTATTTCATCGTCGTCGACAGCATCGATGCGAACGATGTGGATGGGTTTCAGATCCTGCTGAACTACGCCGAGCAAGAGGCCTCGTGCGTGAACGGTATCGACGACAACGGCGACCTGCTCGTCGATTGCGATGACCCCACGTGTCGAGAAGCCCTGCCGTGCGGCGGGTCGCTCGACGAGGTCTGCGAGAGCTTCCCCGAGGACCTCGCCCCCGGCGTGGCCGTCCAAGGCACCACGATCGGTGGCTTGGAGGGTCTGACGCCCTCGTTGGGCTGCGGCTCCTACGCGAGCACTGGCCGCTCCCGCGCCTATCGATACACGCCGCGCGCCCGACAGGCGCTGCGCGTGGAGCTCAACGGCACGTACGTCCAGACTTGGCACGTCCGCAGCGACTGCGCAGACGAGGATTCGCAGATCGCCTGCTTCCCCATCCAGTACCACTACGAGAACGTGCCTGGATTCGCGGAACTCCCCCAGGGCCCCGACTACACGTTGTTCGTGACCGCTTCCGAACCCGGCCTCGAGGAGCCCTTCGCGCTCGAGACGGCCGTCGTCGACCTCGAAGACCGAGAGCCCAACGAGGCGATCGGTCAGGCCACGCCCACCGATGGGAGCAGTGTCGGGTTCATCTCGGGCTACGGTGACGTCGACGTCTGGAGCTTCGAAGTGCCGGCGACGGACGATGTGACGGTGAGTGTGACGAGTTCCTTCGAGGCCTCCGACTGCGGAACGGTGCGCGTCGATCCGACGCTCGAGATCCTCGACGCCAACGGCACGTCGCTCGGGAGCAACGATGACATGTCGACCGGAAGCTACTGCTCGCAGGTGCCCCTCGCGGACCTACCTGCGGGTACGTACTTCGCGGTCGTTCGCCCCTACAGCGGGTGTTCGTACTGGTGCGCCTTCCCCTACCGGATCGGCGTCACGCTCTGACGAACACGCAGCCGGGGGAGGACTACGATTTCAGGTGGTCTCGTTGCCTCCCCGCGCGGGGTGTCCTACCGTCCGCGCATGATCGTCGAGTACGTGCGTTACAACGTGAGCGGGTCTCCGGAGGCGTTCGTGGAAGCGTACGCGAAGGCTGCGGACGGCCTCCGAAGGTCGCCCCATTGCCTCGCCTTCGAGCTGACCCGGTGCATCGAGGAGTCCGCACGCTTCGTGCTTCGCATCGAGTGGGATTCCGTCGAGGGGCACCTCGAAGGCTTCCGGAAGAGCGCGGAGTTTCGCGCCTTCTTCGCGGCGATCAAACCCTATCTCGATCAGATCGAGGAGATGCATCACTACGCGCAGACGTCCGTCTCGTCTGCCGGACCGAGACGCGAAGAGGGCGCGTATCGGGCGATACGTGACGAATGAGCGCGGAGGGAAGGTGGACCGGAACCGCGGTTCAAAGGTCGACGACGATGGGTTCGTGGACCAGGCGGTAGTTCTCGTCGAGCATGCTCGCGTTGATGCACTGGATCCCGTCCAACGAGGTCTGGCCGTAGCCCTCGTGGATGTGACCGCACACGTGCAACCGCGGTCGGACGCGCTCGAGGGCATCCCGGAGGTCGTCGCAGCCCACGTTGCAGCCGCTTTCGGTGGCATCGAGGACGCCAAACGCGGGTCCGTGGGTGATGAGGACATCGACGGCGGGAGGGATGAGGTTCCAGTGCGCCCGGATGTCCGCGCCTCGACGACGGTTGAACGCCCAATCGTGGAACCACGGCTGTACGGGTGACCCCCAGACGCGCAGCCCGCCGATCTCGGCGCCGCGATCGTTGAGGTACGTGACGCCGGGGGGAATTGCTGCCCGGACCTCGGCGTCCCGAGCATCTTCGAACCAGAAGTCGTGGTTGCCCGCGACGAGCACTTTGTGCGGATGCGGCTGAGCCCCAAACCATGCCAGGAAACGCTCGATCTCTGGCCACGCGCCGTGCTTGGACACGTCTCCGGCGTGGATCAGGAGATCCCCCGGCGGCAGCTCGATCACCCCGTGTTGCCCGTGGGTGTCGGAGATCGCGACGATGCGCATGGCCGTGCTACGTGATCACGCCGCGCTTTCGGTGTCAACATTGCCTCGATCCAAGGGACGGACCCGCGATCGAGGACGGCGGCTGCGGAGGCGGAGATCGCGAGGACGGCGTGCGCGATGCGGATCGCGGAGTACGACGCGATCAATAATAGAACGCGCTGGGTGGGTAGTCCACGGGGACGACGAGCTCGGAGTGCGCATAGACGTCGAGGCCGTAGAGCGGCACGGGATAGCTGGCGGCTCGGTTGAACGCGTCGATGAGCGTCGCATCGACGTGGTAGATGCCAGGGTAGAGCTCGACGTGGACGCCGAAGTACTCGCATGGCGTCTCCACCTCCGTGACGAAGTAGTCCCAGTCGTCGTAGACGAGGAGCTCCATCGCTGCCACGCCGTAATACGTACAGAGGTAAGGGTCGACGGTACCCTCCAGTGTCCAATCGACCGCCAAGAACCCTGTCTCGGGATCGTCCTCGGCGACGACGATGCAACCCGCTGGCGCGACGCAGAGGAGCGAAGGTGTGAGTTGCGCGAGGCGTGAGGCGAAGGCTTGGGCGAGGTTCATGGCAGGGGTCCTTGCATGGTTCGACCTAGAAACACCGTAGAGCGAGCCGTTCGACGTGGGCGGCCGCGATGCGATGCACGCGTCCTTCGGAGAATCGTAGCGGACACCTCAACCGCGGTGGGGATGGCGGCGGGGCGCCGCGTGGCGGTGCCGCGGCGGCGCCGGAGGGTTGCGTTTGGACGGGTTGCGGACCTGCGGAGGGTTGCGTTTGGGCGGGTTGCGGACCTGCGGAGGGTTGCGTTTGGGCGGGTTGCGGACCTGCGGAGGATTGCGTTTGGGCGGGTTGCGGACCTGCCGAGAGGGCGCGACGTCGTGGCGGTCTCCGTGGCGATGGGGACTGTGAGCCGCGCGGGGCGGCGGATGGTGCCGGTGACCGCGATGGACATGGTGTGGCAGGTGCCCGCGATCACGGTAGTAGACGCGGTAGCGTCGGAGTTCATGAGGCTCATCGCGGTACCGGACCCAGCGAGTTCCGCGGTGGGCGTACCAGCGGCCGTCGACCAAGTAGACGTAGTGATCGTGGTACCAGACGCGCGGATACGCGTCGATCGAAGCGGGGACCGTGCTCACGCCTACGTAGGCGCTGCCCGAGTGCGCGTGCAGCCCGGCGCTGCACCCTCCCGCCAGGACGGCGACCGCGAGGCCCAGGCTGCGGCAAATGGCACCCCATCGCCGCGAAACATGCTGCGAGCGTTCCACGTGCTTTCACGTTGCAACGGGAATGCCGGAGTGGTGCTCCGCTGAATCGAGCCCGATCGGCCGTCAGAGCTTCGCGAGGTGTGGCGAGTATGCCGAGCCGGGCGCTCGTGCACGTCGTCCACGCGCGGATCAGGGTTCGGCGCGCTCGTCCACCAGGGTGACCGTGCCGATGCTGTGTCCGCGATCCTTCTTGTTGACCGGAGCGAACACGAGCGTGTCGAAACCGTGGGCCGTGGCCTTGGCCGGAACGCTCACCCGGCGCTTCTGGAGGAAGTGGCGACCGGGACCCATGACAGCGGGGACCTGGACCTTGCCGAGCTTCTTCTTGCCCCGGTAGAACCGCAGGACATACCGGTCGTTGTGGTCCGCGACGATGTCGATGGCCGTCGCGTGGGATTTCTCCTCGAGTGTGACCTCGAGTCCTTTTTGCGGTTCCACGAGTACGACCCCCGGTTGATCCCAACCGTAGCCGTCGTGTTTCGGATCGGCGAGGGCCCACAAGGGCACGGTGCCGAAGTACGGGTCGGCATAGAACTCGCGATCGATGAGGTCGTCGGCTGCGCCCGTGTTGAGCGCCCAGATCGCCGCCCATCGCTCCGCGGAGAAGATCGGACCCGAGTGTACGAGGCGGACCTTCGTCCACAGCTCGTCGAGCGCCGGATCGACGAGGCGATACTTGCCCGATCGGAGCGACTCGATGTAGCCCGGCGGGGCGATCCGCGGGTTGTGCCCAGGACGAGCGTGGCCCGGGATCTTGGCCACGGGGAGCCGCGCGAGGAACGGATCCGCGAGCGCGTACCGATCGACGATGTAGACGTCGGGGCCCGCGTGGTAGCCAAACGCGCCCACGGCCTGTCTCACGACGACCTTCTCTGTGCCATTGCGGATGTTGAGGCCGTCGTAGCTCACGCCGTGGAACGGAGCGACACCTTCGGCCTGCGTGCCGATCAGGTGGTGGCCAAGGCCCCAGAACTGGCGCTCGTCCACGATGCCCGTGGGCGAGATGACGGCGGTGAGGGTGCCTAGTGCCGGGCCAGGCGTAGGCGCGAGCGCACCGATTGCAAGCGCGAACGAACACCCCCACGCGACATCCAAACGCTCGCGAGCTGCCGCAGCCTCGGGCGCAGCGATCGTGTGCTTCCGATCGCTCAAGAACGCGACCAGCACGCACACCGAGGCGAACGTGGGGACACTGAAGAAGCGACCCGCCATGAAGTCGCCGCCGATCTTGCCGACGTAGAGCACGTAGGCGAGCACGCCGAACGCGAGCACGGCGTAGCGCGGCTGCTTGCGGAACGTCGCGAAGCCGAGGGTCGCGACAGCACCGATGAGCGCGAGGCTCAGCGGGTCGTGCCCCATCTGATAGAGCCCGTAGAGCCCTCCCTGCAGCCAGAGCCGGCCTGCGCTGATCCCATTGTCCAGCTTGGCGAGCGCCGTGTTCGGGACGAAGCTCCCGTAGTAGACGAGACTGAACGCCTCCCACGCGAGCAACGGCGCGAGGCCGAGGGCGAGGGGGCGGACCGCGTCGCGCCACGGGGTCCGGCGCAGCGTGTCGAGCAGCGGCGGACCAGCGATGAGCGCCAGGTCCAACCGCGTCATCATCAAGAGCGCGCTGCAAAGGAACACGCGCAGACGTTGGCGCTCGAGGTTCGTCTCGTGCAGGTACGCGGCGTAGAGCAACGCGACGAGCAAGTGAGACAGGGGATTCTCGAGTCCGGACGTGGAGTAGTCGACGAAGGTCCGGCTCATCACGAGCGCGACCGCAGCGATCACCCCATGTCCGCCACCGCGACCGAGCCGAAACACGACGACGGAGGCTGCCAAGGCGGAGACCGCGACGCCGACGAGCATGCTCGTGATGAACGCCTCGCGCGTGAAGACATAGGCGACCGTGAGCACGAGCATCCACAGCGGGTGCGTGTACGCTTGCACGCGCTCCCCGGGATTCCAGATCGGTCCGTGACCGGAGACCCAGTTGTCGACTGTCCGCAGCGTGACGTACGCGTCATCGCTCATCCAGGCGCAGCGCAGGATGGCCACCACCAAGAAGCCGAGCGCCAAGTAGGGCGCATACTTTGGAACGGACCCGGGGAGAGCTTCACGTGTACTCATCGGCGCTAAGCGGCAAGGCGCCGAGCATGCCACCGCGCGGTGCCCTGGTGTAGACGCAAGTCAGGGTTTTGCGCGCTTCGCCCATGGCGCCCGGGGTTTCGGGCGGCTCCAACGCAGCCACCGTGCCTGCCTCGTTGCGGGGAGAATGCCGAGGGTCGTCACTTCGGCCGCGATCGCAGGCGTTCCAACGCGACTTCGAGCGCCTCATGGGCCGCGCACGGGAAATCGGGCACGACGCCTGTCCCGTGCCAGTTGTTGCCGGTGGGGTCGAGCACTTGGGCGTACGGCAGGACCAAGCGTACGTGGGGGTGGAGCCGATGGGCGCGGATGGCATGGGCGGCGCCCAACGTGCGTTCACCCACGGTGAGGGCGCGGCCTAGCCGACGCATGTCGTACGCGAAACTTTCGGCGGCCGAGGCCGTGCGCGATCCGGTGAGCAGCAGCAGGGGCACCTCCGGACGCGTGTGCGGTCCAGCGATCGACCAGTTCTCGGCGGGCGTGGGCAAGGCGCGATCGTGCAGGGAGCAGAGCGCTTGGTGTCCAGGCAGGAAGTAGGACGCGAGCCGTCCCACCATGCCGGAATGCCCTCCAGTGTTCCCCCGTAGGTCGATCACCACCGCTGCGGAATGGGCCAGAAAGGTCATCGCCGCGGCGGCCGTAGGTTCCGCGGATTCGGGTGGCGCGAACATTTGGAGCTCGAGGAGCGCGATGTTGCCGGCGAGGATCTCGACGCGACGAAATCCAAAGTTCTGGGCGCGCAGGGTGAACGCTGGGCACGCCTCGTCGATCTCCTCCACGGCCTCGGCGCAAACGGGTCTCGCGGTCGCGTGAAACCGTAGACGCAGGTGCGGATCGCCACTGCGCGACCGCAGCCATTCGTTGAGCCCGCGAAGCCAGGGTTGGACCTCGCCGTCGTCGCCGCTCGTCCAGCGCTCCACGTGGGTCTCGAGCTCATTGGAGATCTCTGCGCCGAGCGCCGCGGATACGTAGCCTTCCCGCACGTGGGCAGCCGCCTCCACGACGATGGCCCGCCTCGCCGCGGGAGAAAGGGTGATCGTGTGCTCCATGGCCGTGGACACGCCCACGATACCAAGCGCTCGCGCCACGTTCTCCGCGGGCTGCTAGGGTTGCCGCTCTCCGCCATGTCGGGCAATCAGCTGTCCTTGTTCCAAGAAGAAGCGCCCACCGTGCGCAAGGTTGGGCCTGCGCCGGCGGATGAGGCCATGCTCGCGCTCGCGCGCTCGTTGCCGAGCCACGTCAGGTTCGGAACATCCTCTTGGGCCTTCGGGGGATGGGCGGGGCTCGTCTACGATCGCGTCGCCAGCGAGCGGACCCTTGCGACGGAGGGCCTGCGCGCCTACGCCGGGCATCCGTTGTTCCGTACGGTGAGCCTCGACCGAACCTTCTACGGCCCGGTTTCCGTCGACGTGCTCGCAGGCTATGCGGGCGCGGTGGCCCCCGGGTTCGAGTTCGTCGTGAAGGCGCACGAGTGGTGCACCTGGAGCCGCTTTCCCGATCATCCGCGGTACGGTGCGCAACGCGGGTCCGCCAATCCGCTCTATCTCGATCCGGGCTATGCGCTCCAAACCGTCATCGAGCCCGCGCTCGCCGGGCTTGGGCACAAGCTCGGGGTCGTGCTGTTCCAGTTTCCGCCCCAGAGCTTGGAGCTGCTGGGCCAGCGCCGTGGGTTCGCTCGCGACGTGGCTCGCTTCTTCGCAGGCCTGCCCCGGGGACCTCGGTATGCGGTGGAGTTCCGGACGCACCAACTCTTGTGCGCCCCGGTGCTGGACGTCCTTCGCGGTTACGGAGTCGCCTGCGCGTACTCGGCCCACCCGGCGATGCCAACGCTCGCGCATCAGCGCAAGCAGCTCGAGCCCCACGCGGACGCGTTCATCGTCGTCCGCTGGATGCTTGCGCCTCACTACCGCTACGAGCACGCCAAAGCGACCTTCGCTCCGTTCGATCGCCTCGTCGAGCCCGATCCGCGGACGCGCACCGCGATCGCGGACATCATCGCGGTCGCGGAAGGGCGCCCCGTCTACGTCATCGTGAACAACAAGGCCGAAGGCAGCGCGCCGCTCAGCATCGAGCAGTTGGCGCGCGCCTGCGCGGCACGCTGAGCGAACCCGCCGTCACTCGGGAGGCTCGCACGCGCGGTAGACGATCTCGAACGTCCCATCGTCGGCGGTGAGGTTGCACTCGTTGCTCCCCACGAAGTCGAAGAACCGCACCTCTGCGCCCGTGAGGACGAGATCCTGGAGTAGCGGGAATCCGCCTGCGTCTTGTTCCGGAAGCTCCTCAGAATACTCGCGCACGTGCGTGTAGAGGTGCGCGTCCGTGTCCTCGGGCAGGATGTAGAGATAGTACAGTCCGTTGCCATCGATTTGGAACACGCCGTCGTTGATCACGTTGCCCCGCGCGTAGTAGGGCGCGATCTCTTCGTTGAGCAGGTCCTCGTCCGCGCCGGTGAACGTCACGGTCCAATCCTCCGAGTGAACTGAAGTTACGAGTGCCGGCTGCCCAATGCCGTAGTTGTCGCCGATGCCGCGACGGACCTCCCACGACGCGAAGTCGATGGTCATCGTGTTGACGTGATCGAGCGCAGGCAGGAGGATGCTCGGATTGCAGCCGGGGTCCGTCGCGTCCGTGAGCGTGAACGTGGAGATGAACTGGAGTACGGGCTCGCAGTCGCAAAGCGGCGGGCCGTCTGCTTGATCGGTGCAGGTCCACTCCTGTGGATCTCCACAGCCGCCGTTGTCGACCGCGCACTGGTCGATGTTCTCGCACGTGACCCCCGATTCGGTGTTCGTGCACGACCAGTACGTCGGATCTCCGCATTCCCCGTTGTTGACCGCGCACGACCGCTCGATCCCCGTTTCCTCCCCGGAGGTTTCACCGGTCGGTGCCTCCGTCGAGCTCTCGCCGGTTTCCGCGCCCGAACTCGATGAGCCCTCGTCCGTGGCTGCATCGCTCGACGAGGACGTGGAATCCGAGGCGCTCGTGCCCGCCGAACTCGAGGACGTCGAGGAGGTCGAGGAGCTCGGCGCGGTGGTGGAGCCCAGGGAGGTCTCGGAGCTGCCCGGATCCGCCACGCACATCGTTCCTTCGCAGACCAAGTCGCTGCTGCAGGTCCCATTGGAGAAGCAGGGGCAGCCGAGATTGCCTTCTTCGCACTCCGGCGGGGCCTCGTTCGCCTCGGGAGAGAAACAGGCCGAGCCAAGACCGAGCCAACATAGAGCGCCGAAGCGAAGAGCCGTCATCGAAGGGCGAATGTAGTCGTGGACCCCGGTGCAAGACAAGGAGTCGAGAACCCCCGCAGCGGCTCTCTGGTGCGCTCATCCCTCGTTGCTGGGTGAACCTCGCGAACACGGAGCGTGCGCTCGCGTTCCTTTCCGCCATCCGGGCGTTGCTCATCGGTCGGGTATGGCCAGGTCGGGGCGTCGGGCGCCGCTTCGGTTGTAGGTCGGATGGGCCTGAGACGGTTTCTTGGGTGCGGCGGACGGCCGCGTTAGATCTCACGCGATGCGAGGCGCAGACTGGGTCCACCCGCGACAACGCAAGCCCTACTGCGATCTCGTGCTCAACGAAGCCATCCACGCCCGCGTGATCGAAGATCTCGTGGCGTCGGCGGATCGCTTCGTTTGGATCGTGACCGCGGACCTCAAGGACATGCACGTTCGTAGAGGTCGTCGCTTCGTCCCCTTCCTCGAGGTGCTCGCGGGTCTCGTGTCCCGCGGGGTGTCCGTACGTCTCTTCCACGCCAAGGAACCGGGACCCCGATTTCGCCGGGACTTCGATGCTCAGCCGGTGCTCCTGCGCTCCGACGCGTTCGAGCGCATCCTCTGTCCCAGGATCCACACGAAGGCGGTGGTCGTGGACGCGGCCGCGGCGTTCGTCGGTTCGGCCAATCTGACGGGGGCTGGGATGGGCGCCAAACATCGTGACAAACGCAACTTCGAGGCTGGGTTCGTGACGAACATGCGACAGCACATCGAACCGCTGATGGACTTCTTCGATACCCTGTACTTGGGCAAACTTTGCGCAACGTGTCGCAGGCGCGACGTATGCTCGGATCCAATCGCTTGAGCCACTGTCAGACTCCCACCTGCGTCCACACCCGGCGTGGAGAGGCGACCAGATTTCCTACCTAGGCGCATTCTATTCGCACCCGCACGTAGGATCTGGCAGAATCCCGATGCTATCGTTCGTTCGAGCGCGTTCTCGGACCTACGCCGTCGTAGTCCGGGTCTTTTTTCGCGCCTCTCAGCCATCAAGGAAACATCAATGAGCACCAGAACCAGAATCGATCACGGAAGCGCTGCTGTCCTTGCGACCCGCGAGAAGAACCAATTTCGCCTGTTCTTCGCCCTCATGGTCGTGATGTCCGTGTCGCTGTACGTCGTCGCCGGCATGACGTGATCCCGCCGTTTGCGGGCGTCACGTGCGAAAGTCCGCAGGGTTCGTGGCGCTTCGGCGAGCGTCCGATCGAAAGGGTTTGAAATCGCTCGCACGGCTGAGGCTCGTGTTCGCGCTTGATCTCGGGTCGTACCTTGGGGCACAGGTAGAAGCCGACGGCGCGGACGAACGCCGTGGAGGCTCCATGCGTCGCCCGTTCGCGGTGTCCGCCTTTTTCTTCTCTGTGGCCTGCTCCCTTCCGCCCGCCACGAACGAAGGCGCTTCGGCCAACACGGACGATCCGTCGTCCGACAACGAAGAGTCTGTCAGCGGCGATGGCGACGGCGGGTCTAGCGACGCCTCCTCGAGCGAGGAGAGCGGATCGGGACCGGGGTCCAGCGACGCAGCAGAGGAGCCTGGGGAGTCAGGCGCCTCGAGTACCGGCGACCCGAGCACGACTGCTGCGGACTCCGGGGACAGTGCGTCCGCGACGTCAGACGACGGCGGCGACGTCGAGCAAGAAGGCAGCGGAAGCGACTCTTCGGAGACCGGTGAGTCGGAGGCTTCGGCCACCGACACGGCCACGGAGACCAACATCGTGCCGGTCGGAGCCACTCCCGACGAGCGTCATCTCTTGCTGCGCGACGAAGGTCTCTCGCGCCTCCACTACGTGGACCTCGGCATTCCGGCGAACACATGGAGCGTCGACATCCCCGTGGGACGCGAGCTCCAACTCGTCGGAGACAATCGCGTGCTCGTGGGGACCGAGAACGGCTACCAGGAGCGCTCCGTCCTCGATGGAGAACTGCTGGACGAGGTATCTACCCATCCCGGGACGATTGCGGCGCGGCGCCTTCGCAACGGCAACACCCTCCTGGTGGGGCTCGATTGGCAGGGGGCGACGGGGATTCTGCTCCTCGAGGTCGACGGGAGCGGCGCGGAGCAGGACCGCGTCAACTTCCCGCAGTTCGGCTACGTCCGCCTCGTGAGACCGACCCCGTCGGGGACCTATCTCGTCACCGCGGACGCGACGGTCTTCGAGGGTACGCCAGACGGTGACGTGATCTGGGAGGTCGCCGTCCAGTACAGCACGGAGCCCCACGCTTGGAAGGCCTTGCGCTTGCCAAGTGGTGACACGATGGTCTCCACGGGCTACGAGGCGAGCCTCCAGGTGTTTTCGCCCGCAGAGCAGATGACGGAGAGGATCCGCGCGCCAGGGGAAGTGATGCCGAACTTCTTCAGCGACTTCCAGCTGCTCGCGTCAGGCAACATCTTGGTCGCGAATTGGCAAGGGCACGGCACTGGCTACGGCGCCTCGGGTCGTCAGGTCATCGAGCTCGATCGCAGTGGAGGCTTGGTGTGGTCCTGGCAGCAGGATCCCGAGCTCATCTCGTCGCTGCAGGCGGTGATTCTCCTCGACGGACTCGATCTGATGCGTCTCCACGTCGAGGACACGACGGGCGAGCTCCTCCCCGTCGAGTAGAGTTGCCGGATGCGATCAATCCCGCCGTACGATCGCGGCGGCGTTCAGCTGATGGAGGTCCGTGAACAGCCTGCGGTGGACCAAGAGCGCGGCGATCATGCAGCCCAACGCGCAGGCGGCCGAGAGCATGAACATGACGACGACCTGATAGGCGACCGCGATGAGCGGAGGTGAGCCCGCGAGGATCTGCCCGGTCATCATCCCAGGCAGCGACACGATCCCCGCGACGGTCATCGTGTTGATCGTCGGAATCATGCCGCGACGCACGGACTCGCGCAGGGGTTGGCGGCACGCCTCCCACGCCGTCGCGCCCAGGCTGAGCGCCATCTCGATGCGATCTCGACGCTCGTCGAGACTCTCGAGGAGGTGGTCGAGGCACAGCGAGATCCCGGTGAGCGCGTTGCCAAAGACCATGCCGAGCAGCGGGATCACATATCGTGGGTTGTACCACGGCTCGATCTGGATGATCCCTTGCGTCACGAACGCGGTCGTGAGCGTACCCGTGCAGAGCAGTGTCACGAACGCGTCGAGCTGTACCCCTTGGTATTTTCGTTGGGATCGGTGGACGGCAGAGCGTCCCGCAGCGATCGTCATGCCGAGCAGTGCCGCAGCGACGAGCCATGCGCGCTCGATTGCGAAGACATAGGTCAGCACGTAGCCGACCGCGAAGAGCTGCACCACCATGCGAGACGCCGCGACGGCCAAGCGGCGCTCGAGGTCCAGGCGCAGCGCGACGCTCACGACCCCGGCAAAAACGACGAGCGCGCTGCTCCAGGCGACGTCCTCCAGACCCAGCGGTTTGGCGCCGAGCTCATGCATCGTGCACCCCCAACGAGAGCGTCCGCGTAGCCACGCGACTCACCTGGAGCGGGTCGTGACTGACGAGCACGAGCCCCATCCCTCCGCTCTGCCGGGCGCGCAGCTCCGCCTCCACCCGCGTCACCGTGGCGCCGTCGAGACCGCTCGTCGGCTCGTCCAGAAGGAGGATCTGGGGTTGAAGCAACAACGCTCGAATCAGTGCGACCCGCTGCCGCTCCCCTTCGCTGCACCGCGCGGCCACGGTGGCGGGGTCGACCGCGAGGCCGAGGGCATCCAGCAAGCGCGCCGCTTCCTCGCGTGGATACGCGGATGTGGCCGAGGCGAAGCGGAACGCGAACGCGAGGTTCTCCTCGATCGTGCCCGCTTGCATCACCGCCCGCTGGGCCACGTAGACCACGCGACGCCGATAGGTGGGCAGGCCGAAGCTCTCCGCCGATCGCCCGTCCAAGGTTACGCGCCCGTGCTCTGGCTCCTGCAGTCGTGCCAAGCAACGTAGGAGCGTGGACTTGCCTGCCCCCGAAGCGCCGACGACGGCGAGAGCCTCTCCCGCGCCGACGCGCAACGAGAGGCCATGAAACAGCCGCCGAGGACCCGCCGATGCTGCCAGGTCGTCCGCGACGAGACCCGCGGAAGCTTCCCGTGCGGCGCACATGTACATGTGTCTAGCAGCCCGTGGTGAAAGTCGCGCGGACGGAAACGCCGTCATCGGAGCCCGTGGCAAGGAGCGAGAACGAAGGAATATCGGGCATATTTCGAGCTTCTCGCGACGCCGCCATGGGCTTCGAGGGC